>Ga0302325_10031904_pt1 | contig 10826 bp, 8 predicted proteins | sample Palsa_T0_2_FD_201948 | JGI IMG/M metagenome (GOLD analysis project Ga0302325, IMG submission 201948) | Peat permafrost microbial communities from Stordalen Mire near Abisko, Sweden - Palsa_T0_2 | ecosystem: Environmental > Terrestrial > Soil > Palsa > Peat permafrost | place: Sweden: Abisko... | reverse complement strand
GGCCCGGCATCGTGCACCGTCTGGACAAGGGCACCTCGGGGTTGCTCGTCGTGGCCCGTACCCCGGGTGCCTACCGCTCCTTGGCCAAGCAGTTCCGGGCGCACCGCGCCGGGCGCGAGTACCTCGTCCTCGCGGCCGGGACGGTCGAGGCCGACGAGGGGACCGTCGACGCACCCATCGGGCGTTCCACCCGCCAGCGCACGCGCATGGCCGTCACGGCCCGGGGGCGAGAGGCGCGCACCGAATACCGCGTCATCACGCGTTTTGCCGATCCCACCCCGTGCACCTTGCTCGAAGCCCGACTCGACACGGGACGGACCCATCAGGTCCGGGTCCACCTGGCTGCCATCGGCCACCCCGTCATCGGGGACGAGCGCTACGGACGGTCCCAGGCGCGGCCCCGGCCTGTCGTGGCGCACATGGACCCGGGTCGCCTGTTCCTCCATGCCTTCCGGTTGTCGCTCGATCACCCGTCGGGGGGGCGGGCCAGTTGGGAAGTACCGCTTCCCGACGACCTCGCCGACGTGCTCGCCCGCCTTTCGCCCTGAAACGGGCCGGGGTCAGGCCGCCTGGTGGGCGGCTTCGATCTCGGCCAGCGTGGCGAGCTGCTGCAGCGCACGGGCTTCGGCCTGCCGGGCCCGGCGCACGCCGATGCCGAGGCGCGACGCGGTGGCCTGCAACGACGTGGGGTTCCCGTCGTCGAGCCCGTAGCGAATGCGCAGCACGTCGCGCTCGAGCTCGCCCAGGGTGTCGACGGCGTCGCGCACCCGGCCCAGGACCATCTGCCGTTCGACGTCGTCCTCGAAGGTCTGCTCGTCCGCGCCCACCAGGTCGCCCAGGGCCGTCCCGCTGTCGGTGCCGGCCGGCTGGTCGAGGCTGGCCACGACCCGCGCCGCGCCCTGCACGGTCTTGAGGGTGGCCCGGTCGACGCCGCTGGCCTCGGCGATCTCCTCGGGGGTGGGATCGCGCTGGAGGTCGGCCGCCAGCTCCCAGGTCACGCGGTCGGCCCGCTGAGCCTGCTCGGCCACCTCCATGGGGACCCGGATGGTGTTGCCGTGCTGCTGCACGGCGCGTTGCAGCGCTTGGCGGATCCACCACGTGGCATAGGTCGAGAAACGGAAGCCGCGCTGCCAGTCGAACTTGTCGACGGCGCGCATCAGGCCGAAGGTGCCCTCCTGGACGAGGTCGCCGAAGTCGACGCCCCGGTCCTGGTAGCGCCGGGCCCAGTGGACGACGAGGCGGAGGTTGGCCGCGATCATCTGTCGGCGCGCCTCGTCGTCACCGGCCGCGACGCGCTTGGCCAGCTCGACCTGCTCCTCGTGGTCCGGCAGGGGGTACCGGTCGAGGTCGTCGAGAAAGAGCCGGATGCCGTCATGGGTACTTGTGGAGTTCGCCATCGTTCCTCTTCGTCGTGGTACTACGCATCGAACAACACCGCTGTGACGCCTGACATTCCAGCTCCGCGCCCACCGGCCGGGTCCCGGGGTTGCCACCCGCCTCGCCGGCGTGCTCCGCTGGGACCATGGCTCAGGGAGCTGTGCCGGACCCCTCGGACCAGGAGGATTCTCGGCCCCGGTTGGTGGTGGTCCGCCACGGGGCCACCGAGTGGAGCACGTCCGGTCGCCACACCAGCCGCACCGACCTCGCACTGCTCGCCGAGGGTCGACTCCAGGCGGTCGAGCTCGGGCGACGCCTGGCCCGCCTCAGCTTCGCCCGGGTCCTCACCAGCCCCCTGCTCCGGGCGCGCGAGACCTGTGAGATCGCGGGGTTCGGCCCCCAGGCCGAGGTGTGCCAGGACCTGAGGGAATGGGACTACGGCGCCTACGAGGGCCGGACCACCGAAGACATCCGAGCCGAGCGACCGGGGTGGTCGCTGTGGCGCGACGGCGTGCCCGGAGGCGAGACGGCCCAGGACGTCGGTCGGCGCGCCGACCGGGTCATCCAAGCGGTCCGGGACGGTACCGGCGATGTCCTCGCCTTCGCCCACGCCCATGTGCTGCGCGTCGTGGCGGCGCGGTGGGTGGCGCTCGGCGCCGCCGGGGGGGCGCTGTTCACCTTGTCGCCCGCCACCATCAGCGTCCTGGGGTGGGAACGCGACGACGCGGTCGTCACCCGGTGGAACGACGCGGCCGGCGACGTGCTGGGTTAGTGCAGCGGGCGGGCCGGCGCGGGGTTGCCGCGGGCGCGCGACACCATGTCGTCCAAGGTGAAGGAGTCCAGGTGCCCCCGCATGTGCTCCCCGACGTCGGACCACACGGTCAGCAAGATGCACTGCCCTTCGTGCTCGCACGCCCCGTTCTCGTGCGGCCGGCCGAAGTCGCCGGCCACGATGGGCCCGTCCACGGCGCTCACGATCTGGCCCAGCGTGATCTCCTCGGGCGATCGGGCCAGCACGTACCCGCCGCCGACACCGCGTTTGGACCGCACCAGCCCGGCCCCCTTCAAGGCCAGCAGGATCTGCTCGAGGTAGGGCTGGGGGAGCCCCGTGCGCTCGGCGATGTCGCGCACCGACGTCGGGCTCTGCGAGTCGTCGTGCAACGCCAAAGAGAGCAGGGCGCGGCTGGCATAGTCGCCCCGGGTCGAGACCTTCACGCTCCGATGCTACCCGTGAGGCCTCGGTCCACCGGCTGACCGGGGGCCGTGGACTTAGTCCGGTTGGACAGGTGAGGAGGCCGGCGCGGCCTGGGTACAGTGCCGAACATGAGCGACCCTGCGGTGACCGGTGCGAGCGCCGGGCCCGGTGGTGTCGTCCCCGCCCCGATGCTCCCCGACTACGCCGGAGCGTGTCTCACCGGGGTGGTGCCCGCCATCTTCTCGAGGCTGGCGGGCGATCCCGACGCGCCGGACTGGGTCCCGGCCCCGCTGCACCGGGCGCGCCAGGTCGTCCTGCTCGTCCTCGACGGCCTCGGCTGGGAACAGCTCCGGGCCTTCGCCCCCTCCGCGCCCACCCTGGCCTCGGCCCCGGGCGGCCCCATCACCTCGGTGGCCCCCACCACCACCGCCACCGCCCTCACCTCGCTCACCACGGGCGTCGCGCCCTCCGTCCACGGTGTCGTCGGGTACCGGCTCCGGGTCGACGTCGACGGACAGGCTCCCGACGGGATCGGAGAGGTCATGAACGTCCTGCGCTGGCGGACCGGCCGGGGCGACATGCGACGCCAGCTCCCGCCCCCGGACTTCCAACGGGTCCAGCCCTTCGGTGGCCGCGCCGTGGCCGCCGTCACGCGCTCGGAGTTCGCCTCCACCGGCTTCACCGCGGCCCATCTCGCCGGGGTGCGCCTCCACGGCTGGTCGGTCCCCTCCGCGCTCGTCGTCAACGTCCGGCGTCTGCTCGCCGCGGGTGAGCCCTTCGTGTACGCCTATTACGACGGGCTCGACAAGATCGCCCACGAGCACGGACTGGGCGACCACTACCACCAGGAGCTCGGCGCGGTCGACCGGTTGGTGGACGACCTCCTCGGGGTGCTGCCGCCCGGCGCGGTCCTGGCCATGACCTCGGACCACGGACAGGTCGAAGTCGGCGGCGCCACCCGCCTTCCCGCCACCGCGCTCTTTGACATGGTCGAGCTGTTCTCGGGCGAGGGCCGCTTCCGGTGGCTCCATGTACGACCGGGATCGCTCGACGACGCCGTGGCGGTGGCCACCGAGGCGCATGGCGACGAAGCCTGGGTCCGCACCCGCCAGCAGATGGTCGACGACGGGTGGTTCGGGGGCCCGCTCACGGCCGAGGTCGCCCGGCGACTCGGGGACCTGGCGCTCGTGGCCCACGCGCCGGTCGCGTTCCTCGACCCCGCCGACACGGGCGAGACGCGGCTCATGGGCCGGCACGGCTCGCTCACCTCGGCCGAGATGACCGTGCCCTTCGTGGCGTGGGCCCCCCGGTGACCGACGCACCCTTTTGAAAGGATCGACGCCATGGACGATGAACCCGAACAGACCGAGGCGGTGCTCCTCGAGCCGGGCGAGCGCCCCTCGAGCCTCTTGGCCGCCGGCCCGCCCGCCGCGTCGGACGGCGCGCGCGTCGAGGAAGGGGAGGAACGCGACGTCACCGAGTCGGTCGAGCAGCCCGCCAAGGTCATGCGGATCGGCTCGATGGTCAAGCAACTGCTGGAGGAGGTGCGGGCCGCCAACCTGGACGAGGCCAGCCGCACCCGCATGCGGGAGATCTACGAGCAATCGGTCAGGGAGCTGGCCGGGGCGCTCAGCCCTGACCTCGCGGCCGAGCTCGACCGCATGACGCTGCCCTTCGGCGATGACTCGGTCCCGTCCGAGGCGGAGCTCCGCATCGCCCAGGCCCAGCTCGTGGGCTGGCTCGAGGGGCTCTTCCACGGCATCCAAGCGACGCTGCTCGCCCAGCAGATGGCGGCCCGGGCCCAGCTGGAGGAGATGCGCCAACGGGGGCTGCCGCCGGGGATGGGCGCCCAGGAGAGCCTTCCGGCCCGGCCCGGCACCTACCTCTAAGTGCTATCGTCGAATCACACGGGTGTGATTTCTCCACGGGGCTGTGGCTCTTCCTGCGGAGAACGCCGAGGTGGTGCGGACCAGGGGCCCACGCAGTGTTTTTCTAGGTTTTTCTAGGTTTTTCTAGGCCACCGACGGGAGGACGGGGCCGATGGCCGCCACGGGATCGTTCACGCATCTGCACACCCACACCGAGTACTCGATGCTCGACGGCGCCTCCCGGCTCGACGACCTCGTCGCCGCGGCGGTGGCCGACGGACAACCCGCCCTGGGCATCACCGACCACGGCAACATGTACGGGGTCCTCGACTTCTACGCGACGTGCCGCAACGCCGGCATCAACCCCGTCATCGGCACCGAGGCCTACATGGCGGGCGAGTCCCGACACGAGCGGCCCGTGCGGCGGGGCAAGGTCGACGACACCGGTGGTGACGTCGAGGGGGGCGAGAAGCTCTACTACCACCTGACCTTGCTGGCCGAGTCCAACCAGGGCTATCGCAACCTGCTCAAGCTGTCGTCGGCCGCCTACCTCGAGGGCTACTACTACAAGCCCCGCGTCGACTGGGAGCTGCTCGAGCGTCACCACGAGGGCATCATCGCCACCACCGGGTGCCTCGGCGGTGTGGTGCTCCAGGCGCTGTTGGCCGACGACGAAGAGCGCGCCCTCAAGCTGGCGGGCCGGCTCCAGGACGTCTTCGGGCGTGACAGCCTCTTCGTCGAGCTCCAGGACCACGGCCTGCCCCAGCAGACGCGCACCAACCCCGCGCTCGTCCGCATCGCCCGGCAACTCGGCGCCCCGCTGCTCGCCACCAACGACAGCCACTACACCCATCGCCAGGACTCCGTCGCCCACGACGCGCTCTTGTGCGTCCAGACCGGTGCTCTCATCGACGACCCCAAGCGGTTCAAGTTCGAAGGCGAGGAGCACTACCTCAAGTCCGCGGCGGAGATGAGGGCGCTGTTCTCAGAGCTCCCCGAAGCGTGTGACAACACGCTCCTCATCGCCGAGAGGGCCGACGTCGAGATCGAGTTCGGGCTCAACGCCCTGCCGGAGTTCCCCGTTCCCGCCGAGTTCACCGGCGCCACCTACGAGCAGCGGGCCGACGCCTATCTCCGTCACCTGACCTTGACGCGGGCCGAGGGTCGATACGGAACGTCGTTGCCTACTCCGGTCATCGAACGGATCGACTACGAGCTCGGGGTCATCGCCAGCATGGGGTTCTCGGCCTATTTCCTCGTGGTCTGGGACCTGATCCGCCACGCCCGCGAGAGCGGCATCCGCGTCGGGCCGGGCCGCGGATCGGCGGCGGGCTGCTGCGTGGCGTACTGCCTCGGCATCGTCGATCTCGACCCGATCAAGTACGACCTGCTCTTCGAGCGGTTCTTGAACCCCGGGCGCAAACAGATGCCCGACATCGACATGGACTTCGACGAGCGCTACCGGGGCGAGATGATCCGCTACGCCACCGAGCGCTACGGCGCGGATCGTGTGGCGCAGATCGTGACCTTCTCGACCATCAAGGCGCGCGCCGCGGTGCGCGACGCAGCTCGTGTGCTCGGCTATCCGTATCTGGTGGGCGACCGCATCGCCAAAGCCATGCCGCCGCTCATCATGGGCCGCGACACCCCGCTGCGGGCGTGCCTCGACCGCATCGAGGGATTCGACGACGGGTATGCCACGGCCCAGGGCCTGCGGGAGATGTACGCCACCGACGAGGAGGCCCGCCGGGTCATCGACGTGGCCAAGGGCATCGAGGGACTGCGACGCCAAGACGGCATCCACGCCGCGGCGGTGGTGATCACCAAGGAGCCCCTCACCGAGTACCTGCCCATCCAGCGCAAGCCCGAGAGCGGCCAGAACCCGGCCGAGGCTCCCATCGTCACGCAGTACGAGATGCACGGCGTGGAGGAGCTGGGCCTGCTCAAGATGGACTTCCTGGGCCTGCGTAACCTGTCGGTCATCGAGCGGGCCCTCGACCTGGTGGCCAAGACCGAAGGCCGGCGTCCCGACATCGACGCGGTTGCCCTCGACGACCCCGACGTCTTCGCCATGCTGCAGCGAGGCGACTCGATCGGCGTCTTTCAACTCGAGGGTGGGCCCATGCGCTCCACCATGCGCGCCCTGGCCCCCACTTCGTTCGACGACGTGGCCGCCCTGGTGGCGCTGTACCGGCCCGGGCCCATGGCCGCCAACATGCACCGCGACTACCCCGAGCTCAAGAACGGGCGCAAGCAGCTGTCGTACCTCCATCCCGACATGGAGGCCATCCTGGGCGACACCTACGGGCTGATGCTCTACCAGGAGTCGGTCATGCGGGTGGCCCAGCGCTTCGCCGGCTACACCCTGGAAGAGGCCGACAACCTGCGCAAGGCGTGCGGCAAGAAGATCCGCAAGATGATCCAGGCCGAGCGCGAGAAGTTCGTCGCCGGCTGCGAGCACAACGGCTACGGATCGGTGCTCGGGACCCAGCTGTTCGACATCATCGAGCCCTTCGCCGACTACGCCTTCAACAAGTCCCATTCCTATGGATATGGGCTCGTGGCGTACCAGACGGCGTGGCTCAAGGCCCATTACCCGGTCGAGTACTTCGCCGCCCTGCTGACGTCGGTCAAAGACGACAAAGACAAGACCGCCATCTACCTCGGCGAGTGCCGCACCATGGGCACCGAGGTCCTGGTCCCCGACGTCAACCGCTCGGCGGGCGAGTTCACTCCGCTCGTCGGCGAGGACGGCGGGCACCGCATCGTGTTCGGGCTCGCCGCGGTGCGCAACGTGGGGGAGAGCCTCGTCGACCGGATCGTGGCCGAGCGCGAGGCCAACGGGCCGTTCACCGACTTCTACGACTTCTGCCAGCGCGTCGACCCGGTGGTGCTCAACAAGCGCACCATGGACTCGCTCATCAAATCGGGCGCCTTCGACTCGCTCGGTCACCCCCGTCAGGGACTCTGTCTGGTGTGCGAGGAGATCGTCGACCGCACCCTCGAGCGCCGACGGGAGGAGCAGGCCGGGATCTCGACCCTGTTCTCGACCCTCGAAGGATTCGGGGACCCCGACGGGGGCGACTCGCCCGTGGGCTACGGCGACCCGCGCGTCCCGGTGCCCGACACCGAGTTCGCCAAGACCCAGCGCCTGGCGTTCGAGAAGGAGATGCTCGGCCTCTACGTGAGCGACCATCCCCTGCGCGGTTTCGAAACGGCGGTGTCGCGGCTCACCGACTGCTCCATCGCGGAGCTGAAGGACATCGACGACGGGCCCGGCGACGGGTCGGGGCGAGACGGCCAGGTCAAGACGATCGGAGGGGTCGTCACCGGGCTCGTGCGGCGCTACACCAAGCGGGGCGAGCTGATGGCCACCTTCGTCCTCGAGGACCTCCGGGCCTCGATCGAGGTGTTCGTGTTCCCCAAGACCATGTCCGAGATCGGGGCACTGCTCGCCGACGACGCCGTCTTCGTGATCAGGGGACGGCTCGACACCCGGGACGACCAGGTCAAGTTCGTGTGCATGGAGGGGCACCGTCCCCAGCTGGTCGGCGACGGCGTGGGGGAGCTCAGGGTCGAGCTCCCGCTCGGGGTCCTCACCGACCCCGTGGTCGACCGGCTCAAGCAGCTGCTCTCGGAGCACCCCGGAGACGAGCCCGTCTTCCTCCACGTGGGCCAATCGGTCCTGCGCCTTCCGGCCGAGTTCAACGTGGACAGCCGCCGGGGGCTCCTGGGCGAGCTGCGGATGCTCCTGGGTCCGAGTGTCATCGTCGCCTGATCCGATGCGCAACAGGGGTCGCCACCTGCGCTCGGGTCGATGGCCGGAACGTCGAGTGGGCTGGAGGTCCCCGCGTCCCGTATCCTGGTGGGTACCCCCCGAGCCGATGCGGACCTTGGCCCAGCCATCGCCCGAGTCGCTCGTCGGGATGTCGGAGCAGCTGGACGAGCACGGAGCAGGCCATGCCGTTTGAGGTCGGGACCAAGGACTGCACAGCACTGAGCGATGCCGAACTGGCCGAGATGGCCGACCTGTGCGTCGACCGGGCGCCGGGATTCGACATCGGCTTCCTCTCCAAGCAATGCGAGGAGTGGGTCCTGGTCAGCTTGGTGCGCGAGGGGAACAAGCTTCGGGGCTATTCGTTCTCCACGCTGGAGCGCATCGGAGGGACGCCGTCGCTCCTCGTCGGTGTGGCCACCGTGGACCGGACGGTCAAAGCCGAGCAGGCCATGCGGCTGCTCCTCGGCGACCAGTACCGACGGGCGCTGCTCGCCTTCCCCGACGAGGACGTTCTCGTGGGCACCCGGCTCGCCTCGTGCGAGGCCTACCACTCCTTCGCCGGCCTGGCGGACGTGGTGCCCCGGCCGGGGCACAAGGCCTCGGGAGAGGAGCGGGCGTGGGGTCGCCGCCTGGCCAAGCGCTTCGGCGCCGAGGGCCGGATCGACGACCGCACCTTCATCCTCGCCGGCGACGGTTCGACCGCCGGTGCGCTCGACCTCGGCGGCCCCAAGGTGAAGGTCCCGGTGGACGAGGTGGCCGCGCTGTTCGTGGGGCTCAACCTCAAGCGCGACGACCGCTTGGTCGCCTTCGGGTGGGCCATGGCCGAGGACCTGGCCTCGGGTCGCCTCGCCGCGGGCAAGACCGGCCGCAGCTAACACCCGCTCAGGGTTGGGGCAACAACGCCGCCACGGTTTTGTAGCAGTGTCCGTCGCGAGGTCGGCTGAGCACCACCACGAGGAAATGGGGGTGGAAGCCGAGCGCGCCGTCGAGGTCCTTGCCCGACAAGCGGTCGCGGCGGGTCGCCTCCAGCGCGGCGATGGCACGACGATCCTCCAGTGGGAGCCAGTTGTCGCTGCGGGGCCAGCCGAACCGGGCCCACACCGTGTCGTCTTCGCGGCGCCGGAAGATGACCGGCCCGCGGCTCGGCACCACCACCGCCACCGAGGGCCGCATGCCCCGGAACTCCCAGTACGGGGCCGACGCCCCGGGAAAGCCGAGCAGGTTCTGCTGAGGGGGTAGCGCCACGTCACGCAGGACGTGGCGCGCCCGGCGGCCCTTCACCGTGCCGAGGGTGGAGGGGACGCCGGTGACGGTGACGGCTTCGGGCTGGGCCAGGTCGTCTCGTTCGGGGTCTTGCGCCCACTCCACGTCGACGATCTCCAAGGGCGACAGGTCGGGCTCGCGTTGCGAGCCCCAGTCGATGCGCAACCGCACGATGGCGCCGCTCTCGAGGTCCACCGTGGTGGTGTCCTCCGCGGTGCAGGCCAGCACCATGCACCGGTGCAGGCCCGGGGTCTGGGGGGGTAGGTGCCGTCGCCGCCGCCCCGGACGGCGCTCGGATCCCTCGTCCTCGCCCCGACCCTCACCGTCTTCCTCGCGGTGGCCCGAGTCCCCCAGCTGTGCGTGGGTCGTCATGGGTGTGTCGACGCCAGTGCGGCGCGTCCGGCCGCGAGCTCGTCGTCGAGTCGTGCGACGAGCTCGGTGGGGCTCGCGGCGGGGGCCTGGCACACATACCGGCGGCACACGTACGCGTACCCGTCGTCACGCCCGGACCACAGCACCGACGGTGTGCGCTCGCCCCAGGCGAGGACGACGGTCGGTTCGAACCGGGCCCGCACCGCGCCGAGCAGGTCGGGCCGCTCCCCGGTGACCACGACCTCGGTGATGCCCCCGGCCGACAGTTCGCACGCCGCCACGGTGTTGGCACAGGCCAGTGGATGTTCCGCCGCCACCGCGCTGAGCCCGTCCAGCAGGGCTTCGCCCGCCGCGGCGAGCTCCTCGTCGGCTGTCAGCGCGCCCAGCCGTAGCAGCGCCGCCGCCGCCACGCCGTTGGCGGCCGGGACCGCGCCGTCGAGGACATCGAGGGGCCGGATCAACAGGTGCTCGGCGTCGTTCCCCGTGGTGTAGAGCAACGCTCCCTCACCGGCGAAGAGCTCGAGCATGCCGCGTGCGGTTTCCTGCGCGTGGTCGAGCCACATGGGCTGTCCGGTCAGCTCGGCCAGTCGCGTGAACAACTCGACCAGCCAGGCGTAGTCACCGGCATAGGCGAGGTGTCGGGCCCGGCCGCCCTGCCACGAGCGCAACCATCGCCCCGTGTCGGGGTGGCGTGACTGGTCGAGCAGGAACGCCCCGATCCGCAGCGCCGCGGTCGTCCAGTCCTCCCGACCGGTGGCCGCGGCCGCCTCGGCCAGCGCCGAGCCGAACATGGCGTTCCACTCGGTCAGCACCTTGTCGTCGAGTCCGGGGCGGACCCGGAGGGCGCGCGCCTCGAACAGCAGTCGCCGCGCCTCGTCGACCTCGGGCGGCCGGATCAGGGGGGCGCCGAGGGGACGTCGCAAGATGGTCCGTCCTTCGAAGTTGCCCGCCTCGGTCACCCCGTACCAGTCCG
>Ga0302325_10031903_pt1 | contig 10826 bp, 7 predicted proteins | sample Palsa_T0_2_FD_201948 | JGI IMG/M metagenome (GOLD analysis project Ga0302325, IMG submission 201948) | Peat permafrost microbial communities from Stordalen Mire near Abisko, Sweden - Palsa_T0_2 | ecosystem: Environmental > Terrestrial > Soil > Palsa > Peat permafrost | place: Sweden: Abisko... | reverse complement strand
TTGTAACTCTGAATAGCGAGATTATGCTACTTACATGACTTAAGAGTATCCCCAGCAACTGCGCGACCGAGAGCTGTATGCCCGGCAAGGTGATTGATAAAAGTGCTCTTGCCAGATCCGGTGAGCCCCATGACAGCTATCACAACATCCTCATGCCTGCGCAAAAAGTTTTCCGTTAGCAACACATATCATGAACAAGCCAACTTGTTACATACGTGATTGTCAGTCTTTTCCCTGCTTCAATGATGGCCTTCATCTCGGCATCATCGTCCGGAACCCGTTCTACGGTGGAAGCGGTGCCAGGCTGCAGAGAAGCCTCTGCTTCTTTGGTTTCTCTTGATTCATCTGGGTCTTCCCTCTTCACGTAGACAGTCATGGTGACAGCTTCGTACAGTCTCTGCTTGCACTGTGTCGAAAATTTGTCTGCACGGTACTTCTGGCTTTCTTTTGAAGCGACATCTCTCTTTTGGCTGTCAAGCTGGACAAGTGACCACTTGAAATAACCGTTCTCTTTGCTGGACATAAGGTCATCGAGAAGATTATGAATCTGTGATTGCTGAGCCGGTGCTAGATCTGCCTTCTTATCTAGCACATTTTTGTGCGATTTGTCGAGTTTCTTAATCTGCTTAAGGATTTCCGACTGTTCGAGTTGCTCCTCGGTGGTCTCTGCCTTGAACCATGTTGCTTTCTCTTTTGGGCTTTGAGGTGTAACCTTTCGGATAGTGAAGACTTTGTACTCTGTGAGGAGCTTAACGCATTCTGAATTGTCCAAATTTTTCGGACAATTGACGTCCGAAGGGCTGGTTCTTTTGGTTTGTTGTCTGATTGGCATTGGTAGCGATGGAGGTGGCGGAGGAGGGCCATACAGGGAGCGGGAACCATAAAGAATTTGATTTGCTGTGCTCTTCCTCACTCGAGCTGAGGCGATCTCAAACGAGCAAGCTAAGCTATCCTGCCCGGAGAACTGTTCTTGGCGACTTTCTGTAGGATTTTCCGATTGAACATATTCCTCAAGCACAAGCTTCCTTACATCTCGCGTTGGCATGTGACGAGTCGGTGTTTCTAACAGCTCAATTTCAGCGCTAGAACAAATTTCATTGTCTTCAAAAGAAGTGGTATTTTCCTCACTGTCCTGATCTGTACTCGACTGATTCTCAAGGCACTTCTCCACTCTCAGCTTGCTGTCGCAAGTGGCTGAAGTCATTTCGAGCATCTCGAACATATTCTCTTCAACAAATGAAAACCAGTCCTGGGAATCGTTGTGCGAAGAGCTTGTCTGCGATGAACTTGAGCCAGAACCGGAAGAATCAAAGAGATGTCCAGGTATGCGACTGCTTCCACCGCCACCAAACGGATTGAAGTCGTCATCGTCGTCATCATCCTGCCGTTCTTGATACTCAAAGCCAGGACGGTAGTCTGGGGGAGCTTTCGCTTTACCAAAGGGCAGTTTCCATGTCGAGATGTCTGCACCGTCACGGAAGTGATCTGCGATATGATTTGTCCTGACTTGCCAAGACGAGAATCGATCGCCGCAAAATCCACACTCTCTGGGCCAATACCCAGAAACAGCAAATGTCCAAGTCGACTCCTCGTCTCCGATGCCTGCTAAGCCGTGCTTGGTCCGAAGATGGTGTTTGAAGTGGTCCTCGCGAGCACCGGCAAAGATGTGTCTGCCCTTTTGAGCCCCTTTACATTGAAGATAGTGCTGCTTGTTATTACCACGGGTAGAGATTGGCGTGGAGCAGAAAAGGCAGATAGTATTGCCATCTTCGTCTTGAAGTGGCTTGATGCATGAAATGCACATGTGGCGCTTTTGAGGGAAATGTTCCTCGGACTCTCCATGGCGGACCCAGTCACCCTTCCTTGGTGTGGAGTATTCGCAAGTGTCGCCTGGCTTTTGAAAAATGCAATGATACAGTGCAGTGGCAGCAGTAGCTTGTTGAATAGGTCGAGGCGTCTCCTCCATGTCAGATTCCATCGTGACATCCATTTGGTCGGACTCGTCTGTGCCATGATATCGATCCTCTGGCACCGCTGAGCTACTAGAGGAACTATCCAGATTGAAGTCGAATGCTGCAAGCGACTCGGTCTCCTCAGTCTCCGAAGTTGCAGAAGCCTGACTCATTGACTGATACGCGGAGCCGACTCCCCAAGGGCGTAGCCCGGCCTTCTCACGAGTTTTGCGAGTATCGGTCATCATTTGCCGGATAATTGCCTCTTCGAGATGGCTGACGATAGCCAGAAGCGGTTTGTGTGATTGAAGTGTCTCTTTGATCGACTCGAGGTTGCCAAGCGCCTCCACGAGTGGTGAAGGTCGAGTTTTGTTTTGAGCTCCTATTCCCATGTCTCCTGAAAAGCGATTGGGTGTCCTTCTAGCATAAATGATTGGTGCTGAAACACTGTTCATCTGCATCATCTCCGCAACATTGTCCAAACCTTTGTAACCCTGCCAAAACGAGTCCGCAAAGGTTGATACCGAGGATTCATGGTGTTGCGGACCAGGCAACAAGTGACTGAAAGAGCTCCGTTCAGTCAAGCCAGCTCTACCGAAGTCCAAGCCGGATGAGCTGCGAAGGTGAGGCTCCATGGTCTGAGACTGATCGACACCTTCAACCCGAAAGCAACCTGCCTGTGGAACTGCAAGACTAGATAAGTTATTCTTAACCACAGAGGAATGGAAAGATTGACCAGGCAAATCCGTGCTGGTAATCTGCCTGAAAGCCTGCTGGCCGCCGTTCCACGTGATGCTGTCCATATTGTTCGTTTTGGGTTCAATTGCCGATGTTTTCGTTGAGCTTGAGATGTCTGAAAAGTATGCCGGAGGATCGTGAGTTGCAGTCGGGAGCCGAATACAGGCGGATATGAGCAGTTAATTTTATTCTCGTCGCGTTCTGGCAGGACACGAATTTCTAGGTTGAAATTATTCAAGGCCGCATGAGAAAGCCTGACGACTTCGAAAGTTCGGTTGTTTGACAACATAGGAGGGCTGGATGATTGGTCGTTAATGTGCTGAGGCGAACTCGGGGCGTTCGAGGGCGAAGCGACCTGCTTCGCCCTCACTCGAGATGTGCCCGCATATGCACGTTTCCACCAAATAGCAGCTCAAGAAGGGGTATTGTGAAAACTACCTATTACTCGCCGATGACCTTATGTAGCGTCTAGCCTCTTCTGGCAGGGTACTTGGAGATATCCCTAGAAGGGTTCCCTACTGAAACGGCCACTTGAGCGAAAACCGATATAATACCACGATATCAATTCAAATTTTTTATTTTTTTTTGTTATTCAGAATCCTTGATTTTTTCTCAACCAGTATACTATTTTTCAGCAATTCCAAAGCACTTTGAGAAAAAAAAAACCTCGAAATTTTGGTGTTTCTAGGTGGCCGGTTGATCAGGGAACTCTCCTATCTGGCGAGCGGGCCTGAACTTTCGCAGTGAGTTTGAGGGGAAGCCGATTTCGTTAGCGACTGTAGTTCAATTGACTGTTATTTTGTGCCGAGTATTATACAGTAAAGTTCGAAATCGGCTTCAGTTTGGAACACGCAATGATTTTATTTTTGACCCACATTTTATGCGCATTAACTTTCTATGGCTAGCGCACATCAGACCCCTTACGCTCGCTTAATTCCTGCTCCAGATGTCACGTGGGTAATTAGCCGATTGTCGGCGGATATTATTGCCAGTCTTTAGACCGTCGTTGCGACCACTAAGCAGTCGCTTGCCCCTCTGCCGTTGGTTTCCCTAATCGTGGACCTCTTTATAATCCTCTTGAAGGTCCTGATTGGCACCTTTATCCTTTTGACTTGCAGTATGAGCTCTCCGCTTTGCTCTATACAAGTAGCCACTAGCATCAAGTTATCTGGGCCAATCCAGTACTCGCTTCTTACTTGCAGTTTCTAATCATCTGGAATTAACTCTAAAGTGCCCTCTTGGTCTCTTGGAATTAAACGTACTTGAGTAGCAAGACAATATGGTCTTCTAGCGTCCCAAGCTTCCGGTACAGTTCCAAGACACTTGTGGCGAGTGCTAGGGGTGTTGAGCCTCAAACTCAGACAAGAGGGCGTTATACATGCAAATGTGGCATTGTCAAGAAAATCAGTCAAAATTTTGACCCAAGTGTTCTCCCCTCGACAAGGTATTTTTAAAGAGTCAAAACCCCTCTCTGCTCGCGGCCAAGCCACATTCAACACGTTGTCGTGATCAATACCGGTATGCTGAATTCGATTCAAGATCATCTTGACAATGGTTCCAGCAAGCTTGTGGAGTTCTTTTAGTAAATGTTTTTGCCACTCACTTAAATCAGTCTCCGGATTCTCAAACGCTTTGATCATCTAGTAAGAATCCATACACTTGGCAACCACGACTCGCAAGGGAACCCGTTAAACTATGCCAGTACATAGACATACCAAGACTCCCGAAGCATTAAAGAGTTCGCTTATGAATGAGAAGCTACCTTGCCTGACTATGTCCTGCTTACGGGTCTAACCCGGAAACTTGGACCAACTAGCCATGAACTGTAAGGTCACTCACTAGAAAGCTTGTACCCCGGCTTGCACTGTTGTAAGCTCCCAATGTGGGGCAAACGCTACAATTGCGTGCAGATAGGCTTACGCTAGATTTCGGAGTTGTTCTTGCTCTTTAAGCTTGTTAAGTGGACAACTAGGGTTGCAAACAAGAATGCCGATACGAATTAGAGTGTTTAGTTTAATGATCGGGCGTGTTATAGACTTTATATTAGACCAGGCTTCAGCTTTAAAGAGTCCTAGATCTGCTTCTCGTCTCTAGTGCCATAGAGTAAGGCTTGATGTTTCATCTGGTGTTAACGAGGACGGAAGCAATACGCTATTACCAATATGTATAGCGAGTATATCGAGTTCTTTTGACGAAGCGTCGTATAGAAATGATGTTAGACCCTATATATTAGCGAGGTCTTCAAGCGTGGCGATTAAGTCATTTGGAGTTCTCTTATCAATGAGCCTAGACTTAGCATTATCCTGAAATACTAGTAACGGCCCTTTCAGCATTTTCCCAAAGCAAGTGAGTGGCTGTAAAGATGCGGTTATTGATCTTTGAGAATCTCGAGCAGAATTTACCCATTTTTCTTCACTACCTAGCAGATTGACTTTTGGTATCGAATGGTCTAGACATGAGAACTCGAACTCGCCAATATGAGCTTGAGAATATGATTGGAGTGCTAAGCACAATGTCTAGGCTATCATGGCCGCTAGATGTAAGATATTTTGCTCTAGATCAAGAGGAAACTCTTCGGGAGAGTAATGGACACGTCCAAAAAAATGTCAGTCTAGCACGAAAAGCACTAGCGATTGAAACAATTGCCCTATAATTGAGACAAGGCTATTCCGATATACTATTAGTTTATGAAGTTAGGCTTTTAACGAAGAAATGCGTTTATCGCGGTCTCGGAATGCGGCAGTAACGGCGCTAATATTAGCAGTTAGAGCGAAGGGGAACAATGGCGGTATAAATATAGAGAGGAGCCTAGTAGCGATTCTAGCCGCTCCGAACATTTTGAGGTCCCTCTCGGTATAGATAGTCTTCTTTTCCTCGCAAAATTCGAATAAACTTGTGGTATACTTGAGAAGACTTGCAGAGAGATCTTCAATCATAGAGAATCCAATTTTGACAATGCGAACCGTGTTCGTTGCCCTAAAAACTGTAAGGACTAGCAGTTGATTAAATGATTGCTTTTCCTTTTTCAATGCCGTTAAATTTTCTAGCAGTTTTCTTAAAGCGAAAAGAGTGCGGTTTGCGAGGCATTTCATCTTGTCGAGATCTAGTGATGATTTAGAAGCGTAAGAAACTAACAGTTGACTTTTAATGGAATCAATTTTAACATTTCGGCGCCATTCCTTTAGCTAAGCTTTATGTTGGATTTCGTGAGTTGGAAGATTCTTGAACTTTATAAGTAAGTATCCAGCAATTCCCAATGTCTAGTCCTTAAAAGCTAGTAATGATGAAACTGAGCTAGAATCATCTTTAGCGATAAAGTTACCTAGCTTTAAGTCCAATACATTATGCTGCCTCTTTCTAGATTCCGATTTTGCTACAACGACAATGTTTGCATTAAAACCCCTAAAACATCTGCTTCATTCTATAGTAATTGATCGCTAGGCGCGGAGGTTTCCAGTTTAGCAAGAGGCGTAGAAGTAAAAGAAGAGGAGGTTAATTCCTTTATAGAGACTGTCTCGAAATAGGTCGGCCGAAATATTTAAGGCGAATCGTGTTTTTCATCAACTAGTATTTTCGTAAGCCCATTTTTTTTATTTTTATCCATGTTCAAGAAATCAAACATCCATTTATCTTTCTCTTCTAAATCGGTCAAGTCCTTTAAAACATTCCGAACCGCAACAAAATCATGTCCGTGTCGTTGAGCGGCCTTCTTTAAGTCGTTTATGTCATGAGGACTAGGAAGTCTAGCCTGACATTCGAGAGTCGACAATACGTGGCGAAGCCTTGAATTCGTTTTTCTAGCAATCCCGGAGGCTATTTGAGTCAATGTGAGGGCGTAATGAGATGTCTGACAAAGAGTAGCGGATAACTTCAAAAGTTTGCTTCCGGATAGGCGAGATACATAACGGAGTTAAATGTGTTATTATATGTTACTATATATGTTCAATAGAAAGCCTATCTCGACCATTAGCCTCCATCACTTTCTAAGGGCGACACTGCCTTTACATAGCCTACACACCCTCTTCATATTACCTGTTTGGCTGGTTGCCTTCGATTCGCTATCATTGAATATCTCCCAATCACTTCATATGCTTTTACAACAAAATGCACCTTTTCAATGCGGGCATTCACTAGCCATATCTTGAAACAGGTCGCGAGGAAGTTTTGTAACCGCGCGCTTACGGGTGACACCTTGGTTGAACGCTCTCACGTGATGCCGTAGAAATAAAGCCGATGACTGGGCAACGTGAAAAAAAAATGAAGGCAGATCACATGCAGTAAGGGCGATGAGCGAAGGCAAGGGCTAGCAATGTGACTAGCTATAGATGGTTAGTGCGCACAAAATATGGGGCAAAAACAAATCATTGAGTGTTCCGAACTAAAGCCGATTTCGAATTCTATTGTATTATAAGTTATTGATCGAAGTTAACGTATACTTGGATTATAAAAGACTGTTAAAGATAATGAGTAAGATTTCCAAAAAGGTAAAAATATAAGAATAAATAAGTAATAATATTATAAAAGAGTTTTAAACTTTAATAAAGCAAAATCGCATTAAGCGGCATAATTTAATAATAAAAGAATATAAAATTAATTAAGTTAAAGTTAATGAGAGGTAAAGATTTATATAATATTATAAAAGATTCTTAAATCTTAACAAGATAGAATCGTATTAAGCGGCATAGTTTAATAATAAAAGAATATAAAATTAGCTAAGTCAAAGTTAATAAAAGATAGAGATTTATATAATGCTACGAAAGATTCTTAAATCTTAACAAAGCAGAATTATACTAAGCGGAATAGTTTAATAATAAAAGAATATAAGATTAATTAAATCGAGACTAATTAAAGATAGAGATTCATATAACGACAATACCGCGTGCGCAAAGGAGCAAGGGAGCTAAAATAGGATCTATGTATAGGGATAGGACGAGGAAAGTTTAACCGAGCATTAAGGAAGCTAGAACGAGTCCTTCAAGGAGCTAAAATGACTTACTTGGCGCATGCTTAAGACAAGCTCAAGACGTGCTTAGGTATACTTACTCTCGGCTCAGGTTAAAGCGGCAGCTACTCAAGTCTAAACACTAAAATAGAACTAGCAAAAAAAAAAGTTGAGTCTGACTTTCATGTAAATCTTAGACGATATTTTTTCCAACGCGATTAGTTAGCGGCGGCGACGCGAGGGCGGAAGATAGCTAGTGCGAAACGAAACCCCTCAGAAAACAGAGGTCAAAACCTCAAGTTTCCGAGGTGTTTTGTTCGGTATCAATAGACTTATATGCAGATCGCATCAATCCAAATTGGAAGATCAAGGCTGATCGGCGGGCTGAACAAAGTTTGGATAGCCTCATGCAGGTTGGCCCGGATTTTCATCTCAAGTCCGTTGCAGAGAATGGTTTCCATTTTCGACGGGGCTCCCCATGTGTAGGACAGAGCATCAAAGCTCGGGGGGTTATCTAGTGGGAATGTGTTGATGGTGCAGGTGAGTACGCCTGGATAGGTGGACGGCGCGGCAAAGGTGAGCAGGCGGATACAGTCGTTTGGGAGTGGTGTGTAGGTGAATGGAGTTGCCATGATGGAATGATAATGTGACGAGTTGCCCACACTCACTCAGGCTTTCGATGATGTGGCTATTAAGATGTTCTGGGAGAAGAATCTTGAGTTGAAGTGCAGCCGTGTGAGAGGTAAGGTAATCTGAGGTGCAGCTTGGCATGCACAGCCCAAATAGAATAATGTCACGTGACCCCTTTCCCACTTGTAGTTTCTAGTCGTGCTCAACAATGCTTCATGATCTTTAAGCGCTGTCTTCAATCTCTCACATCGAGCAAGCGTTCGCGAGATATAAGGTGGCTATGCATGCAACCATTACCTGAGAGTGTTTTCTCAAAACATAACTCTGAGCTTCTCTACAGCACGCATACAAGTCGTCCCTCTTCACATGGCCTTACCAGGACTAGGAACTTATCCCAACTACGCAGTACCTCGTTCACCTCAAATCCACGGGCAAACTTTCCAAATTCCTGCAACTACCTTCTAAACACCTCAGTCTAAACATAAGCACCACTTTTCTAACCAACCATCTCTCAGTCTTCCGGCGCCAAACCAGGACTGATACACGACACCCTCTCCTGCTGGGTAGCTTCTTCACAATAGATCTTGCGGATCCGCTTCTAGCTCCTCACATTCAGCCTGTCTCCTCTGCACAGAAGACCTTCCTTCCCTCACTGTATGTCTCTGAGAATCGTGAAATCCATTAATGGATACCTGAAATATAAACCATATTGAGACTGTATTTTGGGAATTCTGAAACAGGGTTTGAATGGTGGCGATGGCAGTAGAAAAAGATGGGTTGTAAAAGATACGCAGCACACAAGGAGAGTCTACAACGATTAGAAACCAGATACTTGATCGCAAAGTAATAGACAAGAGGAGAAAATCTGTTTGAGGAAAGTATGAAGCGTTAATCAAAGTAAATGGAAGAGAGGAAGTGAAGATAAGGATGCCCCGCTGCTTGCTTACTTATCACCCGCTTTCGGTACAGCATACCACTAAAGCACCCTGTAATTTCAGGCGATCCGCCCCCTTATTATTGGGATGAAAGGATCTTAGACAGCGGCCGTTTTGAGGTTTAGTGCTTACACGGCACAAGCGCCTCTTACAGGGTCGTTACAGGGCTCATAGGGTCTCATGCCCCGTTCTACCCACACTTATGACCGTGGTCACTTATTGCCCTGCCCCCGATGCTTTATATCTGGGGTGATTTACTTCCTTCGATGTTTGCCTGTCCGAAGAAAACTGCGCCGAAGGGGACCTTTTCCAACACTCGTACCTTCTGTGCTGATATAGCTTTGCCATGACGCACGTTTACAGAAACGTAGACTCGGACCAGTACCAGCTGGAAACTCTGTCGATAATAAAAAGAAAGCCTCTACCGGACTCACAAGCAGTCCTATCCAAGTCTCCTCAGGAAACAGACGACGAAGGCAGCTACCGTGTGCGTGGTAAGATTCTTACAAATCTAGCCTACACTTCAAGATGGATTTCCAACGACAAGTGGATGTTAGAGATATCGAGCCAATTGTTCAGCGTTTTGTGCATGGTGGCTATTGTCGTCCTCCTCGCCAAAATCGACGGCAGCCTTCTGGAGTCCTGGCAATCTCCTGTCTCTCCTAATGCAGTCATCTCTATCGCATCTACCGCTGCCAAAGCCGCTTTGGTTTTGCCAGTTGCGGAGGCTCTGAGTCAGCTGAAGTGGCTTCATTTTAGAACGGAAGGACGGCCGTAAGTTCAAGAGGTCTTCTGCTTCAGCTTTGTAACAAGCGCAGATTAGAAAGTACCAAGCTTATATTCGCTAGTCTTGGTGATCTCCAAAACTATGACGCTGCAAGCCGAGGGCCTATGGGCGCTTTTACGTTTTTCTGGCGATGTCGGAAGTCCTCAATTGCTGCTTATATCGCTTGTGCAATCACTATTGCGGCGCTTATTGTAGACCCATTCTCCCAGCAGATTCTTAGTTACGACAACCTGCCAACGTTGTCGCTTGAATCAGTGGCAGGTACTAGTCGATCACTAGTATACGACTACGGACTTCAAGGCGAAGGAAAGAATGGAGTGAGTAATGATGGGGGTAAGTTTAACCTTCGAGCAGGATGAACTGAGAATGATCTGGCAGCTCTGGCTAACAGATTGGCGCGTGGAAAGTTTACGCCAGAGACAGCGGTATGGCTGCCTCGGTCATGACTGGCGTCTATGGCTTTCAGACCCCCATCCAGTTCAATTGTACTAGCAACTGCACATTCCCCGATCTCACGTCACTTGGTGTCTGTAGCGAATGCGAGGATGTGACGGCATCAACGGTTGAAACCTGTAACTCGACCGGTTTTGAGCACTCCTGCTACTATCAGCTCCCCAACGGCGCCATTCTCTCTGGAAGTACCTCAGAGGACGCCCACAACGGCTTTATACATACACAAGTCAACACTACCGTGGTTACGACAGAGAGCTACAGTTTCAAAACCTTCAACCTTACTAAGCACGGAGTTCCAATTATCTACCTCGGATTGGTGAGGTTTCCATATAGTGGGGGGCTTGATTTTGATAACTGGCAATCGGGTTACCATGTTTTCCAGTGCGATA
>Ga0302325_10031902_pt1 | contig 10826 bp, 11 predicted proteins | sample Palsa_T0_2_FD_201948 | JGI IMG/M metagenome (GOLD analysis project Ga0302325, IMG submission 201948) | Peat permafrost microbial communities from Stordalen Mire near Abisko, Sweden - Palsa_T0_2 | ecosystem: Environmental > Terrestrial > Soil > Palsa > Peat permafrost | place: Sweden: Abisko... | reverse complement strand
ATCGGTGCCTCCGCCGGGGGACTCGAAGCCTTGGATCAGTTCTTGGGGCGAGTGCCGACAGGCAGCGGCATGGCGTTCGTTATTGTTCAGCACCTCGACCCGACGCGCAAAGGCATCATGTCCGAACTGCTCCAGCGCGCCACGGGCACCCTCATCGTGGCGCAGATGGATCGTCTTGTGCTACACACGCTGGGATTGCACTCAGCCCCCAACCCCTCTTCGCTTCATCCACGCATTTCGCCCATGCCGACCAATTGCGCTTTTACTAGAACTCAAAGTCGAATAGACCCCTCACCTTTCGGTACTGGTGCGTTTTTAACCCCCAATTCTAGCTTGCCTTGCATGGCCTCGGAAATGTAAACCAGCTCCTGGGCGATAGCAGTGCAATTTGGGCACGAAAACATTAAATCCCTGTGTGAAATGTAAGTTGCCCTCGGAATCTCTACAGATGATAGATCATTTCGAGTGGGGGCAAGGGCCGCCTTTGACCAAATTCTACGTCTTGTGTGGCTGCAAGGAGCGGTTGATGTTCGATTCCGAGAAAGAAGCGATTACCGCTTGGAATAAGGCCAATTCAGTTAGTCCAGTAGAGCAACAACCTCTTCCAAGCTCCAAACGTGGTCGGCAACACCCGCCTCCATAGCTGGCGTCACTCGCAAGCTGGAATGAATCCTGCAGAGGTTGTAGTGCATGTAATGCAACGCGACTGCGGCCTCGTGGTTCTGAATCTTCTTTGACTGAGCGTAAGTCAACCGAGTGAACCGGCGCATTCCCGTACGCATCGTAAGGTTCTGGCGTTCTTCAAAACTGGTGGAGATATGCCATGGCTCTGGATTCCCTCTGCAACCAGCAATTGCCCTGCGACCTAATAGACGATGTTGATCAAAACCTACAGTCATTCCCGATTGTGCCGTCACTTTGACCCGAATATCATCCCCATCCCGGACGGATTTCAACATCCGAAGGTCTGCTTCGAGTCTATCATGACCGTTTGTGCTTGGCGTGGTCGACGACTTCCTTACCGGAATGGATAGCCGCGGCAAAATCGGCTTTCCGATCTTTAATAAATTCCTGCGCGTCCTCGACGGTGTCCTGGGCCTTGTCCCTAAGCATCTTGCCTTTCTTGACGAGGAGCTTCCGCGTTTCCTTCCCGGACTGGGGCGCGTAAAGCAGCGCAATGCCAGCGCCGATAAGGGCACCAACGGCGAAGATGGTGAAACCGCTTCGAGGGGATGATTGTTCTTGGGACATATTGTTACTCCTGTTGTTGTTTGATTTGATTGTGATAGGCACTCGGTAACCGGGGCTATTTAGCGTCTTGAAACTTCGGCGGGGTTGCGACCTTGGCCGTGCTGGGTCTCTTCGGTCAGTTCCTCGTCCTTGGAAGACAGACGCGAGCCCGCTTCCCCGAGAGCCTCTTTATTGCTCCGGGTCAAAGCCAAATCTTTGAGCGCAGCATTTGCGGCTCGTTCCTGCGCCAGAATTTCCTCCAATAAAGCCGCCGCCTCAGAATTGTCCAATAGTTCGGCCCAGGCATGGAGGAAGCCGTAGGAAGCCATCTCGTACCCACCGTTTCATGCAGCCACATCTTGGCGTGCAGAGGAGAGAGAATGGTGCAAAACAAGAAGCCCACAGGACGGGATGGGACTTGCGCCGTGCCGGTGCCAGGGGTATCGGATGCACGCGTGTGACTTCCTGAAATCTCCATTGGGGTCAACACCCCATGGCACACGCCCTGCGCTCCACGTATTGTCTGTTATGAAAGATGACTTAAAGGTCGCCACATTTGATGGAGGTGCGATAGTGGACGCCGCCACGCTCGAACGATGCGAAAGGGAGGACCGGGGATTTGTACCCTCCGACACCGAGGTGAAGACATCGAAGCCGATGGTATCTCTGCGAGCATCCGAAATTCGTTATCGCCGCTTATTTGAAGCGGCCCGGGACGGCATACTCATCCTTGACCCCGACACACGAAAAATAGTCGACGCCAATCCGTTTATGTCAGAGTTTTTGGGGTATCCGCATAAGGAATTGCTGGGCAAAGAACTCTGGGAGATCGGCTTGCTCAAAGATGAAGAAGCCAATCGGGCGGCATTTCGGGAGTTGCAGGAGAAACACTTTATCCGATACGAAAACCTGCCGCTTCAAACCAAAGTGGGTCAGCGGCGTGAAGTGGAGTTCGTCAGTAATATCTACGCGGAAGATGGACAGAACGTCATTCAGTGCAACGTCCGCGACATCACCGAGCGCAAACAGGTGGCCGATGCCTTGCGGCAAGCCAAAGACCAACTGGCCGATCAAGCCGCCAAACTGGAAGGCTTGGTGGTGGAGCGCACGGCCAAGCTTCAGGAAACGATCGCCGAACTGCAGGCCTTTTCCTACAGTGTATCACACGACCTGCGCGCCCCGTTGCGGTCGATGCAAGGCTTCGCGAAAATTCTTGTGGCTGACTACAGCAGTAAACTGGATGAACAAGCAGTCAGTTACCTCCAGCAGATTATACGTTCATCCTCGCGTCTCAGTCGCCTGATCCAGGATGTCTTGAGCTACTCTAGGGTCCTCCATGCGCAAGACCGGGCGCAACCGGTGGATTTGGACGGGCTCGTGCGCGACATCATCGCGACCTACCCGAACGGACACAACGCGGAGTTTCACGTTCAAGGAAAGCTACCGCAGGTCTTGGGGAATGAAGCGTTCCTTACACAATGCTTTTCGAACCTGTTGGGCAATGCTTCAAAATTTGTTCCGGCGGGGACCATCCCGCGCGTCGAGATTGGAGCAGAAGACCAAGGGCCAAGCGTAGTTCGCGTGTGGATCAAAGACAATGGGATTGGGATTGCCCCCGAAAACCATGAGCGCATTTTCCGCATGTTCGAGCAGATCAACCTCGCCGCTGAATACGAAGGGACGGGCATTGGACTTACCATTGTACGCAAGGCGGCCGAGCGCATGGGAGCGCAAGTAGGATTCGAGTCGGAATTGGGTAAGGGAAGCAGATTTTGGATTCAACTCAAGAAAGGCTAGACTCGTGATAGGAACAATTTTATTGGTGGAAGACGAAGAGGGTGACGTGTTCTTCATGCGACAGGCCCTGAAGAAAGCGACTGTGCTGAATCCCCTGCAGGTAGTGAGCGATGGTCAGGCGGCCATTGACTATTTCAAAGGCACCGGCAAATTTTCCAACCGTGAAGAATTTCCGCTGCCGTGCCTGGTGCTGCTGGATTTAAAGTTGCCACGCGTGATGGGACTAAACGTCCTCAAATGGCTTCGCGAACAACCGGGCGTGCCAACGATTGTGGTCATTTTCACTTCATCCAGCGAGGAAGTGGACATTGTGACCGCCTATCGCCTAGGAGCCAACGGATATCTGGTCAAGCCACACGATGTGAGCACACTTACTGACATAACCAAATCCATCAAGGACTTCTGGCTGACGCAAAACACACCACCGCCGGAAGCTCATGCGGGAATGGCTGCGGGGTCGTTGGTATCTGCCTCACTGTAATCGAGAAGCACGGGCAGAATCTCGCGAAAGCTGTGCATCCACGAGGTCGCTGATTTCGTCTGCCCCGCAACCCGAGGTTTTCTTCGAAAGCAGCGTCCAGTCAATGATGCGCTGTCCGCCCTTCTAGCACATGGACGGCGCCCGCGTCGCCGGTCATCTGAAGAATATCATCATCCTTAAGCAAATAACGGTCCGTCACTTTACTGGCTGTTTGGAACGTGGTGCCTGGCACAAGCATGGTAGGGTTACACCGCATACAACAGTGCCAGTCCGCGTTGTACCGTTAACCAACATCTAACAAACCATCGTAACACTTTTGCCGTCATGGTGACGGCAAATGGAAACAAAAACCCAAAGGAACTGCTATGAACACACTGGAAATCAAAGGCGACTGGAACATCACCAAGGGTAAGTTGAAACAGAAATGGGCCAAGCTTACGGATAGTGATCTTCAATTCACCGAAGGCAAGCTCGAAGAAGTCTACGGCCGGATTCAAAAGCGCACCGGCGAAAACCGTGAAGCGGTGGAAAAGGCCGTCAAGGAAGCCTCCTCCCGCTCTTGATGTTATGCTGCCGCCGGCGCGGGCGAATTGATGAAGTGAGTCAAGGCTCCGCGTCGGCTGGCTCGTCCCTGCCGCTATCTCGAGCCGTTAGTGCCGCATCCTGCATCGCCGTATCGCTTCAGCAGTCCCAATACCCCTGCCTCTTCGCGGCTCAAAACAGTTTGGGTGGCGCGGGACTTTTGGTCGATGAACGACTGCGTGAGCGTGCCATCCAGATAGGCGTCCATGATGGCCGGGTGGATGTAATACTTGCGGCAGACTGCGCGCGTGTTGCCCAATGCCACGGCCACTTCGTCAATTGCCGCCACGAGTGCCGAAGCGGTGTATTCTTCGTTGTCATTGCCACCGAGGCGTTGCAGGATCTGCGCCGCCCGGATGGTACCGGCCCAGGTTCGAAAGTCTTTGGCGCTGAACTCTTCGCCGGCGATGGCGTGTAGGTAATTGTTCACATCCTCGGAGGTCATGTTGCGGGTTTCGCCGGCGTCATCGATGTACTGAAACAAATCGTAGCCGGGCAATTCCTGGCAACGTTTGACGATGCGCGCGAGACGTTGGTTGGTGATGTCCACCTTATGAAACTTGCCGCTCTTGCCACGAAATCGAAATTCCATCCGTTGACCGCGCACCTGCACATGGCGGTTACGCATCGTGCTCAACCCAAAGGACTGATTCTCATCAGCGTATTCCGGGTTGCCGACACGGACGTGGGTTTGTTCCAGCAACCACACCACGGCCGCGATCACTTTCTCGCGAGGCAATCCGCGCAATCGCAAATCGCGTGCTACCCGCTTGCGAATCTTGGGTAGCGCACGGCCGAATTTGGTCAGGCGATGAAACTTGGTCTCCTTGCGAATGGCGTGCCATTGAGGATGGTAGAGATATTGCTTGCGACCTTTGGCGTCCCGGCCGGTGACCTGCAGGTGCCCGTTCTGATAAGGACAAATCCAGACCTGGTCCCAAGCCGGTGGGATGGTCAGTTCGCGAATGCGTTTTAACTCCACACGGTTCGCCCGTTTCCCATCGGCGGTGACGTAACGAAAGCCGGCTCCACAACGCTCTCGCTGGAAACCGGGCCGTCGGTCGGACACGTAGCGCAACCGACCATCTCGCGCAAAACCCACCCGGGTATTGTCGCGCGTGATTATTTGTTGGTTGTTTTCCAGACCATTTGAGATGTGTATCACAGAAGGTCTGACGGAGGACAAGCGCCCCGTTTCACGATGTCATCGACGCTTCGTGAAGCCATACTTTATTGAGCGGACGTGTCTCTCGGCTTCACTTCGTTAATGCGGACGACACTGTTTTGTCCATCCTTCTCCTGGTAGCTGACTTTCACATCGTCGCCAACATGCACCCCGAGACGGTCCAGTCCGGTGGCGTTCTGGAAGGTATGGCTGATGAGTAGCTTCTTGATGGTGACCGTGTTGTTGGTCGTATCAATCTCCGTCACTTCGCCTTCATACTCAGAAACGGAATTTGTGCCGGAAAGGCCCGTCTCATTGCCGGATAGCGGCTTGATGATGAGATTGTTCTCGACATGGGTCACCCCCGCTACCTTCTCGGCCAATTGTCCAGCCCTCTTCTTGGCGTAGTCATTATCGACAAAGCCGCTCAACTGGACGACACCCTTGTACGTTTCGACGCCCACTTCCATTGCGCTGACAACCTTATCGCCGGCGTAGGTCGTCTTAATCTTAGCCGTGATGGTACTATCATCAATGGCCTCGCCTGTGCTTTCGTGCGTGGGCGTACTGGCGCACCCCGTCAATGTGACCGCGATTGCGCAGCCGCTGATTCCGATCAGCGAACTTAAAACAATTGCCTTCATTCTGATCTCCTTTCTGCTCCTATTTATTTTGGTGTCGGAGAAAACATTAAGCTAGTCAACTTTGCGGATGCCATGGGGTGTTTACCCCATAGAGAACAGACCGGCTCCTGGCGTAGCCGTGTCAGGGAATTTGGAGTCTTCCAAGGGATCGGAGAGACAGGCGGGAGGCATTTCGAAGCTCCGATAAATATAAATCAAGCTATGGAGCAAAGCGGAGTGGTCAGGTCGTTCGTATGCGGCTGAATGGAGCAGGCCTCGTTTCCGGAACTGGACTATACTGCTGGTCGTTGCGACCTCGGTGATCTTGGTCAGATTATCTGCGGGTGAAGGCCCTCGTGGTGGATGGGAATGAAGAACGACCCATGGGAATTCGCCTTTCGACGCTGGGCGGTTCAGCACCGGGTTTAATCGGCGCGTTCGGGGCCGTCCGCGTGACGCTCGGCGACTCATGTCGTCAGGGTGAGAAGAATGTCGGCATACCAAGCGCAATTCAGCCCCAGCGTCTCGTCGAGTTGCAGGTCACGGCTGCCCATATCCATGCGCGCGGAGTGCACACCGAGCAGCTTCCACGGCAGGTGCGCATCGGTGGACGGGCTGTGCATCACCACCGGCGCGCCGCTGGTGCCGCGATGGGTTCGCGCATCGGTGAGAAAGTAGCCCGAACCCTGAAAGCGCAGACCGAAGGACGAGGCGATCACCGCCTGCCGCACCACGGGAAGGTGGTGCAGCGCGTCGTGGAAACCGAGCGGGAAACCGACGATCAGCAGCGAGGTGCCGACCTGCACCTCACGGAGCGATTGCTGTAGATGCGCCGGCGTGAAGCACCGTAACACCACTGACTGCGGCAGCGCCGCGCGATCAAGTTCGATCACCCCCACATCGATCTCGCCACCGGCATCGTTGCCCTGGCGCCAGACACTCTTGCCATCGAGGTACAACGGCACCGACAGACCCGTCGAACGTGTGAGGTTCTTGGCATCGATGTGGAGTTCGATCTCGATGCGGTTGGGAAAGTGCTTGCTCGGCTTGTCGATTACGACGTGTCGGCTTGTTACGAGGAACAGCCGGCCCTCACGCTCGAAGAAGAAGCCACTCGCACCGGTGAGCGGACGCTTGCCGTCGAAGGTCGAGACCCGGGTGGCGGTCAGCAGCAGCGGCTCAATCATGGGTGTCTTCACTCATACAGACGGGAATTTGCTTTTTGGCACTGCGCATTTCAAGGAGAATTGCTTCTCGAGCGTGGAGGGGGCCGGGTGAGGGCGATCAAAAATCCAGGTTCAACGCGCACAACTTCAGCAGCCGCACCACCGCATGGTTCACGCCGAGGAACTGGTGATTCGTAACCAACTCACAGGCACGTTTTGACGTGTGGGCCGTGAAGGTGAAGCCGGGTTAATATTCGTTGAAACCAAAAATGTCAACTTGCCAAAGCGATGCATTTCTCCTTCGCTTTTGCTCTGGCCCATGCTCGCGTCGTGAGCCGTTTGATCTCTGCTTAAACAAGGATGGCAATGCTGAGCCCACTCGCTACCACCGCGTGCGATTGGTATCGTAAGTCGCTGCCTTGTTTACAGAACTCCCGTCTCCTGCCTTTTCTGACTCTTCGAATGGCCCTTGACTGTGTGGAAAATCCACCCACCCGCTATTACCGTGTGCGGCCGGTGCCGTAGCCGCTGAATCCCGCAAGGTCATTGCCAGAATGCGAACTTGGTGGCAATTGAGTCCCTTGCCGCTGGGTGGTAAAATTTACCACCGGCCGGCGATGTCCATGCCACTCCAGAACGCGCACCACATAAAAAGAAATCGAGCGTGAACTCACTTCTGGTTTGGGGTTGTTTGGCATGACGTCGCGTCCCGATGTTAACTATTCCCCGCACGGCGCTGTTCAGAGACCACCTCTTTCAGAGTCACTGCATCTGCGCCCGGCATCGGTTCGAAGTGCGACCCATACCGGTTGGAGTAAACTTCGGTGAACTTCGCACCGAAGAACAGAATCTGTGCCGAGTAATAAACCCACAGTAACACGACGACCAGCGAGCCGGCCGCTCCGTACACAGAAGTGACGCTGCTGCGCCCCAGGTAAAGGCCGAAAAGAAGCTTTCCCAAATTGAAAAGGAGGGCGGTGATAATCGCGCCAATCCAAACATCCCGCCAGGCGATCTTCACATCGGGCAGAACTTTGAAGATCATGGCAAACAGCAACGTGATGACGCCGAAGGAGACCACGAAATTAATCGCTTGCCAGATCGTCTCCTGAGCGGGCGGCAACCCAACCATAAAACTTCCCAGCGCGGAAAGCCCCGCGCTGAGAATCAAGGAGACCAACAAGAGGAATCCAATGCCCGCAATGAGTGCGAAGGAGAGAAGTCGATTTTTGATAAAATTCCGCACCCCGCGACCCGACACCCGCCGGACACCCCAAACTGAATTGAGCGCGTCTTGAAGCTCAACAAATACACCGGTTGCGCCTGCGAAAAGCGTGGCCACCGCAATAATCGTCGCCCAAGTGCCGCTCCTTGACCTGTGGGCGGCGCTTACGAGCGCCTGGATCGCTTCGCCCCCCTCGCTTCCGACCATACCAGAAACTTGACTGAACAATTCGCGACGGGCTGCTTCCTCCCCGAACCAGAGGCCGGCAATCCCCAGCACGATCACGAACAACGGAGCAATGGCGAAAAGGGTATAGAAGGCCAATGCCGCCCCTAACCTCGACACATCCTGGTGAATCCATTCAGACCCTGTCTGCTTTAACAACTCGAAGATGGATTTTAGAAATCGAGGCATAATTACTCGCGGGAGTTTCAGAGTTCGGCATAGTCGCCACTGAATCGGTGGGGGGTTTTCTTTCCGGTTTTGGTTGCTCCACATCATCCTTGAACAACGACTGCTTGGTCGTAACCCGTACGATATGCCCCACCCCGCCGTGGATCGCCCGCGCTTTGATCTGCAGCAGCCTGTAATTTTGGATCGGCTTATCGTCGTCTGGAATAGAAGAAGCCTCCGCCTCCGAACAATAGCACCAGAACCACGATGATGATGATAGTATCAGTAGACATGACTTGACTCTAGGGCTGCCGATGATTTCGCGCTATGGGGTGTTCGCCCTATGGTGCGGCCGCCGAGAAAGACCTACTGTCGCAGTGGAAAATCGAATTGAAAGACGCAGGCGTCACCAAACTGAAAGGGGAAATCTAAGTATGAACGCAATATTATCAAGTGCTATTCTGGCGTGGAGCATACACGGAGGCAACGATTGGGGTTATTTCGGGGGCGGCGCTGGATTGTTGGTGGTGATAGTAATAGTGGTGTTGGTCTTGAGGCGGTGAACGAAAGCGGGACGCCCAAGACAATACCCCTGCGCTGTAAATTTACGGAGGGTTCCGAGCCGGTAGGGAAATCATGACGCAGAACCAAGAGAACAAGCCAAAGAATCCGTCTCGCATCACTTCCGCACGGGCGCTCACAGCCCTGTTTCTTCTCGTCCTTTTCGTGTCGTGGTTCTTTGGCTGGTATCTCCGCCGCCGTTGAGGTCTATGCCTCGGCTCTCGTCATTCATGGTAGGGTTACACCCCATAGGAGCGGGCCAGTCTGTGTCGTACCGTCTAACAATATCCAAACCGACAAAACACTTTTGCCGTCACGGTGACGACAAAGGTAAATAAACGAGGGAGACTCTATGAACACACTCGAAATCAAAGGCGACTGGAACATCACCAAGGGCAAGTTGAAACAGAAGTGGGCCAAGCTTACGGATGACGATCTTCAATTCGCCGAAGGCAAGCTCGAAGAAGTATATGGCCGGATTCAAAAGCGCACCGGCGAAAGCCGTGAAGCGGTAGAAAAGGCCGTCAAGGAAGCCTCCTCCCGCTCCTGATGTTATGCTGCCGCCGGCGCGGGCGGATTCCCATCGCTGCCCTGCACTAGACCGGCGGGTATGTTTTTCCCATTAGTAGCGTCGCTGCCAAACTGCCATAGCGTCGTTAACGTGCCGTTCGTCGCGATCCGAAACACCGTGCCGTCGTTGTTCGTCCCGCCACGGTAGGTTGTTCCGTAGAAATTCCCGTCGCTGCCCAGCACCAGACCCGCCGAGGGGTTTTTGCCGTTGGTGCCGTTAAATTGCCAGAGGGAGGTTAACGTTCCTTGAGAGGTGATCTGGAAAACCGTGCCGTCGTTGTTCGTCCCGCCGAGATCGGTTGTGCCGTAGAAATTGCCATCATTGCCCTGCACCAGACCGGCTTCTGGAGTTGCCCCATCGTTAAGGACGCTTCCAAAGGAGTGAAGATTCGTCTCCGTCTGTGCATCCGCATTGAACGCTCGACACACCAAGACCAACGGAATAACTGCAATGACAAGGCGCAATTTTGACGCTGCCAGCCCGACCCGAATCCCTTTGTTCATACCCAATGTTCCTCTACCAACCATAAAACAACTCGCTTCTCAGTCGAGTAGACTAGCATTCCGCCCATGGCAAGTCGAGCCTTTCCGCATCCCCCGCCCCAATTCCCCTGCCTGATCTCCGCTCCAAAGCCGCCCCCGAAACTGCCCCCCGAAAAACTATCACCCTGACACTCACCCGATAGGGCATTTATGGCCATTTTGGGTGAGTGCAAGGAAATCCGAGCCGGAGCGTCCAGGGGGCGAAGCAATGTATGGGGCTGACGGACCACGCAGGTTGAGATTGGTTCCTGAGCGGCGGCTAAAATGAGGGTGGCAATGCTGAGCCCGCCCGCTACTACCGCGTGCGGCTGGTGCCGTAAGGCACTGAGTCCACAACCTTGCTCGGGGGGTGCCATGTTGCCAGATCGGACATAGAAACGGCATCCTCTCTGAGATGCGAGGCTTGGTCCTCGGCGATTCCGCCAGGGCAGCCGTCACCAACCCCAATGACACCCAATGACCAGCATGGGGTTTTCACCCCATTGTGCCT
>Ga0302325_10031899_pt1 | contig 10827 bp, 11 predicted proteins | sample Palsa_T0_2_FD_201948 | JGI IMG/M metagenome (GOLD analysis project Ga0302325, IMG submission 201948) | Peat permafrost microbial communities from Stordalen Mire near Abisko, Sweden - Palsa_T0_2 | ecosystem: Environmental > Terrestrial > Soil > Palsa > Peat permafrost | place: Sweden: Abisko... | reverse complement strand
GTGCATACTTTCCTGTCTTCATTCGAGGCGTTGTTGCTTGTATCTGTAAGCTAACATTGGCTGCTGACCAGGAAGATCTTGAAAGCTGATTGTCCCCAGGGTTCGGAACTCAAAGCTTTCAAGGAAGTCAATGCATCCAAACCATGCTGCTAGCGATTTGGCCATCCTTCAAGAATTTCCAATCACATCCCAGAAAGTGCACATGTCACTTCAGCACAGCTGCTGTGCTTCTTCCTCTTCATTGCCCAACTGCCACTTCTATGGTTGCACGTCTCCGAGTTGAGATTCATTTTCATGGCAAAGACGATTGCCATGCCCATCTTTGACTTGAAATTGCTTATATGGGCTCTCGTAGCAGGTAAAATTAGCGTTATATCCTTCAACGTACCAAAATGTCTAACATATCCATAGCAAAAGGCTTTGGTCCTACATTCTCCAAAGGCACCCTTATTACCGATGGCACTCCTGCTGTTGTCGTCTTCTTCCAGTGTGTGACCACAGCTATTGGACCCAAGGCTAAGCTAGCATTAAACATGTCTGACTTTACTCGCGACGCCAAATATCCTAGGCAAGTCTTCTGGACTCAGGGCGTCAGTCTCTGTGTACTCGTCACGCTCTGCGGCATCCTCGGAGTGACCGTGACTTCAGCCTCCCAGCAAATTTATGGTGTCACAACCTGGAATCCACTTAAGTCTCTATTCTCAGGAATAATCAAGCAGCTGAGTCCTTCGCCATGTACTGGATGTTCGCTGTCATTAGGACCAACATTTCCGCCAACTCAGTCCCTTTCTCCAATGACTTTTCTCTCTAGTTTGTCACTTAGATCAATGTGAGAAGGAGCGCTTATATCTACTGCATCATCTCAGCTGCTTCTACAGCATGGGATATCCAATACAGTACCGCTTCCTCCTCTGCATTTCTCGGCGGTTATGCATTGTTCCTAGGCCCTATTGTCGGCATTATGATGTCCGACTTCTGGATCTTAAGAAATCGACATTTGAATCCCTCATCGCTATATGGGCATCCTGATATCTACAGCTTTTTCCACTGGTTTAATCCTCGTGCATTTGGTGCGTTTATTTGTGGCATTGCGCTAAATTTGGCTGGGTTACCGAAAGCAACGGGCAATCGGAATTTGCCAAAAGGAGCGACATACGTTTATAGCTTGAGCTGGTTGGTGGGAACGATCATGGCTCTCGCATTGTACACACTAGCGAGCAAGGTCTGGCCTATGGATGAAAAGTTTGGCATGGGGCAGGTCATGGATGATATCGATGGGTAGAGCTTTAATCCAAGCAACTCTGATGAGGCGAAGATGCAGGAACATGATACAGGGTGGAACTTTTAGACGCATAGATCAAAACAATTTTTTTGCAGAGAATTACAACGGACATCATTTAAAATTGCTTGCGCTTTCCACCCATGATTCAATGCACTTTACCGTCTCTCAACGAAGTCTCTAGACAGCTTTCTGCCCCGTGGTTCAAGGAATATTCAAACATTAGATTAGGTCAATGCCAATAAACTCTCTCCCCCACCAACATCCCGTTGACTTCTCCACCCGTTTTCCCAACCACAATTTTCCCTTTCCCCCTCTTCAAAAACTTTCCATCCACTACGTCTCCGACGATACCCCCATGATCTCGATCCCAGACCTTCTTTCCTCTTAAAAATGTTTGCCTCGGCCAATTCTTAACTTTCATCCCTTCAAAGGGAGTATAGTCCACACCATGATGAAGCCCAGACTGCCTAATAGTCACTCCATCCTTCAAGTCACTTTCGTTATGCCAAATAACAATGTCCGCGTCATAACCAACTGCAATACTGCCCTTCACGCCCTCCAATCCATACAATTTCGCGGGATCCGAGCTCGTTAACTGGACAAACCTCTGCAAACTCAACCTCGAATCCTTCTCTATCCCTGCATGAGTAAATAATAATGGCAATCTTGTCTCCACGCCTGGGACACCATTAGGAATATCTCTATACCTCATAACATCCCCCTTCAACCCCAACTTCTTGCCCTCCGGGTGTCCATATTTCGACGGCGCATGATCAGAAGAAAAGGTCGTAAAAGTCCCATTCGCAATTCCCCTCCACATCGCCTCCAAATCCTTCGGATCATGTCTCAATGGCGGACTGCAAACACATTTCGCGCCCTCGAAAGCATCGTGATCACTCCCCTTCAACCTCTCACTCAAAAGAAACAAATACTGCGGACAAGTCTCCGCATGAATAGGCAACATTCTCGTCTGCGCTTTCCTCACGTGATTCATCGCGATCTCAGAGCTCATGTGGACAATGAGGATCGGGACGTCGGTGAGTTCGGCGAGACTGATGATTCGGTATGTAGCTTCATTCTCGGCGATTTGGGGCCGGGAGATGGCGTGGAAATAGGGGTCGGTGTGTCCAGCTGCTTCGAGACGGTCGCTGATTAGGGAGATGATGTCGCTGTTTTCGGCGTGCACCATGATTGTGAAACCTAGTGTACGGGCGGACATTAGAACGTCGAGGAGTTGGGCATCGCCGAGCTTTAAAGGCTCGTATGTCATGTAGAGCTTTACACTTGTGATGCCTTGCTCGATTAAGAGAGGCATTTCGGTGGTCATGATGTGATAGGTTGGATTGGAGAGAATGAGGTGGAATCCATAGTCGCAGTAGCTTTGGTTCTTGGCTCTGGTGTGATATTCTTGGATGCAAGGGATGACGGTCGTTTCGGTCTTCTTTTGAGAGGCAAAGGCTATTACTGTTGTTGTTCCGCCAGCGATGGCACTTCGAGAGCCGGTAGTGAAGTCATCTCCGGTGGGGCTGTTGTCTTGGGCGAAGTGAACATGGCTATCGACGCCGCCGGGAGTGATGTAGGCTCCTCTTGCATCGACTACCTGAGTATCTTCACTCCGGGAGAGAAACATCCCCAGACACGAAATTTTGCCATTTTTTATTCCGATCTCGATTCCCGTAGAAAGCACCTCGCTGGCTGTGACCTACGGAGTTTTAGCACGGATTCCATCCATTAGGTTCTCGTTTAAAAAAGGGGGTCAAGAAATAATTGCGAGGTATAATCATAAAGCAAAATAGAAAGCAATCCAGCCCTATAATCATCTTGAAGCATGCTATCCCTCACAAAGGGCCGATTCGAGAACTTCTCGGACGCAAAATAAAACCTCCAAAAAACATACAACAGCAGGTATTCGCTGGTGGTCACCCACCCAACTACTAATCTGCCGATTTGAGGTTTAAGTATGCGAGAGCGGACGGGATCGCCTGTTCTCCTCAATCTATGGTCGTATGTGACAGCTTTTTCCTTAATTGAATACATATAACTGGGGTGTTTGAGAAGGTTCGCGGAAAACGCCTTCCCACACGACGCTTCGCATCCGCTAAGCCATACCCTGCATTCCTTATGTATGGCCGACCGGATGCCCTTTTCCTCAGTCTATGGTCATATGTGACAGTTTTTTGCTTATTTCAATATATATTGTCATATGGTTGAGGGAGCATTCACGAAAACAGCAAGCGAGAACCCCCTGTTTCCCACCTGAAGCGACTTTTGTTCCTCAGGCCACTCTTCAAAAAGCATTATGACAGAACTTTCTTAGAATGCCCATCTTTTTTTTTTATCGGAACAGTGCACTCGCAGAATATTTCCTTTTTCAAGCAATATGATTTTCGCGCAAACATCATCGCAGCATGAAAGTGACCTGTACTTACAATAATACCATTTGTGACGATCAAATCAAATCTCATAGAATCTGCGAATTCTCTCTGGCATTCTCCCATTGCGGCAATATTGCGATTAATCAACAGCAAGCCAATTGCTTTTATTTGAAGGCTCAAAAGAAATATGTAAGAGACCAATATTGGAGCTGCTCATGTCGTGCAACCGCATTTGGCCATTTTAGCACTTATCTTTCATGTCAACCATCAGATACGCAGCGGGCCAACGACTTCTCATTCGCCGATAGCGTTCAGTTAAGTTGCCCGACGGCCAACTCCCCTGTCGACGCCGCATCCCGCCTGATAACTTTCTCGCCTGAAAGCGCGATAGGGGGGCCAAGGCGAGCGCAAAGAGGGGTTCGATATTTCAACAGCTGGTATCTTCACGATCCTCTGACATGGTGAAAGCCAACCGTTTTATGCTCGCCCCACGGTGCCATCTGCTGATCAAGTCGCAATTGGCGGGTGGTGGCCGTTATTCCAACGGCTATCAAAGATCCAGAGTAGACTGTTGAAAGTTCCCAGCTCTCAGCTTCCCATAAGTTCCATTTCTCTCTGCGCCTTCCTGCTTTCGTTCAATTTCAAAACCAATTGGATTCTTTCTCGTACAATCTCCAACATCATGCCGAGAATCCTCAAGATTGCCGCTGCCCAACTTGGCCCTGTGCATCTCACCTCCACACGTCAAGATACGCTTTCACGAATGATCAAGCTGCTGCAATCTGCATCTATGCTCGATGCTCAACTCGTTCTCTTCCCTGAAACTGCATTTACCACATTCTTTCCCCGCCATCTGATTTCAGACCAGAAAGAACTAGATTCGTTCTTTGAGCATGCGGGCAGCCTCCCCACCTCCCTGAACACCAGACCCTTGTTCGATGAGGCGAAGAGGCTGGGGATCGATATCTCGGTAGGGTTTGCTGAGCGGACTGCAGACGGGAAGGGTTACAATACTAGCATTTACTATTCCGCCAGTAAACGCGAAGTGATTGCGAAGTATCGGAAGGTGCACCTCCCCGGAACCAAGGAGCCGTTTGAGAATCCGGATGCCGTCAATCAACTAGAGAAGAGGTACTTCGAACCGGGCAATCTAGGGTTCAAAGCATTCCGAACACCTGGCTTGATTCCTGGGGTCCAGAAGAAAGGCTCTGAGAAGGTAGAAGCCGGGCAAGGAGACCCCGTTATGGGAATGATGATCTGTAATGATCGAAGGTGGGTAGAGGCGTGGAGGTGTTATGGTCTGCAAGGTGTTGAAGTTGTTCTTTGCGGTTATAATACCGCAGGTTTTGCACCTGATCTATGGGGTGCACGGAGGCCGATGACCCCAGAAGAAGCAGAAACCGATGCAGTCTTCCATCATAAATTAGTGATGCAAGGCAACTCTTACATGAATAGCTGCTTCTCAGTAAGTGCTGCGAAGGCGGGACTGGAGGACGGAAAGTATGACCTGATTGGCGGAAGCTGTATCACTTCCCCAGAAGGACATGTGCTAGCAGAGGCAAAGACGAAGGATGATGAGGTTGTGTTTGCAGAAATTGATTTGGAGGATTGTCGGCAAGGAAAAGAGAGGACGTTTGATTTTGACCGACATCGAAGGATTGATCAGTATGCTCTTATTACACTTCAGACTGGCGTCGTGGAGCCCGAGTTGCTGTGAAACCATTTATATTGTCTAGAAAGTCAAATAGACATGCATAGAACGGCGTTCTTCAATTGTATCTTATCTATAACCAGCCTTGGCCTCTTGCCTTCCTGCCATCCTGAGAGCTTCTGAACACCCCCCCCTTTGCAGTTACGTGTCCCTCCCTTACCAACCCAATCAGAAATTGGACTCCAACTCCAACTCCATCAATGACCTGGGCCGTAGCTTCCTTTGCTCCTACAGTCTCTTCGCATCTAATTTTCATCTCTGTCATTCCAGCACAACCCAGAGCAATGCAATCTGCTCCTTTCTCTTGGGCTAGCCTTCTCGCTGCCTCTCCGACTAATCCTAGGACCTTGTCCCTTGGTAATGTCTCCAACTCGAGAACGCCTAGTCCTGTCGTCTCGCAGCCCACCGAAAAGCCATCAAGGCCATAATATCTAATGGCATCTTCGTGCATGATCTTACTCCTCGCACCAGTTGCCACAATGCCAAGTCGACCGCCAAGCATGCGAGCAGAATACAGTGAAGCTTCCATGATTCCAATCACAGGACCAGAAACTTCTTCTCTCAGAGCATTGATGAGAGGGTGAGCACTGAAACATGCAACAAGAAAGGCATCGTACTCGGATGCAATGGGTATCACAGCACGCGCTGCAGCTGCAGCAGAAAGGACTCCATCGAGATGGCCCTCGATAGCCGAGGGGGTAGGATGTGGAGCCGTGAAGCCAGTGACGGTGCAGTATGGCGGAAGTGTAGTTTCTAATGACCGCAAACACGCATCTGTCATAGAAGAAGTTCCATTGGGATTTATGAGGAGTATGTTGATCGTTCTCGTCGAGGAGCCGGTGACTGACGGAAGCAGTGATGATTCAGACATCTCAGGAGTCGACATTAGGGGCGGCTAAGCGAGGCCAAAATCGTCGGGCAGCACCTCAACTACGATATCCGAGCTCCTCCAACAGGAAGAGAGAGAATAAAGCACCGTAGCACAATTATGCCATTTGATGTCTCTTAAAGGCGCAGGGCCAGCCTCTGCCAGCCCCTTCCTCCTCAGCTTGCCATCGAGGCTGGCTCGCCAGCCAGCGCAGATAGCGGGCAAGAGTTGCCCGTCTCTCAAATGAGGTTGAAAGGAGCAGGCCCAGCTTCAACGGCTAAGGCCCCGCACTGCGCGCAACACTCGACTTTCACCTCCAGGCGAAGAATGGATCCTCGATGACTTTTCCCTGTCTTGCTATTCCCGCTTGAATGCAAAGAGATGTGAGAAGGGCTGGCGGCGGTGTTGCGCGACGACAGCAGACAACGCTTCGCCGATAAGCCTTGCCTTGCGCGATAAGGCGTGTTTGTGCTTTTGAGGGCATTCGTGCTGTGCGTCGTTACGGACGTCCAGTCTAACCTGCGAGATGGACTCCCACGGTTTCGCGCAACCATCTCTTTCGCCAACCGATTTTTTCAATGGGCTGGAGTTGGCTCCCCCGGTGCCCGGTCCGCGATCCTACAAGTCGCGGAAGTACAGGCCATGCGACCTCTGCAGACAGAGGCAAGTAGCATGCAAAATTGACGTCGGGCCACCGTGCTCGCTCTGCGCGTCCCACGGGCGGCAGTGTACGTTCGTCGAACGGCCGAAGAAGAAGAGAAGGCCAAATGCTTCTGCTAGCAATGGCGAGGGCAGTGGAGTTTCAGGTGAGCTTTGAAGAGAGGCGTTGCATCCTAGAGCACGATGCTGACTTGTACTCTTGCCGCAGCTTCTATCCAGCAGTTCGACGTCACCGCGGCCCAATTGAGCCCAGGATTCATTGCACAGTACAGCGATGAGCAAGCCTACAATGGCCTCAATGGCCACAACGGCCTGGGCGTAGACCCGGACTCATCGCCGAACCAGCTGCACCATCTAGGCCAAAACGATGCGTCCCCAATATACAATATGGACCCATACCTGCAGATGATGCAAGGAGGAGTACGGATCCGACCGCTGGACTCTCAAGCGTCAAGATGTGCTAGATTTATTGGAGAAACTGGGGAGTCGAACCCATATCTGCTGAGATATTACAGATACGACGAGAATGATGAATGTACAATTTCGAAACTGACATACCGACGGATCAAGAGCGCCTCAAACCAGAATTCAATGCCGGGCGAGAAAGGGGAGCCTCCCGTCATTTTCATGCTTGCAGACGACAGCATGGCCCAGAAGGGCGAACCCCGAGTCGAAGAGGACGTGCTTGCAAAGGCCCGTTCCGACATCGCCAATATGTTCACCGAACAAGAAGCTTTGAGGTTGATAGGTCTCTTCTTCCGATTTGTATACCCATACTTTCCTATTCTGTCTAAAAGTGAGCTGTTCTTAAATGGGCAAATATCTCCATCTGTGCTCCACACACTTCCCATGTCGTTACTATCCGCTATGTACGCTACGGCCTTGCCATTTATGCTTTATGACGATCTCCTTGCTACCACTATTGTTCACTCGCCTCCATCAGCTCACCAGCTTTTTCGAATATCATGGCTTGCAGTCACCCAAGAACTGCATACACCTAGGCTGGCTACTTTACAAGCATGTCTTCTTCTACTCCAGCGAGCACCCACGAACCGATACACAACGGATACGCCTTGGAAAACCAGTCTCGTAGGATGGACAGTTAGTCTGGCTCAGATTCTCGGCCTCACCAAGGAATGTAGTGACTGGACAAGCATACCAACGTGGGAAATGACGTTAAGGAAACGCCTTTGGTATGGTGTCTTCATTATGGACAAATGGGCATCTCTTGGAGCAGGAATGCCAAGTCACATTCGAACAGATGACTACGATGTGCTTCCTCTTACGGATTCTGACCTCGAGCCATCATCGCTTGATCCCAACTCCAGTGCCATTCCTGGGGTTCTTGAACCAGAGGCTGACAGCAGTCACTTTCGCCTCTTATCAGAGCTCACTATGATATTAAGCGACATTATGGACTCCTACTACTCGTTGCGGGCTACCCAACGAACGTCTAAGGATTTTACGCTCTCCTTAGATTTAGCTCGTTCGCTGAGATCTCGATTGAAGATGTGGAACGATTCATTACCTCCAGCTTTAGCTTTACGACAACCAGAACGGCTGGATTCAAGAGGAATGGCTCGTCTTAGTGGAAACCCTTCGCTCTCGCTGGCCTACATAGTCGCGACTATGACTCTGTTCCGAGCTTTACTCAGACCGCTTGAAAACCTAACAAGTGTGGAAGAAGAGGATCATGGTATCGTGGGAAGCAGGCTTGCAGTTCGAGCCGGAGCTAAGGAGTGCGCAAAAGAAGTCGTAGAGTTCGTGGAAAACCTGGGACGAGGCGCCTTGGACGCATTTTGGCATTCCTGTACGTCTCGTCTTCCTTCCTCTAAAAACCATATTAACAAGAAACAGGGTCACGAGCAAACTTCGCAATAGCGTCATCATTCCTCATGCAGCTCCTCGTCACCTCGGAAACAGAAGCCGAGCAAAACGAGATCAACGACTTAGTAGCGCGCTGGCGATGGGCCATGAGGATCGGGAGCGGGAGTACAGGAACTGGGTTGATGAGTCTGGGACTTTTGCGCTTAGATGGCTTGCTTCTGGAAAATGGGACCATGCAACCGGCGACGGAATGAAAAATATGGAACGGAATGGAATGAGACTTGGAGTTTGGGTACCTATTATGGGATTCAGGGGTGTGTTTATAGTGAACACGGCTGAATATATCATGAGCCATGTTGGGTTATGCCTCGCGGCATGCTTGGGTAATCTTTTATTTATATTCCTGGGCCTAAATGGAGGCAGATGTCAATCAAAATGGCTCTTCGGCCTGAAGTTGCTCGTGTTGGTTGCCGGTCCTCTCTCGATTCTGCCGCTAGCGACTTGACTAAGTTGCCTTTGATGTTATATGTGGAAGTGAATATAGTCTAGTTACATTTCGTTGCACATCGCAGCCTTGCTCATGTCCCAGATTCCGTTGGACATTGAGATCTCATCCGGACTTTTCACGTTTGTATTTTCATCTCAGCTTGCGAGTCAAGTGGATATCAAGTTGACATAGTTTGTTGCACGTTGTACTTCTACAAATGGGTCTTTTGATTTTATTAAACATTAAATTTGACGAGAATTTTAAGTTTACTTTTTTCGTTGCATATCGCACTTCACGATACGTCTTATATCAAAATACCATTTTCATATGGTCTTAGAGATTGTACTGATACTGAGGCATGACAGGGGCTTGGGGCCATAACTCATTGCTATGCGCATTTGACAATTTGCATTTGTGCATAGCTTTTTAAGCTTTCATAAATTAAGCTAAATAGAAAAATAAAAACTTCCTTTCAATTTATATTATTATTTAATTAATAATATTTAATATTTTATTAATTACAATAGTCATAAGTTACTTATAAAGTGGAATGCGAATTGTCAAATATGCATGGCAGTTTTCCCCCTAAGCACAGTATCGGCCTCGGTAGATTGGAAGTGAATTACGAGTAGTCAAGCGGCGTTTTGTTGCAAATCACACTCAATGTCCTAGCTTTTCCACGACATCGACATTTTCATCCGATAGTTAAATATGCTCTAGTGAATTACAGTTCGTTGTCCGATCGTGTTTTAAAGTGTCGATATCACTCAATGTTTTTGTTCATCCATGCTCGTTTGATCTTTCTATTTGGAAGTAAATGCCCATTAAATCATTTTGACCGTCTGAGTCTTCGTTAAGAGCTTTCTTTTCCCCCTTAGAACCATCCTCCAACAACTTGACCGGAGCTGCCTCTCACTTCGGATTAGCAGTGACAACAGTCTCCGTCTTCCCTACAGCTGGCCCACCAACGTCTTCAGTCGAACTCGCCGCCCCTTTACTCTGTGATTGTACAGGCTCACGCATATTTCTCCACCTCAAGAACATTATCACTACCCCAATAATCAAGGCTAAGCCAAGCACGCCACCAACAGTACCGCCAATGATCGCCCCTTTATCAACCTTCTTTTTCTCTCCGCTGCTCGCGGCCGTGGCTGTTGCACTGCTTGTTCCTGTCGAGGAAGGTTTGATCGCAGTGGAAGAATGGGAAGTGGTGGGGGCGGTGGTAGTAGCGAAGTGTGCCACTGTTGTTATGAATGCGTGGCCTGATTGTCCGGCGAAGGAAGTCTCGGCAGGCAGAGGGTCGTAAGTTGAGATGTAATTGCAAAAAAAGGCGGAGACGTCGGGGGTGGTGAAGGTTATGGTGTTGCAGAATAGGTAGATGCCTGATGTGCTGATCGGAGTTTTGTTAGCATTGTCGTATCCATTTCTAAGTATGTCCTTCCATGCTAGTACACAGGGCTAGTGAGGTGTAGGTACCATTTTAACGTCATGGGATCATTCGGGCATGATCCAGTGCAACTTGTATTGTATTCATTCCGCCCGCGATCTACACACGCAGTGGGAGCTGGTGCAGCAGGACAACCCGTTGTAGGATCACAGCATAGCACGCTGCCTGCG
>Ga0302325_10031898_pt1 | contig 10827 bp, 10 predicted proteins | sample Palsa_T0_2_FD_201948 | JGI IMG/M metagenome (GOLD analysis project Ga0302325, IMG submission 201948) | Peat permafrost microbial communities from Stordalen Mire near Abisko, Sweden - Palsa_T0_2 | ecosystem: Environmental > Terrestrial > Soil > Palsa > Peat permafrost | place: Sweden: Abisko... | reverse complement strand
AGAGCTACTTCATTTACCTTGACGGTTTGACCAGTGGCTGCCACAGCGCTGCCGATTGTGTTGCGACCGCTGCCGTTCTGCACTGAACACGCAACGGTATACCTGGTATCGGCATAGGCAAAAGGCAAGTTCACTACGGTCGTGCAATAGTTCCCCACCGCCCCCGCCGCGAAGGTGCATCCATTGCTAGAACCGATCTGCATGCCTGTCATCTGTGAAGCTGACTGGTTGAACTCCTCAACCAATCCACCCCCCGAGGAAACGGAGAGTACCGGCACCGAATCGGGGGTGGTATTGTCGGCCACCACTGTGCTCTGATAGCTGCTGGGACCCGACGCGTCGAAAAGAAGGAGAGCTTGGTTGATGCTGACGCCATAATTTCCGCGGATCACAGAGTGGGTCAGAGGATTCTTGACTGCGACACCAGAGCCCAACTTTGAGAATTGATTGTCTACGATATAGACGTTTCTCCGAGCAAAGCTTCCGGGTTGGAAATAGATTCCTGAAGCGGTCGATGATGCCTGATAGCTTTGGATGAAGCTATCCGTGATCCAAAGTCCATCGAGGTTGGAGGAATCAGCGGGAGCACCAGTGGGAGCGGCGATTTCAATCGCATTAGCCTTAGATTGATTATTAGCAACTAGGCAATGATCCATCTGAAACCAGTTGAGTTTGCCTAAGTAGATGGTCGGGTTAGGAACGCCTGGCTGCGCTCCGGCCCCGCCGTAATCGAACCCGTCATCGTGGAAGCCTCCCCCCTGGACGTTAACAATATTCGCATCCATGTCGAATGTCGTGACGATCGTGTTAGAGACACTTAATCCCTGGGGGGAAACTATTTTGGTTTGTTCTGGCCTGCCTCCAGTGCAACCTTGTCCGGTTCCGTCTTTACAAATCCAGCGCACTTCAGCATTCGATTGAATTCCCACCGTTGCGCCCGATTTAAGTGAGGTGTAGGCATAGCTGCCTTGTTGAATAGCGTTGTTGTCCACAACCACGCTGAAGTTATTTCCAGCGTCAACGATCCCGGCCCGGACGAATAGGATCTGATTATTTTCGATAAAGCATTCGCCGCAGTCTTCCAGGTCAATTGCCGTATCCATCGTGTAAAACGCGTTACCTTCTATTCTGATCCCCGGCTGCTGATAAAGACCAGGATTGGCGCCCGCAGGATACGGCATAGCGGGGGATGTGCCTGTCTGATTGAAGACTTTCACTCCGGTGAAAGGATGAAGATGTCCGGAGTAACGAAAGTTGATGTCTTTGAGATAGCGGTTGATGGTTGCCGCTCCACTTCCTCCGGGCACACCCGTATACGGAGCCATCATCTCGACCATCGTGTAATCGGAGCCTGCCCAGGGCTCAGTAGCGTGTATCCAGGTACCGTTTGCCGACCCCACCAGTGATCCGAAGCTGTTGATGACAATCGGCGCATGAATCGTGCATAGGCCTGGGGGTAGCTCTACCGTTACGCCAACCTCGGGAGGATGGATGATAGCTGCGCCACCAGCAATGGCGACTGCTGCACTTACCGCGCTATTGATGGCCCCGGTATCGTCGTTGTTGCCATCGCAGATTGCCCCATAGGCTTTGGCCTTAAGAGTTCCTCCGTCAAGGGTGGAGACGGCGTGTGCCTGACCATCTGCGGGGGAAGAAACTGTCGATGCCACTAAGAAGAACCACAGAGTCACGGCCAGCCTATTCATTGTTACTTTTCCTCCTGTCCCTGATCGTAAGCGTCTGCGCTGTTCAGGTGTAAATGGCCCCCCCGGAACATGGCTCCTATTTTGCCTCGCACGGGTCAGAGCACGGGTCAGAGCACAAGGTAGAATTCGCTGCGTGTCTTGCGTGCTCTGGCTGCATAGGTATGCGCTTTTCGCGCTGAAGAAGGGTGGTTATTGTGCCTTATAGCGGTGACTGCAAAGTCATGGATCGTTGTATGTCCAGGGCGCGCCTAAGGCTTTGCGGTGATGGGCAAAGCCGTGCCGCCGGCCAGCAGTGATTTGCCGAAATCAGGTTCCTCGCCGCGCAGCATGCGCTCGATGATGTCATGGATCCTTATCTCCTCGAAGGGCACGGTTATGTCCCGTTCCCTCGTTTGCCCGGGGAAATGGATCATCAGGACCGGGCGTTTGTCGAAGAAGCCATGGCTGGCGGCTTCTTCCTCCTTGCTCCATTGTGGTGTGCTCCGCCACAATGGTATCCGCCACGAATGGTCGGAGCAGAGGATCACCGTCGTCTCCGCGGCCGAAGAAGTCGCGTTTAATGAATTCAGCAACTCGCCCAACACTTCGTCGGTCAGCCCCAAATTATCGATGTAGTTCCGAGTGTTGCGTTGGTGCCCTGGTCTTTGGTCGTAAATGCCCGGCGGGTGCGGCAGCGGCAGATGAATAAATACGAAATCAATGCTCTGGTCTCGGATCAACGCCTCGGCTTGCGGCATGAGGGCATTCAGATCGGCTGCGTGTCTCTCTTCCTGGGGGAACCTGGGCTTACTCTGCAAACCGCGCACCGTGTCCATCACCGGTACCATCGCGTTCTCCAGCGCAGTCTGATCCGGTGTAGTGCCGCTCCACTCCCCGTTTCCTGCCCAGAAGCAGTAGTTAAGGGTCGCTGCAAGAATGCGGCAGTAAGGGTTGTACCAGCCGACTACACCGGTCGTCCAACCCAGGCGCTGGGCATCTGCGAAGAGCGTGGCATGACTGTCTAAGGCTTGCCAGTCCTTTTGCCCGGCTAGTTGGACCGATGGTTCTCCATCCAGATTGCTTCGGATATCGTCGACTATATGGCCCAGAAAGAACGAGGGCACAACCCGCTCAGTCTCGTAGCCCGCGGGCTTCAGATCGCTGAACGAGACGCTATCGCTCTTTAGCTTGTCAAAGACAGGCATGACGACCCCGGGAAAACGATGTTCGAAGGCCTGGTTATAGGAAAGCTCGTCGAAGAGCAGCCACACAATTCGTCCGTGACCGCCCGGTGCGGCCCCATGGACCATAGGTGGCCCAGCCCGCGTCACCGGTACCTCGGCGTCGCGTGGCTGACTTCGCAAACCCAGATATAAGAGCTCCGGAACCATCCACACCACGCCGCAACCCACCAAAAGCAGCAGCAACAGAAATCCGCGCACAGCCCGCTGGTAGGCTACGGGCAGCAGCCAGCGCAACGCCAATGCAGCCAGGAGCGTGCCGTAGAACAACCACTCGGCGTAGAGGTGAGGCAGACCTTTTCGCTGCATGGCCGCAACGTCAGTGGCCAAGGCCGGGGCAAGCACAGCGGCAACCAGGGCCCAGATCACGGTGCGCAGGCCGGTCTCGCTCTTTTGCAGATATCGGAACAACAGGACGACCAGCAGGGTGAAGGTTCCCAGGTTGATCAGGAGTCCCCAAACCATGCTCCGCACCGGCAAAAAATTGTGGTAAATCAGAGAATGGTGAGGCGAGAGAAGCGGCCACACGCGAAGGACCGCGATCAATATGACTGCTCCAAAGCCCTGAACGACCGTTTTTGAGTTCATGTCTGCTCGAACAGAAGCAGCACGTCTGCTGATCGTTTACCTGTCGCGATCGTAAGGCGCCGGACCAACCACCTTGTGCTGGATCGAGGCACATGCCGCGCACAGCCCGCGCTCCAGGGAGTGGGATTACCTTTCGCAGAACGTGCCTGCCCGCGATCCGCAGCTGTCTGGCTCGCCTGCGAAACGTCGCCACCGAGCGCAACGCGCCCATGGCTCATGGGTAGTTCTCTGCGGCCGTGGCCCGTGAATACTGGGCTGGTCTGCTTAGGACTGCAGGCAAAATGTTGACCAGCAAACAGAAGGTCCGCAGAACGTGGCGGGGACATCGTGGTTGCTTCATGAAGCTCCTAAGGCGTAGGTCTACCTAGAGTTTGTAACGTGCGCCAGGCCCTAAAAGTTGCGGCCCTCCTCACTTTTCCATCATCCCGTGTTCATAGACGATTCTATTGCCAAAAACGGTGATGTCTGGCGGTTGACAGGCAAAAAGTGCCCCGAATCGTCAGAAGGGGTGGCCATGCTGCCCTCGTCGGTCTCCAATTCACTGGCCGTGGGATCCCATACCATCGCCGCGGTCTATACCAGCAGTTCCTTGGGCTTTGCGAATAGCAATGCCGCTCGTATTTTCTCCGTGAGCCAGGTCCCACCAACGGTCACCATAGCGCCAAGTACGACCTCCCTGAGCGTCGTTCCGGGTGCTTCTGTAACCGATACACTTACCATAACGTCGATGGGAGAATATGCAGGATCGCTGCAGTTTTCCTGTACCGGCCTTCCTCAAAATACAACCTGCAGTTTTCAGCCGGCGACCGTTACCGTGAGCGGCACAAGTGGTCCTCAAACGACAGTGGTCACCATACAAACTGCCGGAAGCACAGCGCAATTGCGTCCTGTACCGTCTTTTCCGTTCAGGAACAATCCCTTGTTGCCTGCGGCTGCATTCTGGGCTCCGGGACTGCTCACGATGGCTCTTGCCGCCAGAAGGCGGAGACTTTCCGCCCGGACCTGCCACAGGATCATTCTGCTGCTGTTGTTTGTTGGCATATTGACGTTGTCTGGATGCGGTGGTGGGAGTTCTCCTGCCCAATCGACTGGCACAAGCACTCCCACGACGCCGAGTGCACCGCTGACTCCGGCGGGAACCTCAAGCGTGAAAATCGCTGCGGCTAATTCGGGAGCTGCGGTGCAATCCTTTACTCTGACTCTCACCGTCCAGTGAGTGCAACCCAGCTCATCGAAAGCCTCTTCCACGATTTGTGAATGGGTGACCGATGAATATTCGGTTACTCAGGAACACCGCGTGAAGATGTTAATTAAAAATTTACGGGTTCAAGTTCTACTCCACTGAGGGGCACAGATGGACTACACGGATCCCCATCTTAGCTGGATAAAGATTCCTGTTGCCTAGGATAGTTTTACATGTCTAGAATTGGCCGCGCACCCCTGAAGACTTGCTTTCTCTGTGCTGCTTAGGTGTATCTCCATGACTTATCGAATTCCACGGGTTTACTGCTCGCTACTCGGTTACTCACTCATGACGGCCCTGGTAGGTTGTGGTTACACCAGCAATCTATCGACCAGCAACGTAGCGAATGACCCAGGGGGGCCGGACATCGTGCCCAAGGGTGCCATTCAGCACGTAGTGGTCATCTTTCAGGAAAACGTCTCCTTCGACCACTATTTTGCCACCTATCCCAAGGCGCTAAACCTACCCGGTGAGACACCTTTTGCAGCGATTCCAGGAACCCCCGCCGTCGACGGTCTGTCTCCAGACCTCCTGCAGAACAATCCAAACGTCGCCAATCACGGCAACGGCGCTGGCGCAACCAACCCATTCCGGCTGTCACCCGCCGAGGCGGCCACGGCCGACCAGGACCACAGCTATAAGGCAGAACAGATGGCTTTTGATGGCGGCGCAATGGACCTCTTCCCCCGTTCCGTAGGTGCAGCCGATGGACCTGGCCTCGGAAAGGGTATCGCCGCCACTACCGGCCTCACCATGGGCTACTACGACGGCAATACGGTGACCGCGGTGTGGAACTATGCCCAGCACTACGCGATGAGCGATCGCTTCTTCGGCACTACCTTTGGACCGTCGGTGGTTGGCGCCATCAATCTCATCTCCGGTCAGACCAACGGCGTGGAAAGCGACGGAAATGCGGCGGGCGCCATGGTCTCGGATGGAAACGGAGGCTATACCCTTTTCGCCAATGCGAACCCGGTCAACGAAATCTGCGCCAGCAAAAGCGAGCTGGTCCATATGACGGGCAGGAACGTTGGCGACCTGCTGAACGCAGCGGGCGTAAGCTGGGGATTCTTCGCCGAAGGCTTCGACACGACAGGGGTCAACAGCAATGGCACTACCGGTTGCCGTCGCAGCAACCGCTCATCTATTACCAAGCAAACAGACCTGGACTATACGTCGTTCCTCGACCCCTTCCAGTTTTACGAATCAACCGCTAATCCGGTGCATGCGCGCCCTATTTCCATGCAAACGATCGGGCAAAATAATGACGGCAGCACCCACCACCAATACGACATCCATGACTTCTTCGATGCCGTCAAAGCTGGCAACTTTCCTGCGGTCAGCTATCTTAAGTCCGCGGCCTATCGCGACGGGCACGCCGGCTACTCGGATCCCCTGGACGAGCAGGCCTTCCTGGTCCACGTCATCAATACCATCGAGCTGACACCCGAGTGGAGCAACACCCTTATCATCGTCACCTACGACGATTCCGACGGCTGGTATGACCACGCCTACAACGTGGTCAACGGCAGCGCGACCACGCACGATGCTTTTTCGTCAAAGGGCAAGTGTGCGGACCCGTCGACCGCACTGCCCGGCGTGAATCCCGCGACTTTGCACGCCCAGGGAAGATGCGGTTACGGTCCACGACTGCCGCTCTTGGTAATCTCGCCCTGGGCTAAGCAGAACTACGTTTCTCACGTCGTGACCGATCAGAGCTCCATCTTGCGCTTCATCGAAGACAACTTTCTCAATCAGCAGCGTATTGGCCAGGGCTCCTATGACGCCATCGCCGGGTCGATTGGGGACATGCTTGACTTCACTGAGACGCCAACGAATACGGAGCCGTTCCTGCTCGATGGCGTGACCGGGCAAGTGGTCGGCCGTCACTAGCCGCTTCCGCCACCGAAGAGGCCATAGCGGATCACTTTGATTGCCAATCGGTATTCAACGCGCCGTACGGTTCCCCCCGACCCACGTTCAGGTTCGGTTCGTGCTTTCTGATGGGCTCCCAGAGCATGAGTAAAGCTTCCTGTCCGTCTCCAAGTTCACCCAGAAAATGATTTTCCTAACCTCTAACCGAAACTACCCCAACTCGCATCTATATCTGCAGCAAATCAAATACTGAACTCTGGACGGTAAACCCGAGCTGTAATACCGTCCTAATCAAGACTCCGATGATTCTGCTCATCGAACGAGCATCAAATCGGGGCTTGCCGGAATCGCTCCGTCGGGAAACCAGCAGCCTGCGACTACTGCTCTCCTAAATAGCTTATGGGGGCGGGAAAAAATAAAATTTGACCATCTTGGTAAAACAAAGGACTTAGCCGCCACCTCGACGGAAACCAAAGACGGGAACATCGCATTCCTGAAACCTAACCGCAACCCAGGGCCGCCGCCCCTGGCACGCTGCGCCCCGGCTTTGCCGTCGGAGCCTGTCGAACGGGACGGCTGAGAATCACACTTGTCCGAATTGGTGGTGGGAGCCCCCGCATTTATGCGGGGGAAGGAGCGCTTTAGCGCTCCGTGAAAGTATCGATTCAGATCGCGCGCTTTAGCGCTGGCAATGCCAAAGCCTCATGAGTCCCTTCGTGAGACAACCGCGAAGAGAACCCATCCGGTCCCTAGGCCCGGACAGTCAAGATCTCAACTCAACCCAATTCTCCTTGAGACTCACCCGGTTCCATACAATCAATGGATTGTCCCTCGCTAATTTGGACAGCTCTGATAGCGGATCGGATCTGCGGTTAGCATGGAAACCAGAGCAGCACGCTCAAAGGCCTATGCGCATCCTCTATGACCATCAGGTCTTTTCTCTGCAGGATGCCGGCGGCGCTTCTCGTTACCATTTTGAATTGGTGCGCCACCTTCAGGGATTGGACGGGGTCGAACTGGACGTGCTCCTCGGGCTGAACGCGTCGGTGATGCCCTTTGCTAGCCTTCGCCAGGCGGGCACCAGCGTGTTGGCCCGCGCCACCCGGATCAAGCCAGGGCTAGCCCGCTACGCCATCAATGAGCTGCTTTCCTCCCTTGCCGGTCCCCTCCAGGGAAAGGTCGATGTCTACCACCCGACACTCTACCGGGCCCTCCCCTGGGTGCGGCGGCGGCGGGTTGTGGTCACCCACCACGATTGCATCCACGAGCGCTTTCCTCAGTTGTTTCCCGATGCCGCTTCCATCATCGCAGCCAAGCGGAAGCTTTTCGCTCACGCTGACGCCATCGTCTGCGTCTCCGCCTCCAGCCGAAGTGACCTGCTTCACTTCTACGATCTTGCGGAGAACAAGACCCACGTCGTCCCTCACGGCTTCACTCCCCTGCGACTGCCCCCGGAGGACTCGCCGGCGAACGGCATACCGGAAAAGGCGGCTCCCTATCTGCTTTACGTGGGGTCGCGTGCCGGCTACAAAAATTTCCGCCTGCTGCTCGAGGCCTTCTCCCGCAGCGGCCTGGCGGAAAGCTATCGCCTGCGCGCCGTTGGCGGCGGTTCGTTCTCGGCCGAGGAACGGGAGCGCATCGCATCGCTTGGTCTCTCCGGCTCGATCACCCTGATTCCAAAGGCCGACGACGCCACCCTGGCTCGTGCGTACCGTTCTGCGGCCTTATTCGTTTATCCCAGTCTGTATGAGGGTTTTGGTTTTCCCCCGCTCGAAGCCATGAGCATGGGTTGTCCTGTTCTGGTCAATCGGACGTCCTCCTTGCCCGAGGTTTGCGGCGACGCAGCATTTTATTTTGAGGCTTCCGTTGCCGAGGACCTCTCCCACAGCCTGGTGGCAGCGCTGGGGGATGCGGAGGGTTTGGCGGAGAAGCGCCGGCGCGGCGAGCAGCAAGTCCGTCTGTATGACTGGCGCCGAAGCGCGCGCAGCACTCTCGACGTATACCGTACCGTGCTAACCGGCTGACAGATCCTGTACCGGTAATCACAAACTAACCGGCTAGAAGGAGCCGTCATTGATACCAAACAGGTTAAGATCAAAGGATGGGCGAAAAGGTCCTGGTCACAGGAGGCCTCGGGTTCATCGGGCTGGCGCTTGCTCGGACGTTGCTTCGCCGCGGCATGACCGTGCGGCTGCTGGACAATTTGAGCCCGCAGATCCATGGTGCAGTCCCGCGGCCGGAGCTGGGCGCTCTGGTCGAACAAGACGTTGAGGTGATGCGCGGGGACGTCTGCCGGCGCCAGGATTGGGTTTCGGCCTTGAGCGATGTCGCCGCTGTGGTCCATCTCGCGGCGGAGACGGGAACAGGCCAATCGATGTATAGGATTGGCGACTACACCAGTACCAATGTCGTGGGCACTGCCCTGCTGCTCGACGTCTTGGCCAATGATCGCCACCAGGTTAAAAAAGTGGTGCTCGCCTCATCCCGCTCCGTCTACGGGGAAGGAGCCTATCGCTGCGCCGGCTGCGGTGTCGTCTATCCGCCCATACGCAGCCTGGACAGCCTGCAAGCGGGCCAGTGGGAGGCGCTTTGCCCCAGCTGTTGCGGTCCCATTCACCCGGTAGCCACTCCGGAGACCGCCAGGACCAGTCCCGCATCGGTCTACGCCGCTACCAAACTGGCACAGGAAGATCTGGTCCGGATCGCAGGCAACGCACTCGGTATTCCTTTCCTGATTTTCCGCCTGCAGAATGTCTATGGAGAAGGCCAGTCGCTCAACAACCCGTACACCGGCATCCTGTCCATCTTTTCTCATCGGATTCGCCAGGGCAAAGTCATCCTTTTGTTCGAGGATGGTCAGGAAAGCCGTGATTTCGTGCATGTATCGGACGTTACTCGGGCGATGGCGCTCGGCCTGGAGTCGGATGGTGGGGACGGCTTGACCATGAACGTTGGATCCGGAGTGCCGGTGAGTGTCGATACCATCGCGCGAAACCTCCAGCGGCAATTCGCTGCGTCCAGGGCACTGGTGGTGTCGGGTCAGTATCGCCTGGGCGATATCCGCCACAATTTTGCCGATATTTCAGCCATCGAGCAAGCTCTGGGTTTTTCGCCCAAGGTGCCGCTTGAGGACGGCATCGAGCGTTTCGTGCAGTGGGTGAAGACCCAACCCATCGCCGAAGACGGCCCGGAAGACGGGTTGGATCGCGCCAATCGGGAGCTCATCGAACGCGGCCTCATGAAGGCCTGAGCCGATGCTGAAGGAGCTGCTCTACGCAGATCTCGAACGCCAGTTGCACTTGAGCGGCCGAACGGATGATCAAGCTTCCCTGCTCCGTCTATTGTGCAGAGTGCCTCATCCCAGGTTCTTGCCCATTGTCCTCTGCCGCTCCAGCCGTTCGGCATTACTTAACGGTCTTCCGGCGTTGGCCCATCTATTGTCTTATTTGAATCAAATTATCTTTGGGATAGAGATCTCCCCCAGATGCGTTATTGGTCCCGGTATATTCTTTCCTCATACTTCGGGAACGGTCATTGGTGCATCAAAGATTGGAAGAGATGTGACCATTTTCCAGGGCGTGACCCTGGGGGCCAGGCAGATCGACATGGACTACGACTTGGCTCTCAGACCGGAGCTCGGTGACTTTGTTGTCGTTGGAGCGGGCGCTAAGGTTCTCGGTGGCATATCTTTGGGCGATAATGTAAGAGTAGGCGCAAATTCAGTTTTGCTGCGATCCGTGCCTGCCAATACAACCGTCGCCGGCGTTCCTGCGCGCGAAGTTCTCTCATCCGAATAGAAATGCCTGAGGTTTTGAAAGATTGATGAATCTCTTGCTCGACCTAACCGTCATCATACCCAACTACAATACCAAAGCATTGCTGCAGCAGTGTTTAACCTCGATTTACGGCTTCACCAGGGGCATCCGATTTGAAGTAATCTGCATCGATGATGGTTCGTCCGATGGCAGCGCCGAGATGGTCGAGTCGGCCTTTCCCGACGTGATTCTCGTGCGCAACAAGGTCGCGCTGCTTTACTCAAAAAATAATAATTTGGGCATGACGATGTCACGTGCCCGCTATGCCTGCCTCTTGAACAGCGATACCAAATTGTTGGGCAACGTCTTCAAGGTGCTCGTAGACTTCATGGATGCCCATCCGGAAGCCGCTGCGTGCGGTCCGCGGTTGCTCAATCCCG
>Ga0302325_10031896_pt1 | contig 10828 bp, 11 predicted proteins | sample Palsa_T0_2_FD_201948 | JGI IMG/M metagenome (GOLD analysis project Ga0302325, IMG submission 201948) | Peat permafrost microbial communities from Stordalen Mire near Abisko, Sweden - Palsa_T0_2 | ecosystem: Environmental > Terrestrial > Soil > Palsa > Peat permafrost | place: Sweden: Abisko... | reverse complement strand
AAGAAAGGCTTGGTATAATATCATGAATTATGGGAAGATATTAGAGTTTTGGGGTCTTGGTCGCTGGGTTGTGGCAGGACCCTTGGGTGAACGACTTTCGGTATCATCATTCGGCGCGGGGAGCCTTTCGGCCTAGGAATTTTGAACTGGGCTCCCCTAGCGTGCCGTACCCGGTACATTTCTTATCTTTCGAATGACCTATTGGCCTCCAGACTTTTCTCTTTTGTCTCATCTAACAACCCAACTGCACATTCTGCGAGAACTTTCATTTGTCTTAACGAAGAGGCTGCACGAGCCTGGTGGAGGGCCTGCGATGGTCGGCCTCGGACTCTATCGATAGGGGACCTGCTGTATTATTGATGATGTAACCATGACCCAATCTGGTATTGAGTTGGGGTCCGTCAGCCTTCACTTAGCCGAGCGAAATGATTACTGAATCAAAGCGTGAACAAATTCTGACCTTTTCCCACATTGGTGCACACCCAATTAGCAATCCTGCGTGCTTTTACAAGGTGATCCAAGATCATATAGACGCTGTGCCTAAAATTTACCAAGATTAGCCGCATTTTGCTAACACTACATCAGTTCCGTGGGCTGGGATCCCGTACTCTCGAATTGAAAAATGCTAGACGGTCCCAAAATTTTAGGACATCCAAACCATTTTAACACTATAAAAGCAAATTTCAAATGTCCCAGATTGTTCTAGATATTCAAGTAGTAGATTCGCGGTTTGATAGAGGTTTCAAGCTCCCAACATACCCAGGATGTTGAAGTAGCAAAGCCCATGATAAGAAACCTCGGCCTTGCTGTTCCCGACGCTCGCTTCGCTTAAGCCCCTTTACGGAGTACTCTTGGTAGTCCCTGCAATCGGCTTGCATTAGTTCAATCGATAGCCGCGCTCAGGCGCTCGCGGCAAAAAGTTCTTCAACGACAGGGTTATGCTATGCTGAGAGGAGAACAGCGTCCAACTCAGATCTCGTCAAGATGCCAAGATGACACGAAAAATCATCACGGGACGCGCTGTATTGTGGTCTCGTATCACTCAGTCTCAATTTGCCAGTCAGATACGGAGGTGTTTTGCTGATGTTGCCAGAGACACCAAGTATGTCTTTTCCACAGAGTTTACAATTACAATCCCTGTCTAACTTTCTCCACCAGACCGTACGATGTCGTCGTTATAGGAGGAGGTCATGCTGGGTCAGAAGCGTGTGCTGGAGCTGCACGGTCCGGCGCCAAGACTGCACTCATCACCCCAAAACTTGACAACATTGGCGTATGTTCTTGCAATCCAAGTTTTGGGGGTATCGGAAAGGGCACAATGTTGAGAGAAATCGATGCGCTGGATGGCGTAGCTGGTCGAATAATAGATAAAGCCGGTGTGCAATTCAAAGTCCTCAACCGCAGGAAGGGTCCCGCCGTCTGGGTACTTCGCTCCACCACATCTTCTCAAAAGCAGAGATGCTGACATGTCAGTAGGGACCTCGCGCGCAAATTGATCGGAAACTCTACAAGAAGCATATGAGAGAAGAGTTAGAAGTTTATCCAAATTTGTCGATTGTACCGTCAAGTGTGGCAGATATTATCGTTTCCCATGATGATAGCCAAGCCGAGAGTAGAAGAATTACTGGAGTTCGATTAGAGTCCGGCGAGATCATACCAACTAACCAAGTGGTTATTACTACTGGCACTTTCCTTGGTGGTGAAATACATATTGGTCTGGAATGTACTCCTGCTGGACGTATGGGCGAAGCCGCGACATTTGGCTTAAGCAAATCGTTAAGGGATGCAGGCTTCAAGCTTGGCAGGCTTAAGACTGGGACCCCTCCCCGATTAGCCAAGAACACTGTCGACTTCAGTACACTGGAAGAACAACCGGGTGATGACCCACCCATGCCTTTCAGCTTCCTCAATGACTCGGTCCCTGTCTACGAGCAAATGCTTTGCCATGCTACCTATACTAACCAAGCTACCCACGATATCATCAGGGCAAATCTTGACAAGTCCATCCATATTCGAGAGACGGTCAAAGGCCCAAGATATTGCCCATCCCTGGAATCGAAGATTATAAGGTTCTCGGACAAGGAGAAACATATTATCTGGTTAGAACCGGAAGGTTTCGATAGTGACATTATCTATCCAAATGGAATTTCCATGACTATTCCAGCCGAAGCCCAGGATCAACTCCTGAAAACTATTAAAGGTCTGGAAAACGTCACGATGTTGCAGCCAGGGTACGGCGTGGAATACGATTATGTTGATCCAAGAAGTCTGAAGGCAACCTTAGAGACGAAAGCTATACGTGGTCTGTATTTGGCAGGACAGATAAACGGAACAACTGGGTATGAGGAAGCAGCTGCGCAGGGAATTGTCGCTGGAATAAATGCAGGTTTGGCCTCACTCTCGAAACCTCAAATCGTGCTCTCCCGCAGCGACGGATACATTGGGATCATGATCGATGATCTGATTACTAAGGGTGTTTCTGAACCATACCGGATGTTCACTTCGCGAAGCGAATATCGTATGAGCGCCAGAGCAGATAATGCAGATCTACGGCTCACAGCAAAGGGTCGGCAGGCAGGAGTGGTTGGAGACAAGAGATGGTTGAGCTTTTCAGACGAAGTGGCTCAAATGAAGGAGCTCAAATCAGCGCTTATGTCCAAAACGGCAAGTGCGCCCCTATGGATAAAGGCCGGCTTCAAGGTTGGGAACGACTCGACCAGACGGTCCGCATTTGACATCCTCCGTCTGGCAGGCGTTGGAATCACGGACCTGGCGACTTTAGTTCCTGATATCATGACCTTTTCTCCACATATCCGCGGTCGAGTTTCAATCGAAGCAATATACGCTCCATACGTGGAGCAGCAGAATGCCGCAATGAAAGTGTTTCAAAAGGATGAGAATCTAAAGCTACCTTTGGGTTTGAGTTACAATCAGATCCATGGGCTGAGTATGCACGAGAAGTCGTTGCTCCAAGCTACTAGACCCGAGTCAGTAGGGCAGGCTCGACGAATTGAAGGCGTGACGCCGTCAGGAGTTCTGAGACTCCTGACATATGTACAGAACCAACACCGGTCTGCTGCCAAAGCTGCAGTCTTTGAAGAGATAGCCGCCCGCAAGAAGGAGCATATGGTGAATTAATCACGATTCCGAAGTTTATGGGTTTGTCTTCTGAAGAGAGCTCGGTCTGCATAACTCCTTTCTTGAAATTGGCGTTTTGGATGCTGAATCCCAGAAAGGTACTAAGAAGCCGAGTTCGGGCGAGTTTATGTACCATATATAGTCAACAACTATCTTTTAGTACTCTCAGTGACCATCATTCTCACCCTCGATACGTTCAAAAAAACCCCCATTTATATATCTGTCCATGAACGAAGCTCGTATGGAGTGTCTAGGCCGAATTACGAGTTACAACAGATCAAGTTCCGTTGAAAGAGACTGTAGCATGATCGGCGAGAGTGGGGTAGACAATTCTATCTGAACACTTGGGTGACACTGCTCACGCGTTTCATACATCATCGACCAAAAGATGACTGCGCGAAACACGAGCTATGGCATCTACGAAGTTAGGGTCGCATCGCCACTTGCTTTGGATGCAGGCGGCTTCATGTAATAACAACGAACTCCAAAATAAGGACTTCGACTCCCATCTCTCGTCACGCTCGGGCCAGAATCAAGGTACTGGGATTCCTGGTTCGGCGGATGACCTATAATATACAACGTGGCAAGAGCAAGCATTCGGGCTCTTATGACATTCTAGGCCATTTATGATAGCGGTGCTCCACTTGAAGCCTTGCAGCAACTTGCACTCACAAGACCTATCGATAGGACTTGGAGCTCAATCTTCGACCTTTGATGCAATCTCTGCGCTGAGGTCTCTCACATAGCAGCAATTGGCAAACAACCACTTTCCCGAGCCGCATGTGGATCGACACTACACCAATACATACCCGAGGGCACTGGAACGAGAGCTTCGGATTTACTAGTCCGTATTTGTGCAGCTAATGTACATTCATTATTTTCCGTCATCATGCAACTTATCCTTACTAAGTATCTTTACAGCGTCTTTTGTGTATATGTAGCTGGCACCACTCCATATAGTTGTTATGGCCACTAGATATCTTCCAAAGCAGTTAGCAGCATGCCTCAAATAAACAGCCTGGCATACGTACTGCATAGCTGTCATTGCTGCGCTAACATCGACTGTCAGCAAGGGCATCGCCGTCGTCGCCCCGATTAAGGCCAGTTGTAAAGCGGTGTTGTATTTGCTTATGGTAGTAGGATGAACTTCAGCTGAAGGAAGTGAAAAGTCCCAGTACCTGGAAAATGTCTTTGGAGGTGGCAGTGATATCCAACGATAATATATGGCCGCTATGCCTAGCCCAATATCGCGACCGAGAATAATTCCTGCCAGCCAGACTATGACAAAAGAAGTTAGAATCAAGCTCCAACATAGATAAACGGAGAACGAGTCACTTGGAAGGGCCCCTTTGATGGCAAGGCAAACGGTCAAGATAGTCATGAGAGTCTTGTCGGCCATGGGATCAATGACTGTGCCGACAACAGTTTGGAGGTTCCATCGTCTGGCTATGTACCCATCGACGAGATCAGTTATACCCGCATAAGCAAACAAGCCGACAGCCCAGGCGTGGTGATCATGAAGAACAAGGTAACCAATGGCTGGCGCTGCGACGAGGCGAGAGAAAGTGAGAATATTCGGAATTGTATAGATGTTCTCATGTGGAGTGAGTTGAGAGATGACATTAAGGAGAGGCTTCTTAGGCTCAGATGCGTTTGTTCTATGAGGTGAAAGGTCAGCACAAACATTTTGGAAAGGGGCGCGGTTGTCACGTGACCAAAAACATCAGGATATATCTGGGGCGAACGCGAGTCGCACTGAGCTAAAATAAGAAGAGAGTTTTTTTTCGTACCTTTCGCTCTCACCCGGCTCCTTGGATGTCGAATATGGCCTAGCCTTGCGGAGTACGAACCTTCCACGAGGTTTTCTGATATGCATATCAGATTTGTTGCAGCACGTTGGCGATGGGCAGACATACATGAACGGACGCTGATCTAGACCTCTCATCACGGATGTTTTCCACAAGGAAGCGCTGTCGTGACATTTTGGGCCCTGGGGTGATGCTCTGAAGAGCATGAATACCAAGTTAGGAGCAGTGCGACAGCTGCGTCTGGAGAATGCTGTCACCCATTGGGAGCAAGGACTCGATCTCAGCAGTCGAAACATGGTCATCGCATCTTGGGACCGAGCGTGGGATTCCGGGTTGGCCGGACGGAGAGATTAGCTGATATACGAAGAATTTCGTCGTCGTCGTCGCTGCAGGGACGAGGCCCGCGTAATATTGTCTAGCGATGGTGATGGAAGCTTTCCAGGAAATGGAAACGGGACTCCCGTCCTTTAGCCGATAAGGTTAGACGCGCGCTTGTTGCAGAGATGCCGCCCCCTGCCAGAGCAGAGCAGAGCAAAGTTTCCTCCGCCAACGCTCCCTGCCGCCACCGGATGAACGCAGCGCGTTAGACTTCACCCCATGAACTCGCGGTCTCGCACAGTCTTCGCTTCGGGCCAGTTACCCAATGCAGTACAGCCTCGGATCTCCCAGTAGTTGGAGCAGATTGAGTTTCGGGCCTCGAAACTAATCTGGAAAGGTTGAAGTATCGCTCCCGCCCTGGATGCTTTGTTTTCGGCGCCCACGAGATCAACGGCAGCATGACGAGATCAGAGCTCAAGTTTAAATCAATAGCCGATTGGCACCGTCCCCTCTACAGCCTACAGGAGTGGAAACCACTATACGTTTTTACCCCTACAAAGTAATCGAGGACGCCTCAGCTGGCCATCTTGATTCATGAGGCCACAGAGTTGGGTGTTTGAACTTCATGACGCCTTAGGCCCAATTCGACGCCCAATGTAATCTTACGTCAATTGCTCCTTCAGTCTACAGCGTCCAGCTTCCATGCATCCGAGATATTCTCTGATGAGTGGTCTTCTGTTCTGGACTCCACGCTCCGGTCGGCACCATGTTATTTTTGTGGGTGCTCTCCAAGGAATCTATTCATGAGCCCATGTGTTTAGTTTTGGCTTTACCTTTACCGCCTGCCGTGCAATGAACCAATCGAAATCTTCGCTAAAGGACCTCACCCCATATGCGAACGCTCGGTATTTTCCTCCTGCGGCCAAACCTACTCACTCATGCTTACAGAGAGAAGCGCGGGCACCGCGACGCGTCAGGCTGGGCGCGAAGTGTGAATTTTGGATTTAATTCCTTGACCATCTCCCGACTTTCTTCAGCCCCCAACAACACGCTCCAATGCCTATTTTATAACTCTTCCCCTGTATCAACCTATCTTACCAATACAATGTTGAATAACTACAATAAGTACGCTAAGCGAGTTTGCACAGAAACTTTTCGTATCTGCGTTCAAAAGTACATGATAAACCCCAACCAACTCGCACTTCAAACGAGGGTATGCTACTCCATCTGAAAACCCCTGCCCGCCGCATTTTCGACGCCCATATACGCCAGAAAATAATTCATGAAGGTCCAGTGCCAACCAAGACCAAGAGATTAGCAGATATAAAGAAATTCGTTAATACAGTTTGCTCTTGACGTTCGTAATCATTAGACGGTGTCGTATCCTGGACTAGGATGTACCAGCGCTGGCCCATTGTTGATGTGAAGCCATGCAGTGGCCATGACCAGCACTTGCATTCCCTATTGGCCACACATTCTCCTTGATGTTTGAGCTATCCAAGGCAGAATATGACTGAGCAGGAGCTCTATCATATGTAGGTTGATGAGTCGGGGTGGGCAGTGATCTGTGGTGTGTGTAGATGTGAGAGGTGTTACTACTATCCCTGAGACCACTGTAGAAACCTTGTGACGAATATCCGGAGTCATCTGTAAGCTTGGAGTCTGAAGATGACGAAGAAACGCCAGAAAGGCCGGAGTCCATTGAACTAGCTTGTTCGAAATTCGAGTGTCGTCGAGCAATATTAGTTGTGGTCGAAGGCATCTGTGTCTGTGAACGGGAGCTGTCCGAATTGATGCCGATCATGGAATTGTACCGCTGCTGTCTGTAACCACCAAGGTCATAGGTTTCCGTTTTGGGGGCTGAGTAGATGCCAAGGGAGGGGGCAAATTGGCTGCTGTATGGAGCGCTTGCAAGGCCTTGGCCAAGGCTGTCGTATGAGGTGGAATGTGTGTTGATACTATAATTACCAAACGTGCTCGAACCAGAACCGTATCCGATAGGTGGTGTTGGCAACGAAATTGGCCGATGAGAGGTGGTCTGATTCGTCATTTCATAGCCATTACGGCCGTATGGATATGATGCATAGACCGAACGGTCATCAATTCGGTCCATCGAGTCCACCTCATCAATAGGTGTACGAAAGTTCTGCTTTGTGATGAGATCGGCGCGTGGAGTGACGTGCTGAAATCTCGGGTCTTTGGAAGGCGTGGCAATCTTATTGTTCATGACATCGGCCACAGTGTAATACGAGACCAGGTGATGTGAAACTCCCCCAACTGTAACACTCACGGTTTTCTTTACAAGACCCTCTTCTTTGAAGCCGTAGGAATCGACCAGTGACCCAATTAGCGATCGCTCTGTCTCTTTGCTAAGAGAACTCGCACTTGGTGCATCGAAGCTCGAAGCAGAAGCTGAAGTAGCATTGAATCCATTATTCGAACTTCCAAAAGGTTCCTGTTTGTTGATCCCTGGGGAACGCTTGCTGCGTTTCATTGCTCTCTTCTTCTCGCCTGGGGGAAATGGGCGCTCCAATTCGCGGTATACGAGAAAGTTGCCTAAGATTCGACTCGGGCTCCATGGTACACCATCCGTCCACCGCTTTATGCCAGAAGAATGTTCCTCATAGATGAAGACATTCCCGCTCTTGATTAAGCTCAGCCGTTCACGGTCGTGGGGGCGCCGAGCGACGTGGTTGAGGGCGCCGCTCAAACAAGCCTCAAAAAGGAGTAAAGCGTCCTGAGTCGAGGCAATGTGCCCATAGAACGTTGGAGAAAGTGGTGATGCAGATGTCATGATGGATGTGATGTGCTTGTATTGTCTGGTCGAAGCGGAGTTTGTAAGACTATGATCAGACGAGGTCGGAGGAGACCCCTGAATTGGAAAGGTGATGCTACAATTGGATATGCTGGGACGCTGGGACGCTGGGAGCAAGGTCTTTAAGGAAACCTTCAGTTGGCGAGACTGTGGGAGGGCACAAAAATGGAGAATAGGTTCGGATCGAGCTGCGAGCTTCGTGGTAGGAGAAACTAGGGGGTGTCCAGGTGATTGTGGATTCGTTTACGCCTTATGCCGCGCGATTTCGCACATAGGACTACAACAGAGTCCGAGTGAGAAGGGACGGGCCGAAGGTTGTTTCGACCGCGCAGATGGAGAGAGTACCATATGTAGAACAGTAGTTCGAAGTAATGCGGAAGGCAGTAGGTCAGAGTCCCAGGAAGCAAGGGTATCGATGTGAGCGCTCTTTCCGTTTTGTCCTGCCAAGGTTGTTTTGGCAGGATCGGATGGGTTCAAGTTGAGGCCTATGAAGGAAACGAATCCTGGAGTAAGAGCTCAGGTACCGTACGAACTGGGGTGAAGAACGTGGGGAGAGCCTCTACTGCAACTCAAAGAACCGTGCTGTAGGAAGCCAGTCTCAGAAAAGATGACAGTATAGAAGAGTCGAAGAGCTCGGGAAGGAAGGTACAACAGAGGCGTAAGGTTAACAGCGAGGCGAGAGGTCCTTTTAGGAGGTTTTCAGCCTTGATGTTGACATAGAGCCTGTGGCAATAATGTTATATGATACTGGGTGAGCCAGGGCTGTGGGAGGAAGGCGGTTTAGTCTTTCGAGTGGATGGAGATGGGAGAGGACAGGAGCCCGCAGCCTGAGGAAAGGCCTGCGACTACCGCTGGCTAGAGCATAAAATGCAGTAGCCCCATCATACGAAGTAGCTCTTTTGAGGGGTGGGGATCACTTCTGGCCCAATGCAAGTATGGAAGCGTGGCGCACAGAGGGAGGAAGCACTGTCGGAGGTACGGGTAGGGTTGGGAGATAGAAGGAGAACACCTGTGGAGGGGCGACAAGGAACAGGCCGGAGGAGAGCAAAGACAAATGACCAGGTTCCGAGCTGCAACACTGGTACTGTAGGGCCAGGCCGGTGCTGCAATGTCCAGGTATCCAGGCTCAGATTTGATGCGCGTCGGCTGTTAGAGGGCTACGAGTCGAGGATTGCCGATCCACTCCCGGACCGCGCGCAGACAGCAGAGTGACCGTCGCGGACGAGGCTGTTGGTGAAGATGAAGGCATCAAGTAACAAGTTGCATCAAGACTGGATTGATTGTGGAGACAAAATCTCCGACATCTGGCAAACAGGTACGTAGTTCTTTCTGCCTTTGCGTCGTCGTTAGCACGGCAGCATGGGACGAGCACTGTACGTGCCAGCTACTTTAGCGGCTGTATAGTGCTCTCCGCGAGAGGCAATGGTGATAGTGACGGTGGTGATGGCGATGATGATGGCGATGGTGGTGACTCCCAGTCGCGGGGTGGCCCTATGGCAATACAGTACCAATACAGTAGAGTAGCAGGGCTCTGGCTCGGCAGACTAAGCTGCCACGCTTCCCCAACCCAAAGTACTTCTTCGTACGAGTAACAGCCCCATCGCCCCGATGGTCTTGGCCCTGGAGCACTGCGTAGGTGGAAGGCGGACCGGCGATTCTTGGAGCCAATGGTGAGACCAAGGGAAAGGTACGGATTCGTCAGGCCATGCTGGTCGCAGTCGCCGCTTGGACGTTGCCGCTGGATAGGGGCCTCCCACAGATTCCCAAGGTCCCACCAGTCCTGGTGCGGCGGGAGACTCAGCGCCCTAGGCATCTGAGATGGTGCAGCAAATGTGGGTGGTAAAGTACGGGCATGGGCGAACTGGGCGAACTGGGCGAGCAATGAGAGGAGCTCAACTGCTCAGGGCGTACACACGAGCAGGAGCACCCCTGGCACAATGATGCCGAGATGGGTACAGCCCGTGGCGCGAGGCGAAGCCAGCAGCAGGGAACAAGCACTCACTGTACTGCACGAAGCACGGTACTTCGTACTTCGTACAGTCCTGCATGGAGGCGAGGCGAGACGAGGCGAGGTGGAAGGGGAAGGGAAGGGAAGGGGAAGGGGGGGAAGGGCTGCGAGTACTGAGATGCGAATCCGAACGAACCGAACCGAACGAATACGTTCGCGACTCTCGTCTCGTTTCATTTTCCTGTCATATCTACTACAGTACAGTAAATTTACGTACAGTCCCCCAGCCATGCTGCTGATGCTGCTGATGCTGCAACACAACCTCAGCTTGATTGGATCGTTGGAAATAGGGGCGCCTCTGGGCCGTGGCCGTTAGAGGCCTGGAAGTGCAAGTTCAACGCAACTAATGCGAACTACTGTAACTTTGTAACGCCTTTTTCTCCGAAGCGTTAAGAGTGCAGTAGCTGCATCGGTGAGAACACATTTGGTAACCAAATACTCACCCCATTTGCTGTTGGATCTGTACAGTATCTCGTGTTGCTATTAATTGTAGAGGAGGGGGTACTTACTGTACGTGGGACAATCCCTTTCCCCAGGCCACGACCACCACCACATACATGATCTGGAACTGCATATCATTATCATTATCATTATCATTATCCTTATCCTTATCCTTATCCTTACTCTGTATCCCTATAACCTACGTAGTATAATAATCTACAACCTACAATCTACAATCTACAATCCACAAACTACTGTACAAACTACAAATTCAATTCCATCTCCAGCCCGTTGGTGTCA
>Ga0302325_10031895_pt1 | contig 10828 bp, 8 predicted proteins | sample Palsa_T0_2_FD_201948 | JGI IMG/M metagenome (GOLD analysis project Ga0302325, IMG submission 201948) | Peat permafrost microbial communities from Stordalen Mire near Abisko, Sweden - Palsa_T0_2 | ecosystem: Environmental > Terrestrial > Soil > Palsa > Peat permafrost | place: Sweden: Abisko... | reverse complement strand
TTTTTAGCTAATACTAATTTTATATCCTTATTTGCTAGCTATATAAATAAGGTAATTAGGGTGTCGTTTAGCTTAAATAGCAAATCTTTGTCCTTAGCTATTGCTATATAATAAATTAAAATTGCTATAAATGCAAATGGCAAGATAATAATTCTTACTATAACGCATATTAAAGATTTTGCAATTCCTTTTTTCGGAGTAGCTTTAAGCTTAATATTAATTCCGTAACTTTTAATATAGCTTATCTTTTTAGAGATTATAATATTTACTTTCTTAAGAATTAGAATATTTGTGCTAATAAGAAGCTTTATTGCAAGGTTATTTGTTAAGTGAGCTTTATAAGAGATCTTAGCAAGCATGTCCTTTCTATTTTTAAAGTTAATACTAAAGAAATATATTATTAAAATAATATACTTTTAAAAGTAGACCTTTCTTATTTTAATTCCTCGTATAAGTAAAGGCTTTGCTATTATATAAATTAGCAGTTTAAGCTTATTAGCTTGTAGCTACTTCTTATCGATAAGTGTAACTAAATAACTTATATTTATGCAAACTTTATAGTAAACGTTATTTAGTAAGAATTTCATTTTTGCTATAATATAATGCTAATTGCAGAAGCTATAGCTTATTTTAATATTTAGCTTCGCGTTTGCTAATAACTTTATAATTAAGAGGGCATAAAACGCTAAAGCAATAACGTGTAGCTCTTAAGTAATATAAATATCTTATATAAATTCTTGTTTAATATCGGATTCGACTATTAGTTAAGGACTCTTGTTTTCGACACTAGGCTTTATAATTTGTTTATAATTATCTTCGCGGACGTGTTTATAAAGTTAGTTGTTATTAGGGAAAGTCTCCTTATAACGCTTGCATGTAATCTCCTTCTTAGTAGCTTTTTAATTACTTAAAGCAAAGTTTATTGCATTAAAGTTACTAATAAGCTTGTCTTTAAAGTATTTTTTACTATAATTGTACGCGTACTCTTGCTTGTAATCCTCTTTGCTAAAATGCGCAAGTAGCTCCTCTAATTTGCTATAAAATAAGTTATTACTTTCTTGCTTTTAGGGTTTATTTATCGATTTTTTATTAAAGTGTACTTGTTATTAGTGTAAGAAATAACGTTAATTCCGGTTTTAACTCTTAAAAGAGCTTTGTTAATTCCGCAAAACGAAGCTATTTTTGCTAGTAATTTGTAATTGCTATTGCGTAAGAGGGAAGTTCTTTGCAGGTTATTAAGTTATACTTTATAAGCGGTTAATATTATTTTATAGCACTAGTAATCTTCCTTGTCTATTTTCTTTGCAAAATTCCTTATAACTACTAGAGTTATTATAATTGCAAAAACCTTAATATAATAGCTAAAAACGCGACTAGAATTGACTTTAAAACTAATTTTAGAAAGAATTTTAGAGCTAATATTAATTTATAAACTAATATAAATGGGGGCTATAACGCGGAGAGCCGCGTCTAGCTTTTTGCTTGCCTTTAAAATGCTAAAAGTTTGCGTTTGCTTATTTTATTATATTCTCGAATAAAGTAGCCCTTAAATTTACTTCTTTAAGCTATTTTCGCTTTAATATGTTTAGAGTAAATATAAGGTAATATGCTTATATAAAAATATTTAAAGTATTATATGCTATTATTAGCTAAAGAAAGTTTAAACTTATCTTGGCCGCTTGTGTGTAGCAAAATATAATTTGCGCAAAATTGTATACGCATTTACTATGCTATAAATTAGAAATGCCGAACTTCATATTCCTAATATTTTTTATAGCACTACTAGCTAATTCCTTAAACCTCTTAATTAAGGTATTAAAGAGGCCTTTTAAAGATACGTTTGTTAATAGTTTACATTTAAAGTCGGAAAGTTTATAAGTATATTAAGCAATTGCTTTGCTTTATAGCTATATAGTTTAGCTATTAAGTATAGCCTTATCTCCCTTCTTGCTTACTAACTTGTAAAGCCGATTTGTAAAGGCGTAAATGTTTATATATATAATAAGTTTTTTAACGCTTATAATTCTTGAACTTGTGATTTTTGCGTCTTATAAGTTAAGATCGAAAACGCTAACTTCCTCTATTCAAAGGTTATAGGGCTAAGGTTAAGCAATAGTAATAAGCTAGTTTTAGTTTTGTTGCTAGTTTTAGTTTTGTTACTAGTCTTATTATTGCATCCGGCAAAGGATATTAGCAATCGCGATATAGTCTTGTTTATTTATTATAAGATGTGCGTTTGCGTTTTAATCTCTATTGTTTTGGTTTTAACTTTAGCTTAAGCTACTTCCTTGTCTATTGCCACTTATTCTAGTAATGCTTAAAGTAAACGCCGATAAGCTACTAGTACGAGATTAAGATTTAAGTCGGAAACTCGAGCTTTTAGGTTTTAATAGTATAAGATCGATGTTTACTAGCCTCTTAAATTTGCGAAGTGTAGCTTTAAAGGTTGCTTTAGTATGTATTCACATATCTAGAAAGAGCTTTTGCTAAGCAAGGGTCGCACTTTCCGATTAAGTACCCCTTTACTATAAAGCTAAGGATAGCGGTCAATCGAGTTCTTTATAAAGACGCTCGATTTAAGTGAGGGTTATCGGCGAAATATAGTTAGCGTACTCGTGTCCTATTTTATAAAATGCCTTTAGTTGCGCAATAAGGTTTGTAGTGTTTTTTGACATTTAAGGACTATGGCATACGAATTAGGTTGTAAGGAAAGAAAATTTTCGACGAAATCGAAGTAGTTTTTCGCGTAAGTTAATGGATTTAGTATACGGAGTGATAAAATCGATAATATGGCGTTGCGAAGGTAAATTGTAGTAAAGCTTGCGATTGACTCGGCTATTGCAAGGTTCCGACCGGGTATGCCAGTGAAAAGCAATCGAAAACTAGTATTTACGGATTGTAAACTAGTGCTTGAGGCTGGTCGCTGTCGTCTTAATGGATTCTAGGATCGACAACTAGTTTTGAGGTTATTGCTACTATAATGCTACGCATTTATGGTAATCTTTGTAAGAGATGTAAAAGTTGTTGTTCTCTAAAGCTATAAACGCAAGCTAAGTGCCGCGTAAGCGAGCATGTGACTCATAAGCGAGTATGCTCATAAGCGAGTATGCATGATATCGTAGCAGAAAGTAGTAATAGTAGAAGAAGATAATAACGATTCGGGAAGAACGGGAAACGACGACGACGACAAATACAAGGACGAAGAATTACTTATTAATCTCTTGTTTATCGACTTATAACCTAGTAAAGAGGGTTATAGTAATAAGGATTATATAGATTAAGAGACATAAGAAGCTAAGAAACGGATTTGCGTTAGTCTTTAACTTTATAAAATCTTCTTTTTATAATATAAACTTTTACTTTGCTTTCTTATAGCGGGATATGCCTTACAAGACACGTTTACTTTGTTATCACAATCGGAGCTAGGATATATACTTTATAGGGCACAAACTAACGAGGGCGTTAGTCATTTCGCGATAGGGGGAGATTGCTACGGGAAGCATGATTACGATGACTTATACTCGCTTAAGCGAGCTCGCTATATAGTTCGCGACGATAGCTTTAAAGAAGAACAACTTTTACATCTCCGCACACTTCACACCATGAATGCGTAGCATGCCACCCGAGCGCAAAGCGGAGTACACCGGAGGTCCGCAAGCTCGGACATATTTGGAATATAATAACCCCTGCCGACATGGTATTTCAAACGTATGTTGGAGGTCTTTCCCCTCACCAACTTTGCCTCCAACGAGCCGTCTTCGGGATATGCACACTCTTATAGAAGCAGGCGATCCAATAAGAAGATCTCATTTGGAGCTTTTGCCCTCACCAACTTTGAGGATTTTCACACCCGTGAACCCCTGCCGAACGCTTTTTGCATTGCATGGCCTCCAACAAGCCGTCTTCGGGATATGCACGTTCTTACGAAAGCAGGCGATTCAATAAGAAGATCTCATTTGGAGCTTTTGCCCGCACTAACTTTGAGGATTTTCACACCCGGAACACTACATATTCCCCCACGGTGCTTTGCATGGCCTCCAACGAGGCGTTTTCCGCGGGCGGGCAGGCAGGCAATCCAATGAAGAGGCTTCATCTCACCCTTCCACACCACTTATACATAGGGTCCATAGAGGCGTTTTCCACACGAGCTGAAAAAAATGGGCGATCTAACGAAAGACTCTCATTTGCACCGTTTGCCCTCAACAAAGGTATGGATTTCATGCCTACTGTATAATTACGGATGGAGCCGGGGGAATGTTTTGGCCTCCAAATGTCTCGCATCCATCGTATATCCTGGGCGCGGTAAGGCGTAGGTGAGTAAACAGCGAGGCTGGGCAGAGACACCTGCGCCCTGCTTTGCTCGTCTAACCGAACAAATCAGAGCAGTGCTCAAAGACGTTTCCCCAGCTGATTGCCTTGGTTTTTTGGGACACCTTTGGATTACTTCGTACTAAGCAAGAGCCTGCAATTTGCCGGGCCTCCAATATTTGTGGGGCAGTAAGGGATGCACTTGCTCCGAAGGACACCAAAGGCCAAGCAAGAGGTTCCACGCTCATGAGATCAGGCTAGAGATTTTGATTTTTAAAATTGATTTTTCTATTGCAAGTCTGAGCGTAACTACATACCCGTCTCCCGTCATTGTATCATGAAATCAGCAAAGCGGTCTTTGCCCCAGCAAATGAAGTCTGCATCGCAATTTATGAGCGCATATGAAAAGCAGGAAAATGCAACGCATAAGCAGGAAATGCAACGAATCTTCTGGTATAAACGAAGTGAGCTCGCTCGCTAAGCGCATTGATGACAAGGAAAGGGTAGAAGGGGTCTATGACATCTATCTCATGAGTGTGTATCGAAAGGCCGTGAAGTCGTTGCTCATAAATCAAGCCTCTCCTCATGAGAAAGAAAGAGAAGCATGATGAAATGAGGTCTTGGTCCTCACTGACCATGAGCACCCGCCTGATCAACAACAACCGCGCCCATGCCTCCAGCACCCGTGCCATTGAGTCCAGCAAACATATCACGACCCTTTGCATCAACGTGCGGGAAGCGAGCCTTCAATTCCAGATCATCAAGCGGGATATGGCTGCGGATATACTTCTCGCGGCCATCGTCCTCAGGATTGTAGTCCCAGCTCGTGAACTTGCCATTTCTCAATGCACCCCAGACCAAGCGTCTCTGGCGCTGAGACAGCAGGACTTTCTCGGTGATGGCTTCCATGTCCCACTTTGCCTTTGCTTCGGCAGTGAAGGAGGAGAGAACAGTGGCGACTTCGGTGGAGTAGAGGGGATGCTTGGGAGGGAGGGAGGCCAGGTTGATCTTCTCGAGGGGATCAGTGGTAAGGTTATAGAGTTGGTCGGCGTCGGCAGGGCAGGTGATGTATTTCCAGGAGCCGCGACGGATCATCATGAGGGGTGCGATGGTGCCTTCGCCACAGTACTCTGCAAAGACGGTATCAGAGCCACCAGATTTGTTCTCAAGATGAGGAAGCAGGGAGGTGCCGTCCATGGGGAGGCTAGGCCAGAGCTTGGTATGGGCTAGGTCAACGAGCGTAGGCAAGATGTCGAGGGTTGAGACATTGGCTGAGACGCGATGCGGGGTGAAGGTTGCAGGATTGTGGATGAGGAGGGGGACCCGGACGGAGGCTTCGAAGTAGGACATCTTGTACCATAGGCCACGCTCGCCTAGCATGTCGCCGTGATCACCACTAAAGACGATGATAGTTTTTTCATCCAAACGGCAGTCCTTCAAGGTTTGAAGCAGCTGACCGATGCAATCGTCGACATAGGAGACAGCACCATAGTATGCACGTCTGGCTCGCTTGATTTGCTCAGGGGTGAACTTCTTGTCCCACAGATCGCAGACTTTCAACAGACGCTTGGAGTGAGAGTCTTGCTCTTCCTGTGGTATCTCAACTTCCGGAAGCTCGATCTCAACACCTTCGTACATGTCCCAGTACTTCTTCTCAATTGTGTATGGATCATGGGGATGGGTGAGCGACACGGTCATGGCAAATGGTCGGGCATTGGGGCCTTTGCGGACATGGTCGAAGAGGAATTGCTTTGATCTAAAACTGTTAGCACTTTTCAGCCGAATTTCTTTGACCGAAAACTTACCGGTACATAACCTCCTCGTCGTAATCAAGCTGATTACTGCGAACACATGGACCTGCTTGCTCAATTGAGCTGGCATTGTGGTACCACTCCAGTCGGCGATCTGGTTCCTCCCAGTTGACTGCCCAGCCATAGTCACCAGGGTAGATATCGCTGGTTAATCTGCTCTCATATCCGTGCAATTGGTCGCCAACAAAATGCATCTTGCCAGCCAGGGTTGTCTCGTATCCGGCAGCTCGCAGATAGTGAGCATACGTCGGGATACTGGAGTCGATTGTGCAAGCATTGTCGTATGAACCGATCTTTGTTGGAAGCTGACCAGAGATCATGGACATGCGAGACGGGGCACAGAGGGGGGATGGGCAGTAAGCCGAATCGAAGATGACAGAACCGGCAGCAAGAGCATCGAGGTTCGGTGTCTTGATTTGGGACTTCGGGTTGTGCATCTTAAGGAGGGGAGCTGCCAGCTGGTCTGCCATGATGTAGAGAATGTTTTGTTGCTTCGAAGAGAAATATTGAGGAGGATCCGTGGCGCAAGAGCTGTGCTCGGCTCGCGGGGAGAGGGGCACAGAGTTGAGATCGGGTGCCATTCCGGCTTATCCTATGGAGAGGGGTTGTGTTTGGTGTGTTCAGGGGGAGAGACGGTTCAGTGTCGAGATGTACTACACCGTCAGTGTTCGCTGTTGGACGTGGAGATGTATGAAAGCAAATCGAGAAATATCGGGAATAAGAAAAGAAGAAAAGAAGAAACGCAGGCAAGGGAAGAGAGTGAATGGGCGGTCAATAAAAGGAAGGGTGGGCAGTGGCAGCAAAAGTGAGGCCGTCGGAACTGACGTGCGATGCGTGAAATCACAACATCTCCTCCTAGAAATTTCGTGCTTGCACGAGACACTTTACCCCTTTAGGCGAGGTCCCTGCAAGTCTTATCGCCTGTGACGGTGAGCCAGGCATCTAGAGTGGGAACTTTTCTTTCAGGGGGGGAATTTATTTACTTCCCATCGGAGGAATGCCCCCAAACTTCATCAGAGGCCCTCATTGATTGAGATCTGGGCTGAGTTCAAAAGTTGTGTTGTTCTATTCTGCCTTTGGCTCAATCGCACACGTTTGGAATGCTATCAACATTGCCGTTTTCGGATAAGGGATCCTATAAACCAGGCATCTACACCTCTACACCTCCACACCTTTCTTGGATTATTCGTGTCCGGTCTCCCCGGTTTCGCCCAGATATCGCAATCTCATGTGACCCGTCTGCATAATAGGCGCCGTGGCTGGATTTGTCAATCTTCAGCTGAATCAGATTTGCCACGACACAATGCTCGACAATGCTCGTCAATGCTCGTCATCGCGACGGCCGGAAGGAAGTTCTTCAGCCTTGCAGAAGCCCTGTCATCATCAGCCTGGTTCCACAAAGTCATTGTCCAGTAGCATGGCGGCATTTCACGAGAGTCAGCCTTGCGATGTGACCGCCCTTGAAGCGCGACCCCGGTTTCGTCATTGTACTGCGTGATATTTCATGAGAGAGGCCCAATAGGGCGGGAAAGGCGTTAGCATGATGTTTGAGGCTTCTAACGCCATTTCTAAGGTCTGGCATTGGCTGCTGAGTCAAGCTTTCTTTCCTTAGTGGGATGTGGTGACACTGTGACACATGTGTGGGGGGCCACCGAGCGGCGGCCAAGGGAATCGTTTTCTTATCAGATCTCACTGTTTCACGGTTGGAGAACCATAAAAGGATGGGCCACCTCGTCTTCGCAAGACCTAGCTTTGTTCCCCCCTTATCATCGTCAATATGCTACCTTAGACGGCGGAGTCATCAAAGGAGGCTTGCCTAGCGGGTCAAACACGTGATCATTTCAAGAACGTTGATGAGTCTAGGCAATCTACGTGAAGGACAACGTTCCCAGATAAGGCGAAAGCATCCGGACAGAACATCGCACACATCACACATTCTTTTCGGGTTTCTAGGTGAAGATTTGCCATTACAGTCAGCTTGTAGACATAGATGAGGATACTTTGCTCGGCTGTTGTCACTCACCAGGGACGACTGGACAGATTATCTCCGATGTCGATGAGATTCGAGGCGATCTTGAAAATAAGTTGCTTCGTCGGCCGCGCTTCTCACGCTATTGCTAAGTGATGTGGGCACTAGAGCGGCCTTCTGCTTGGGAGTCTGACTGAGACTGCAGATTTTGTTCACCCTCGTCCATGTTCATTTTACGACCTCAGCTTGGAATATATTAGGTTTCACTTATCAGCTGCAAACCGATTCTCGACTTAATTACGGTTACCATTCGTTCTTTTTCGATCGAGTCCTTCGGTCACGTGCGCTGCCTGCAATCTACCGTGAAGTGACTCAAGAACTGCATATAATAGCTTGAAGTCGGTGACTTGCAACTGGTTCAAGTCCACCTATAAAGGAGAGACGGCAAATATACCTGAAGTCAACCCTCCCAATAACTTACCGAACGAAAACAGGCCAAACTTTCCATCACACGAAATGGAGAGCCTGCAGCTGCAGACCAGCACACTATGTATCCTACTTTCGCTTTATTTACCGCTCGAATTGGATTGCAATGTTGCTCTGTTGTCATTCTGCTAGTCGCTGCCAACTTTCTATTTGCGGTTACATCACTGTCCTGGCGCAGCCCTTGCACCCAGTGCGCACTGTCGACTTTGTACACTAAATTGAAAGCTTTCAAAGAGAAGCCTTCGTCACAAACTAAGGCTTGGATTAAATCGCTGGCGCTTTCGGGTCGTTCCAGAATGAATCCAACCGAGCGCTGCACACACTTTGGACGTCTGGCTTTCTTTCCTCGCTTTGCAACATTTAAATACCTAAAGTATGGGCCTAAATCATGCAAAGTTTGCTCACATTTGTTTTCAATGCCTCGTGGACAAGCATTAAGTTATCAACTTCGAGGCAGTAACCTTGCGGAAAGTGCGATTATCTCTTTCTAGTGATCAAACCGTGTTCTAGCCAATCTCCAACCATGTTTCCTTAAAGGAATCACAGAGGGAAGACGCGTCTCCTACCAAACATAATACCAGAACACTCATCTTCTACTATGATACCATATTCTTTTCCCTCCGTCTTGTTGTCTTGTCTCCAGTTCTGCAGCTACCTAGCCACGTTGCACCTCATGAGCAGATTGGGCAGATCACTTGAGCGGAGTCATTCATGAACGTCCCTCCATCTCAGTCATGCCTCATTGCGTCCGGCTTGCTTCCATCTCGCAGCAGCTGTTGCCGGGCGTTTACCCATTGTCGAGTTTAGGCTTCTTGTCAGGTTTCGGTTGAAGATCAAGCAGATGAACTGACACTCGCAAGTGCGACTCGAAAGTATTTAGAAGTTCCTCTAGAGGGTGGCAGTATAGCTGTATAGCTACGCAATCAAGGAGACTCTGAGATTTAGCAGCCCGAATTTTTGATCGAGGACATTCTCCTGTAGTTTGTTTGTCCTCCAATTTTGAAATCTCTATAAGTCAGTTGTCTTGCAGATCAAGACTTCTGTCCTTCGATTCAAGCGCGAGCCTGATAAGAAGAGAAGGACTTCGCCGTCTTAGAAGTCTCCTATTTCGTTGATTCTAAGGCTTTGCTAACAGTATTGTTATGTTGCACGTCACTCTTAAGTGAAAAATTGGAGACCAGTGTCGCATTTTCTTCCCCTTGCAAGCAAGCTTGCGCACCAACGCGGCGACGTCCAAGCGAGACGAATAAAAGACTCGTTCAGGTATAGAGCTAGAGCCTTTTTCCCTTTTGATCTTGCAAAACAAAACGAGCTTTACATAAAATGCATCCTGGCTTTTGTGGCTGAAAACCCCTGGCTGCTCATGATGCAGCGGGTGACGCATCTGGTTAATAAGTTTGGAGGCCAAGGTTTGAACCAGCGGAGCCACTCGTTACGAAATTGCTCTAAATGGAGTGTTGAAATCCTCAAGTCTGTTTCTATGGAACCAGTATTTCTCGCGCTGTGGTTGGATATCTCCTTTCATCTTCTGTGGATGCCAAGGATCTCATTGGACTTGATCCAGCAACCCCTCTTCCGACGCCCGAGAGGCGTTCGTGGCTGCCACCTGGCCAATCTAGGTTTGCAAATGCAGCCAGTTTGGAGGCCAAAAATTTTGACCAATACCGGATTGTGCTCGGATTTCTCAGCCTCAAATGGAGTGCGAAATCCGCAAGCTTCTTTTTACGCAACCTGCATTTCTCGCGTCGTGGTTGGGTCACCCCTTTTCGTCTTCTGTAAGCGCCAGGATCTCATTGGACTTGACGTGGCACCTCCTCTTCCCACGCCCGAGAGGCGTTCGTGGCTGCTACCTGGCCAATCTAACAAGCCCGCGATGGTAGCTACAGTAGTTTAGAGGCCAAAACTGTGACCAGAGGAGTGACCAGTCATGTGTTTTTTGACCACGCTGAGTTTCAAATGGAGTGCGAAATCCCCATGCTTCCTTCTACGCAACTACCATTTCTATGGCTGTGGTTGGACGCCCTTTTCCGTCTTTTGGGGGTGATGCCGGGGATCTTGTTGGACTTGACTTAGCACCCCTTCTTTCAACACCCAAGAGCTGTTTATGGCTGCAGCTTAACCAATGATGTTTTGCAAGTTCAGCCCAATTTGGAGGCCAAAAAATATGAAGTCGGTGTTGGCGCCCGATCCACCAATAAAAAGAGGCAAAAAGTGTACGAAATTCCAAACTTCATAGGCGTGAGGGACAGCTTTC
>Ga0302325_10031893_pt1 | contig 10828 bp, 8 predicted proteins | sample Palsa_T0_2_FD_201948 | JGI IMG/M metagenome (GOLD analysis project Ga0302325, IMG submission 201948) | Peat permafrost microbial communities from Stordalen Mire near Abisko, Sweden - Palsa_T0_2 | ecosystem: Environmental > Terrestrial > Soil > Palsa > Peat permafrost | place: Sweden: Abisko... | reverse complement strand
CGGCCCGGTCGGGCACCATCTTCGCCCGGATCAGCAGCTCGCAGCCCTCCTGGAGAGCGTCGTGGAACCGCTGCCCGGCACTGCGCATATCCTCCGGCCCGCGGCGCTTCCCCAGCGACTCCAGGACGGCGGTGACGGCCGCGGCGCACTCGGGGGTCAGGTCGCCGACGAGGCGGCCGGCGCCGTCCAGGGTGGTGTCGAGCTGGACGAACCGGTCCCCGAAGCCCTTGCCGGCCGGGTCCTCGTCGGGGTCGGGCTGCAGCTCCCGCCACGCCTCGTACGCGGCGTGGGCGATGAGCTTCAGGCCGTCCAGATCGGCGCCCGCCGCCGCGGCGTCCAGCAGGATCCGGTCGGCCTTCTGCTGCAGGGCCTCGTCGTCGATCCTGCCGGTCCAGCCGGCGATCTCCCGCGCCCACGACAGGGTGATGTCGCCGGCCGCGGTGGCGTCGTCGAGGAGGGGGTGACGGCTCATGAGGCGCATCTGGCGGACGGCGGCTTTGGCGTCCCGGCGGCCGAGCCTGGTCCTGTTGGCCAGCCACGCGGCGGTGGTGGCGCACCCGTCGGCGTCGTGGGCGTCGGCGGCGTCGAACCGGCGCACCAGCGCGTTCTGCGCCGCCGCCAGGCCCGAGGCGATCGCCCCGATCTCCACCAGGGCCTCGCCGCACGCCGGGCCGTCCAGGTCGCGGGCGGCGCCCGAGTTCAGGTACGCGACGGCCGCGCGGGCAGCCCGCAGCGCCCCCGCCACGCTGGCGAACCCCGCGCTGCCGGGATCTGCGCCGGGGCCCGTACTGCTGGGGTCTGCGCCGGAGCGCGGGGTGCCGGGGTCATCGCCGTCTGTCGTGCACATCCTGAACCACCTCCTCCCGAGGGCATCGCCCTGCCAGGGGTATCGTCTTCGGCTGCCTTCGACGGGCCACAAGGCCCCGCGGCCGGCCGGGCCTTCGCTGCGCGGTCGGGTCGGCCCGCCCGTCCAGTCGGCGGGGCCGGCAGGGCGGCGGTGGACGCCGGCTTCCTGCTTCCCCTCCAGGATACCGGTTCGATCCTTGTATAGCAATCCGTGCTACCAAGATCTTTTATTCGATTACGGCTCACCGGATAGCTGAGACTCACGGGTCGCCAGTGCGAACGGGGACAGCTGGGACGCAGCCCGGCCCGGGGGGCGGGTGCGGGGTTGGGGCGGGTGCGGGGTTGGGGCGGGAAGTCGGGTGGCAGCAGCCGCCACGCAGGCGGTCGCCTGGTTGTAGGCGACCGCCCGCGGAGTCGCGACGGAAAGCGGTTTTCTCGGGCGAAGCGGGCGGGCGGGGGGTGCTACTTCTCCGTCTTCTCCGTCGCCCGCAGCGCATTGATGAAGTACTGGCCGTTCGGCGTGCCGAGGCCGGTCATGTTGTCGTAGCCCTTCAGCGTTACCTGTCCGGTGTAACCGTCCGCCCTGTCGTTGCTCTGGACGTCGAAGAGGCTCAGCTCCTGAAGGCCGCAGATGGCGATGTCACACGCGGTCCCCCGGTAAAGCGAGGGGGTACTTGCAGTGAGCGGCAGGACATCGTGAAGCGCGGTCGTCCCTGCCAGCCTGTACAGCACCGGGTTCAGGAAGCCGAACGGCACCTTCATGCCCTGCTGCGCCGCGGCCACCATGCCCGCCACCAGAGGCGTCGCCTCGCTGGTGCCGCCACCTGGGGTCAGGAAGAACACGGGCTTCTTGGCTGCGGCGGTGGTGAGCACGCCGACGGCCATCGCGGTGGCCGGATCGGCACTGGCGCTGAGGTCCGGCACCGACCGGTACGGGCCGCTGTGGCCGGCGGACCGCGACAGCGCGGCCGGTACGACGCCCTTCTGGTACGCGGGCTGCTTCCAGAGCGCGCTCGGGCCGCCGCCGGAGGCGCCGTACTCGCCCTCGTACTGCCATTTGCCGTTCTGCAGCTGCATCCAGCCGGTGGACCAGCCGGTCTCGAAGAGCCGGTTCCCGGTCTTGCCGATCCCGAGGGTGGTGCCGCCCACCGCGATCGCGTACGGGTCGTCGGCGGGAGCGTCAACGCCGGGAACGTCGCCGGCCGCGACGTACATGCCGACGCCCTCGGCTGCCGCCTGCAGCAGGTCAGCGTGCTCGACCTTGGTCACCGAGGCCGGCTGGCCCTCGGGGTCGCTGTCCCAGGAGTTGGACACGATGGACGCGAGCGGGTGATGGCCGGAGCCGTCAAGCACCGCGCCGACGGCGTTGAGCAGCGCCTGCACCTCGGGATCACTTCCGCCGCAGCTCAGGCCGCTGACCACGACCTCCTTCACGCCCGGCGCCATCGCGTAGGCCGCCTCGACATCCATCTGCTCCTCGACGTCGAGGGCCGACCCGGTGGCGGGCCGCTGCTCGGCCTCGGCCACTTCAGGACAGCCCTTGCCCACCAACACCTGGGCATACTGCCTGCTTGACGGCACCGGCAGGCCGCTGACCTTGGCATAGTCCTGCAGCGTGAGCAGTAGGTCCGGTTCCGCCGGGCCGAGCTCCACGAAGGCGATGGTCTGGCCCTTGCCGGTGTTGGTCATGTCGGCCCCGTAGGCGGCGCGCAGCAGTCTGGCGGAGTAGCCGCACACCTGGGTCGGGAAGGAAGTTCGGCCGAAATGCTCCGGCAGCCCGCCCTCCAGATGCTGCCCGTAGTACTGCGAGCACGCTGCCGATGGTGTCTTCGATGCGGCTGCTTCGTTCCCGTCTCCCGTCTGGGTCTCGGCGCTGGGGTCCACCGGCGCGGCGCTGTCCAGCCCGGTTACCGCAAGCACGAGGCTGGCCAGGTTGGCAGGCAGCGAGACGGAGCGATCGTTGGACCATAGGGCGTGGCTGCCACCATTGACGCCGCCACCATTTATCGCGGCCGAGGACTTGTACAGCTTCAGCTGCACGTCGAAGGCCCGGTTGATCGTTGACACGGTCGCGGTGGCCCGCACGTAGGAGCGCTCCGGCCCCGTGCTGACGGCGGTGAAGCCGTTGGCCCGCAGCCACGACTCGACCGCGCTTGCGTCGGCCTGGGAGGCCGCGAAGCGGGCGGCGTAGGCGTCTGGGCTCAGGTAGTGGTGGAACTGCGGGCTGCCGGGGGTGCTGACCGCCTGGGCGAAGCGGGTCGCCGCAGCGGTCCTGGGCTGCAGCCAGACCTGGATCGACAGCCGTTGCGAGGCCGCCATAGTGCCGATGGGCCGGGTATCGCGGGTGAACGCGGGCACGCTTCCGGGCACGGTCGTAACCGCCGACGTAGCTACCGCCGGGTGCACGGCCGCTCCCGCCGAGCCGCCCGCCCCGACGATCGCCAGGCCCGCGACCGTCAGGCCCGCGCTAATCCCGCTGACGAGCATTCTTGTTCTCGACATGATCGGTCTGTCCTCTGCTCTTCGCGCTTGTCGCTGGGATGGGTTTGGTTGGGTTGCGGGTGTCAGCACCGTCAGGGGACGGTGACGGCAGCCGGGAATGCCTGGTTCGCGGATTGGGCGGCGGCTGGCGGCTCGGCCGACGGGCGTGGCAGTAGCTGATGGCGGCTGAGCGCGATGACGGTGCGGATGGCGAGGCCGCCGATGAGCGCGCTGACGGCGGCGATGAGAAAGTACTGCCAGATCCAGTAGCCCGTCGGCGCGGCGCTCTGCAGCCAGACGATCGCCGCCGCCGCGACCGCCGCCCAGCTGAAGGTGAAGGCCCACATGCCGGGCATGAAGCGCAGCCGGAAATAGAGCGGCAGCAGGCGCAGCTGGGCGATCACCATGAGCATCCCGTAACCGCCAAGGAAGGCGGCGACCATGTCGATGCGCGCGCCGTGGATAGCGAACCAGGCCAGGCTGGCGACCGCCGCTGGCGCTACCTCGATCGCCATGGTGGGCTGCAGGGCCGACGGCAGCAGCGGACGGAAGAACAGCCTGCCCAAAATGAGGGAGCCGAGCACGATCCAGGAGGTGACGCCGAATCCGAGCAGGACCTCCGCCAGCCGCTGCTGGCCAACCAGGGCCGCGCCGTCGGCGGCGATCAGGCCGCCGGCCACGGTCGGCAGGAAATAGCCGGGGTGAAAGCGGTCGAGGTCAACTGGCGCGATGAACCACTGCCCGAGGAACCAGCCACCGAGCAGGACGGTTCCGGCGATGAAGACGTCGGTGATCACCCGGCCGGGCATCGGCGCCTGCGGGAAGAGCCCGTCGCTGGCCAGCAGTACCGGGACGATGAGGGCGAGCGAGGCGAAGGGAGACAAGACCGGGTCGAGCAGGTCAGCGCTGAACGCCGCCCGGCGCGACGGGGTCGCGGTGCTTAGGTGACGCAGATAAGCGGCGATGATGACGAGCCAGCACGCCGCCGAGATGAGCAGTATGACCTCACCGACCAACGCCGGGGCGTGCTGCTTGCTGGCCAGGGCCAGCCATGCCTCGCCTAGTCCGGCGAGTCCGAACGGGATGCCGAGAAGGTTCAGCGGAATCTTCGGTGCGGTCATGTTCTGCCTCCGTCAGCGGCCGCCTCTCACCGGTTGGCGGCGTAGTGCTCATCCTCGGCACCGGGCCACTGGGCGGCATCTGTCAGATGACTCACGATGTATCTGGACCTCCGTTGGTCGTCTATGGGAGGTTGTGCTTATGGATGACGAGTTTTCGATGGACGATGAGTTCGCGATTTCGTACCAGGGCGTATCCCCCGGCGTTCCGGTGCTGACCAGGGACGGCAAGCAGTTCGGGTTCCTTGAGCACGTCCTTGAGGTGCCGGAGGAGGACGTCTTCGAGGGCATCGTGGTGTGGGTGGGCAGTGGCGGCTGGGCGGACCGCCGGATCCAGCGCGACCTGAGTCGGGGCCACACCTCCGCCGCCCGCTTCCTTGAGTCGTTCCGCCCTCACGACCTGCGGTTCGTCGAGGCGGACAAGGTCGCGGGGATCACCGTCGGCTATATCCGCTGCGACCTGGACCTGTCCGATGCCGGGACGCTGCCGCCGCCTACCGGCGCGCCGGTCTTCTACGCCAACGCGATCGACCAGGCCCAGCCGGGCTCCGGCGGGTACGGGAACCGGATGTACGGCGGGATGTTCGGCCGGGGGCGGTGGACGCAGGAGTAGTCAAGGCCGAACTTTCGATAGTGCTGGGAGTTAGGCCGCTGTGGGCGGCCTAACTCCCAGCACTAATTTCGAAACCCGTTGATCTTGAACGGCGGGTGAGACCGGGCAGGCTGAGGGCGTCGGCGAGGAAGGCGAGCTGGTGGTTGAGGAGCTGGCTGACCGTGTTCTCGGTGGGCATGTGGGTGGCGCCCGACAGCGGCAGCACCTGGTGCGGGCGGCCGGCCGCGAGCAGCGCCGATGACATCCGGAGCGTGTTCGCCACCACCACGTTGTCGTCGGCCATTCCGTGGATCAGCAGCAGCGGGCGGGTCAGGTCGGCGGCCTCGGCGATGGTCGAGGAGCGCTGGTAGGCGGCTGGGTTCTCGTCCGGGCGGCCGAGGTACCGCTCGCGCCAGTGCGTGTCGTAGAGCGCCTGATCGTGCGTGGCGGCACCGGAGATTGCGGCATGGAACACCTCTGGCCTGCGGATCACCGCCATCGCGGCGAGGGCGCCGCCGAACGACCAGCCGCGGATGCCGACCTTGCCGAGGTCCAGGTCGGGGTATTGCTCGGCGGCTGACTGCAGTGCGTCGACCTGGTCCTGCACCGGCGCGGAGAGGGTGTCGCCGTACACCGTCTTCTCCCAGGCGGGTCCCCGGCCGGGGGTGCCGCGGCCGTCCGCGACCAGGACCGCGAAGCCGTGCTCGGCGAACCACTGGTCCTCGCAGAACGCGCTGGTTCGCGCCCGCAGGACCCGCTGGGCGGCCGAGCCGCCGTACGGGTTCATCAGCACCGGGAGGCGCGTTCCCGGTTCGTACCAGGAGGGCAGCAGCAGGGCCGCCCGGAGCGCACGCGGGCCGAGGGTCAGCCAGCTGATTCTTGGCGTGATCACGGGTTCGGCCGTCAGGCAGGCAATGGTGCGACCGGCGGGTTTGCCGAGCCGGGCGATGGCGACCGTGCGCCCCGCCTCGGTGTGCGAGAACTGGACCACGGTGCCGCCGGCGGCACTGCCGCCGTGGATGCCGGGTCCTTCGCTGAGCCGGGACAGGCCGGTCTGCGGCTCATGGCGCCACAGGTGCTCCTCGGTCGGCTCCTGCTGGCCGATGAAGTAGACCGCCTCGCCGTCGACGCCGCAGACCTCGCGGACCTGCAGTCCGTCCGGAGTGACGGGGACGGCATCGATGACCAGCCGCCGGGAGTCGTCCAGGTCGGACACGCGCACCAGGCGGCCGTCCTCGGTCCGCAGCGGCGCCGCGCCGTAGGTGAGCTCCACCCAAGCAGGGTCGCGCTCCTCGTGCAGCACGGTGGTCGCGCCGGTCACCGGGTCGGCGGCGAGTATCCGCACGGTGCGCTGATCGCGGCTCTGCACCGAGAGCAGCGGACCATGCGCGTCCCAGTTGGCGGTGGTCAGGTACTCGAACGCCTTGCGGTCCCAGGCCAGCTCGGTCCTGGTGCCGTCCAGCCGCAGTACGTGCAGCGTCACGTCTGCGTTGGCGGTGCCTGCGGCCGGGTACCTGATCGCCTGCGGCGGCTGCTGCGGATTGGCGGGGTCCGCGATCCACCACTGCTGCACCGGAGAGTTGTCGACCCGGGCGACCAGCAGCTGCCGACCTTCAGGTGCCCACCAGAAACCCCGGTACCGGTACATGGACTCGGCCGCGACGTGCTCGGCGAGGCCGTAGCCGACCTCGGCGTGCTCCTGCGCGGCGAGCACCCGGCTGACGCCGGTCTCGAGTTCGGCCACGTGCAGCGCCCCATCGCAGACATACGCAACGCGCCGCCCGGTCGGGTCAATACGCGGTTCCGCTACCGCCCCGGGGGTTGGCACCAGCCTCGGCCGGGCGGACGGCCGCGCCAGGTCATCATCGTCTGCGGCCGACGCCGCTACGTCGAGCGCCCAGAGTTGGCCGTCCAGCGCGAACGCAACCGTGCGGCAGTCCGCGTCGGCCGAGTAGGCGACGATGCCGGACGCCCGCTCGCGGGCCCGTTCCCGCCTGATCCGCTCGGCCTCCGGAAGCTCGCCCGAGCCGTCGTTCCAGGACGCGGTCGGGTCGGCCAGCAGCCGCTCGCCCTGGTCGGCCGCCAGATCGAGCAGCCAGAGCCGGGTAACGGGATCCTCGCCGCCGCTGGTGCGCAGGAACAGCACCCGCTCGCCGTCGGCGGACATGGTCACCGCGCCAGGAACCCCGAGCGTGAAGCGCCTAGTCCTGGCAAGTTGGCGGGGAAACTCATCGAGAACCATGCCCACAATCTGCCACAGATGCCACCGCCACCGCCGCCGCGACGCCCGCCGCTGGCGCGCGATGTTAGCCAAGGGTGCCGGTGAGGGCCTGGAGGCCCAGGCTAGCGGCGGCGACCGTGATCCACAGGAGGGCGCCGAGCAGCACCGGCCTGGGTCCTGCCTTGCGGAGCGCGGGCACGTTGGTGGACAGGCCGATGGCGGAGAGGGCCACCGCGACGAGGAAGACCGACAGGTGCTGGAGCGGGCCGTGGCTGCCGGCCGGGATCACGCCGACCGAGTTGAGCGCGGCGGCGACGACGAAGCCGATCAGGAACCACGGCACCAGGCGGACCGCCCGCAGCGGCGTCGTCCGAGCCGGGGCGGCCACGAGCTCCGCGCGGTGCCTGCGGGTGGTCAGCCCGGCCAGGCCCAGGCAGATCGGGATGATCATGAGGGTACGGACCAGCTTCACCACGATCGCGTGGTTGGCGGCGGCGGCGCCGTAGGTGGTCGCGGTGGCGACCACCGAGGAGGTGTCGTTGACCGCCGTCCCCGCGAACAGGCCGAACGACTGCTGGCTCATCCCGATGGCGTGGCCGATGAGCGGGAAGACGAGCACGGCCGCGATGTTGAACAGGAAGATGGTGGAGATCGCGTAGGCGACATCGGTCGACGCGGCCTCGATCACCGGGGAGACCGCGGCGATCGCGGAGCCGCCGCAGATCCCGGTGCCGACGCCGATCAGCGTCCGCAGGTCGCGCGGGATGCCGAGCAGCCTGCCGTACAGCCACGCCGCGCTGAGGCAGACCGCGAGCGTGCCCAGCATGACCGGCAGCGACGCCAGCCCGACCCGAGCCGCCTGGGCGATCGAGAGCTGGGTGCCGAGCAGCACGACCGAGCACTGCAGCAGGAACGTGCTCGCGTACTTGATGCCGGGCGTGAGCCGGGCGCCCGGCTTGATGACGAGTGCGATGACCGCGCCGATCACGGCGCCGGGGACGGCGCTGCCGACCAGTGGCACGTACTGCCCTACCGCGGTGGCCACGGCGGCAACGGCGGCCGCGAGCGCCAGGCCGGGGAGGACGGCCCGCGCCTTGATGGGGAACGACTGGCGCGGGGCACGGGGTGGTGTCGGGGAGCGTTCGGCCACCTCGGCGGCAGCAGGTTCAACCGTTACAGTAGTCATCGCACTTCTAGGGTCGTGCTAGCGCTGACCTGGGAGAAGACGGCTGACCGTTGTGAGGGTACAAGTTACCCTTGTAACGGCTTGGGCCTAGCCGATCAGGCCCGCGAGGCCCAGGCGGCTCAGCCGGTCCGGGTCGGCCAGGATGTTGATCTCCGTGATCTTGCCGTTGTGGCTGGTCACGCCGATCACCACCAGCGGCCGCCCGTCGCGGGCGATGAGGTGCCCTGGTGCGCCATTGACGAGCACCGGGAGGGCGAAGCGCGCCATCGGCGCGTAGCTCATGACCTGGGCCGCCACCTCCGACGCGCCGCGCAGCAGCCGCGAGGGTCCCATCGGGCCGGAGCCGACGTCGGCCCGCAGCACCACGTTCGGGTCGAGCACCGCCAGCAGGCCCGCGAAGTCGCCGTCGCGCGAGGCGGCCAGGAAGGCGTCGAGCACCTCGCGCTGCCGGGCGGGATCGGCCTCGGCTGGTGAGCTGACACCGCGGAGCCGACTTCGGGCGCGGCTTGCCAGCTGCTTGGCCGCGGCCGGGGAACGGTCCAGGATGGCCCCGATCCGCTCGAACGGCACGGCGAAGATGTCATGCAGCACAAACGCCAGCCGTTCGGTGGGCGACAGCGTGTCCAGTACGACCAGCAGGGCGAGGCCGACTGAGTCCGCCAGCAGCGCCTGCTGCTCGGGATCGCCATCGGCGGCGGTGACCACCGGGTCCGGCACGTGCACGTCGAGCGGTTCCTCGTGGCGTGTCGCCCGGGCCCGCAGCATGTCCAGGCAGACGCGGGACACGACGGTGGTCAGCCATGCGCGCAGATTGTCCACCTCGGCGACTGACCGGTTCAGCCGCAGCCAGGTCTCCTGGACTGCGTCGTCGGCCTCGGTCAGCGAGCCGAGCATTCGGTAGGCCACGGCGCGCAGGTGCGCGCGGTGTGCCTGAAACTGAGCAGCCGCCCCGTCCGCCGTGTGCACTGTTACCTTCCTTCCGCTGGGTTCGTCATACCCATAGACGACCCGAACGGGGCCGAGGTAACAAGCGACGTTAACAAGTGACGTTAACAAGCGATAAGGAGCAGCAGATGACCAGTGAGCCGATGATGGGCAATCCGGCCGTGCGGCCGAGCCCACGCGGACAGACCCGGGCAATCCAGAGCCTGGGCAATCGCATCGTACGGGGGTTGTTGCGCACGCCGCTGCTTGGCCGGCTCGCGGGCAGCCGACTCGTCACCCTCTACATCGTGGGCCGCAAGACCGGGCGTCGCTATACGGTCCCGGTGGCCTACACCCGGAGCGAGGGCGACCTGCTCATCGGCACGCCCTTCGGCTGGGGCCGGAACTTGCGCACCGGAGAGTCGGTGTCGATCCGGCTCAAGGGTCGGCGGCGCCTTGCCGATGTCGAGGTGCTCGCGGACGAGCGGGCCGTTACCGACGCCTACAGCGCCATGTGCCGCGACAACCACACCTTCGCCAAGTTCAACGGCATCGGCCTCGATTCCGACGGCAACCCCGACGCGGCCGACCTGCAGCTGGCCTGGGCGGGCGGGGCACGCGCGTTCCGGCTGACACCCCGCTGACCGCCCTTATGGCCCTTGCGGGGCTAACCGGGCGGCGACGGTCGGCGACGGGCGGAGGCAGCCAATCCCGTGCGCGGGTACAAGTTACCCTTGTGTCCGATGAGCGAGCCGACGCACGACGTGAGCGCGCTGCGCGCGCTGCGCGAGGTGGGCCGGCAGGGGTCTATCGCCGCCGCGGCGGCCATGCTCGGCGTCTCCCAGCAGGCGATCTCGGCCCGCATGCGCACGCTGGAACGCGGCATGGGCGTGCCGCTGCTCGCCCGCACGCCGTCGGGGTCGCACCTCACCGAACAGGGTCGGCTGGTGGTCGGCTGGGCGGAGGACGTGCTCGATGCGGCCGACCGCCTCGAGGCCGGCTTGCGCTCGATCAGGTCCGGGGTGTCGCACCGGCTTGCCATCGCCGCCAGCCAGACCGTCGCCGAGCACCTCGTGCCGCACTGGCTCATCGAGTTGCGGGCGGCGGAGCAGGCCGCAGGCCATCAGCCGACGGTCGTCGAGCTGGCCGTCGCCAACTCCACCGCCGTGATCGAGCTGGTCCGCGACGCCAAGGCAGATCTCGGCTTCATCGAGACCCCGCACCTGCCATCGGACCTGGTCACCGCTGTCTTGCGCGATGACGAGCTGCTCGTCGTCACCACCCCCGGCCATCCCTGGGCACGGCGCCGCCGGCCGCTGGAACTAGCTGAGATAGCCGCCACGCCGCTGGTCATGCGGGAGGCCGGCAGCGGGACCAGGGACACGCTGACCGACCACCTCGCCGCCCAGGACCCGCCGCTCCGGCCGGAAATCGCCATGTAGCTGGGGACGAGCGCGGCG
>Ga0302325_10031892_pt1 | contig 10828 bp, 8 predicted proteins | sample Palsa_T0_2_FD_201948 | JGI IMG/M metagenome (GOLD analysis project Ga0302325, IMG submission 201948) | Peat permafrost microbial communities from Stordalen Mire near Abisko, Sweden - Palsa_T0_2 | ecosystem: Environmental > Terrestrial > Soil > Palsa > Peat permafrost | place: Sweden: Abisko... | reverse complement strand
CAGGTGGCGAGATGACGTTGCTGGTCGAAAAGACCGAAGCCGCAGCGGTAGTCGAAGAAGCAGCGCCGAATAACTTGGCGCCGTGGCATATTCGTGCGGCCGCTTTCGCCATCGACGTACTGCCCGGCGTTGCCGTGGTAGCGACAATGGCGTTGGTCTGGCTGGCGGTGCCGCCGCGCAGCACGTGGTGGTGGGTATCGCTGTCGATTCTGATCGGCGCCGCGCTGTTGACCATGGCCAATCGGGTGGTGTTTCCGGCGGTGTTCGGCTGGAGCCTGGGCCGGGCCTTGTTCGGGATCGGGGTCGTCGAGCCGAATGGATCGCCTGCCGCAGTCGGGCGGCTGATGGCACGCGAATTCGCGCATCTGCTCGACACATTGTCGGTGTTCGTCGGATGGGTGTGGCCACTGTGGGATCCGCGTCGGCGCACCTTCGCCGACTTGCTGTCACGGACCGAAGTCCACTGGGCGCAACAAGATCGACGTCCCGCGGATATTCAGCGGAGCGCCGCACGCGTGGTGTCGGCTGCGGTGTTGCTCTGCGTCGCCGGTGCCGGGATGAGCATCCTGTCGATCTTTCTGCCCGATCGCGCAGCCGACCAGACCCGCGACGCGGTCAACGCGCAGGGACCCAAGATCGTCGCGCAAATCCTGACGTATGACGCCAAGTCGCTCAAAGATGACTTCGCCCGTGCCCAATCGTTGACGTCCGACAAGTATCGACCGGAGTTGGTGAAGCAGCAGGAGTCGGTGCAGAAGGGCCATCCCGGCGTCAACGAATACTGGGTGACCGATAGCACCGTGCTGTCCGCAACCCGGAATCAGGCGACCATGCTGTTGTTCATGCAGGGCCATCGCGGCGGCGGCGACCAGCAGCGGTTCATCACGGCCACCGTGCAGGCAGCTTTCGTCAAAGGCAAGAACGGCGATTGGGTCGTCGACGAGCTGACCGTCGTCACGAAACCCAAACCGGCTCAGGGGAAAAAATGAGTCCCCGCCGACAGATCCCGCCCGGCGAAGAGCCGCTGTACATCGAGCAGCTGCCGAAGACGACGCTGTGGTCGCGGCTGCCGTCGCCACCCCAAGGGTGGTGGAAGCCGTCTCGGAGGTGGGCGGTGCCCTCGATCGTGGCCGCTGCGGTGCTGCTCGCCACCGGTGCCGTCACGACGTCGTCGCTCGTCCTGGCCGAGCACCGGTCACAGCACGAAGTGACGATGAAGCAAGCCGACGTGCTCGATTTCGTCAAAGCGTTCATGACCGGCTTCACAACGCTGGACCCGTTTCACGCCAACGCCTACTTCGACCGGGTAATGGCCAATGCCACAGGCGAATTCGCCAAGCAGTATCACGACAAGCAGAACGAGATTCTTATCCAGATCGCCAAGGCCGAGCCGACCAAGGGCAACACCTTGGCCGTCGGAGTGGAGCGGTGGAACGACGACGGTAGCGCCAATGTCATGGTGGCCACCGACGTCACGTTCAAATCTCCCGACGGGAAGCAGAAGTTCGATAACACAAATCGTTGGGTGGTCACCGCTCAGCGGGAAGGCAATCAGTGGAAGATCAGCAGCATGCAACAGGTGATCTGACCGACGAGTCTCCCGACATCGCATCGGAAGACGTCGTCGAGACAGACGCCCCGGAGACAGAAGCAGCGGAAACTCCCGACTCGGAATCCGGAGACGAGTCGACCGACGACGAGAACGTCGACGACACAACCGAAGCCGAGGAGCCTGTCCTGGGCTTCCGCGAACGGCGGCCGGCAGGCAAGTGGTCGCTGATCGCGACGGCCGTCGCGGCCGCGTTGTTCGTCGGCTCCGCGGCGTTCGCCGGAGCGTCCGTGCAGCCCTACCTGACCGATCGCGCCACCGTGGAAATCAAGCAGCGCGTCGCGCGGACCGCAGCCAACGCGATCACCACGTTGTGGACCTATACGCCTGCGAACATCGACAAATTGGCTGACCGTGCGTCGCAATACCTCAGCGGCGATTTCGAGGCCTCGTACCGCAAATACATCGACGCGATCGCCGCTCCCAACAAGCAGGCCCAGATCACCAACAACACCCAGGTCACCGGTGCTGCGGTGGAGTCGCTGAACGGGCCGGACGCCACGGCGATCGTCTACACCAACACGACGTCGACCAGCCCGGCGACCAAAGATGTCCCCTCGCTGAAGTACCTGTCGTATCGCCTTGCCATGCAACGCAATCACGGACACTGGCTGGTCACCAAGATGACGACCGTGACCTCGCTGGATCTGACGCCCAAGTTCTAACGGGCTAGTTGAACGCGAGCCAGCCCGGCAGGGAGCGCTCGTGCGAATCGCACAGGACCTCGCGAGTGTCGCAATTGCCCTTGGGCACACCGGCTCCCGCCCACATGCCGCCGGTGTCGCGGCGTAGCACGATCACTGACGACGTGCCGCCGTCGAGGAGCACCGCGCCGTCGCTGCCCAAGCCGCGGAACAGATCCTGGATATTGTCCGGTGTGTAGCTGCCGCCCTGGAACACATACATTTCGTCGCGCGGCTTGGAATAGGCCAACGCCGTACGGGCGGCGCTCGGGCCGCCGTCGTTGAGTTGGCCCCCGTTTCCGGGGGAGAGCAGGCCGAGTCCGCTGACGGCGACGAACTGCTCGCCGCGGTCGACCAAGCCGGTGACCGTCGACGTGGCGGCGTCGTAATCGTGACCATCGCGGCCGCCTCGTGGCCACAACACCGACGGCGCGCCACGTGACGGCAGAATCATCGTCGCCAACGCGCTCCAGTTCTCGTTGCCGCCCGAGAGTCCTTGCTTACCCGCATACGGAATGGTGCCGGTGACAGCCTGATTGGCCCGGCCCTGACCGTGGGTGTTGTCGACGTAAGTGCCCAGTGGTGAGCTGCAACCGGTGGACCGCCAGGATCCGCCCTTTTGCCCGCGGATGTCGAAGAAGTTCGCGTTGATCGCGATTGTCGGCTGGCCCAGCGCCTGCCACGCCTGCACCGCAGTGTAGGTTTCCGACGCTTGCACGAGGCCGTCGCCGGTGCGAGCCCGCGGATCACGCTCGCAGCGCGCCTGATAGCCGTGATGGCTGTCGACGAGCAGATGCGGTTGCAGCCGTTGGGATGCCGCCTTGATGACCATCAAATGACCACCGCTGGTCCCGTCATACCAGCGGCCGGCGGCGTTGAGCAGCGGCGCTGGATGGCCGCCGCCGAAGTTGTACACCAGGTAGGAGCCCTGGGTGTTGGCGATGGCGCTGGCCAGCAGTTCACGCGACTCGGCGCGCGCGACGGGTTGCCCTGTGCTGGTCGCCAGCGTCAGGCACAGCGTTGTTCCGGCGCAGTAGACGGCGATGCGCCGCAAGGCGGTGGCGAGAGACGGCACGGTTGCCCTTTCGGCGCGACAATCGGTGCAACCAGCACAACATCCACCACAGGAAATACACAGCAAACTTCGATAACGGTCGGATGACGTTTTAGCCGAAGGTGTTTAGGGCTCCGGGTAGATCTCAACCGGGGCCGCCGCGGCCTTCGGCGCCGCAGTCGGCGCTGCCGGTTCGCTGAGCGCGGCCGGCGCGGTCGGCGCGGGAGTCGCCGCGGGAACCCGGTGACCGTTGCGACTGTCGTAGAGGCGAGTGACGATGACGCCGAACAGGATCCCGACCACCAGTCCAATCGCGGTCAGCACCAGTGAGTGCGACAACCCCGCATCCGCCCGGCCATCGAGATAGAGCAAAGTCCTTGCGCCCAAGAATGTCTGGTGCATCGGATCGAACTTCGACAGCCAACCGAAGAATGCCGGGGTGGCTTCGACGGGCACGGTTTCGCCGGCAGTCGGGAGCCCGAGTATCACGAACACGAACAGGCCGACCAGCACGCCGATCCCGCCCAGCGCCGCGATCAGCGACGTGGATGTGATACCTACCGCGGCGATCACGAGCACCCCGAAAAGCCAGAGCGACAGGCCATTTTGGATCGGCATGCCCAACTTCGACGCGATAAGCATGTAGCCGGCGGACGTCAGCAGCGCCAGCACCACGGTCATCGCCCATTTGATCAACAGTGCGCGGAAGCGGGAGATCTGGCCGACCTCGCCGGACTGATGGACCGGGATGGCGGCGGCCGTTTTGAGGCCGAGCATCGAATTCACCGTCATGCCGATGACGAGGCTGCCGACGAACCCGGCGAGCAGTAGCAACAGCGAATAGTAGGACGCCGACAATCCGTTGCCGGTGCCGTCCGGTAACGCGTTGTGCACGGTCGACTTGGCCTCGATCGGGTTGGCCAACAGCAGCGCCGCGGCACCGGACTCCGGCTTTTGGCCGGTCTGCTGCGCTACTTCCTGCGTAAGCCGTTCTCCCACACGGTGATCGACCATCGCGACGGCGCGTTGCAGCGTCTGCCCGGCGATGCTGGCGCCCAGTGCGCCCGCCCGTGGATTCGTCGAGATGATGATGGTCGGCCGCTCGACTCGTCCGGGCGTCAATGCGCTTTTCGCGTAGGCCTGCAGCTTGGATGAGAAGTTGGGCGGTATCACCGCGACGCCGTAGATCTGAGCGTTGTCCATCTGTTGCTTGGCCTGGTCGTGGTTCAACAGGCGGACGTCATAGGCGTCGTTGTCGAAACCGGACAGCATGCCCTTGACGACCTGTGCGCCAGTCGGCCCGGCGTCCTCGTTCAAAATGGCGACAGGAAAGTGCCGCAGGTTGGTCATCGGCCGAAGAATTCCGCCGAGATAGAAGGACGCCAGCGCTCCCAGCACGGCCAACGTGATCACGACAGGAAGGGTCCAGAACAACACCGTCCGCGTCGCTTTCGGGCCGGCAAGGCTGGAGCCGGAGGCATCGGATGCGGTGTGACGGGTTAGTGGTTCGGACATTGCGGCTCCTGTTCGTCCGCGCCCACCCTAGTCGCCGAGCGCTGCGTGCATCTCCCAGACCAGTATTTCCGCGGCGTCGCGCGCCACGACCTTCGCGCCGGTCGACGCGGTCAGTCGCACCGCGTCACCCTCGGCCAGTTCAGCCCCGTCCATGGTCAGTTGGCCGCGCGCAACGAACAGATGCAGATAGGGCGCCGACGGCAGGGTGAGCTCGTGGCCAGGGCGTAACCGTGCGACATGCAAGGTGGTCGAACGGTTGTTGATGCTGATCGCGGCGTCCTGACCGGGCATTCCCGACGCGACCGCAACCAGTCGCCCGTCGAGTTCGTCGGCGCTGATTTCATGCTGCTGATAACTCGGGTCGATGCCGAGCACGTCTGGCTGCACCCACATCTGCACGAAGCGCACCGGTTCGGTGGTCGACGGATTCTTCTCGGAGTGAAAGATCCCGGTGCCGGCCGACATTCGTTGTGCGAGGCCGGGATACACCACGCCGCTGTTGCCCTCGGAGTCGCGGTGCTCCAGCGACCCGTCCAGCACCCACGTCACGATCTCCATGTCGCGGTGCGGGTGGGTATCGAAGCCCGTCGCCGACGCCACCACGTCGTCATTGCTGACGAGCAGCAGCCCATAGTGGGTATTGGCCGGGTCGTAGTGGTCGCCGAACGAGAACGAATGCCGGGACGTCAGCCACGGCGTGGTCGTAACCTCGCGATCCGCGGCTCGCCGAATCTGCACGGTGGTGGACACAGCCGTCAGGCTACCCCCGGTGCTTCAGCGCCTGCCCGGTTTGCGATCGTCGGCGAGAGCCTCGTCGGTAAGAGCTTCGAGCTCTTTGCCTTTCGTCTCCGGTCCGAGCAGGTAGCCGATCACCGTCAAAATCCATAGTCCGCCGAGCGCCAGGTACGGCGTCTGCAGCCCGTAATGCATGATGGCCCAGCCGATGACGGTCGGCGCCGCGATAGACACGACACGGCCACCACCGACGGCAATTCCAAACCCGGTGCCACGCAGCACTGTTGGGAACAGTTCCGAGATGTAGGTGTCGCCGACGCCCCACAGCCAACCTAGTGTGGCTATCGAGATGGCGCCGAAAATTCGGTAGTGGGTGAGTGAGTCGGAGGTGGCCGCCAAGACCGTCGAGGCGATCTCGATGAGTGCGGCGAGAATCGCCGACGGCCGTCGGCCTATCCAGTCGGCGAGCGCAGTCCCCAGGAAGGCAAAGACGGCTTGCAACAGAAAGAACACCAAGGCGTAGCGGATGGCCTCGATGGGTGCGGCGTGGAATCTCTTGACGATGGTGGTGGTCAAGAACAGGGTCATGCCCCAGTAGCCGACGGCGTTGGCGGTATAGATGAGCCAGCCCACGATCAGGCGTCGGCGCACCCCGGCCAGCTGCCAGAGCCGCGGCTTGACCGCCTCGCTGGTCTGGACCGCGACGTAGCGATGCGACTCGGTGATACCGCGCCGAATGAGGAACAACACGATGGCGGGGACGATCGCGACGAGGAAAGCCGACTGCCAACCGAAGCGGGGCACCAGCGCCAGCGCGACACCGGCGGCGAGCACGTAGCCGAGTGAGAACAGCGAGAAGATCACGCCCCCGACACCGATAGCGCGGGTCTTGGCCGGCCACACCTCCGCTGTGTAGGGCGCCCCGACCGCGAGTTCGCCGGCACCTCCGACGCCAGTCAGGAATCGCAGTCCCGTGAACGCGGCGATGTTGTGCGTGAGACCGGCCAATGACGTCGTCACGCCGTACAGCAGGATCGACACCCCGAGCGTGTTCTTGCGTCCCCACCGGTCAGCGGCGAGTCCGAAGCCAACAGTGCCGATGGTGTAGCCGAGCAGAAAGATGGAGCCGATGTATCCCGCTTGGGCTTCGTTGATGTGCAACGTCTTTTTGATCTCGGGCAGTACGAGGCCGTAGATGTTGACGGCGTAGGAGTCGAAGCCGTACCCCAGTCCGGCGGTCACGGCGACGAAGAGCGCCTGCCTGAACGTCGCCGGGACTACTCGGGGTATCTGGGCCGGAATGCTGCCGACGCTCGTCGCCACCCGTGCACGGTATGCGGCCAAGCGAGTTGCGCAGAAGTATCGAAATCGTGGTGATCGCAATGAAATTGGCTAAAAGGTTAATGACTCCTGAACGGAGACCGAACCCACCGCGGGGCTCGGCATCGCCTGAGCGTGCCGAAGTGCGGCATCGAGGTCGGCAAGGGCTAATTCGTCGCGTCCGCCCAGGTGGATCTCGATCTAATACTCCGGCTGGCCGTCGCGTGCGAAGATTGATAATACTACGAACTCAGCTGATGCCAAATCGGTTTCGTCGCCCGACAGCCGACTCTTCTAGCTGTCTTCCTGCGTCGAGTGGCTAGTTATTGCAAGCCTTTTGCGGGTTTGCGTGATAAAACTGGCCACTCGACGAGCTTGTCAGACCCGCCTGTCAGGTTGGGCCGATGGAGGAGTCGCCTTATCCGTTCGTCGGCACGGAGGCACTGGCCGCCGGCTATGTCACCCGACGCACATTGCGCAGGCAATTTCGACCGGTTCACCGCAACGTGTTCGTGCCGACGACTACGAGCTCACTGCTACCAGTCGCGCAGTGGCTGCCTCGTTGTGGTCTGGACGGACGGCAACGGTCGCCGGCCCGTCGGTAGCTGCCCTCTACGGCACGCGATGGATTGATCCAACGCATCCTGCAGAGCTATACCGCCGCAACGGGAAGCCGGTCGACGGGACTGTATCCATCGCGACAAGTTGTGGGATGACGAAATCTGCACGACGTGCGGGATACCCCCCAATACGCCAGCTAGGACCGCCTTCGATCTCGGCGGCCGCGAAGGCCTGATTTCGGCTGTCACGCATCTTGACGCGTTGGCAAGGGCGACCAATCTGAAGGCCGTCGACGTCGAAGCCTTGATGCCAAGGCATCCTCGTGTTCGCGGCCTGGTCCAGTTGCGTCGAGTGCTTTCGCTGATGGATGGTGGCGCGGAGTCTTCTCAGGAGACCCGGACGCGACTATTGCTGGTGCGAGCGGGATTACCCAAGCCAGAAACCCAGATCGTGGGGGTGAACGAGATCGGGTATCCGTTCGCGCGGATTGACATGGGGTGTCGCGAGCTCAGGGTCGGTATCGAGTTTGACGGTGCTCAACATTGGACGCACCCGGCTCAGCGTACGGCAGATATCGACCGCTACGCCGAGCTTGTTTCCCTCGGTTGGCGCATCGTCCGAGTGAGTAGCGATCTCCTGCGTTATCGCCCCGAGGTCGTCGTGGCCCGAGTTTGCGCCGCACTTCGTGACGCGGGCGCTGACTGGCCTGTTATTGCACGCTTTTTGCGGATCCGCGTGTCATAACTAGCCACTCGACGCCAAGGGAAAGCTCAAAGCCGTTCGGGAAGGCCGAACTTGGCGAACAGACTGGTGTCGAGGAAAGCCACGACGCGGGACACGCCGTCGGGGTGCATATCCAGCACATGCAGCTGAAAAGGCACATGGCGGTCGCCGTCGCGCATATACATCGCAGCCGCGGGCTGCCCGTTGGCGGTCAACGGAAGCAGCCGCATGTCACCGGGCGCATCGGCAGGGCACTGCTGGTGAATGAGTGTGACGATCGCCTGGGGTCCCTGATACCAGCCGAGGAACGGCGGCATCTCCCAGATCGCCTCGTTGGTGAACAGGTCGACCAATCGTTCGATGTCGTAGGCCTCGAAGGCGGCGATGTAGCGCGCTAACCGATCCTGCGCATCGGCCGAATCCGGCGCCGTCAGCCGGTCGTCGGAACTCGGTTGAGCTTCGTCGATTTGTGCCCGCGCACGCTGCAGCAGGCTGTTGACGGCGGCGGTGCTGGTGCCGATCGCGTCGGCTACTTCGGCGGCCTTCCACTGCAACACGTCGCGCAGCACCAGCACTGCGCGCTGCCGGGGCGACAAGTGTTGCAGGGCCGCCACGAACGCCAACCGCACCGATTCGCGCGAGCCGACGATCGACGCGGGGTCGCCGGCCGGCTCGGGAAACGGCTCGAGCCACGGCACCTCGGAGCCCTCGACCAGCTCTGCGGTGGGGTCCGAACTCGGCGCGCCCAACCCGGTCGGCAACGGCCGACGTTTGCGGTTTTCCAGCGCGGTCAGGCAGGTGTTGGTGGCGATGCGGTGTAACCAGGTGCGCACCGACGACTTTCCCTCGAAGCGGTCGTAGGCCTTCCAGGCCCGCAGCAGGGTTTCCTGCACCAAATCCTCGGCGTCGTGCAGCGATCCGGTCATCCGGTAGCAGTGCGCGAGCAGTTCGCGCCGGTAGGGCTCGGCGGTGGCAGTGAAATCGGTCCGGCCGCGGTCGTCGGCCAAATCCCGGGCGAGCACGCTCACACCGACCGAGCATACGCAGTGGGGTCTACGCTGCCCCTGATGACAACCACGCGTACCGAACATGCCTTCGACGGCGTCGGCGATGTGCGCATTGTCTACGACGTGTGGACGCCCGACGCGACACCGCATGCGGTGGTGATCCTTTCGCATGGGTTCGGTGAACACGCCCGTCGCTACGACCACGTCGCCGAGCGGTTCGGCCGGGACGGGTTCCTGACCTACGCCCTGGACCATCGCGGACATGGCCGTTCGGGGGGCAAGCGGGTCCTCGTCAAGGACATCTCCGAGTTCACCGGCGACTTCGACACCCTGGTCGGCATTGCGACGCACGAGCATCCGGATGTTCCGCGCATCGTGCTCGGCCACAGCATGGGCGGCGGGATCGTGTTCGCCTATGGCGTCGAACATCCCGACAACTACGACCTTATGGTGCTGTCCGGACCGGCGGTGGCGGCGCAGACCGCCGTCTCGCCGCTGCTGGCCTGGCTCGCCAAGACGATCGGGGCGGTCGCGCCCGGCTTGCCGCTGCAGCAACTGGATGCCGGCGCGGTCTCCCGCGACCCGGCTGTGGTGGATGCCTACAACAATGACCCGCTGGTCTATCACGGCAAGGTCCCTGGCGGCATCGCCCGCGTATTGATGCTGGTCGGTGAGACGATGCCGCAGCGAGCCGCCTCCCTGGCCGCGCCGCTACTGGTCGTGCACGGATCAGACGACCGGCTGATCCCCGAGATCGGCAGCCACCAACTGGTCGAGGCGGTCGGCAGTCCGGATGTCGAGCTGAAGGTCTATCCGGGCCTCTATCACGAGGTCTTCAATGAGCCCGAGCAAGAACAGGTGCTTGACGACGTCGTCTCGTGGATCAATGCCCGACTGTGAATGGCTGCACCGGAAAGTCGTACGCTTGAACTAGTTTGGTTTTCATGACCGACAAGATGCTGGCGCGGATCGCAGCCCTGTTGCGTCAGGCCGAAGGCACTGACAACGCGCATGAGGCCGAAGCATTCATGGCGGCCGCGCAACGGCTGGCCACCGCGACGTCCATCGACCTGGCAGTCGCCCGGTCCCACGCCGACAAGCGCACGCCCGCACAGAAACCGATCCAACGCACCATCACCATCGGCGCGGCCGGTACCAAGGGATTACGGACGTATGTGCAGTTGTTCGTGGTCATCGCCGCGGCCAACGACGTGCGCTGCGACGTCGCGTCCAACTCCACGTTCGTCTACGCCTACGGATTCACCGAAGACATCGACGCCACCCACGCCCTGTACGCCAGCCTGGTGGTACAGATGGTCCGCGCGTCGGATTCCTACATCTCCTCGGGCGCGCACCGGCCGACGTCGACGATCACCGCGCGGCTGAACTTTCAGCTGGCCTTCGGCGCACGGGTCGGCCAGCGGCTCGCCGAGGCCCGCGACCAGACCCAGCGCGCAGCAAAGAAAGACCGTAGGCGGCCACCTGGAACCGCTATTGCGTTGCGGAACAAGGATCTTGAGCTCCGTGACTACTATCGCGACGCGTCCCAGGCGCGGGGTACCTGGCAGGCCAGTCGGGCCACCGCGGGGTATTCATCGTCGGCCCGGCGAGCCGGCGACCG
>Ga0302325_10031891_pt1 | contig 10828 bp, 8 predicted proteins | sample Palsa_T0_2_FD_201948 | JGI IMG/M metagenome (GOLD analysis project Ga0302325, IMG submission 201948) | Peat permafrost microbial communities from Stordalen Mire near Abisko, Sweden - Palsa_T0_2 | ecosystem: Environmental > Terrestrial > Soil > Palsa > Peat permafrost | place: Sweden: Abisko... | reverse complement strand
TCGGCCAAATCGAACCTCGCTTCCATCGCAATCTCGAAGACTCATCGCGGCTCTCCTGCCAAAATGAATCTTCTCAAGCTAACTGAGTCGCACCCCACTCACCCCGCGGCCTTCTGACTCAGTAGGACTAATCCGGTGTTTTTATGAGATCAGTTTCCATTGGAATAAGTTCATCCCGACTTCTCGAATACTTCTGGCTTCGTGACATTCATGATCGTTGCGGGCCCATAGTTGTGATTAAATGGCACGGTAGAATCGTCGGGTAGCGTGACCTACGATTTGACGAAGGGACTCTGATATGATTGCTGAAATAAGCCCTTCCGAGAGAATGTTCTGCGACGTCTATTTGTCGATTAAGAGCATCGGCCAACAGCTCACTTCCGAGCCTAACCGCTCGCAGCTTCGATCTAGGGACTTACCCTACGTCAGGCACCTGCTTCGTAGCCATATTGGATGTCCAATTGGCGATCTAGTGATCGAAGTCGACTCCCGTGGCAAGCCATTTGTCACGAGTTCTTCTGGTCCCATCGCATTCAGCATTTCGCACTCAGGTGGGGTCACGGCCCTGGCAATCGCTCATACCCGCGCGATCGGCGTCGATGTCGAATTAGATCGGCCTATCAATGACTTCCGCGATATGGCATCGTTTGTCTTGCAGGATGACGAGCAGCACTTTCTGGGACGGGCCCACGCCACCGAGGTAAACCGCCGATTTCTCGAAATATGGACGCGCAAGGAGGCATCCCTTAAAGCAGGGACCTTGCAATCGTGGTGCGATTTGAGACAAATTCTCGTTGCAAACCGCGATGGGTGGTTGCCTTGGGCTCGTCATTCGCAGCGATTAACGTCGTTCTTTGTCGTAGGCTTCAAATATTGCGGTTTCCTAGGGGCCATTGCGTCCGACACACCGATCAGTCTTCGGCTACATGACTTGAAGAAGGATGGTTTTGTTGATGAACAGCAACGAGCAAGCAAGGGACTTAGCAATTCGAGAGGCTGCGATTCCAACTGAGGGCGGCGACAGCACCGAACTGCGTATCTCGGCGAATATTGGACTTGGGCTGATACCGGACGCAGTTGAGCTAGTCCTGCAAAAAGCCGGTATTCATTGGAAGGTGAGACCGCTCGACAAGAACCAACTTCTTCCGCATGTGAGTCGCCTGGCCGCCCTCGGTGGATCTGACGCATTCTTGGAAGTATTCGTCCTCGATCTGCAAGTATGGTTTGAGCATGACGTAGCGGGAAAGGGCGCCTTTGCCGATGTCTTTGACGTATTTTTCCGCACTTTAGAAGTTGCGCTCCTCCGAGGCGTCCAAGCGATCGTTGCTCTAGCCCCGCGTGGACAGGCGGCAAGCGGCACCCCGGCTCAAGTTTTCGACGCTGCGTTCGACCAACTAGCCCAGCTCGCAGCAAATCAGAAACGGATGCAATTAGTCGATCTTGGGCGTGCTGTTGACGCTTATGAGGTTTCCGATTCTCGCAATAACCATTCTGAAATCGCCCATGTGTTGCCTTTCACCGACGAGTTTCAGGCTTCAGCAGGGGCTTTCATCGCGCGAAATGTATTCGCGCGTTATGGCCGCCGTTACAAAGCGCTCGTGGTAGATTGCGACAATACGCTTTGGACGGGCGAGTGTGCGTCCAACAACCCCGTGAGCCTATCAGAAGCCAACCTGCTACTTCAGCAAACGCTTCGTATTCTAGTTGCACGCGGCTTCCTACTTTTCTTGGCTAGCAAGAATGAACCCGAGGATGTGCTGAATTGTCTGCGATCCACGCCGGGAATGCTGATAGCGGAGGAAGACGTCGCGGCTATGGAGGTCGGGTGGTCCGCCAAGTCCAGAGCTATCGCTAACCTCGCAGACCGATTCGGACTTTCAGTAGATTCTTTCGTGTTTATTGATGATGACAGCTTCGAGTGTGCAGAGGTCAGCTTTCGCCACCCTATGATCGTCGTCGTACCTTTCTCCAATGACGCAATCGATCTTCGGCGCCACTTGGCACACCTTTGGCCAATCGATGAGCGCCAAGAGACGACCACCCAGGAGGATCGGACGCGGACGAGTTGGTACCGATCAGAAGCCATTCGGCGATCTCACGAGATTCCGGGTGACGTCGACGAGTTCTTACAAGTCATTGAGCTATCAGTCTCTATTGAGCCCGCCAAGGCAGAGGATCTTGCTCGCCTAGCTCAACTGTCGCACCGAGCGACCCAATGGAACACATCAGTCAGAGGCGCGTCGCCACAAGTCTTGGCTTTATATGCCGACGCGAATTCGCTTTACAGCTTGCACGTCCGTGATCGTTACGGAGACTATGGAATTGTTGGCGTCTTAGGCTATTTGAAACGCTGCGACGCGTTGCTTGTCGAGGTGATGGCGTTGAGCTGCCGTGCACTGGGTAAGAATGTCGAGTTCTCTGTTTTCCGTCATTTCGCCGAAACGGCAACCCAATACTCTTGCGCGACGATCGAAATCCCCGTTCATTGCACGGCCCGCAACACACAGATGCGCCACGTCCTTTTGCACTGCGGATTTGAAGAGATCGAGTGGAGACCAACGAGCATCATATACCGGGCCGCCGCATCTGCGCTAGAATCTAAACTGCTGTTAGGTCCTTACGGAGTCAAGCCGCTCCGAGCTGTTGCCCCTTTGGTTGAACCGGCGACATCCGTGACACCTGACGCGTCAGCAACGTGGCACAACCTAGCGGATGTAGCGCTATATCTGAGTCGCGCCGACCTCTTGCTCCGCGCACTTCTGGCGCGGCGTCGTCAGGAGCCCCAACATTTACGATCACTGCTGGCGCCACGCACGCCCACAGAGGCAGAGGTGCTACGCATCTGGCAGTCCGTGTTGCCGCAGCGCGACATTAGTGTTGAAGATGACTTTTTCGACCTTCAGGCGGACTCATTGCAAGCAGTGCAGATTCTGGCACGCGTCAAGCGCCGCATGAACGTGGAGCTTCCTGTAGATTTCCTGTTCGAAAAAACGTTTAGCATCGCCACAATAGCCGAGGCCGTCGACCTCGCAATTCTTGGAGCGGTCGACCCGGACCATCTAATTGCTGAACTGCAGAACATAAATGCGATGTCCGACGCGGATATTGCTGATCAACTGCAGGCCGAAATCAGTAGTATTGGGTCGTAGCAATGACAACCGTTCTCATGTCGACCTTTGGATCCTATGGTAATACCGCGCCCTTTCTGCGCCTTGGTGAGGAGCTTGTCGCGCGCGGCCATGACGCGCATCTATGGACCAATTATCCGCTGGAGCGCATTTCCCGGCCGCAGGGCCTCGCCATGCATTCCCTCGGCGGATCGCAGGACTACAAACAATTCATAAACGACGCCGGTCTACTGAATCGCTTTGAGAGTCTGCCCACAGTTTTCCGGCGGCACTATTTGCCAGCTGCAGAGCTCGAATTCAGTGGAATGGAGAAACAGTTTCAACGAGGGAGCACGCTTGTGGTGTCGAGCGACGCGCCCGGTATCGCAGCTCGACTCATGGCGGAGAAATATTCGACCCCACTGATCTCTGTGTTCAGCTATCCAAGTCAACTTCACTCTGCGTCCCTGATCGGAGCGCTTTTGGCGGGCCCTTTGCGCGGCGAGATGACACGGCTTAGGACATCTGTAGGTCTTGGGGAGGATTTCGAAGGCTCGAGTTGGTGGAATCAGCCGCATCACTACTTTGCCCTTTGGCCTGCCTGGTTTGGCCGCAATGACATTGCGAATGTTGCGAAGGTCTCGTTCCCTTCCTTTCTGTTTTATGACCCCGAACCCGAGATGCCGAACGACTGCGAAGTGTTTTTGGGACATTCGGTGCAATGTGTCCTGGTCACCGGTGGAAGTGCCGGTTTTTCGGACGAGACTTTCCTGAAAGCCGCGGTGCTAGCAATTCGGAGCGCGGGCCTACGAGCAATCGTTGTTTCGCCCATTGCAATTGATGAGGCGTACGATATCCAGCAGATGGACCGCGTGCCTTCCTTGTCGGTAATAATGCGACGCGTCGCGGCGATCATCCACCACGGGGGAATGGGCACGATTGGGCAAGCCCTCCAAGCGGGAATTCCGCAACTCATCCTCGCTGATGGAGGTGATCGACCGGAGAATGGCGAAATTGTTCAGCATCTTGGCCTGGGTCAATTGCTTCGGCGGGCAGATTGGCAGCCCTCGAGGCTGCGGGGCGCGCTTCTTGAACTTCTCAACTCGGCTTCAATAAGGGAAGCAACAGCGTTACGCGCGCAACAACTCGACGCCTCCCGAGGTCTTGACGCAGCCGTCTCCGTGCTAGAGCGGATGGCCGACCGCGCTCTACTTGCGGAGAGTTGCGTTTACACCGGTTCGCGAACTAAGACAGTCCCAGATCGACATGCAGGCCACCCTCGTGTTTCCGAGTTGCTCTCGGGCTTGTCGCCTGAGCGGCGTTATCTCCTCATGCAGGCGCTAAGGTCGCGCGATTCCTAATGTTTACCGCGCGTGAGCAAGTTGTGATGGTCCACTATGGACCCTACCTTGACCCGCTTGGCGGTGGAACTAAGGCTGATCGCTGCATCCTAGAATACTTGGCCGCACAAGGTTTCCCTTGTACCGCAGTGATCCCTGCATCGCACAGCACTTTTGTTGAGCTGCCTAATGCAGGGGCGCAGCGCGCAATAACAGGCGGAGTAATATACGAACAGGCAAATGGAGTGGATGTACACGTTGTATACGAAGACTCAATTCCTGACTATCGCCGCCACCAGCGACTTCTTCAGCATATCGAGCGACTGATTGATCTCGCACCTAGCTGGATATTTCTGACAGGATCCGACCGAGGCCACCAAATACTCAAGCGAGTGGTCAAGAAGACCGCGGGCCGCAACGTTATCTACATTCCGCGCGCTACAGCGGAACTTCCAATGGGACCGAACTGTCTGGTGGAGGATAGTAACGCAGTAAGAGCAATGACCCAGGTTCACACCGTACTTTGCGCCAGTGAGTACATGGCACAATATCTAAAAACCTGGTGCTGCGTCGATGCCTATTCAACAGATGTTCCCGTCTACGGTCGTCCGCCATATCCAAATTTCGCGGGAACAGGTTCTTACATAACCATTATCAACCCTTGCGGCATTAAAGGGATAGACATCTTTCTAGCGCTTGCGAAGCGACACCAAGAATGGTCTTTCGCTGCCGTGCCAACGTGGGCTACCACTCAGGCGGACCGGGAGCGGCTTCGCGGCGCCCCAAATGTGCTTGAGATGAAACCGTCTTCGGACATCGACGACGTACTGCGGGAAGCGTTGGTAGTCATTGTGCCTTCGCTTTGGGACGAAGCATTCGGCCGAATTGTCATCGAGGCAATGCTGCGCGGAATACCAGTTCTGGCGAGCGATATTGGTGGACTGCCAGAGGCTAAACTCGGCGTCCCATATTTGTTGCCGGTCAATCCTGTTGAGTCATATTATGGGCTGGACGCAAGAACCAGGACACCGCTTGCCCGGGTGCCCCCACAGAATATTGAGCCGTGGAACAACGCTCTCTTGCGCTTGTGCGACGACCCCGCTCACTATACCGAAATTTCCCAGGCATCGAGAATTGCCGCCATTTCGTATGCAGCCAAGCTCAATCTGAACATCGTCGATCAGGTGATGAGTCGACCCAACAAGAACAAACCACTCGAGTCGCCATCTATTCCGGTGGTTCGTCAAATGGCTAATGTAAGCGCCGAGCGGCGGGCCGCTCTGTTGTTGAATCTTCGTAAGCGGAAGCTATTGAATTGAAGCTCAGCGCATACAGTGAACGACTTGACTGTCTGCTAGTGGTGCCCCCGTTCTGGGACCCGCTCTGCGTTCCGTTGGGGCCCGCCGCTCTGAATGCGTACGTCAAGGAGCACGGTTATACTTGCGATATATTTGATTTCAACACAGTGCCCGAAATATTTGCGCTTCAGAATATGTACTTCAGAGAGTTGGAGCGTCAATTTCCCCGTTGGAAGAACCTCAGCGTTGATCGAAACGGTACCGAGATTTTTGCGTTGCACCAGATTCTGTACCTACGGGCGCGAGGTAGTTGCAGATATGTGGACATGTGTCGGGAAATACTCGGCGTTGGTAGTTGGAGTGGAATCGAATTCAATTTCCGGCCCGAACGGTTCGATTTTATTTTTGCCACTCTTTTTAACCGGGTGAGATCGCTGCTCGGAGAGCTGCTCGACGCTAGAAACCCGCGCGTTCTTGGGATCTCATTGTATAATTCCACTTGGCCAAGTACTTGCTACATCGCCCAGATTGCGCGGTGCCTCCAATCAGATGTGAAGATTGTCGTGGGTGGCCCTGGTCCCGTAATGGGAATCTCATCTCGCCGGGAGGACGTTGCGCATTTCCTCGTTAGCACGCCCCAGATTGATCACTACGTCCTCGGAGAAGGTGAGGATGCGCTCTTGCAGATTCTTCGGGAGCCCGTGCTCGATGAGCGAATCATCACCAGCGGGGCTTCTGCCTCAATAGTGTCGAGTGAGAAGATTCTTAGCTTGCATGATCTGCCAGACCCGGATTACGGCTCATTGGACATCGATAGCTATTTGCACCTCTCAATATCAAGTGCGCGGGGCTGTCCTTACGAGTGTTCTTTTTGCGCCGAAACTGTATTCTGGCGAGGATTTCGGTCGATCAAGCGATCGACATTGCTTTCCAGAGTCGACCTGCTCGCCAAACGGTATGGCCGTGGATCCTTCTACATCTGTGATTCGCTTAGCAATCAATCTATCGGCCCGTTGACTGAGGCTTGTCTGAAAGAGGGGCGAAACTACATGTTCGATTGCTACCTGCGCGCGGATAAATCCTGCGCCTCGGCGAACGCAGCGAACCGGTGGCGCGAAGGGGGCCTCAAACGGGCGAGATTGGGCCTCGAATCCGCTAGCCAACGTATTCTCAACGAAATGGTGAAGCACACCGACGTCGAGCAGATGCAACAAGCGCTCGCCTCTCTCTCATCAGCGGGCGTACGCACTAGCACCTTGTGGATCGTTGGCTACCCTGGAGAAACTGAACAGGAATTCGCCGAAAGCATTCGTTTCATCAAGGAAAACAAGAACTCAATCTATCAGGCGGACGCGTGGACCTTCCAGTACTCCCCCGCAGGCTTGGCGGGTTCAGCGTCTCTGGATCAACGAGGTGTTGTACCGCGGTTTAGTTGCGACCTCGATGCCATCCTAGGCGTACAGTTCTACTCGCTTGCGGGTGATATGACGACGGAAGAGCGGATTGATCGCTTGGAACGATTTGTTGTGCGAATGGGAGAGTTAGGTGTACCCAATCCCTATTCTCTTTTGCAGATGAGAGTTGCTGAACAACGTTGGTCCGCTATGGGGCGGACCTGAAGCGACTCCGCCATGAAATGTCGAGGTTTTTTGTCAAGTGAGAGCCTCTTGCAGAACGCTTCCGATGATGCGGTTTTCTCATTGTATGGTGGCGGACTTGGCGACAGGTGGGGCGCAACGAGTTTTCTGTTACGGCTCAGCGAGGCAACTGGTCGTCCTTCGAAAATTGCAGGAGACTCAGATTCCGTTCTGGAATTCGCTCAAATGCTAGACACGAATGGCAGCGTTGAAGCGACCCGCCAGCCCGCGACAATCAGAATCGGCTCTCCGCGACAAGTTGTGGAAAAGGTTTACGGAAATTTTGAGGACGACTTATCAATCTTGCCTTGGGCCGAGGTGTTCCGCCTGCCATATTTGCAAACACGTTGGAGGTGGCGACCAAATGTTGATGGACTTGTCTGCGTGCACCTGACGCCATCAAAGACCGGGCTGACAACTTGTCCCGGTCGACATGTATTGATGCTACGCGAAGCCTTGGAGGCAGTCGGTTATGTCATGAGGGAATTTGGACCGAACTTATCTTTGCAGCAAAACCTCGAGATCGCAGCTTCGGCCGAATTCTTCGTGGGTATCGACAGTGGTCCTTCGCACCTTGTACACAGCGTGGGAATACCGATGCATCTCGTCAGGAACCATCTCCCACTGCACCACATACGATCAACGCACCATGGCAAGGCGTTCTGCGTCTATCGGGACTTGCTAGAGTTTGTCGCGAGCTCGGTGCTGACAGGTTTACGGCCCTCAAGCGGCCATAGACTTTGACTCAGTAGTCACTAGTCGAGACCAAGTCCACAATCGCAGGTTAGTTCTCAAGCACGCGCTCACAACCTTCGATGACCATCTCCTGTGAGACCTCTTCCAAACAAGTACGCGCGAACCTGCATTGTGACTCGCGAGATAGGAAGCAAGGCGCGCAGGGCGGATTCGTGTGTACAACATGGACGTTCGGTCCGCGGGGACGCCAAACTTGCGGGTCGACGACACCCGAGAAGATACAGACAGTGGGCACGCCTAGACTCGCCGCCAAGTGTGTGGGTCCGCTGTCGTTCCCTACGAACAGCTTAGAGTTTCGGAGCACATCTGGCAGGTCGATGAGATCAAGCTGGTGAGTGAGGTTGACGCACCGATTTTCTGGAAGGGTGGCAGATATTAAGGCTGCTGCTACCGTCTCGGCGGCGCCTCCGACGAGGACGGCAGACATGTCTAGATCGCGGATTAGATGCTTGCCCAGAAGGGCGAAATTGTGCACAGCCCAGTTCTTCAAAGTGTTGCCACTGCCAGGCGCCAGGACGAAATATTGGCCGCCGATCTTACGCACCGCGGAAGTCCGGCTATGCCCCACCATAATTGGGGGAGCGTGCACCATGAAGAACGTATCGATGATCGCGGTCATGAGTAATCTTAGGCGAGTCTGGGCATGCAGCGCGAACTTTTCCGAATTTAGGGACCGTCCGTCCGCAAATCGAGGCAGACTCAGATCAAGTGGCCGCACGAGATTTTCAGCCTGAAAACCCGCTCGAATTCTTGCGTCGACATATTCGAGTAGCGGTCGAGTGTCCGGATCATGTCGAAGATCAATTGCGAGGTCGTACACGCAAGGAAGAACATCCCGAATGGAAGCATAAGGAGCATGCCGCACAGTCGCCAGATCGTCTTGGTCGCGGCTAAAAAAGTTAAACTCTATAATCTCATCAAACAAAGCGGTCGACCTTGCGAGTTGGCGCACGCTTCTTGAGCAAACAAGCGTAATATGGCTGTCACGACACGCGTGGCGAAGTTCGACCAACGGCGGTAGGGCCAAGAAAAAATCACCAATGTGATCCACCTTGAGAATCAAAATTCGTTGGGGTTGCCCGGCGTTCATGCTTATTGATCCGCAGTTGCTCGGAACTGCAAGAAGTGAATTGGCCATTGGCTCGAGCCGCAAAGCGCAGGATCTTGCAGGTCCGCCGCACGTATGAGTGGCCCTGCAAGGTCCGACAGCTCAGAATTAGTTATGCGCATCATCTCCCCCCGGAAGGCTCCCCGACAAGTATGCCTTTCATTTGGTCTTTTTGTGACATTCTGCCGAGGTTTTCAAGCAGGAGTTGTATTCCCAATTGCGCCAAGGCAGATTTCCAATGGCCGAGAACCGCAACTTGGAATTTGAGCGGTTTCGCCTTATGCCGGCGCAGCTTTTTCTCGGTCGAGGGGTGTACGGTTCGGGCTGAGCAGCCAAAAAAACATTGAAGGTCGTATGAGAAAGCCTCGAGTCTTTTGGTGTGTCGGTATGTACTCCAGTGCGTCCACATGGTTGTATAACATTGTATACGAAGTTGCGCGACAGTCCTTCCCCGCCGATGCGGTTTGTCGACTGTACCTCCCCTATTCAGCCCTCCTAAGTGAACGCGAGCTAGATGGGAAATATGCAGTAATAAAGTCACATGAACTGGAGTCGAATCTGAGCCTTTGGTTGTCAGAAATTTGTCTCAAGAGTTTTATTTCCATTCGCGATCCGCGAGACTGCGTAGTGTCCTTGATGCGCCATCAAGGCAAGAGTTTCTTATCGGCTGTTCACGCGGTAACCAAAAGCGCAGCATTCAGTGAGGACATGATGCAATCAACTGATCACTTACTATTCCGATTTGAGAGCAAATTTTGGGAGAACCCATCCGCAATAGCATTGATCGCTCGCGAGTTCGGAAAAACTCTTTCCTGCGACGAAGTTATTTCCATATTTGATATGCAATCTCGCGATCAAGTAGAACGCCACATTCGACTCATTGCCAAATTGCCAGCCGGTCGGTATCAGGTTGACGGGGTTGATGTTTGGGATTCAGAATCTCAGTGGCATCTTCATCATGCCAACCGAGATGGGGCGATCGAGATGTGGCGAACATTTCTCTCTTCAGGGCAAACTCGGACAATTGAAAGCGCGATGCGCCACTGGATGGTTAGGTTCAACTATCTCTGATACGCCGCCCGGTGTTCAGGCTCATAACATCGATCATGCGGTGCCCCTAGAGACTGACGGAGACGAGGACGATTAGTCGGAGCTGTAACGGAGCAAACCGTAGCACTTTTGAGGCGGGGAGCGTGTTCGCAATCGGGTCGTGCGGTCGGCAGGATTTGCCGAGGTCGTTGTGTTGCGCCAGTAAACTACCTTTGGCACTTCTTTGCGCGCGGGGTCTAGTCGCGTTCGCTGGACAGGCGCGCTAGCAACGACGGGATGTCATGTCGCGGCTGTGCGCGAAAAACGCAAATAGCACCTTAACTCAGGCTGCACTTTCTCATGGTCAACCGGGACTTGCTGGGCTTTGTGCACACCTTGTATCAGCACGAGATATCGGCCTCTTCAATCGTCGATTAGCCAGAGCCACTGGGTCCCTAGTACCCGGAATCAGAGTTGAGTGATACGTTGGCCTTTGAAGGGTCGCTGGCGAACTTTTTTCCTGGTCCAGACGAATGGCTTGGCCCTGGTGTTA
>Ga0302325_10031890_pt1 | contig 10828 bp, 7 predicted proteins | sample Palsa_T0_2_FD_201948 | JGI IMG/M metagenome (GOLD analysis project Ga0302325, IMG submission 201948) | Peat permafrost microbial communities from Stordalen Mire near Abisko, Sweden - Palsa_T0_2 | ecosystem: Environmental > Terrestrial > Soil > Palsa > Peat permafrost | place: Sweden: Abisko... | reverse complement strand
GCGTCCGGGGTCAGGCGTCGTCGGCCCAGCGTCGTGCATCGGCCAGGTCATCCGGTGCCTCCGTCGGGTGTTGCGCGCTGGTGCCTGTCACGACGCTACCTGGTGGATCGGCCTCTTCGTAGACCACATGCCCGTCGCCGCGCAGCCGGCGCCGGGCGCCGCGGTACACCGAGGTGAGGACGAGCACGCCGATCGCGGCGCCGATGAGGAACAAGATGGCGCGACCGTACCTGGTCGACTCCACGGTGAGCTGAGTTTGGGCGAACGGCAGCGTCGTGCCGTTCGCGCTGCTGAGGCCGAGCCGGATGACGGTCGGTCCCTGCGGGGCCGAGCTGACCGGCAGCCGCACCGGCACGGCCTCCCCGGGTTGGACCACGACCAGCCTGTCGGCGGAGCGGCCGATAGTCAGCTGCGAGGTGCGGCGGGGGGTGTTGACCACGGTGGCGTTCACCCGGACCTCGATGGCCTGACGCAGCAGGCTGTTCTGGATCACGACCGGGATTGGCCCGGACGCGCCGGCCATCGACACCTCGGTCGAGGTGATGATGCTGACCTTATCTTCCGCGCCGTGGAGGTACTCCTGCAGGCCGCCGGCCAGCGCCTGGCCCTGCGTTGCGCCGCGGCCGCGCCAGGCAGCCGACTCGGTTGCGGCCAGGGCCTCGTCCAGCGACTGCAGGTACGACGGCTCGGGGTGGAAGAGCATGGACTTGTATACGCTGAGCTGGCTGCCGACTGACTTCACCGTGCCCAGGTAGCCGCGGCTGAGCTCGCCCGGGCTTTCCTGGCTCGCCTGCGGGGGCTGGCGGTGCACCGCGCGGTCGGTGTCATGCGCCGTGGGCAGGCTGCTCAGCGTGGTCGGCTTCAGCCACGGCGCGCCGGCCGTCTCGGCGAGCAGGTCGCCGGCCAGGGCCTGCGACGGGCTCCAGTTTTCCGGCGGCGCCACCACCACCGAGCGGGCCGAGTCGGGGGCTTCGGCCGCGATCATCGCGGTCTCGGCGAGGAAGCGCTGCTTGACGGCGAACTCAGCGCTGCCGGACAGCGCGCCGGAGCTGGTGTCCCCGGCCGCGAGCACCCCGGTCAGCGTGTTGTCGGCGAGCAGGACGTTCATCGACGTGCCGGCGCCCGTTGTGATCGAGGTCACCGCGTCGTCCGGCTGGTAGACGGCGGTGGCCGAAGGCGGCAGCTCGCTGCTGTTCAGGACCACGGTTCGGATGTTCTCGGCGGTGCCCAGGCTGGTGAGCAGGCTGAGGTCGGCGGTGCCGCCGGGCGGCCACGCGATCGTCGGCGTGAGCGTCTGGCCGAGGATGCTGCGCGCCACCGAGTCGCCGATTCTGTAGGCGCTGGCGAGATCGGCGGTCAGGCCCTCGTGGACCAGGGCCGTCATGTCCACGTTGGCGTAGGGGGCGATCACGGTCGGCTGGCTCGCGGTGGCCGCCTTGACCATATCAAGCCAGCTCACGGCGGCCTTGCTGGCCGGCTCCTTGGGGGGCACGTGGGTGCAGTCGGGCGTGCCGCCCACGGAGTACGGCTTGGTCATCGTGGCGACGTCGCTGAGCAGCGCCGGGTCGATGAACCAGGTCAGGTCGGCGTCAGGGTGGGTCACCGCGGCGGTGACCAGGGCGGACAGGCGGCCTCCCGGCTTCAGGGCGGCGGCCAGGTCGTTGTTCGTCAAAGCGGGGCACACCTGCTGGTGCGGCTGCTCGACGAGCGGCCACAGCCAGGAGATATTCAGCGAAGACAGCAGGCCCGCGGCCCGCTGTCCGGGCCAGAACGGCAGCAGCGTCTGGGCCGAGGTCAGCACGGTGCCTGCGATGTCGTCCTGCAGCTGAGCGCCGACCGGGTAGACCCCGAACTCACTCATCCCCACCCCGCTGACGCTGAACGAAGCGCTCCAGTGCGCGGTCGAGCCCGGTTTCACGCTGGTCGGGAGGAGGAACTGGCTGCCCGCCGCTTCCAGGTCGGCCTCCCCTCCCTGGGTGAGGAAGGAATCCATGCCGTCGCGGGAGGAGAACCGGGTCGGCGACGTGTATAGCTGCACGTCAAGCCCGGCCTCGGTCTGGCTGGTGCCGTTGCTGATCGTCCCGGCGACGGTGACCGTGGCGCCAGGCCCGGCGTACTGCGGGTTCATCGAGGTGATGGCGATCGACACGTGGCCCGTCCCGGTCCGGTCCGACCCCAGAACCCCCTGATCGGCCGCGCGTGCCTGGGCCGCCGGGGCCGGCCCGGCCAGCGCCAGCACGGCGGAAGTCATCAGCGCGGGCAGCGCGACAGCGGCGGCCAAGGACAGGATCCGCCGCTTGACCGTCGGTTCGACCTTCGCCGTGAGCAAGCCGTGCACACCTGGAATGTTATTGCCGTTCGCGCGGAGCCCGTGCTTGTCGATACTCTCGATGGCCGTGCCCATAAACCCCGAACAGCGGAAGGCCGCCGCCGCGCTCCTGCGCGAGCGGGTTCCCGACGTGGCCGGAATCGGCCGCCTGTTCGCGGACCACGGGCATGAACTCGCGCTGGTCGGAGGCCCGGTCAGGGACGTTTTCCTTGGTCAGCGGCCTGGTGACCTTGATCTCACCACGGACGCGACGCCGGAGCAGGTGCTGGCGATGACGCAGGATTGGGCCGATAAGACGTGGACGGTCGGAATCGCCTTCGGCACGGTCGGGCTGCGGAAGGGAAATTCTCTCTTCGAGATCACCACGTACCGCAGCGAGCAGTACGGGCTGACCTCACGCAGGCCCGATGTCCAGTACGGCCGGTCGCTGGAGGAGGACCTGGGCCGCCGGGATTTCACCATCAACGCGATGGCGGCCAGGCTGCCCGGATACGAGATCGCCGATCCTTATCGCGGCTTCGACGCGCTCAAGGAAAAAATGCTGCGGACCCCGGGGCGGCCGGAGCAGTCGTTCAGCGATGATCCGCTGCGCATCCTGCGCGCCGCCCGGTTCGCGGCCAAGCTCGGGTTTGAGGTCGCGGCGGACGTGCGGGCCGCCATGACCGACCAGGCGGACCGGCTGGCCATCGTGTCCGCGGAGCGGATCACCGGCGAGCTGACCAAGCTGATGCTGACGCCTGACCCCGCGCTCGGCATCGACCTGCTGGTTCAGACTTCAGTCGCCGAGCAGGTGCTGCCCGAGGTGTCCAGGCTGCGGATGGAGGCCGACGAACACCACCGGCACAAAGACGTCTACCAGCACAGCCTGACCGTGCTGCGGCAGGCCATCGCGCTGGAGCCCCGGTACGGGCTCGACGGCGACCTGAGGGTCCGGCTGGCCGCACTGCTGCACGACGTCGGCAAGCCGCGAACACGGTCCCTGCTGCCGGACGGGCGGGTGGCGTTCCACCTGCACGAGGTGGTCGGCGCGAAGATGACCAGGCGAAGGCTGACCGCGCTGCGTTTCCCGAAGGACGTCGTGCAGGACGTGTCCCGGCTGGTCGAGCTGCACCTGCGGTTCCACGGGTACGGCGAGGGCGAGTGGACGGACTCCGCGGTCCGTCGCTACGTCCGCGACGCCGGGCCGCTGCTCACCCGGCTGCACGTGCTGACCAGGGCCGACTGCACCACCAGGAACCGGGCGAAGGCGCAGCGGCTGGCCCGCGCGTACGACGCGCTCGAGCGGCGGATCGTCGAGCTCAGCGAGCAGGAGGAGCTGGCCAGGATCAGGCCGGAGCTTGACGGCAACGAGATCATGCGCATCCTCGGCGTGCCGCCTGGCCCGCTGGTGGGCCGGGCCTACGATTTCCTGCTCGAGCTGCGGCTCGAGCAGGGCGAGCTCGGCCGGGAGCGGGTGACTCAGGAACTGCTGCGCTGGGCGGCCGCCGAGGGGATCGTCCCCCCCGGCCCGGAGCCGGACGGGGACTGACCTCGGCCGGCGGCCAGCCAGTATCCGGCCGCGGCCACCAGGTATCCGGCCGCCACCAGGCCGATGATGACCGGAGAGTGGCCGTTGTCCGGCATGAAGGCCGCGCTCACCACGGCGCCGATGACGTACGTGACGTTGAACATCATGTCGTAGAAGGCGAACACCCGGCCCCGGTACGCGTCGCCCACCTCTTCCTGCAGGATCGTGGTCGCGCAGATTGCCACGCCCTGCCGGGTGAGATACAAGCAGAACCCGATGGCCAGGTAGGCGAGCTGAACGAAGGTCTCGCCCAGCGTGATGGTCACCACGGCGCTCGCGATCAGCAGCAGGGTGATCCAGGCAGGCTTGGACAGCCGCCTGGTCACCGGCGGGGTGATCAGCGCGGCGCAGGCGTAGCCGATCCCGGAGGCGATCACAAGACCACCCACGTGGCCCTCGGCCGTGCCCACGCTTGACCGGTAGAAATAGTCCCGGTACAGCAGAATCGACATCAGGAACAGCGGCCCGAAAAGGAAGCTGAAGGCGCCGGTCGCGCCGAGTGCCGCGGCCGGCCCGCGCCGGATGAGGACATAACGCGCGCCGTCGGCGAGTCCGGCCGCGACCGAGGCGAGCTCGCCGAGCAGCCGGCCCGGCGGCGGTGCTCCGGGTTCGCGCACCGGGCCGAGCAAGTCGCGTGGCATGGTGGCCGCGACCAGGCTCGCCGCCACGTAACAGCTGCCCCCGGCGAGCAAGGTGATCGCGGCGCCGCGCTCGGTGTTGCCGGTGGCCACATTGAGCCCCAGGGCGACGCTGCCGCCTATGGTCGCCATGATGCCGCCGAAGGTCGGCGAGACCGAGTTCGCCATCACCAGCTTGTCCTCGGCCACGACATGCGGCAACGCCGCCGACAGCGAGGACAGGAAGAACCTGTTGACGCCGAGTATCAGCAGCACCGCGACGTAGAGCGGCACCCCGCGGTTGCCCGCGGCCATTCCCGCCGCGGCCAGTACCACAAACGAGGACCGGAGCAGGGCCGACCAGACCAGGATCTGGCGCCGCGACCAGCGGTCAATGAGTACCCCGGCGAACGGGCCCACCAGCGAGTACGGCAGGTAGAGGACCGTAAAGGCCGCTGCGCCTGCCGCCGGGCTCGGGAACGAGGTCGCGTTGAAGAACACGTACGTCCCGACCCCGGCGGTGACGATGCCGTCGCCGGTCTGCGAGACCAGCCTGGTGGCAAAGAGACGGCGGAAATCTCGCTCGGCGAGCACCGTACGCAGATCGCCGAGAAATGACGATGTGGAACCGTTTGCCGTGGTGGACTGGGGGACTTGCGGACGGCCAGCTACGACGCCTGTGTCAACGCGGCGACGGCCCACCCGTCCAGCTTAGGGTTCGCCCGTCAGCGGGCAACCTCCCCGAGGATGAACTTCTCCACCAGGTCGCGGCAGACGTCGTCGCCGAACTGCTCGGGCGGTGACTTCATGAAGTAGGAGCTGGCGGAGGTCACGGGCCCGGCGATGCCCCGGTCAAGTGCGATCTTCGCGGCGCGGACCGCGTCGATGATCACCCCGGCCGAGTTGGGCGAGTCCCAGACCTCGAGCTTGTACTCCAGGCTCAGCGGCACGTCGCCGAACGCGCGGCCCTCGAGCCGGACGTAGGCCATCTTGCGGTCGTCCAGCCACGGCACGTGGTCCGACGGACCGATGTGCACGGCGGCGCGCTCCATCTCGTGCGGGATCTGAGAGGTCACGGCCTGGGTCTTGGAGATCTTCTTCGACTGGAGCCGCTTGCGCTCCAGCATGTTCATGAAGTCCATGTTGCCGCCGAAATTCAGCTGGTAGGTGCGGAGCAGCTCGACCCCGCGGTCCTCGAACAGCTTGGCCAGCACGCGGTGCGTGATGGTGGCGCCGACCTGGGACTTGATGTCGTCGCCGATGATCGGCACGCCGGCCTCGGTAAACTTCGCAGCCCAGGCAGGGTCGGAGGCGATGAACACCGGCAGCGCGTTGACGAACGCGACGTGCGCGTCGATCGCGCACTGGGCGTAGTAGCGGTCCGCCTGCTCGGAACCAACGGGCAGGTAGGAGACGAGAACGTCGGCGCCGGACTCGCGCAGCGCCTGCGCCACGTCCACGGCCCGGTCGTCTGATTCGGTGATGATCTCCCGGTAGTACTCGCCCAGGCCGTCATAGGTCGGGCCGCGCTGGACGATCACCCCGGTCGGGGGGACCTCGGCGAACTTAATGGTGTTGTTCTCGCTCGCGCTGATGGCGTCGGAGAGATCACATCCGACCTTCTTCGCGTCCACGTCGAACGCGGCTACGACCTCCACATCACTGACGTGGTACGGGCCGAACCGGACATGCATGAGGCCGGGCACCCGGGCGCCGTCGTCGGCGTCTTTGTAGTACTCCAGTCCCTGCACCAGGGAGCTAGCGCAGTTACCCACCCCCACGATGGCGATGCGCACCTTACCCATCAGGATGACTCCTTATCGGAAATGTTGTCTGGTCCTCCGGCTTGCCGCTCTGATGCGATCAGCTCGTTCAGCCATCGGACTTCTCGTTCCACCGATTCCAGGCCGTGCCGGTGAAGTTCCAGGGTGTAGCTGTCGACCCGCTCCCTGGTGCGGGTAAAGGCCGCGCGGATAGCTTCCATGCGCTCCTCGAGCCGGCTGCGGCGGCCCTCGAGGATCCGGAGCCTGACGTCGGCCCTGGTTTGCCCGAAAAACGCGAAATGGACGCCGAACCCGTCGTCTTCCCAGGCTGCGGGACCGCCCTCGCCGAGCAGTTCGGCCAGCCGTTCCTTGCCTTCCGCGGTCAGCCGGTACGCTTTCAGCGACCGGCGGCCAGATCTTGATCGCCCGGTCCCGGTCGCGGCGGCCAGGGTGCGCGGCTCATTCTCGTCATGCTCCTCCGCGATCAGCCCGGCGGCGAGAAGCTCGTGCAGGCACGGATACAGCGAGCCGTACGAAAGCGCGCGGAACGCGCCAAGCACGGCTGAAAGGCGTTTGCGCAGTTCGTAGCCGTGCATTGGGGTTCTGTTCAGCTCCCCGAGCACGGCTAGCTCGAGTATGCCTGAGCGGTTGCGTCCCACGCTTTCCCCCGAAGGTGGATGTATCCCTATGATGTGTCGGTACGATGCCTCGCAGCGATACCTTTACTCGTTAGATCGCCTCGATGTATCGCACCGATATATAGATGGTATGTGCTGCTCCGCTTCCTCGCAAGCGCTTGCCGGTTTTCTGCTGCTCCGGGGGCTTCCCGGGCCAGTGGGCGGCAAAAGATGATCAAATCTGGGCTCGGCTCAGGCGCGGTTCCGACGTACGCTGGCGGATATGACGTCAAGGCGTTCCGTTGTGGACTACGGGCTGGCCCGCCGGGCCACGCTCGCGGCCGTCTTCTCCGGGCGCACCACGGTCACCGACGTCTGCGATGCTCACCCGTACCTGCTGCGGGCGGCCAAGTTCCACGGCGAGCCCACCGGCGACCGCTGCCCGATCTGCAGGAAAACCAACCTGACGCACGTTACCTATGTCTACGGCGACGAGCTTGGCCAGTACGAGGGACGGGTAAAGCAAGCACGCGAACTTGCGGAGATGGCTACCGAATACGGCGAATTCCGGGTCTACGTGGTCGAGGTCTGTCAGAGTTGCGGGTGGAACCACCTCGCTTTCTCTTACGTTCTCGGCACTGGTGAGCCTGCCGTACGCCGGAGACGGCGTGCGCGGACCAGCCAGTAAACACGAGGTCCAGGAGGTAGCGTTTGTTTTCAGCGGGCTCCAGGGATGGCCGGGCCCGCTTTTCGGGTAGAGGTCGCATTCCCGTCAGCCGCGACCTCCGAGCCACCAGCGAGGACGCGTGAGCAGCAAAGCTGATGACTTTGACGTTCGGTATCGCGATGCGGGGGCAACGGGCGCAATCGAGGACGGCCGCCCGGCGGCCGGCCACGGCTATGGCGTAACTGGCTACGGCGGGAATATCGATTACGACCTCGGTTATGACGCCAACGGCTGGGACACGAATGGCTTTCGCAGCCCGGACGCCGACTACCTGGACAGCCACGAGTCCGTAGCCGTCACGCACGAGGCCAGGACCACCGCCGCTACCGGCCCCAGGACGGCCGGCGCGCACGCGGCGGGGACTCATGCGGCGGGGACTCACGCGGCCGGAACTCACACGGCCGGAACTCACACGGCCGGAATGCATCCGGCCAGCGCCCAGGAGACCACGCAGAGCTGGGAGCCGGAATCACCAAGCCAAGATGATCTCTGGTCTCCCGAGGCACCCGGACCAGGACACCGCGGCGTCCCGCCTATCGGGCCCGGGGGACCCGGCGGCCCCCCAGGCCCCGGCGGACCAGGCGGGCCGCGGCGGCCAGCCGGGCCGGGCGGGCCGGGCGGGCTGCGAAGGTCGGGCCACCGGAGCCTGCCCCAGACCAAGGTCAAGGGCAGCTGGTGGCGGCACTGGACGCTGCGCAAGGCCCTGGGCGTGCTGCTCGCGGGCGTCGGCGCCATCGTCGTGCTCGGCGCCATCGCGGTGGCGGTGGCGTACGAGGAAACCCCCGTCCCCACCGACGCGATGGCCGCGACCAGCTTCACCCAGTCCGTGGTCGAATCGAGCAACGGCACCCTGATCGGCCGGTTCGGCACCACCAACCGGCAGCTGCTGACCTATAACCAGATCCCGAAGAGCGTCCGCGACGCGGTGCTCGCGGCCGAGGACCGGAATTTCTTCAACGAAGGCGGCATCTCACCCACGGGCATCGTGCGGGCCGCCTACGAGGACGCCAGGGGCAATGACGGCTCGCTGCAGGGCGGCTCGACCATCACCCAGCAATTCGTCCGGAACTACTACTCGGGCATCGGCACCCAGCAGACGTTCAGCCGCAAGATCAAGGAGATCTTCGTTTCGCTGAAGGTCGGCAAGGAGAAGTCCAAGCAATGGATTCTCACTAACTACCTCAACACGATCTACCTGGGGGACGGCGCCTACGGGGTGGAGGCCGCGGCTGAGACGTACTACGGCAAGCACGCGTCACAGCTCGACGTGGCGCAGGCCGCCGTTATCGCCGCCATGATTCAGCAGCCGAGCTCGTACCCGCTGGCGCAGTTCCGGCCCGAGCTCGAAGTCCGCTGGCAGTATGTGCTCCAGGGCATGGTGCAGCTGGGCGACCTGACTCAGCAGCAGGCCGCAGCGATGAAGTTCCCCGCGCCGGGTGACAACGTGCCGCAGATCTTCGGTTCCGACGTCTGGGATCCGTACGTCCTGGCCATGGTCAAGAACGAGCTTGTGCAGGTGTACGACTTCAGCCAGCAGCAGATTGACGACGGCGGCTACGTCATCCGCACCAGCCTCGACGACGCCAAGATGGCCGAGCTCTACCGGGCGGTCAGCCAGAACGAGGCGACGATCGACGAAGACAGCTCGGTTTACTCGTTCAAGAGCTACATGCGCGCCGGGGCCGTCCTTGAGAATCCGGCCAACGGCGCGATCCAGGCGATGTACCCGGGACCTGGGTACGCCGGGTACAAGTACAACGGGACCGGACCCACCATCACGGCGAAGGAGTGCGCGAAGATCTTCTGCCGTTACAACCTGGCGTGGCAGGCCCGCGAGCAGGTCGGGTCCTCGTTCAAGCCGTACATCCTGGCCACCGCGGTCAAGCAGGGAATGGACGTGCAGACGTCCACCCTGGACGGCTACAACTACCAGTTCATCCCGCCTGACGGGGACCCCAAGACCTATCCGGCGACCACTCTGCCCACCGATCACAGCGGGTGGTCAAAGCTGGTCACCAACGACGACGCGGGGGAGAACGACCCGTACACGCCGCAAATGGCGATGGCTGAGTCGATCAACACCGCCTACTCGGACCTGTGGCACGTCGTGGCCGGCGTGGGCGGCAAGACGGTGACGAATAACGTGGGCGCCATGGCACAGGCGTTCGGCGTCGACACCGTCGCGGCCAGCATTACCGGCAAACTTGATTTCCAGGACGACTACGGCGTCGCTCTCGGCCAGGCGTCGCTGACGGTCATCGAGCAGGCCTCGATGCTGGCCACCATCGACGACAACGGCGTGTACCACGACCCGCACCTGATCACCTCGATCACGCGGAACAACGTGCCGACCCTGATCAAGATCACCAGTTACCCGGTGTTCAGCAGCAGCCCGACGCTGAACGCCGATGAGGCCTCCCAGGTGCAGTACGCGATGTCCGAGGACACCGCCTCGTACGGCACCGCGCCGACCGCCGCGATGAGCAACGGCCAGGAGGTCATCGCCAAGACCGGTACCACGAACACCGCCCAGTCGGCGTTCTTCATCGGCGCCATCCCGTCTCAGGCCCTGGTGGTCGCCCTGTTCACCGCGGACCAGTCGGGGAATCCCGACGAGACGCTGAACAACCTGGGCGGCAACTCCCAGGGCGGCTTCGGCGGCACCTGGCCGGCCGCGATCTGGCACACCTACGCGGAGGACGAGTTCGTCCCGCTGGGGGTAGAGCAGTTCCCGACGCCGGTCTTCACCGGCACGGCCTGGAACCTGGTCCCGCCCAGCTTGCGGCAGGTCACGCACAAGAAGGCGCCGAAGAAGCATGCCCACTCGCCCGGGTCGCCGAGCGCGCCGGCGAATCCCTACCCGTTCCCCACCTACAGCTGCGATCCGTCCGTGGTGACCTGCGGTTAGATATGGGGGTGGAGGAAGCCCCGGGACCGGCGGATACGCGGATCGGCGGCCGCGTCGCGCGGCCGGGGCTCGCGGTGGCCCTGGGCAGCACCAGCGTGCTCGTCGCCGCGTCCGTGGTCGGGATGGTGCTCGCGTTCGCGGAGAAGTACCCGTGCCGCTCGGGCGCCTGGAATTACTACGCCAAGCAGTTCCAGGACGCCTGCTACACCGACATCTACCCGCTGTACTACAACGAGGGGCTGGCGGCGGGGAAGGTTCCCTACACCGGCCATAAGGTCGAGTACCCGGTCCTGATCGGCG
>Ga0302325_10031885_pt1 | contig 10829 bp, 4 predicted proteins | sample Palsa_T0_2_FD_201948 | JGI IMG/M metagenome (GOLD analysis project Ga0302325, IMG submission 201948) | Peat permafrost microbial communities from Stordalen Mire near Abisko, Sweden - Palsa_T0_2 | ecosystem: Environmental > Terrestrial > Soil > Palsa > Peat permafrost | place: Sweden: Abisko... | reverse complement strand
GCGAGCCCGAGTGAGACGGTCTTTGTCACCTCAGCCGGGCTCCTGAGCCCGGTCTTGGCGGTGCGGGAGGCGGGCGGCGCCGTGCTGGCTCAGTACCAGATCATCGCCGGGGTCGAGGCCTCGATCCCGGCGGCCCTGGAGCCGGTACTTGCGGCGCTACCCGGCATCACGGTGACTCCCGATATTTCGGTGAGCGTGCAGTCCACGCCGCAGTCAACTGGGCCCCACACGCCTTCTGACGTGTTTCTCCAGCAGACCGGGGCCTCGCGGCTGGCGTCAGCCGGCGATACCGGCCAGGGGGTCACGGTGGCCGTGCTGGATACGGGTATCGACAACCTGCCTGACTTCTCGGGCCGGCTGGCCGGCGGCGTGGACCTGACTGGTTCGAATAACCCGTTCCAGGACAGCTACGGGCATGGCACCTTCGTCGCTGGCCTGATCGCCGGCGACGGGGCCTCGTCGAACGGGAAGTACTCGGGCGAGGCGCCGGGCGCCAAGCTCGTGTCGATCAAGGTTGCGGGGGCAACCGGCCGCACCGACCTGGCGACATTGATCCTGGGCCTGCAGTGGGCCATCGTGCACCAGAGCATGTACGGCATCAAGGTCCTCAACATCTCCCTGGGATTCCAGCCCACTGAGTCCACGGTCATTAACCCGCTGGACATGGCGGTCCAGGCAGCGTGGAACTCCGGCATCACCGTGGTGGTCTCGGCGGGCAACGCCGGGCCGTTCAACGGCACCATCTTGTCCCCCGGCGACGACCCGCTGGTCATCACCGTGGGCGCCCTGGACGACATGGCCTCGACGTCAGCCAGCGGTGACGAGATGACCAACTTCAGCAGTGCCGGGCCCACCTCACCCGACGGCTGGGAGAAGCCTGACCTGGTCACCTCGGGCCGGTCGGTCGTGAGCCTGGCCGCGCCGGGCTCGACCATCTACGACAATTTCCCCTCGGCGCGGATCGGCAATGCGAACTTCGTCGGCTCGGGTACCTCGTTCAGCTCGGCGATCACCAGCGGGGCGGCCGCGCTCGTCCTCGCCGACAACCCGGGTCTTACCCCTAACCAGGTAAAGGCCCGCCTGCTCGGCACGACCAACCCCGGTCCGGTCGGCAACCCCTTCGTCGACGGCCACGGGGCGCTCAACGCTTACGCCGCGGCCACCTCAGGCCCGATGAACTTGAGCCAGTCGGCCGTCGGCCTGCTCCCGACCCTGCCGGGCACCACCGTCTCGCTGTCCCCCACCCGCCCCGTCGACACCTGGAACAAGAATCTGTGGTCGGGGATGTCCTGGAGCCAGCCGCCAGCTACCGGCTGGGCCTGGAACGGCTACGCCTGGAACGCCAGTGACTGGACTGGCTGGGCCTGGAACGGCGCGGCCTGGAACGCCGCAGCCTGGAACGGCGCAACCTGGAACGGCGACGACTGGACTGGCTGGGCGTGGAATGACGCAGCCTGGGCCGGATCTGCCTGGGATGGTACGGCCTGGACGGGCTGGGCCTGGAACAGCTCAGGGTGGAGCTGACGGTGCCCGGAGCCGGCAGTCAGGCCAGGGGGCTACCGCGTGCTACCCGGGCCGTCGTCGCGGCTTCGGTCGCTGGTGGCGCGCTTACCTTAGCCGTTGCCGCGTGGAGGCAGCCGGCCTGGTGGCATGTTGCCGGGGGCCAGTGGATCGTCGCAGCCGCGGTGGGTGCTCTCGTGCTTGGCAGCTGGGTGTGGCCGGTTGTGGTGTACCGGGGAGGCGAATCCGCGGCCTTCAATACGGACGAGGGCTTCTTCGTGATCCTCGCTCTCCTCGTGCCCCCGCTGGTCACGTTGGGGACATTTGTGCTGGCGACCGTCCTAGCTCAGGCCGCCCGCCGGCGCCCGCTGGTCAAGTCGGCATTCAACGCCGGGCAAGTCCTGATCGCGGCGGGTCTTGGATTGGCCGTGAGCCGGTGTATCGCCGCGCCGTCGAAGTCCCTTGCCGCAGGCCAACTCGCCGCCATCACGCTCGGGGTGGCGGTGTATTTCGTCGTCAATACGCTACTCGTGACCGGTGTCGTGATCTCGATGGGCACGACCTGGAGAGAGCTCACCAGCGATCTTTCTATCCAGGTGGCACTGGCCGGCGCGGGAGCATTGGCCGGCATGGTCTTGGCGCTGGCGATACACGCTCAGCTGTGGGCGGTCGCGCTGGCCATCCCTGGCCTGATTCTGGAGCGCTGGCTCATGAGCGCCCGGTTCGCGGCGCAGTATGACCGTGCCCGGATGGAAGGCCTCTATCAGGTCACGCTGGAGGCAAACCGGGGGCTGCGGCAGCAGGCAGTGCTCGAGACGATCCTGGAGGCGGTGCGTCGGCTGCTTCGCAGTCCGGAAGCTGTCCTGGCAGCTGATGACCCCGGTCCTGACCAGCTGGCGGCGCCCATGATCGTCGCCGGACACCGGCAGTGGCTGGTGGCGTCGGGCCGGCGGCGAGATGAGCCCTTCGATGACGCTGACCGGGGTCTACTGAGCGCCCTAGCCGCCGTAGGCAGCGGGGCGCTCAGCAACGCCGCGCTCTACCAGCAGGTCCATGTCGAGCGCGAGCGGCTCTCCTCGATCACCCTCAACATCGGCGAAGGCGTCTGCGCCATTGCCGCAGACGGGAAGCTGACCTTCGTCAACCGGGCCGCAGCCGACATGATCGAGCTGCCGTCACTCAGCATCACGATCGACGAGCCGGTGAGCGAGGGTGCCCTCACGGCGCCCGGCTTCCTGCTCGCACCCGCCCGCGAAGCCATGCGCACGGGCCGCACCGTCCGGGACGACGACGCCCGGTTCCGGAGCAAGAATGGCGAAACCGTTCCCGTTGCGTATACGGCCTCGGCTGTCATGAGCGACGGCGCGCCGTCGGGCGCGGTGATCGCCTTTCGCGATATTACCGAGCGCAAGGCCTTCGAAGACGAACTCCACCAGCGCGCCTGCTACGACAGCCTCACCGGCCTGGCCAACCGCCGGCTGCTGGTAGAGCGTCTCGACCAGGCCCAGCGGCGGTCGGCCCTGGACCGCAAGGTGCACGCTCTGATCTTCGTCGATGTGGACCGCTTCAAGAGCATCAACGACAGCCTTGGCCATGTCACCGGCGACGAGTTTCTGGTAGCGATCGCGGCCCGCATGAAGGGAGTGACCCGCAGTAACGACCTGCTTGCTCGCTTCGGCGGCGACGAGTTCGTCGTGCTGCTTGAGGACGTGACCGGACTGGACGTGGCGGTCGCCGCTGCGCGCCGCATCTGCGCCGCGGTCGAACAGCCCATCGTGCTGCCAGATGGGTACGAACTGGTGGCCGGCGTGTCGGTCGGCATCGCCCTGACCGAGCCAGGTAAGACAGCCGACGACGCGCTTCGCAACGCCGACGTGGCGATGTACGACGCCAAGTCCAAGGGCGGCGGCGGCATCTACAAGGTGTTCGACAAGGCCTCCATGGGAAGCCGCTCCTCCGAGCGGCTCCAGATCGAGGCCGAGCTGCGCAAGGGGCTCGAGCGAGACGAACTCGAGGTGTACTACCAGCCGTTCTTCTCTCTTGACCAGCGGCAGATCGTCGGCGCGGAGGCGCTGGTGCGGTGGCGTCATCCAACGAACGGCCTGATGAGCCCCGCAGAGTTCATCCCGATAGCAGAAGAGACGGGACTGATACTGCAGCTTGGGCGTCACGTTCTGGACCTGGCGTGCCGGCAAGCCCGCTCGATCAGGGACCAGCTGGCCGTGGACCTGCCCATCAGCGTCAACCTCTCCCCCCGCCAGTTCTCAGAAAGCGGGCTCAGTTCGCAGGTGGCGACGGCCCTGCGGGCTTCCGGCCTGCCCGCGGAGCTGCTCATACTCGAGATCACCGAGAGCGTGGTCATGGCCGACCTGGCCGGTGCTCGCGAGGTCATGCACAAGCTCGACCGACAGGGCGTGCGCCTGGCCATCGACGACTTCGGCACCGGTCACTCCTCACTCGCGTACCTCAAGCAGTTCCCGGTGCGTGAGGTAAAGGTGGACCGCACCTTTATCAAGGGCGTCGCCGACAGCCCGGTGGACCTGGCCATCGTCCGTGCCATCATCGACCTGGCCGATGCCATGGGCATATCAGCAGTAGCCGAGGGCGTGGAGACCCGGGAGCAGGCCGCAGCGCTGACGATGATCGGCTGCCCGGTGGGGCAAGGCTTCTACTTCTCGCGGCCGCTTGGCGCCCGGGAGTTCAGCGAGCTACTCGCCGGTCATTTCGCTCGGACCGCGGGACCGGCCGAGCCGCTGCGGCTCGATACCAGCGTCAATACCCCGGGCACCACACGGGCGCCACGAGATTCGTCCTCAGCGGCTCGCCGCGCAAGCTGACCTCGCTCGTGGTTTCGGTTGTTATAACCCGTTTTTCGGATCATTGTGCGATTCGAACACCCGGATAGAAGTATCTAACAAATACACCATCGATAAGATCTCGGATCGCAGGTTAAGGATCGAAGCTAGATTCGCTGTATGAGCTGATCTGATTACCACCTGCGGATCACCTCACGGCATGATCAGGTGATCGGGCTGACCATGCCGCCGTGATTGGAGGTTACTGTGCCGGACGTTGAGTCCGACGATCGTGTTGACGGGCCACGGCCGGCAGGTCAGGCCGGCGGCGTTGAGTTGCGCGAGGTAGCATTTGCCGAGCTGGCGGGAGTGCAGCAGGCGTCGGAGTTGCCGACGGCGCGGGCCGGGGCGCCTAACCTGCCACTCGGTGAACTGGATCCCGAGGTACTGGAACGTCTTGCCGCGGAAATGATCAAGCGGCAGCAGAACCTGGGGGCCCATTTCTACGGTCGCCGCGGCCAGAAGCAGCATGGGCTCGACGTCCTCGAACGTGAGGCCGTGGGCTCAAACAGCCTCTACCAGGTCCGCAGGTACGACACCCTGACTCCGCGCAAGATCACTTCGGCGGTAACCGAGTACGCCGACCCCAAACCGCTGAAGAAGGGCGGCCCGAAGCCAGCCCGCTGGTTCACGGCCCGCCGGTATGTCCTGTTTACTTCTGCGGAGTTCGAGACCGAGACCGCGCTGCAGGACAAGCTGGAGGAACTTCAGGAGCAGTACGCCGGCGACCTGGTCATCGAGGTGTGGGGCCGGGAAATGATCAGCGGCAAGCTACGCGACGCCGGCCCCCTGGTGAACAGCGTGTTCGGACCGGACTGAGCACGGTTGTTCTGCGGCTTCGCCCCTCCGCCGCCAGATCCCGCCGACCCCGTCGGCCTGGGCCTGGTGGAGAACCCGATCCAGGTGCTGAAGAACCTTGGCGCGCTGGCTGAAGACGCCCAGCTGCTCGAGAACACCGATCCGACTGAATCGGCCCGGTTGTACGGCGTCCTCGCCGAGGCCCTAGACGAGGCGAACTTTCCCGCGCACGCCGTCATCCAGCGCAGGCACCAGGCGCGGCTCCTCCAGGCCGTCGGGGACCGCACCGCGGCATTCACTATCTTGTGGGGCCTGGCGCGGGATCAGTTCGCTAGCGGGACCGCCAGCCCATTCGGTTCGGTGTACCTGGGGCTGGAGGCGCTGCGGCCGGGGCTCGATGAGCTGCAGATCGCGAAGCTGACCGCCCTCACCGCCGCGCAGTCCTGGTACGAGCAAGGCAGCCTGCTTGCTGACGCCTTGCCCGGCCTGGAAATAGTCGCCGTCCGACGCGATCCCGATGCCGCGTTCCTCGCTTGCATCTTGCTCGAACAGGCCCTGGTGGACGGCTGGTATGACTACGATCCGCCGTACTCGCTCGTCACACCCGGCGGGAACAGCATCGATCTGCTTGACCGTCTACGGCGGTACGCCGCAGGCCAGTCGAGTGCCGACGTAGTCCTCCGGGCCAGGCTCGCCTGCGCGCTCGCTGATGCAGGCTTGCCCGCGGATTCCTCTGCGGCAGATGTCCAGGCAGCATATGCGGAGCTTCTGGACCAGGCCGGAGCCGGCCGCTACCGGGAAGCCGGCGGCCTGGTCACTGCCCGCGCCGCACGCGCGTTCGCGATGCATGGCGATATGGGGCGCGCGATCAATCTGTGGCGGCGGAGCATCTTGATGTCCAGCGAGTCCCGTCTGTACGGTGACGTGCTCGGCTGCCGCCGCGCGCTCAACGCCGCGATTTTGGAAGACCCTGTCCCGGCGTTCGCCGAGCTGGACTACCCGGCCTCCCTCCCGAATGCTGCCCGGCTGCTGGCCACCGACCGGTCGGCTGAACTCAGCGCGCTGCGCGAGGCGCACGACGGCAAGCTGCCGGACGCCGTCGGTGTGACCCGTCGGTGGTTGTGGGAATCGCGTCTTTCCGGGCAGCTCAGCGACGAACGTAATGCCCTAGAACTGTTCGGCGACGTCTTGCAGGCCGCCGGGCGGCCGGATGTCGCGGTGATCGCGTGGGTGGTGGCCGGCGCTGGCGGCAAGGCAGCAAACCTGGCCATGAATCTGGGCATCCTCCAGGCGATGGAAGGCTGGGCTCGGTCGCCGGTGCGAGCGTGCCAGGCAGCCGCTGCCCGGGTGATCGGCGCCCAGGCCCGGCTATACGACGCCGCCACGGCCGAGACGATGGTGCACCTACTGCTCGGCCTTACCCCCGGGGTGTGGACATCACCGCGAATCGCGCCGAACCCCGCCCTGGACGCGGTGAACGCCCTCAGCAAGTTTGGAAGGAGCCTTCCAGTCAGCGCTGTCGATCCCGTCCTCGAACTTGTAAGACCCCGGCTGGCAGTCGGCGGGGTGCTGATCCCGGAGGTTGCCGAGCTACTGATCCAGCTGTACTGGGCGGCGCCGACCCGCCGGGAGGATCTCGCCGAGGTCATTGGGGCCCAACTCGGGCTCTCCGTGCCGCCGCCTCTGCTCTGGGAGATGGTCGCGAACCTGCCCGAACAGGCACGGGAACCTGTCACAGCGACGGTGATGGCTCTAGCTGACGCCGGGAACCCGGAGGCACTGCGGACCCTGGCTTACTGGAAAGAGCCGACAGCTGCGGTCCAGCTGGCTGCCCGGCGCACCTGCGCGTATCTACTCCGCCAGACGGCCGGCGAGCCCTCCGACGTGTGGTCCAGGTCAACGCAGTTCCACGACGCAGCCGTCCTAGCCTCCACACTGGCCACCGCGGCCTCCTTGATAGAGGTAGAGCTGCATGAACTGCGCCCCGGCTCCGGCCCCATCGTCACTGAGAAGATCCAGCTCTCGATGAGGCTATCCCCACTGCCCTCTGATCTCGGGACCGTAGCGCCTGACGTGGAGGACCGGGCGGCGGCACCCCTCGCGGACACCTCCGGCTCCCCTGCCGGAACTGACAGCAGAGGTCAGCCCGCAGCCGAGACTCCAGACGAGACCGGTCCCGGTAACTGGCAGCCCGACGCTCCGGCGCTGGCAGCTGCCGCGTCTCCATCCGAACTGGCTACGGCTGTTGCCTATCATCTCCTTGCGGTCGCCGAAAGCCCGAACCCTCCCGCCTTCATCCGGGCAGACGCGCTCGCCGCGCTTAACTTGCTCCAGACGCACCTGCCCGCAGAGGCTAACGCCCGCCACGCAGCGAGGCTTCTCACCCTCGCCGAGAATCCGGGGCTGAGTGTTTTCGACCAGATAGAACTCGCCTCAGGTGACCCACTAAGCCGGGGACGCCTCAGCCTCGGTGCGAAGGAGCTTCCGATTCTGGCTCTCGTAATGGCCGCCAGCGCGGCCGCCTCTGCAGCCCAAGCGGGCGCCGACGTCGAAAACCTGCCTCCAGAAGCCGGCCTCCGAATGATCACCCGCTCACTGCAGCTACTGCGCGGCCCGGACGCGGAGGCCGCTAAGCACGGTGCCACCATCATGATTCTGGCGTACCGCTACGACCCCGGCCTTCCCGACTACAGAGCCACGCTAGTCACCCATCCGAATACGGAGGTACGCGCGATGGCCGCCGCCGCGGCCCTCCTCGATACAACCGCCCAGCAAGTCCTCGCAGGTGACCCCTCCGCACAGGTACGAGCCAACCTGGCCAGCCGCGCCAGCGAACTAGCCCCAGAAGTCGTCGCCACGCTCCAGTCCGATGAACACCCCGATGTCAAGCGAGCAATGGCCAACGCTACTGAATAGGCGAGCTATATGTAGTCGCCTCGTTTAGATCACTGGCTTCGCTATGATGCGCGGGCGCGGACTGCACCCTCGTCACCGTGGATACACTCGCCTAGCCTAATCTTTCCCGAATCTGCTACAGGCAATCGAACAAGTTACCTGATCGTCCTGTGGGTGCAGTATGTCGGCTTGCCATCGAGACGACGTTCACAATTTTAGTTCTTCAGGGGCGATCGGCACCACCAGTCGTGCCCACGCGCCGACTGTACATAGCGAGCCAGGTTGCATTGCATCCCGAACTGCTATTGTAAGTGCCGATGCTGACCATGGACGAAGATCGTCGGTATCCGTGCTCGGTCCGCGACGAGCGCCCGCCGCTACTGATTTGCTGACGTCAGCGATACCGAACCGCCTCGTCGCCTTCCCCGTCGCTGGTACAGGCCTCGGTCATCTCATCGTGGCCGGACACCACCTATTCTAGACGCGGGCGTTCTGTGGCGGCCAGGTGATGCTACCTAGCTAACTCATGTCTGCGGCGTAACGCACAGCGCGGTCCCACCCTCCAGCCCGGCATTCCTGGCGTGGAAGATCATCAGGCGGTATGGACTGGCTCAGACTACTTCTCTCCTGTAGCAACCTGCTCTGTTCCTCTCTCGAAACATCCCGCCCATCTACAACGGGCACAACCTCAAGTTACAGCAGGCATCCCGAGCAACCCACTTACGTACCGCACGTGTCCTGTTTTGTCGCCTCCCGCCTTGCGTGTACGTCATAATGCGAGCAACGGTCCGCAGTGCGGGAGGCCCCTAACCCGCGCCGGGTGTACTCGCGGCAGCCCGGTCTAACACACAGTGGGGTGACAGAAGCGTCCTCACTCAGGCAGGTCACGTGTCCCGTGAGGGCTCGGACCATATCGGGGGGATGGATGACACCATTTTTGTCCTGGCTGGCGAAATCTGCTGCCAGCCTGCAAAAGCCCGCAGTGATTACAGTAGCACTTGCAGCTTTCGGGGCTATCGTTCAGGCGCTGGTTCCACAGATTCGCTCAAACACTTGGTTCACCAGAATTGTGCTTCAACCAATTGGCGCCCTTATCGTGCTGTGTGGCATATTTTTGGTTTTTGCGAAGTTTGATGACCCCAAGATAAAGGTATCATCGACCGAACTGAAATTGATGCTACCAATAGGGCTCAGTTTCCTCGTGATTCCATGGTTTCTGCAGAAAGGGCAGAAACGAGCAGTACGTGAACGAGTCAGCAGTCTGGCTAAAGTTACTACAGATCACATAACTATGCATCAAAAAAGGCTCGGCGTGACAGCCCTTGCTGATCAAGCGATGGCTCATAGTGAATCAGTCATACCTCGGCTTATGCCCTTGATTCATGCGGCAAAGAGGGGACAACGCATTATTCTTGAAGGGCAACCCGGTGCCGGCAAGACTGCAACTCTCCTAAAGTTTGCTACGGACTGTTCGCGACTTCGGCCAGATCGCAGACATCCACTTATAGCTATATATGTCGATCTCGCTACTTATGCGTCGCAGCCTACGGACACTCCACAACTTCGCGAGTTTATTCTTAATCAATTCGGCGAGCCTACACGGACGGAGCTGAAGAAAGCTTGGGACGAATCCGGCCTTGACGTCGGCTGGGTTTTCCTACTCGACAACGCCGACGAGGCTGATGTGCGATGGGGGGCAGCACAACGCTCATGCTATCTGGAAGTGACAGATTTCGTCCATCGGCGATCGGGGTTGGCTCCTTTCCATGTGGTAATCGCTGCCTGTAGGCCACCAGAAAGCCTTGACCCAGATTACCTCGTCCTGCAACTGGACGGCCTGACTGCCACTGCCCGGAACAACCTGCTTACGCAAGCACACGTCAACCCGGCGGACATAACTGCGCTCGCTATGGACAAGAGCCTCGAATGGTATCTCAAGAACCCCGTCACGCTGGACTTGCTGGCCCCTACCCTCGCTCGTCGCACATGGACCGCTAGCGATAACGTACATGAGGCGATGGGTGATGCAGTCAATCGGCTTATACAACGTCGGCCACAATCCCCAGCGACAGAACCCAGTTCGCTGAGGGCAACCGCGACGGCTGCGCTCGCATTCTTGCGCACGCGACAGGATGTCAATCCGGACGTGCCAGGCGAGGTAAGCAAAGTAGTCGCCCATGTGGCATCAATCAGACACCTGTCGCAGCGTTCGATTCGTCGTGAGCTACTGATACTGGAAAACTGTGGCCTCGTCAAACTAATTCCTACTCGGGACGGCACTGAGTATGTTGAGTTTGGTCCCGCGATAGCAGCCTACTTCTACACATGCGCCCTGCTGGAGGATTCCGATGGAATCCGAGTAGGAAATTTGCTCCTTGATCCGCGCTCCCGTTTGACCGCCGTTTCATTGTTGAAGGTGGCTGACAGTGAAACAGTAACCCAAATCGAGCAGGAAGCGGAACGGATGCTTGATCATGCGATTACGAGGCTGCGCTGGCAAATGAGACGGTCAGTCCCGACGTCATACTCTGAAGAATTGGACGAGGACGAACTAGATGTTGACGAACCAGCTGAGGATGGGCCACATGATTTCATGCACCAGGCTTATGTGGCGCTATCTGTTCTTGCTGAGGGAGCGCAAAATCGCCTCGAACTCCTTAGAGCCTGCTTGAGAACTTAGGTGGCGGCGGTGCGCTGGCGGGCGAGGCGGCGGGTCATGACGATGATCATGGCCCAGTAGACGTAGGTTTCGTGGTGGGCGGCTAGCCGCTCGTAGTCGCG
>Ga0302325_10031883_pt1 | contig 10830 bp, 11 predicted proteins | sample Palsa_T0_2_FD_201948 | JGI IMG/M metagenome (GOLD analysis project Ga0302325, IMG submission 201948) | Peat permafrost microbial communities from Stordalen Mire near Abisko, Sweden - Palsa_T0_2 | ecosystem: Environmental > Terrestrial > Soil > Palsa > Peat permafrost | place: Sweden: Abisko... | reverse complement strand
GGACGAGGAATGGTCCCGCTTCCTGGAGAACGACCAGAAAGCCGAGAAGGTGCACGCGCAGCAGCAGCAACAGCAATAATAGTCGGAGGGCGGGCAATTCTGCCCGCAGCCGGCTGTCAGCCGGCTCTGGCCGCCTGAAAGGCGGCTGCGGCCATGATTGGCCGCCCTACATAGATTACATGTCCATTCACATCGCGCTTCACCACCAGACCCGCTACCGCTACGACCGGCGCGTAAACCTGGGACCCCACATCGTCCGGCTGCGCCCCGCCCCGCACTGCCGCACGCCCATCCTGGCTTATTCGCTGAAAGTTCTTCCCAAAAACCACTTCATCAACTGGCAGCAGGACCCGCAGAGCAACTTTCTGGCGCGGCTGGTTTTTCCGGAGCCCACCACCGAGCTATTCGTGGAAGTGGATCTGGTCGCCGAAATGGCGGTCTATAATCCGTTCGACTTCTTCCTGGAGCCCTACGCCGAGCAATGCCCCTTTCACTATGACGCGTCTGCCGCGCGCGAACTGCGTCCATTCCTCGAAACCGAGCCGGCCGGGCCGATGCTCTCCGCCTTTCTCGCCAAAGTGCCGCGCGGCCCCGCCCGCACCATCGATTTTCTGGTGGGCCTCAACCAAATGGTGCAGGCGGAAATCGGCTACGTCATCCGCATGGAGCCGGGCGTGCAGACTTGCGAGCAAACCCTCACGCTGCGCAGCGGATCCTGCCGCGATTCGGCCTGGCTGCTGGTCCAGATTATGCGCCATTTGGGCCTTGCGGCGCGCTTTGTTTCGGGCTATCTGATTCAGCTCGTAGCGGACGTGAAGCCGCTCGAAGGGCCGGCGGGCCCCACCACCGATTTTACGGACCTGCACGCGTGGGCCGAAGTGTACCTTCCGGGCGCCGGCTGGGTGGGATTCGATCCCACCTCAGGGTTGTTGGCCGGCGAGGGGCACATCCCGCTCGCCTGCACGCCGGACGCATCGAGCGCCGCGCCCATTTCCGGCCTGCTGGACCCTTGCAACACCGAGTTCACGCACGAGATGACGGTGGAGCGGATTTACGAGACTCCTCGCGTGACCAAGCCATACACCGATGCACAATGGCATGCCATCGAGAAGCTCGGCCATCAGGTAGATGCCGATCTGCGCGCCGGAGACGTGCGCCTGACCATGGGCGGCGAGCCGACCTTCGTTTCCATCGACGACCATGACGGCGCCGAGTGGACCACTGCCGCGCTGGGGCCTATGAAACGCCAGCGCGCCGTGGAATTGCTGGGCCGGCTGCGCCAACGCTTCGCGCCTGGCGGCCTGCTGCACTTTGGACAGGGCAAGTGGTATCCGGGCGAGCCGCTGCCGCGCTGGGCATTCGGCTGCCACTGGCGCAAGGACGGCGTCCCCATTTGGGAAGACGCCAGCCTGATCGCCGAGGACGCCACAACTTACCATTACACGGCGGAGCACGCGCGGCAATTTCTGGAGGCTCTCGCACGCCGCCTGCAAGTGGACGCGGCGTTCGCCATCGCGGCATACGAGGATGTCTTCTATTACTTGTGGAAGGAGCGCAAGCTGCCGGTGAACGTGGATCCGCTGGATCCCAAACTCGCAGACCCGATCGAGCGCGCGCGGGTGGCGCGCCTTTTCGAGCAGGGCCTGGGCCAGCCCATCGGTTATGTGCTTCCGTTGCGCCGAGTGCCGACCCGGTCGGGCACGCCGCGCTGGACCAGCCAGCCCTGGTTTGTGGCTGCGACGCAGATGTTTCTCATCCCGGGCGATTCGTCCATGGGATACCGTTTGCCGCTCGAATCTCTTCCGTGGACCAAGCCGGAAGATGTGACGTATACCTACGACACGGACCCGTTCGAAAAGCGCGCGCGGCTTCCTTTACGGCCGGAGCGCCGGCGCGACCTTTTTGAAGCGCCTGCTGTTTCCGACGATCCCGCACCGAGCCGCGACCGTGAGGGGTCCGTTCCGAAAAAGGGCGAATCGGCCGCCTGGCTCTCGCGCCCCGCACTGTGCGTCGAACCGCGCCAGGGTAAGTTGTTCGTCTTCATGCCGCCGGTCGAATTTCTCGCCGACTATCTCGACTTAGTGGCCGCTATCGAAGATACTGCCTCGTACCTGAAGATGCCCGTGATGCTGGAAGGTTACGCGCTTCCTTCCGACCCCCGCATCGCCGTGCTGAAAGTGACTCCGGACCCGGGTGTCATCGAAGTCAACATCCATCCGGCGGCATCCTGGGACGAACTTGCGGCAACCACCACCGCAATCTACGAACTCGCGCGCCAGAGCCGTCTGGGCACCGAGAAATTCATGTTGGATGGACAACACTCCGGCACCGGCGGCGGCAATCACGTGGTGATCGGCGGTCCCACTCCGGAGGATAGTCCATTCCTGCGCCGGCCGGATCTGCTGCGCAGCCTGATCGGTTATTGGCACAACCATCCGTCGCTCTCATATCTGCTTTCGGGCATGTTCATCGGCCCCACCAGCCAGCATCCGCGGGTGGACGAGGCGCGCACGGATTCCATTTACGAGTTGGAGATCGCCTTCAACCAGATTCCGGACAAGGACTCGCCCGCCGGTCCTTTGTGGCTGGCCGACCGGGTCTTCCGGCACTTACTCACCGACCTGGCGGGCAACACGCATCGCGCGGAGTTCTGTATCGACAAGCTTTATTCGCCGGACACCGCCGGATCGCGGCTCGGCTTAGTGGAGCTGCGCGCGTTCGAGATGCCGCCGCACGCGCAGATGAGTCTCACCCAACAGTTGCTGGTGCGCGCGCTGACGGCGCTATTCTGGGAGACTCCTTACCGCCGAAAGCTGGAGTGGTGGGGAACCATGTTGCACGACCGCTTCATGCTGCCGCACTTCGTACAACTCGACTTAGAGGATGTGATGGCGGACTTGCGCGCCGCCGGGTACGACTTCGAGACGGAATGGTTTGCCCCGCACTTCGAGTTTCGATTTCCGCAGATCGGGTCGGTAAGTGCGCGCGGCATGCGGCTGGAGTTGCGGCACGCGCTGGAACCGTGGCACGTGCTGGGCGAAGAGGCGTCCGGCAGCGGGACCGTGCGCAACGTGGATTCATCCGTGGAGCGGATGCAGGTGAAAGTGACCGGCATGACCGGCGGACGCTTCGTGGTGGCCTGCAACGGGCGGCGGGTGCCGCTGCACTCCACGGGCGCGGTGGGTGAATACGTGGCGGGCGTGCGTTATCGCGCGTGGCAGCCGCCCTCGTGCCTGCACCCCAACATTCCGGTGCATACGCCGCTGGTGTTCGACATTGTGGATACGTGGTCCGGGCACGCGATCGGGGGGTGCACGTATCATGTGGCGCATCCGGGGGGGCGGGCCAATGAGCAGTTTCCGGTGAATGCGCAGGAAGCGGAGAGCCGGCGGCTGGCGCGGTTTCAGGCGACGGGGCACACGCCGGGGGCGATGGGGGTGCCGGGGGAGGAGCGGAATCCGGAATTCCCGTTGACGCTGGACTTACGAAGGACTTTGGAGGGCGGGCTTTAGCCTTGGCTTTAGCCAGGCTTTAGCCGGCGCGGGGCTTGAGGCCCGCTCGCCACTGCCGGTCTTACCGTCTCAGCGAAAGCTCGAACTGGACGCCTTCCGTCTTCTGTAGCACAGTCAAGATACGAGACAGGTTCGCGGCCGACGGGCTGCCCTTTGGCCCCAGCATTCGCATCAGGCTCTTGGCGGGGATGCGCGTGCGTTTCTCCAGCTTCTGAAATCCGACTGTCGCGTTGACATAGTCGCGTAGGACAGCCTTTCCCGTCGGCAGGTCGCCGTTGATGACGCACTCGACGGCCTCGCGCAGTAGCGCTTGCCGGAAATCCGGGTCGCACAGCGCCCGCTCCCTGATGGTTTCCTTGAAGTCGTGGGTTAGGGGCATTACTGAATCTCGTGTTTCTTCCTTCGTTTGTAGGCCGCCCAGCATTCCTGCGCCGCCGCGATATCCTGTTGTTGCCGCTTCTTCGTGCCGCCGCCAATCGGAATCACAAGCCGGTCGCCATCTCTGCCGAAGTAGATCCGATAGCCGGGGCCGAAATCGATCTTGTATTCAAAAACGCCGGACCCGGCGCCCTTGGTCCTCGATAAATTCCCTTGCTCCATACGCGTCAGCGCGATAGTCACCTTGGCCGCTGCCGCCGCGTCGAGCGCTTCCAGCCATTGGGCGAGCCGCTTGCTTCCGTTCTCGTCAACGTAGCCGCGGATCTCGATCATCCGCGACTATGGTAACACATATGTTACCACGCACCGACGGTCTATGCTCCAGCGGCAGGCATTTTGGTCGATTCGACCCACAATGCCGCGCTACCGATGTCGGCCAGCGGCACGACCGCGGCCCCGGCTGGATTGTACAGGCTCCTGCATGCGGCCAACGGCGCGCGACCGTCCGGAGACCTTCCAACTCGGCGTCTGCGCCTGAAGCTTCACTTCCGCGCCGAGCATGTACACCACGTCCGCCAGAGTGCGGACCGTCATGTTCGCCTTCCCGCCCAGCAGTTGCGTCACCCAGGCGCGAGATTTATTCAGTCGCCTCGCCAAGTCGGCCTTGCTGAGATTCTGTTGCGCCATAAGGCTGGCAATTACTTCCGAGGCTTCCGCCACGAGCGCCTCGATAGACAAGAGTCTCCGGAGTTCCGGGTCTTCCATCAGACCTGCATACTGCGTCTTCATCTTTTCCCCTTCCCCACAATCGTCAAACCGGTCTGCGCCTGGTCCTCTTCGTAGAGGCGCCAAGCGCGCGCAATCTCTTCCTTTGGGGTCAAAATCAGTCCGCGCTCGCCCTTCGCAGGCGAACGGCATGCGGATCTTGAAGGACTTGATTTCGAACAACCCGCCGCCCGGGTCCCCGAACTTCTCGGGCTTGAAAAACCTCGACGGCCGCCGGCAATCGGAAAGAGGAGATCCATTCGGCCTCCTCTATCTGAGCGATTGCCCCAAGAAATCCGCAGGGGGCGAGCGCCGGTGATGTTAAGCCATAGCCTAACACCCGGGCAAGGGTTTCTGAATTGGAAGGCATGCCGGGCACGGCATCGGACCGGCAGCCCATTTCAGTTCCGCCGGTTCAACGCGCCAGGGCCTCCAGCACCGCCGCGCGGTTCTTGGCGATCACCGCGAGGTATGCACGCGTCGTGGCGTCAGGTTTTCTCCGTCCCTGCTCCCACTCCTGCAGTGTTCGCGGATTGATGCAAAAGGCGCGCGCAAACTCCGCTTGCGACATGCGCGCCTTAGTCCGGATGCGCTTCACGTCGACCGCGTCCGGCAGCACGATGCGCCGTGTAGACAGTCTCACATCGCCCTTTACATGAGCCAGAATTTCTTTGGCGCTCCGCTCCAGTTCCATGCCGAGCTTGGTCCGGCCCGTTCCAGCATCCACCGTGCGCACATCCATGATCATCGTCCTCCCTTTCCTGCTTTCTTGATTTGTGCCGCGAGTCTCGCGAGCACTGCCGACGTCCTGCTATCCCTACAGAAGTAACCCCATGCAAGTCACGGTGGAACTGCCCGACGAAGTCGCACACCGTTTGGCCGAGAAGCAGCCAGACCTTTCTCGCGCCGTGCTCGAAGCAACCGCTATCGAGGCCGTGCGTGACGGCGTGATCTCGGCGGGAAAAGCGGCTGAAATGCTGGGCGAAAGCCGGGACGCCATGGACGGCATCCTCAAGCGGGCTGAAGTCTATCTCGATTACAAGCTCGAAGGCCTGAAACGGGACCGCGGGACGCATAGGGCCGCCATTGACAAGTTCACGATCATAGCGAAACTCCGTGAGCATGAAGCGGAGCTCAAAGCCGCCGGCATCGTGCGGCTCGCCCTGTTCGGCTCCGTCGCCCGCGGGGATGCTGCGGTGCGATCGGACGTCGATCTGATGGGCGACTTCGACCGCGCGCGCGGCCTCACCCTGTTCGATATGGCCGGGCTGGAAGTCCGCCTCGGCGAAATTCTGGAAACTCGCGTCGATCTGTCGGACAGGCGGATGCTGAAGAAGCCTGTACGGCTTCGCGCAGAGCGGGAAGCGGTCCTTGCCTTCTAAGGAACCCAGCCTCCTGCTCCGCGACATCTCGGAAGCCATCGACATGATCGAGGATTTCATCTCGGGCATGGATTTCGACGCGTTCCGGGAAGATCCGAAAACCGCTGCCGCCGTGGAGCGTAAGCTTCTGGTTATTAGCGAGGCCGCCGCGAGGCTCGGGGAGCGGGCTGTGGCGCTTTGCCCGGATCAGCCCTGGCACGAGATTTCGCGCAATTGGCAACTGGCTGCGGCATGCGTATGAGCGGATTGATCTCGAAACGTGTGGGTAACGATCAAGAATGATTTGCCGCCGCTTAGGGCGGCAGTCCTGCGTGCGCTAACGCCCCCCGCAGGCTCAAAAGGGCCATGATTGGCCTGATGCGGAGTCACGCGCCCCGCCTCGCCTCCTGCGAACTGAAAACAAACGCCCAACGCCGATCCATCGGGCGAGATCCCCCAACTGCCATGCTATCCTCAGTCCGGGAGTGTACTTGGTTACCCGCCAGATCCGGTGCGGACGAACGCAAAACCAAAATTACCAAACGAACCCAATTCGATCCCCCCTTGTTTCAACAACTGAAAAAAGCGCCCGCCCATTTTCAAAAGCGCCCAGGCGGGCCAGATGTTACGAAATGTTACACGAAACGCCAAATCGCCGACCCCCGGCTACCACCACCGCCGCAAACCGCTCCGTGGACGGCCCACCCTGGGCGAACCCAAAATAAAGATTACCAAACGAACCCAACCTGATCTTTGTTTTCAGCAAAGGAAGAACGGCAAAGCCAATTCCACTGCACCGATCAACCGTTTGCCGGAGAACTTTCTCCCAACGACAGCACTAGAAGAGCAGAGAGCCCTCGCCCGGCAGACGTTCCGTCGGCAACCCTTTGTAGGTTGACCCCCTCGTTACTGAAGTACCATGAGAGTACACACAGCTTCCCGATGAGCATTTCCGGAAACACGCTCGACGCGCCCCTGCTCTGCGCCGGTTATCGCCCGCCCAACGGCGCCTACGACGAAATGTGCGCCGCGCCCGGCGCGCTGCGTCCGCACTGGGAGACTTTAATCGGTTCGATGTCCGGGCTGGGCGCCGAAGAACTGGCCCGCCGCTGGAAGATCGCCCGCCAGCGCATCCGCGAAAACGGCGTGACCTACAACGTCTACGGCGATTCGCTGGGCATGGACCGCCCGTGGAATCTGGATTCCGTCCCCCTGCTGATTCCGCCTTCCGAGTGGAAAGCGCTCGAAGCCGGCCTGATCCAGCGCGCGCGCCTGCTGAACTCGATCCTGGCCGACCTTTACGGCCCGCAACAACTGCTCCGCGGCGGCCATCTCCCGCCGGCCCTGGTGTTCGGCAACCCCGGATTCTGGCGGCCGTGCCACGGCATCCCCCCGGTGGCCGGCCCCTACCTGCACCTGCTGGCCGTGGATCTGGCGCGATCACCGGATGGACAATGGTGGGTGCTCTCCGACCGCACCCAGGCGCCATCCGGCGCGGGATATGCCCTGGAGAACCGCATCGTGCTGGCGGAGACTTTTCCCGACTTCTTTCGCGAGCTTGAGGTCGAGCGACTGGTGTCCTTTTTCCACTCGTTTCGCGATACTCTGCTGGACCTGGCGCCTTCGAGAAGCGACAATCCGCGGGTAGTGCTGCTGACGCCTGGGCCATTCAATGAAACCTATTTCGAGCACTCTTACCTGGCGCGCCATCTCGGTTTCACGCTGGTGCAGGGAGAAGACCTGACGGTGCGCGACAGCAGCGTATTCCTGCAAACGCTCGACGGCCTGAAGCCGGTGGACGTGATTCTGCGGCGCGTCGACGACAGCTTCTGCGATCCCATCGAATTGCGTTCGGAGTCGTTCCTGGGTGTGGCGGGTTTGGTGGAGGCCGTGCGGGCGGGAAACGTGGTGGTGGCCAACGCGCTCGGCAGCGGCCTGATTGAATCGCCGGCCTTCATGCCTTTTCTTCCGCCTCTCTGCCAGCGGTTGCTAGGGGAGCGGCTGAAGCTCCCCTCCGTGGCCACCTGGTGGTGCGGCCAGGCGGAGGCGCTGCAGTACGTGCTCGATAATCTGGATTTCCTGGTGATCAAACCGGCCTTTCCAGGGCACGGCCCTACGCAAGGCATGGAGCCGGTATTTGGCGGAAAGCTCGGCGGCGACGAACGGTCTCGGCTGATTACGCGGCTGCGCGAACGTCCGTACGAATTCGCCGGGCAGGAATTGGTGGATATGTCGACCGTTCCGGTCTGGTCCGAAAACAGCTTGGTCCCCCGCCGCGTGGTTCTGCGCGTCTTTCTGGCGGCCTCGGGCGACTCCTGGGTGGTCATGCCCGGCGGACTCGCCCGCGTTTCTCCCGCGCCCGACGAGCCGGTAGTTTCCATGCAGCGCGGCGGCGGCAGCAAGGATACGTGGGTGCTCTCGGACGGACCGGTCGACCTATTCACGCCGCAACATCTGCGCGGCCAGCCGCTGGAGTTGAATCGCGGGGAAGGTACCGACCTGCCCAGCCGCGCGGCCGACCACCTTTTCTGGCTAGGCCGCTACGCCGAACGCGCGGAGCACCTGGCGCGGGTGTTGCGCTGTATTCTGATCCGGCTGACCGGTGAGTTCGGAGCGTCCGGCACATCCGAGTGGGATTCCCTGATGAAGTTGTACGATTGCCTGGCATCGCCCCACTCCCGCTTGGCGGAAGACGACCCGCAAGGGCATCTGGACCAATGGTGCGATCTGGAGCAGGAAATCCTTTCGCTGATTTTCGAAGAGCAGCGCAGCGACAGCCTGAATTCGGTTTTGAGCCGCGCCGCGCGGGCGGCCGCCCAGGTCCGGGACAGCCTTTCGAGCGATACGCTGCGTATCGTGAGCCAGTTCGGCGCGGCGCACAGCTCGGCTTGGGGCTACGCTTCCACGGGTGAAGCGCTGGCCGTCCTGAACCGGTGTATCGGAATCCTGGCCGCGCTGCGCGGGATCGAAATGGAAAACATCACGCGGGGCCCCGGATGGCATTTTCTGGGCCTCGGAAGACGCCTCGAGCGCTCTATTCAACTGGTGAATCTTTTTCGCGCGATCATTGTGCCGTTCAGCCCCAGCACGTGGCCCACGCTCGAGATGTTGCTGGAGGTGGCCGACAGTTCCATGACTTACCGGGCGCGCTACTTCACCGAGCTGCAGGCCGCGCCAGTGCTGGATCTGCTGATGAACGACGAAGCCAATCCGCGCTCGCTGGCATTCCAGATACACGATCTGCTGGGGCATTGCCGGCGCTTAGCGGGCAGGCCTTCGGGGGCTGGCTGGCCGGTCTCCAAACAGAAGACTTTGGAAGAAGCGGCCGCGAATCTGGTGCGCGCGGACGTGCGCATGCTCTGCCAGCCCGGCGAAGGCGGCATTCGCGAGCGGCTGGATGAACTGCTCGCAGCCACGGGCGCGGCGCTGCCCGCGTTCTCGGACGCCGTCACCAACGTCTATTTCAGCCACGCGGAAATGGAGCGCGCCATTTGATCTATCGCGTACGGCACAGAACCACTTACGATTACGAGGACCCGGTCTCGGTATCGCATCATGTGGTGCGACTGACTCCGCGCAATCTTACGAGGCAACTGTGCCGCGAGAGCTATGTGGCCATCCTGCCTACGCCGCCAGTTACGTCAGCGCATTTTGATTACTTCGGCAACACCTTGACCTCCTTCACGCTGGACGAGCCGCACGACTGCCTGATCGTGGAGGCTCATAGCGACTTGGAAGTGAAGGCCGCCGCTCCGCCGGACTTTTTGGGAACTCCGCCATGGGAGGCAGTACGGGAGTCGGTGGCCGTCGCGAATAGCGACGAAGTGCTGGACGCTTATCAGTTCGTGTTCGATTCGCAGCGCGTGCGGTCCAGCCCGGCGCTGGCCGATTACGCGCGCGAATCGTTCCCCGCGGGGCGTCCGCTGCTGGCCGCGGTTCTGGATCTCACGCGCCGCATCCACCAGGATTTCCGTTTTGACAAGAAGGCTACCGAGGTGGCCACCCCGGTGCAGACCTTTTTCGAAAAGCGCCGCGGGGTGTGCCAGGATTTCGCGCATCTGCAGATTGGGTGCTTGCGGTCGATGGGCCTGCCGGGGCGTTACGTCAGCGGCTATTTAAGAACCATGCCTCCACCGGGCCGTGCGCGTCTGGTGGGCGCGGACGCCTCGCACGCGTGGTGCTCGGCGTGGTGCCCGGGAACGGGGTGGGTGGATTTCGATCCCACTAACAACTGCGTGCCTTCGGACGGTCACATCACTGTAGCTTGGGGCCGGGATTACAGCGACGTCAGTCCGATATACGGCGTGCTGCTGGGCGGGGCGCGGCATAAGCTGCGGGTGGAAGTGGATGTGATGCCGGTGGAGTGAGGAGAGAGCGGGGCGCGCAGGCCCAAGTTGCAACTACCATGTTGAGTTGCCGTACCAGCGCAGGACTGAGAGCGCGCGCAATGTATTCCAGCGGCTTGCACTGCCGACGCCGGTTTCCATCTCCAGTGGGATATATTCGGGATGCAGGAGGTTGAGCGGCCAGCGCCCGTTCTGGTGGCGGCGCTCAATCACGATTTCAATGGCGTCGCTGACGCGGCTGTCGGGCCTGATTCCCGCATTCCGCAGATAATCGAGTCCGCGCAACACGTCGTAGTGCCAAAACGGCGGGAACGAGAAGCGCAGCCAGCGTTTGTCGATGACTTCGCCGGTTCGAAGCGAGCGGAACATGCGGCGCTCGAGCAAATAGTTTTCCGCCCGCTTGCGGGCCTTAGCGACGGCCGCCGATTTGCGCCCTGCGCGTTCGTATTCGAGGAGTCCTTCGAGCAC
>Ga0302325_10031881_pt1 | contig 10830 bp, 8 predicted proteins | sample Palsa_T0_2_FD_201948 | JGI IMG/M metagenome (GOLD analysis project Ga0302325, IMG submission 201948) | Peat permafrost microbial communities from Stordalen Mire near Abisko, Sweden - Palsa_T0_2 | ecosystem: Environmental > Terrestrial > Soil > Palsa > Peat permafrost | place: Sweden: Abisko... | reverse complement strand
GCGCGACAAACAGTTCGCGCGTTGGCAAGTACGCCTGAATATAAGCGCTCCCAACGAGCGCGCTACAAGGTCGAAGCTCTGTTTGCCGAACTCAAGCAACAGGTGAAGCTGCGCCGAGTGCGGTTACCACGACTGTGGAACGTCGCTGAGCAGTTCCACCTCGCGGCAACGGTTCAAACCTTGAACAGGTTGGTGCACCACTTGGCTCAGAAGCAATCGCCAACCCTCAGCATCGGTTGAGACCCGCAGGGAAACGAGACGTCTCTAGAAGATGTAAGTTTTGAGAAGTCGTCCGAACCGTTCCAGACGAACTCCAGCCCACCGCTATCCATTTCCGCCGACTGATTTTTCAACAGACTCAGTTCTTTTTGAGGCGAGCCATCCACACTTTTGGGCACGCTGATTGTCGACGATTCGAAGGCGGAACGGAATAGGGATTCTGGGCAGTAAGGGGTTTTCGGGCAGGCTCGAAGGGCCTCTAGCAATGCTTTTAGGGTTCTGAGCAGGAATTCGTAGAGGCCCAATAGGAGAACGGGTTTCCGTAGCGGGGCAGTTCGGCTAGACTCGTCGGAATGCGCGACAACGAGTTCACCAGAATTTTGGATTGGCCGGGTTACCGAGTGTTTCGACACGAAATCAATGAAACAGCTAAGACCCTGCGTTTATGGGTGCGGCGGAAGGGTGGGAACCGCAAACTGATCTGTTCGGGATGCGGAAGGAAGGTTATCGACGCGCATGACTGCTACCAGCGCGAGGTGCGTGACTTGCCGTGGAGAAAGTATCGGGCCACGGTGATCATCGAGCTGTACCGGGTGCGTTGTCCGCAATGTGGGGTACGAATCGAAAAGGTACTACAACTACCGAGCAAAGCGCCCTTCAGCAAAGACTTTGAGGATGCGGTGGGGTTGGCGTGCGAGAGCGCATCGGTGCGCCAGGTGGCCCGACAGTTCGGGCTGGCTGCCAGCACGGTGCGAGCGATCGACCTGCGCTATCTGCAGCGCTGGAATGCGACGCGGCGCAAGGATCGCCTGAAACAGATAGGTGTGGACGAAATCTACTTTGGCAAGCAGACGAAGTTCATCACCGTGGTCAGCAACTTGGAGACCGGCGAGCCTTTGTGGTTCGGGCGGGATCGCAAGCAAGAAACGCTGGATGAGTTTTTTCGAACGCAATTGCAGGAAAGCCAGAGGAAGCGCATCGAGGCGGCGTGCGTGGATATGTGGCGGCCATTCACCAACAGCATCGAACAATGGGCCCCGAACTGCCGCATCGTGTACGACAAGTTCCACGTCCTGCAGCACGCCAACCGAGCCATTGATGAAGTGCGCCGGGCGGAGTTCTTTCGCAAAGGTGGGCACATGCGCGGTGTAGTGAAGGGCAAACGCTGGCTGCTGTTGACTCGCTGGATGAACCTGGACCACCAGAAGCGCCAGCAGTTGAACCAGCTATTCGCTCTCAACCGGAGGGTGATGAAAGCCTACCTTCTCAAGGAAAGCTTGGAGCGGTTGTGGAGCTACCGCTATGAAGGAGCCATGCTGCGCTATCTCCAAAGTTGGATCGATCAACTGCGGTGGCAACGGCTGCTACCGTTGCAAAACCTCGGTTTCATGTTACTGGATCATTTAGACGGCATCCTCAACTACTGCCGCACTAAAGTACGCTTCGGAGTGGTGGAAGCCATCAACGGCAACATCAAAACCCTTCTCCGAAGGGGCCGCGGCTACAAGAATCTCGACTACCTGCTGCTCAAGGCCCAACGCATGGCGGTCACCAGGACCGAATTTATCGTTCTTCAGAAAGCAGCCTAAAATGCGGGTCTCTACGAATTCTTGCGCAGAGCCGCTTTCAAGGGTGGCGGGATCGAACATTCGGTACATTCACTAAGTCTCGTTGATTCCGAAACCCTTACCCCGTTCCTACCAGCAAAACACCCCTAGAAACGGCAATTCTTGGACACTTGTTGGACTCAAAATTCCCTGCTTGATTTTAGGAATCCTAAAATGCTGGCCGACGCCGCGATTGAAGATCTTACCAGCCGGCGGTCGAGGTCGATATTGTCCACCCTGCTTATCAGGAGTTGACCGAGGAATGCAAACGCATCACGTCATGTCCCAATGTCATCGTGCGGACTCTGGTTGAGGCTTGCCTAAACGCATATTGAACCCAACCATTGGACCGTAGACATTGATTCCGTTGTCACAATACATCGGGTGACATAAATAGGCGTCGGATACATGCATGTAACTGACACCAAAGGCCATGCTGTAGCGAGAATTGAAATTGTACCTCACTCCACTGCCTAGCATGAGGGTAAACGTGAAATCGCCTCCCTGTGCCCATTTCACTCCATCGGGGCCCTTCGCGTTAATGAATCCGGCACCACCGCGCAGCTCAAAATAGGGAACAACCCTCCAATTTCGGTGGACAAAATTACGCCGCACACCCAGATCGAAGGCCCCATATCGCGTTTCAGGCCCTCTCGGAATCGCAGTGAAAGACAGGGTGAGCGTAAGATCGGTATTACCACGTAGAATCCAAGGACCTCTTACGGCGCCCATTTGCCACCGGAGCGAAGGAAAGATGGGTACCAGAGTGTAATGAAGAGGACTGTTCCAGGAGTAAGGACTACCTACGAAACCATCGAAAACAAAAGGAATATTGACGGGAAGCCATCCCGCTTCCAACGAGAATTCGAGCTTGTTTTTGTAATAGATGCTTCTGTTGAAATCAGTTGGTTTATACTCCCGCAAAATTCCAACCGAAGGTTGGCTATTTGTATCTTGGGCAAGGGATAGCGGAGGGTTTGCGAGACACGCCAGAATCAGCGCGAACAACGCCAGGATTCGTAGATTCATTCTAACAAACATCACCCAGCCGAAAATACTTGCGAGGAACGACCCCTATCATAGTAACCCAATGTGTCAATAGAGCGAACCACGCGAGATCATTGGTCCCCGCGGTTCGTTGCCTCGCTTTGAGGCTCACAGTCGGGACAAGTGCCTGGTTGTGCGCGGACCAAAAATTCAAGCCGCAATCTCGCAGAAATATTGAAAAGGATTCGTCCCTGGAATTGCCCGAATTGGACGGGCAGGGCGCCACCCTGACCGCCGCTCGCCCTCGTGTGGCGAGCCACATGGCCGCTGGACAATCATTCGGGTGCGCAAGACAAAGAACGGCTACGACTCGCGACCGCTAGGGCCGAAGACATTCGATGACGCGATGGACGAATAGGACATTTTGGGAATCCTAAAACGGATGGGCAACACGAAGCGCAGGACCGTGGTACACGTGCGATGGCGGCCGTCAGAGTCAATCGCGGCGCCGGTACACCGACTTTGTTATTCGTAGCGCAGCGCGACCATGGGATCGAGACGCGTGGCACGCCGCGCTGGAACGTAGCACGCGGCCAACGATACCACGCAGAATAGAATTGCCACGCCGACGAAGGTCGGAGCGTCGGTGGGCTGTATCTCGAACAGCAGGCTGGTCATCAATCGCGTCAAACACCACGCACCCGCAACGCCCAGCAGGACGCCGGAGAACGCGAGATTCGAACCTTGCCGTAAGACCAAGCGCATCACATCGCCCACTTGCGCCCCCAAGGCCATCCGAATACCGATCTCGGCGGTCCTTTGTAGCACGGAGTAGGCCATCAAGCCGTACAGACCAACCAACGACAAAAAGAGAGCCAGCCGCCAAATATCATGAGAAGAAGAGTCTGAAACCGGCGCTCCGCAGCAGCCTTGCGGATTAACTGGTTCATGGTGCCCACATCCGCCACCACCGGCGAGGGATCCAGATCGTGTACTATCGCGCCGCTGTTCGAAGCCAGGTTGTCCGGCGGCAGATTGGTTCGCGCCGCCACGGACGCGGAGCCAGGTCCCGCGCCCCACAAAGGCGTGTAGATCTGCATGGGCGGTGCGGTCTCGAGGTTCCGATAGCGCACGTCCCCCACAACGCCGACGATGGTCAACCAAGGGGCCTGCGTATCGTCAGCAAAGCGGAGACGCTTTCCAACCGCATTCTGGCCGGGGAAATATTTCCGCGCAAAGCCGAGGCTGACAATTGCGGTCGCCGGATGTCCACCCGCATCGTGGCCAGTGAAGTCCCGCCCCTGCAACAAAGGTATGCCCATGGCCGCAAAATAGCGGGGGGTGATGGAGCGGCCCTCAAAGAATATCTTCCGATCAAGTGGATATCCCTCGAGGGCCAGAAGAATGATGGACTCACCGCCGCCGAGCGGTAAATAGTCGATCGCCGCGGCCGTCTCTACGCCTGGCAGAGCGCTGGTCCTATCGATCACGGAGCGGAAGAACGCGGTTTGACGTTCTGGCCGACCGTATCTCGGGTCTAGTTGAATATTCATCGTCACGGTCGTGATGTGATCTGGAGCGGTGCTCGTCTAACGGGGCGCGGTGCGAGGATACTTGTGAGCTTTCATCCCGGAGCGCGCCTGCTGGTTCTAGCTCTATTCGACGGGCAATCTCGCAACATGGCCGGAAACCACGTTCGATATCAATGCCTCAGGCTGTCATTCTGATGCAGAGCCGATCGCAATTTCTTAACCCACCGATCCACGAGATTCTGCGTGACCCCATTCCATGGGAACTTGCCGGGTGTTACGAGGCAGGACCATAGATTCTCCTTGTCCTTGCCCGTCAATTCGACCGATAGATAGCCGCCGTAAACGGGTTGTCGGTTGTAGGGGGAAGGTTTGAGATTGGTACTAACATAGCCTTTCAGCCAAATCTCACCGGTTCCCGTGATGATCGCGTCCGCTTCGCTGGGGATTGCAACAACTTCAATTCCGCGAGTGTTTCGAAGGCGCCGAAGGAGTTTGTTGTGAAGCTCTGTCGCGCCTTGCTTATCTCCAAGCGATCCCACGTACACTCTGCTCACTTGCGAGAGTGTCCCAGATGCCTGAGCGCAATCCGCCTTCGCCGGCTTGGAAAGCAGCAAGAGAGTAGCAGCGACGACGCAGATGCTTGCAAGCAGACATATGTGTGCATGCGCGCTGCGGCGTCGACTCCTAGGGTGCCGATCTCGCCGGGAAGATTGGGAACCCGATCTCAACGCGTCTCGTCGCCGCCGACTGCCAAATATCTGCGCATTCTGTCCCACATTGGTCCTTCAGTACCCATCAGCGCCCGACTTGCGACTGCGCCCGTCCTTCACCATCCTCGCGAACCTGCGTGCCAATTCAAGGATGCGATCTTTCCGCCTCAGTTGTACGTCTTCTCTCGGGATCAACTCCCGGCCTACGCCCAGCGCGGCTGCCCCCGCCATAACGAGATTCAAAGCCGTTTGTAGGTTTACGCCTCCTGAGGCAATTAACGGTACGTGCGGTAGCGGTGCCTTCAGCGCCCGGATATAACTGTCACCGCCTACCTGCGCGCAGGGAAAGATCTTGACTAAGTCGGCCCCGGCGTTCCACGCCGCGATGACTTCCGTTGGTGTCAACGCGCCAGGAAAAACGACAATTTCGTTTTTTGCTGCGAACTCCACGACTTCCAGAACGAGTCCGGGGCTGGTCAAGAATTTTGCCCCGGCATCCAAACAGCGCCTCGCCATTTCTATATCCAAAACCGTTCCTGCGCCCACGACCATTTCCGGAATCCTACGCGTCAGATCGGAAATTACTTCCATGGCTCCAGGAACGGTCACGGTGATTTCGGCTATCGGGATCCCTCCACGGTTGACGGTTTCCGCGGCAAAACACGCATCCTCTGAAGAAGACACGCGAACAGCAGGGATGATGCCGACTTCTTCGATGCGAGCGCGAACTTCGGCCTTTTTCACCGATCCCATTCCTTCCCTGGTACGTCCCCTGAAATTCCTGCATTTAATTCTTGGGAACATCCGGGCGGTTCCACCATCCGCCGCCAAGAGCCTGAAGCAACGCTGCGCTGTCGGCATAACGGTTGGCTTGGGCTTGCACCAGGTTAATGACGGCTTGTTGATAGGATTGTTCTGCGTTTAGGAGTGCCAGGTAATTGGCGTAGCCGCTTTGATACTGTTTCCTGGACAAGTCAAGGGTTACGGCGGCGGCATCTTTGGCGTCGGCCGCGGCCTTCAGGGCGTCGGCGTCCTGTTGGAGCGCGTTGAGCGTGTCGGCGACATTCTGAAAGGCGGTCACGACGGTGCTGCGATACTGCTCGGCGGCCTGGACGTAAGCGGCTTTTGCCGCGCGCTCGCGATGCAGGAGGGTGCCGCCGTCAAAGATGGGTTGGGTGACGCTCGCGCCTAAATCCCAAAAGCCGGTGCCTCCTGCGAACATCTGTCCGATGGCTAGCGCCATGCTGCCGGCATCCGCGGTCAGCGCAAAGTTCGGGAGCCGATTGGCAATCGCAATGCCGATCTGGGCGCTGGCTGAATGCAGGTTCTCCTCAGCTTGGAGTAGATCCGGGCGCTGCTCGACGAGTTTCGAAGGAAGGCTCAACGGCAGTTCCTGGGGCAGTTGCAAATTGGAAAGCTCAAACTTTTCAGGAAGATCCTGGTTAGGGAATCCGCCCGACAGCGCAGCCAGCAGGTCGCGTTGTTGAGCCCACTGCTTAAGCAGCGGCGGCAGGGCGGCCGCGACTTGGGCGAGCTGCGCTTCCTGCGCTGCCACGTCGAGTCTGTCCGCATATCCCGCCGAAAACTGGTTGCGCAAGATCTGCACCATGTTGGTGTTGATGGTGATCAACTCACGAGTCGCGTCAATCTGCGCCCGCAAGGACGCTTCTTGTATGGCAGCGGCGGCAACGTTTGAACTCAAGGTGATATGCGTCGCGGCCAGGGCGAATCGCGCTTGCTGCTCTTGCGCTCCCAGGGATTCCACGGTTCGCCGGTTCAGGCCGAAAACGTCCGGCACGAACGAGACGCTCACCTCGGGCGTGTATAGGCTGTAGTTCAAGGCGTTGGTGTCGGTAACCGGTGAAAGGTCACTCGATGACTTGGCCCGGGTCACCGAAAAACCGCCGGTAACACTGGGATAGTAGGCGCCCCTCTGAGCCAGCACATTCTCTCTTGCGACTAACAGTGCCGCTTGAGCGGCCTTGATGCCGGGATTGGCCTTGAGCGAGCGCTCGATCAAATCGTCGAGCGGCTTGGAGTGAAACAATGTCCACCACTCTCCCGGAATATCCTGAGCTTCAACCAGGTGCTGCGCCTCTCCACCCGCGACGTTGGGCGTGCTGCTGGTGGTCGAAATGGGAGTGGGTGTATAACCGCCGACATCCGGAGCAGCCGGCCTCTTGAAGTTAGGCCCAACCGCGCAACCTGCGGTACACAAGAAAAGTGAGGCTGCCAGGAGGCGGGTGAGGCGCGATTTGTAAGTGCGAATCATGCGATTCCTCAGGGCTTTCGGTGGATCCGGGCGCCGTCGATCGCCCCAGCATTTCTGCCATTTGAGCTTGCCGAGCCACCAATTACCGCCAGGTTAGGGCCGTGATGGCGCACGTTGTTGAGCGACGGCGCGGTGGATCGGATAACACTCGGAACACGGCGGGCATCATTGCCTGTTTCGTTCTGGACTAATCCGTTCTTTGCACCGCCGTCCGATTTGGCTAAACCTGGCTGATGAAGATTCACGGCGTTTCCCGATGTGGGATGCTTCCGGTTATTCGAAACCGGGTTAGGACGATTCGCGCCGGCTAAGCTCGCACGGTTGCGCGGTGGATTCTTGGCAGAGTCGTGGCCACGGACCAGTTTTTGATCCGCGGTGTCGCCTTGTTTCTGACGCTTCCCATCGTCCGTCGTGGTGGAGAGCGAGGCGCCACGCGGATGATCGCTGGCAGTGTTCGCGGCGCTTTGGGGAGATGTTTGTTGGGATGCCGGATTAGACGCGGCCGCGTACCCTGTCCCATGCATCAACGCGGCCCAGCTAATCGTCAGGAAAAAGAGAGAGGCGACTTTCATTTCAATTCCCCTGACGCTGGGGCGTGTGATGCTGAGTGATTGTCGTGGCCTAGAAATATCATTCGCAGCGCGGGCACCGCGAGAAGCAGCATCACGGGACCGACCAGCATGCCGCCCACGATCACCGTGGCGAGTGGACGCTGTACCTGGCTGCCGATACCCGTCGACATTGCGGCGGGAAGGAGGCCAATGCAGGCGGAAAGCGCGGTCATCAATAAGGGACGCATGCGCGTGGAGGCAGCGCGAAACATCGCTTCCTCCGGCGCAAAGCCGTGGCTCCTCTCCTGGTTATAAAAGGTAATCATCAAGATGCCGTCCATCACCGACACGCCGAAAAGAGAGATGAAGCCAATGGCGGCGGAGATGCTGAAATTCAGGCCCGAGAGATATAGGGCGAGGATGCCGCCCACCACCGCGTCGGGGATGCCCGCGAGCGCCAAAAGGCAGTCGCGCAAGTTATTGAACAAGCTGTAGAGCAGCCCGATAATCAGCACCAGGCTGATGGGCACAATGATCTCGAGCCGTTTCTTAGCTTCTTGAAGGTCTCCGAACTCGCCAGCCCAAATCAGCCGGTATCCGGGCGGAAGTTTCACGTTGGTCGCGATTCTCTGCTGAGCGTCCTCGACCGTGCCGCCAAGGTCGCGGCCACGGACGCTGAACTTCACCGGGATGAAACGCTGAACGCTCTCGTGATAGATCCAAGCCGCTCCGGTATCCAGGGTGATCGTAGCCAGTTCGCTCAAAGGGATATAGGCATTGGCGCCGCTGCTGGTTTGATAGCCCACTTTGATGCTGCGGATTTTATCGATGTTGTCGCGGTATTCAGGGGTATAGCGGACCACCAGATCGAACTGCCGGTCGCCCTCGAGGACCTCGGTGGCTACCGCTCCGCCCATGGCCGCTTGAATCACCCCGTTAACATCACCGGAATTGAGGCCGTAGCGCGCGGCCTTGGCCCGATCTACTTTGATGTTAAGGTTGGGCTGTCCCAGAACTGGGAAGATGCCCAGGTCGGCAATACCGCGAACCTGACTCATTTGGTCGCGGACCTGATCGGCGAGCTGAGTCAAGACTTGGAGATTGGGACCGACGATTTTGACGGAGTTGACACCTTTGACGCCGGAAATCCCTTCTTCGATGTTGTCTTCAATGTATTGAGAGAAATTAAAGATGACTCCCGGCAACTCGTTGTTAAACTCGGTTTGAATCTGCTCGGTTAACTTGTCCTTGGTCACTCCCTTTGGCCAGTCGTCAAAGGGCTTCAGCGGCGCGAACAATTCGACGTTCGAGAATGGCGAAGCATCGCTGCCGTCATCGGGCCGGCCATGCTGGGAAACCACGGTTATGACTTCCGGGTGTCTGAGGAGAATCTCGCGCATTTTTCTGGAGGCGGCCTCGCCGTCATCCAGCGAGAGCGTGGTCGGCATGGAAGCGCGAATCCAAAAATTGCCTTCCTCCAAATGCGGAAGAAACTCGCTGCCCAGCCGAGGCGCGATCAGCACCAGGGTTCCGAGAGAAAAAGCAATTTCGATCCCGACCACCAGAGCCCGGTGAGAGAGCGCAAAACGCAGCGCGGGATTGTAAAGGCGGTGCAATGCCCGGACGACGATCGTTTCGGCTTCCTTCACACGCTCAGGAAGCAGGAAGGAGGCGATCACCGGCGTCACCGTGAAGGTTGCCAGCAACGCTCCGGCCAGTGCGTAGCCATAGGTGCGCGCCATGGGGCCAAAAATCTGACCCTCGACTCCCTGCATCGTGAACAGCGGCACGAAACCGGCTACCAGGATGAGCGCCGAAAATAGAACCGCCTTGTCCACCTGCAAAGCGCTGATCAGAATCAGCCGCAAACGATCCGTCCATGGGTGAATGGATGTTTCCTGCTCGGTGGCTTGCGTCGGGTCGGTCCCCCAGAAACCCTTCGCCAGCCGTTGCAGTAGAACGTTTCTTTCTTCAGGGGTGTGTTGAAAATTCCTAAAGATATTCTCGACCAGGATCACCGCTGAATCCACGATGATGCCGAAATCCACCGCGCCCACCGAAAGCAGATTTGCGCTTTCCCCCATAATCACCAGGAGAATGGTGGCGAAGAACAGCGCGAAAGGGATGTTCAATCCAACAATGACCGCGCTGCGGAGATTGCCGAGGAAAATCCATTGGATCAAGAAGACCAGCACGCATCCGAATATCAGATTGTGCAGGACGGTGTGGGTGGTGAGGGCGATCAGCGATGAGCGGTCATAATACGGAACCACGTGGACCCCCGGCGGCAGGCTCCCGTCGTGGTTCAGCTTCTCGATTTCCGCTTCGACCTTCGGAATCATGTCGGAGGTGGTTTCGGTTCGCCTCATCACCACGATCGATCCAACGACATCGTCCTGGTGGTCGCGGCCCAGAATGCCGAGTCTTGGCCGGTAGCCGACCGACACTTTCCCGATATCTTTCATCAGCACTGGGACGCCATTGGCTTGGGCGAGGACCACATTCTCGATGTCGTCGACCTTGTAGCCCTGGGCCAAATCGTCGTTGCCGCCGTCATCCACCAGACCGACACCCCGAATATTGATGGACTGTTGGCCTATGTGGATTTCGCGTCCACCCACGTTTATGTTGGCGTTGCCGAGTGCCGTGAGGATTTGGGGGACGGTGACGCTGTAAGCTTCGAGCTTGTGAGGATCCACCTCGACTTGGAATTCCTTGGTAGGGCCGCCCCAACTGTTGATGGCAGCGATGCCGGGAATGGTCAGCAGCCGGCGCATGACGATCCAATCCTGCACCGTGCGCAGATTGGTGATTCCGAAATGCTCCGGGCCGACGACCTGATAACGATAGATTTCCCCGGTCGAGCTATTGGCTTGGATGGTGGGAACCAGCCCGCCAGGCAGGCTGACGTTCTGTTGCATGGCGACCGATGCCTGGGCGTAAGCGAAGTTG
>Ga0302325_10031876_pt1 | contig 10832 bp, 9 predicted proteins | sample Palsa_T0_2_FD_201948 | JGI IMG/M metagenome (GOLD analysis project Ga0302325, IMG submission 201948) | Peat permafrost microbial communities from Stordalen Mire near Abisko, Sweden - Palsa_T0_2 | ecosystem: Environmental > Terrestrial > Soil > Palsa > Peat permafrost | place: Sweden: Abisko... | reverse complement strand
ACGAGGAGTCCCGGCCGTCTTCGGCTACTGTTCTGAAAGGACGATATGAGCGGGCGTCGCTCAGGGCGTCACCCGAAGGTGTACCTGATAGGTGGAATCTTTCCGCGGCGGAGTTCTGGCACGAAGGTGCCACCGGACCGGGGACCAGCGCTCCGCTAGGAGATCAGGCCGAGTTCCCGTGCTCGGCCGACAGCCTCGGTGCGGACGGCCACGCCTAGCTTGAAAGCGACGGCAGGAGCACACTTGAGCACGTTGGCGTAACGCGTGACCTAGTTCCCGGGCTGCGGGAAGATTGCCCTGGTGGCAGGTGGCTCTCGCGGCATCGGCCTGACGAGAGCCCGCAGGCTCGTGAGCTAAAGGGGCAAAGGAACGCCGATGGGATCGCAATCGAGCTGGGGTCTGACGTTGCCGCTCAGCGGGCTGCCGCTTGCCGCCCACAAAGACCTGGTAGCGGGCCTGCCCGAGCTTGGCTACACCGATGCCTGGTCGGGCGAGCTGAACGGGATCGACGGCTTCACCCCGCTGACCCTTGCCTCCCAGTGGGCGCCTGAGCTGCGCCTGGGCACCGCGATCGTCGGCATCTACACCCGCGGGCCGGTCTCGCTCGCCGTGCAGGCCGGCACGCTGGCTGCGCTGGCTCCCGGCAAGTTCGTGATGGGCATCGGCACCTCGTCCCAGGTCGCCGTCGAGCAGTGGAACGGCATCGCGTTCTCCAAGCCCTACCAGCGTTCGCGGGACATGCTGCGGTTCTTGCGCGAGGCGCTGGCCGGCGGCAAGGTCACCCGCGAGTACGAGACGTTCTCGGTCAATGGCTTCCGGCTCGACCCGGCCCCCGAGGTCCCGCCTGCCCTCGCCCTGGCGGCGCTGCGACCCGGCATGCTCAAGCTTGCCGCCGCCGAGGCCGGTACGGCGATTACCAACTGGCTCGCCCCCAAGGACGTGCCGAAGGTGCGCGCCGCGGCCGGCCCGGATTGCGAACTGGTCGCCCGGATCTTCGTCTGCCCGACCACCGATGCCGGCACCGCCCGTTTTATCGGCAAGCGGATGATCGCCGCCTACCTCACCGTGCCGGTGTATGCCGCATTCCAGCAGTGGCTCGGCCGCGGCGACATCATCGAGCCCATGCTGACGGCCTGGAACTCCGGCGACCGCAAGGGCGCTATCGAGGCAATCCCCGACGCGCTCGTCGACGAGCTGGTGATCCACGGACCCGCGGAACAGTGCCGCGAGCGCGTGGCCGAGTACCAGGCGGCCGGCCTGGACACTCCCGTCATCGCGATCACACCGGTCCCCGGCCTCGACCCCGCCGACACCATTAGCAAGCTCGCGCCAGCCTGACACGCCCGGTCCGGACGACGCCGGGCGGGAAGGAGCCCGCCATGTCGGCCCGCAGTGTTTCTATACACCGCCTGGCATACTCACTCATCGTTTCGTCGACGAGGCGCACTGGCAGATGCAGGAAGCGATAAATATGTCTCTGTACCTCCGCGGTTCCCTCGCCTATGTGGACTTCCGGCGAAAACCGCAAGGTGTATCTGTACAGGATACTATTTAGGCAGTTGGTGTAGAAGGGCTGTGGGTTCGCTGCACTACGCACAGGCCGGCGGTTTGCGGTGCAGAAACGACCAGGCCACTTACCGTGGGGGCTGCCCGTGTGTAGCAACCGGTGATTGTACGACCGCTGAACGTGCGTTTTCCGGTTGTACTCATCGAGCCAGGCACGGCATCAAGGGAAACTTCGGCCACAGATGGTCCCAACTACTGATCAGTTCCGCAGCTTTGAGTACCCTGTTTAGACGATGTCGGCATGCGGTGGAGGCGGAACGTGGGCGTTTCGATGGACAAGCAGGCCCAAGTTTCAGCGCTTGGCCCGGACCGGCATGGAGTGCTCTGGTGCCTGATCACCGACCAGACCAGGCCAAGGCCGACTGGGTCGAGTGGCCGCCTACTCGCGAAGTCAGCCATGCACTGCAACCGGCTGTCCGCTGACCATAGCAGGGCCGCCAATCTTGTCGGCCCTGCCACCACTTGCAGCCCACGGCGGACATGGCCGATTGTCGCAGATCCACCTCAATGCGGATCCTGTGCTGATGAGCTCGGATATTGCGGTCGCGGAGCAGCCCGTGAGCTCGACTGACCGCAGCAACACGAGCGCCTATCACCGGCACCGGCTGCATCACTTGCTGGCCCCGCGGTCTATTGCGGTGCTTGGCGTGAGCGCGCGGCGCCGCAACATCGGCGCGATCGTTATGGACAACATCCGCGCGGCCGGATTCCGCGGACCAGTCACCGGAGTCGGACGCGAGAGGGCGACCGTGGCCGGCCAGCCGGTCGTCCCGTCGCTGGATGAGGTGGGCAGGGCAGACCTTCTCGTCGTATCCGTTCCAGCCAGTCAGGTAGTCGGAGCACTGAAGGAGGGGTCTGCCCTCGGCATCCGCAACTATGCCATCATTACGGCCGGCTTTGCCGAGTCGCATCAAGCTGGGGCGGAGGTCCAAGCTGAGATCCGGCAGCTATCGGCAGCCGACGACCTGGCTGTGCTGGGTCCGAACACCGTTGGATTCATCAACTACCGCGCGAAGGTAAACGCGTCGTTTGCCCCGTGGTGGAAGCTCGACCGGCCACCTGGCGATGTCGCTATCATCAGTCAGAGCGGCGGCACCGCGGGCGCGATTATGGTGCTCGGAGCAAAGGGAGGTGCCCGGTTCGGCTACGTCATCGGCTCGGGCAACGAAGCTGTGCTTGATCTGGTCGATTACCTGGACTACATCGGTGCCGACCCACGCATTCAGACGATCGCCATCTATAGCGAAGGCTGGCGGCGTGGGCGTGACGTGGTCGCACGTATCGCGCAACTCCGCGAAGCAAACAAGCTGATCGTCGTGCTCTCAGCAGCTCGCAGCGTGTCCGCGGCACGAGCGGCCGTGTCACACACAGCTTCACTAGCCACACCGGGCGACGTCAGCCGGCAGGTACTGGAATCCGTCGGCGCCATCGTGGTGGACACGCCGCAAGATGCCGGCGCCGCCCTGGCCATGCTTTCCTCCAAGCGCCCGCTGCCGCACGGTCGACGGTTGCTCGTGTGCGCCGATGCGGGCGGGTCCGGGGTGCTGTCGTCAGATCTTGCAGAGGAAGCCGGCCTATCGGTGCCGGAGCTGCCCACTGACACGCAGACCGAATTGGAGAAGTACGTTCCTGCCTTCGGCTCGGCCCGCAATCCGCTGGATCCGACGCCGGTTCTATTCGCCAATCTCCCTCAGCTGAAAGAGGTTATCCGTCTCGCCGCTTCCGATCCTTGCATCGATGCTCTTGTCGTCGCGTCGGCACACAACGGTCCCGGGGCCGTCCGTATGGGGCGCACCATGGCGCAGGCAGCAAGTCAAGTCGAGAAATTTTCATTTGCCGTCTGGAATGCCGGCTCGGACCAAGTTGCCAAGGAGTACCTGCGCCTCGGAATTCCTTATCTTGATGATCCGCGATCCGCCTTCCAGAGCCTGAGCAAGATCCTCTCGGCCCAGTCGGTCGATACGGATGGGGTCAGACGCGCTGGGGTAGCCGCGCGGGCCGTGCCTGCGGAGATGGCCGGCGTTAACCGAACAGCGTCTGCAGATGGCAGCCGGATTGCGCTGCTGACCGAAGACGTGCTCGAAGCTTGGTTCGCTCAGGCTGGCATCCGTGTCATCGCGGGCCGGATCTGCGTCAACGCCGACGACGCTGTCGCTGCAGCGCGTGAGCTTGGCTTCCCGGCTGTGCTGAAGTCTGTGTCACCGAAGGTGCCGCACCGGGCACGAGTCGGGGCGATCGCGCTCAGCATCGGGGATGAGGCTAGTGTGCGACGCGAGTACCGGCGTATTGCGGAGGCTGTCAGGTCTGCGACCGGCGACCGCAGGCCGGGCAGAATGCTGATGCAGGCTCAGGCGCCTAGAGGCGTCGAAGCCTTCCTCGGTATCCGTGTCGATGCTGGGTTCGGCCCGGTTGCCGCCATCGGCATCGGAGGACCGGCAGTCGAGGCGCAGCCGGCCGTTGCCTTCGGGCTAGTCCCGGCGCAGCGCTCTGATATCGAGGCGATGATCAGCCGGGCCCCCTTGCTTCGCGCGTCGCTCGATCGCCACCAGACAGAGCAGTTCCTGGATATCGCGGTGATGATCTTGAGGTGGTGGACCGATCAGGCCGGTGAGCTGGGTTTGGTCGAACTTGATGTCAATCCGATCATGTTCGACGCGGCGGGAGCGTTCGTCACCGATGCATTGGCAGTGCGGCGCACGGTATAAGCCGGAGGCGACATCATGAACGAGTCAGGAGCTCTCGCCTGCCGGCGCTGGTTGGCTCGGCGCGCCCACTAAATTTCACCGGAATTCGCGGGTCAGCGGATACTGGCGATCAGGTCACCTTCTTGGACTACGTCGCCCTCGGAGACATGCATTGTGGTGATCACGCCCGGGCCTTCGGCCAGGATCGGGATCTCCATTTTCATTGACTCAAGGATCACAAGCGTGTCGCCGTCGCCGACGTGATCGCCTTCGGTCGCGACCACCTTCCACACGTTCGCGACCATCTCCGCACGGATCTCGGCCACCGTCGACCCTCCTACACCGACTCGTGAGTGTTCATGAGGTGGTCATCCGCCCATGTTTGCCACCGGCCATCTCGCCGTAGCGACGCTTGTGAACTGCTGATCCTGGCCATCGGCCTCAAGCCGCACGGCCTGCAGGCGCGCGGTCCAGCGGTGCAGAGCGAATTCGGAAGTAAAACCGATCGCGCCGGTCAGCTGGTGCATATCCATGCTGACGAGCCGCGCTGTCTGCTGGGCGTAGCCTCCAGCGATGCTGCTGGCCTGCTCTTCAGCCTCTGTCCACGCTGCGTACCGGGTGGCCCAGCGCGCACCCTCCACGTAGACGTAGGCCTCAGCGAGCCGGTGCTGTAGTGCTTGGAACGACGCCAGTGGTCTGCCGAACTGCCGCCGCTCGGACAGATAGCGGGCAGTGAACGACAGCGCCTCGGTCGCCAGCCCGACGATCTCCGCCGCGTTCGCCACCCGCCACCAGCGCCGCAACTTATCGCCTGAGCCCGCGCCTAGCGACCGGCCGCCCTCCAGCTCGATCATGGCAAGCGGGAAACCGTACCTGCTCTCAATCGGCCCCAGCATGCGCGGCTTGCTGATAGCCCTGGCTGTCTCGCCGTCTTGGACGATGACGACGTCTAGGTCAGCGCCGTAGCGGATAATTGCCGGGGTGCCAGCGCGAGCCAGCCCAATGCGGTCAGGGACTTCGTCGCCGAGCAACGCTGGACCCACCAGAGACCGTGCTCCAATCGCCAAACCTCCCAGCAGGCTGCTTACCCGCTCGACAACTAGCTCGGCGTCCAGAGGGCCAGCATCCGGGTCGCTGAACAGATCTAGGAAGCCCGCCCTCTTGAGAGCCGCAGCGAGGTCTCGGTCGTCGTGGTCGCCGTCTGGCGTCGCGTGGCGACGAATGATCGAGTCGATCGACGCTAGCGTCGCCTGCTGCTGGTCAGAAAGATCGAAGTCCATGTCACCTCGCCGGTAGCTGCATGGCCTGATGTGAGATCAGGTTGAGCTGGATCTCGTAGCTGCCGCCGGCCACACCCGCTGCTAGTGCTTGCCACCAAAAGGCGTCCGGTGCGCTGCCAGCGATGAGCCCACGGGTCCCATATGCTTCCATGGCTGCATCGCCCACCAGTCGGTCGGCACGTGCCGTCGCTACCCGGGAGACAGAGGCCATCCCACCGGTCGAGATTCCTTTGGCACGCGCGTCGATCACACGGTAGGCGAGCAATCTGGCGACTTCGCAGGCCGCCTTCGCCTCTCCGAGGCGGCGCAGCAGCGCAGGATCATCCAACCTGCCCTCGCGCTGCGCCCAGCTCGCAACCGCGTCCAGCGTCCGCGAAGCGCGCTCCCAGCGCGGGGCGCCAACCCGCTCGTACTTCAGCGCGTCCCGCACGATCTGCCAGCCCTCGTTCTCCTCACCCAGCCGGTTAGATACCGGCACCTGAACGTCGGTGAAGAAAACCTCGTGCAAGGAGCCCACCTCAACGTAATTGGGTATCCTGCGCACTTCGATTCCCGGCGTTGTCATCGGGATCAGGAATATGGAAATGCCGACTCGCGGATCTTCGCCGCGCGCCGTGCGGGCCAAGAGGACACACCAGTCAGCGACCTGGCAGTGCGATGTCCAGATCTTCTGGCCGTTAATGACATAAGTGTCGCCCTCGCGGATGGCCGCAGTCCGCAACGATGCAAGGTCGGAACCAGCGTCCGGCTCTGAAAACCCTTGGCACCAGAATACTGAGCCGCGGGATATTTCCCGGAGGTGGTACTCCTTCTGTTCCGGCGAGCCGTACCGCATGATCGCTGGGCCTATCCAGTTTACGTTCATATATTGGGGGCCTCTGGGCTCTCCCACCGACCAGAGTTCCTCGCCCGTGATGAGATGCTGCCAAGCGCTGGCCTCGCTGCCGCCATATTCCCGTGGCCAGTGTGAGGTCAGCCAGCCCCGACTGGCCAGCTTGTGGTTGAAGCTCAGTGTCCGCGTTCGATCATCGGGCGTCACGACAGGACGCTGCCGCGGGTTCTCTATCCACTCCTTGGGAACCTCCGCTTCGACGAACTTCCGGAGATCGCGACGGTAATCTCGCTCTTCTGGCGCCCAGCCGAACTCCATCGGTTACTCTCCTTCGTGCCTATCCTGGCGTTCAAATTCTCTGCGTCGGTTTCCACCGGTAGGTTGGCCAGTTCCTGAGCGTCGACTTTTCCGGCTCCGGGAACGCCACGTGTTCGGGGCCGAAGATCGTGCGCTTCACCGAGCGCACCCTCAGGGTGCGGGACTGGTTCACGCGACAAGCTCGACTAGCGTCGCGTTCGCTGTACCGCCGCCCTCGCACATCGTCTGCAGGCCGAAGCGGATGTCGCGGGAGCGCATGTAGTGGACCATCCGCGTCATCAAGCTGGCGCCCGTCGCGCCCAGCGGGTGTCCGAGGGCGATTGCGCCGCCGAGTGGGTTGAGCCGCTCGGGGGCGGCGCCGAGGTCATGCGTCCACGCCAGGGGCACCGGCGCGAACGCCTCGTTCACCTCGTACACGCCTATCTCCGACAGCGGGATCCCGGTGCGCTTGAGGAGTCGCTCGGTGGCGGGGATTGGCCCGGTGAGCATGAGCACCGGGTCGGCGCCAACAGCCACGCCGCCGAGGTAACGGACGATAGGGGTCAGGCCGAGCTCCCTCGCCCGGTCCGAGGTCATTACCAGCAGCGCTGCGGCTCCGTCCGAGATCTGTGAGGAATTGCCGGCGTGAATTACGCCGTCCGCCTTGAAGGACGGCTTGAGATTGGCCATGACATCGACGGAAGTCCGCCGGCGCACGCCTTCGTCGACGGTGAACGCCATCCCGTTGACGTCGATGGGCACTATCTGGTCGTCGAAGGCCCCCGAGTCGATCGCGGCAGCGGCCTTCTCGTGCGACCTCACGGAATACTCGTCGAGCTGTTGCCGTGAAAACCCCCATCGGTGGGCGATGATCTCCGCGCTGATGCCCTGATTGAACGAGAACTCGCCGTACCGCTTGAGGACCCGAGGCCCATAGGGCATTCCGGCCTGCCGGGCGGCACCCAGCGGTACCCGCGTCATCGTCTCGACGCCGCCGGCGATGATGATTTCCGATTGTCCGGACATCACCGCGCACGCTGCATAATCGAGTGCCTGCTGGCTTGACCCGCACGCCCGATTGATCGTCACCCCGGGAATCTCCTGTGGCCACCCGGCGGCGAGGACCGCGAAACGGGCGATGTTACTCGACTGGTCACCGAGTTGGGTCACGCAGCCGATGACCACGTCATCCACCATCTCCGGGTCCAGGCGCGTCCGTGTGACCAGTGCGGACAGCACATCGGCCATCAAGTCGACCGGGTGAACCGGGCTAAGAGTGCCGTTGCGCTTGCCGTGGGCACTGCGCACCGCCTCGACGATGACTGCATCCCGCATCGCGGCTCCTTGAATAATCCGGCTTGGTACCGAACGTCCGGCCTAGGCGCGATCGCGCTGAGAGGCGTTCACCGGCGGCGCGCTGCGCCAGTCCGGGACACCGAACTCAGGCGTACCGCGGGCAAGCTCTCCTTTGGTTACCTCTGCCCAGTGAGCGTGGTTCAGTTGATGCAGCGAGAAGCACGCCTGCAAGGCATTGTGAAAGCCCATGTTGTCCACGGTCTGGTTGACTGACTCCTTGACCAGCAGCGCGGCGACACTCGGAAGCTGCGCGATGCGGCGGGCCAGATCGAGTGTCGTCTGGGCCAGTCGGTCTGGCGGGACCACTTTGGTCACCATTCCGATCCGGTACGCTTCATCGGCGTCGATCGAGTCCCCGGTCAGCATCAGTGCCTTGGTGCGGCGGGGGCCGAGCTCCCATGGGTGGGCAAAGTACTCCACCCCGCACATCCCGAGGCGGGTCGCCACCACGTCGGCAAATACCGTGTCGTCGGCTGCGGTGATCAGATCGCAACACCACATCAACATGAGCCCAGCCGAGAACACCGGACCGTGCACCTGCGCGATGGTGATCTTTCGCAGGTCACGCCACCGGCGGGTGTTAGTAAAGAAGTAATGCCATTCCTGCAGCATGCGGGCTTCAGCCCCAGAACGCGTTCCCCCGTTGGTTCGCGCCGACACATGCTGATCCGGTCCTGGGGCCAGGTCAGCCTGCTGCTGCCGGGTGCCGAGGTCATGGCCCGCTGAGAACATCGGGCCGTCGCCGGACAGGATCACGACCCGTACCGCGTCGTCTGCCTCTGCGGCCATGAAGGCCTCGCCCAGCTCGACCAGAAGGCCGCGGTTCTGTGCGTTCCTGAAGTCCGGCCGGTGTAGCGCTATCCGGACGATAGCACCGTCATCTACCGATTCGTAGCGTAGGAACTGGTAGTCGGCCACCGCTTCCTCCTGCCTCGTCGAATGCCTAAGAGTATACTCAAAAAACTCAACTCGCTTCCGTCAGGAGGGCTTCAGTGGCACCACCGATCGTGCGGACCCTGGACCAGTTGGCCGTCGGCGAGACGATTAGCTATCCTTCCCGGACGCTGAGTGATGCACAGTTCCTGTTGTTCAGCGCCATGACCGGAGATCGCGAGCCGGTCCACCTCGATCGGGTACTGGCTGCTGAGGGACCATTCGGCGCTCCGGTCGCGCACGGTCTCATGCTGGCCGCCATGACAGCGCTAGGCGGTTCCTACGAAGCCGGTCGCATCGCTGTCCTGGCCATCCTCGAGCAGTCGACGACGTTCCGGCGGCCAGCGTTGCTCGGAGACACGGTGACCTGCCATGGTGAGATCATCGAGATCATTCCGCGTGAGGCGGGCCGCGGCCTGCTGCGGATGAGGGTCGAGGTGCGGAACCAGCGCCAGGAAGCGCTGCTCCAGGGAGAGCATCTGTACCTGGTCACCCGGGACGACGCCCAGAACGACACCAGCTCAGGTTAATCAGTGCCCTGTTAAACTGCCCCCATCAGGAAGCCGCCCGTCGGCGAGCCGTTCCGGCTAGCGTAGAGATGGCTCTCCGAGCCCTCAGCCATTCTCTCGGTGCCGACCTCAACAGCCGGAAGATCTGGCCGGAGCCAGGGCGCCGCCGATCCGCCGACCGGCCGCTTTAGTGGAGATACGGAGTGATTGCCTCTAGATGCCGGCGCATCCGGTGCCGGGCCAGAGATGCGTCCCCCGCAATGATGGCCTCAACGATGGCGCTGTGCGCGTGATAAATCTCGGGGGCGCGCGTCCCGCTGGCATGAGAGGTAGCCCTGGCGTCTACGAGTTTGGTCAGGACCGTGACAAAGAGCGGGAAGGCCGGGCTCTTGGCGACCTCCGCTATCGCAACGTGTATGTCGTGCGTGTGCCGCCATAGTTCATCCAGGGGGATATTCCGCTCTGCCTCAATGGCATGGCGCAGCCTCTCGATGTCGTCCTCGGTGACGCGCTCCGTAGCTAGCTCGACGGCCGAAAGCTCCAATGCGACCCGGGCCTCGAAAAGCTGCAGCGGGGTCACGCCCTCGTATTCCAGGCAGACCGCGACGACGTTGGTCACCGGTTCTACATCCGGCCGGGTCACGACCAGTCCGCCGCCGCGTCCCTTGCGCATTCGGGCGGTGGTGTGCTGTTCCAGCAGGCGAGCGGCCTCGCGAACGATCGAACGGCTGGCGTTGTAGCGTTCCATAAGGTCTGCCTCGGAGAAGATCACCTCACCTACGGGCCAGCCGCGCCCGATGATGTACTGCTCAATATCGTCGGCTATACCTGCGGCTAGCTTCCGGTTGGAGGGCTGTTCCAAGGCGAAGAGCGAGCCGTTGCCGTGCTCAGGTACCTCAGTGTCCCGAGACAAGTCCGCGGCGGGTTCCCCGGCGAGCCGCGCGGAAACCGCGTCATCGTCGGCCGGTGCCGGTCGACGCGTCATGGCATTCCTTTTCGGTTGTTTGACCGCCACGACCACGCTCCCGCCTCAGGCATCTTCCCGGTAGCCGCTGGGTCCCGGGACGAACGACATCCCCGCTTCTCCATTATCGCGTCGTCAGCCGATCTCTCGGGCAAATGCATGGCAGCCGCTATCCCGCGGCCGGCTCGGGGAGTGTGACCTCGCTAGCCGGGCCGCCCACGGGCCGGATACCGGTGCCTCCGTGTCGTGGCAACAATAACAGTGTACTCTTAAGATGTGGTGGCCGGAACGGTCGCCCGGAACCAAACCCTGACGCGGAACCCGCATGCATCCCCGGGGTGCGCGCCGGACACGCGACGTCAGGAGGAAGGCGGCCCTGGTGGAGTTTGGGTGGTCGACGGCGGAGGCGGA
>Ga0302325_10031875_pt1 | contig 10832 bp, 11 predicted proteins | sample Palsa_T0_2_FD_201948 | JGI IMG/M metagenome (GOLD analysis project Ga0302325, IMG submission 201948) | Peat permafrost microbial communities from Stordalen Mire near Abisko, Sweden - Palsa_T0_2 | ecosystem: Environmental > Terrestrial > Soil > Palsa > Peat permafrost | place: Sweden: Abisko... | reverse complement strand
TGCCCACCAGATTGGTGTAGGCCAAGCGAACATCCCGGTAATTTTTCTCCGCGTCCAGGTAATCGAGCAGCGTGGCTCCGCCACGGTTGTATGCGAAGCTGACCGTGTCGCGCACCTTCATTGCCAGGTCCAGATACGTCGCCTTGTAAGTTTTCAAAAGCTCCAGCGTGCTCAACACGGTGGCATATGCCGAATCCACGTCGCTGAATACCTGCGCCTCGGCCGCGTCTTTCTCGCGCTGGCTCTTTCGGATATCGAGTTCGGTTCGCGCCTTCTCGCCCTGGTTCCTGTCATTGATGCGCAGGGGAATGTTCACGCTGAAACCGAAGTAGACCGGAATCGGAGGATTCCGCGATAAATCGACACTGAAAGTGGGGTCTGTCGATCCGTTGGCCACCGCCAGTTTTTGATCCGTGACTGCCTTATCCACCGATTGCACGGCGGCCCGCAGGTCCGGCCTATTGTCGAGCGCGATCGTTCGCAATCGATCCTGACCGGGAATGGTTTCCGTGAAATCGAAGGGACCGTTCACGTCAAAGCGTTCGAGCGGCGTCCTGTCGTTCAGCAAAGTCAGCAACTGGATCTTGGCGGTTCGCAAATTCACCAGGGCGTTCTGATAATCCGATTCGAACTGCGAACGCTGCAGAATCAATCTTTGCTGGTCAACCTTGGCGATGTCGCCGGCGTCGAAGCGGTCTTTGGTAATTTGGAGTTCTTTATCCCAGTACGCCAGATTGTCCACCGCGTTCTGCAAGACCGCCTTCGCTTGCAGAGTTTGCACGAATGCCGACCGCAAGTTAAAGAGCAAAGTGCGCTCCAGATCCGATTGTTCCGATTCGGCGATAGCGGTTCCCTTCTTCGCGCTTTCCAGACGCAATTCCCGCTTGTGCTCGCGCTCATGCAGGTAGCTCAGCGAAGCCGAAGGGAGCGCGAAGGCGAAAGGCCGGTACGCATTTCCGCCTGACCCGCTCGGCGAAGGCTGTGTCGTGAAGGGATTGATCTGATCGAGCGTCCCGGTCAGGTTCGGATTGGGCCGCAGGTAAGCAGTGATCTCACCGGCTTTCGATTCGTCCACGCCAATACGCCCGGCCTGCAGGGTCGGGTTTACCGCTTCGAATTTGTTCTTGATCTGCTGCCAGTTGTAGCTCTGCTGCCCGAGCGCCGAAGGAGCAAGGCAACTCGCGGCCAGTAGCCAGAGACTGGTCCGCCTCATGAAAATGTAGGCCAAATCCTAAGATAGCGACCGGCAGAATAGGCTTCCACTATCTTTTGTCCATCGGGCTGATATCTTTCGGACACCTCAAGTTATCTTTCGTCTATTCAGCTGGTTACGGCCTTGCGGGCGGATAGAATAAGGCCAGTATCTGATGCTCTTCTTTCTGCTCCGCGGCAGCCGCAAGACTGTTCTAATCCGCGCCGGCGCCATGATCGCGCTCATCGCTCTTGCCGATTGGCGGGTCGAGGGCAACATTCCCATCGGTTTTCTTTACCTTTTTCCGATGCTGCTGATGGGAAGCGTTCTGAACCGCTGGCAGATTGCCGTTTCCGCCGTTCTTTGCAGCTTTCTCACCGAAACGTTCGATAGCTATGAATGGCTGCCGGAATCCGGCGTGCCGCGCGACATCATGGTCTTCGCGGCGTTCTTCGGCATGGGCATTTTCGTCTACGAAGTGGTGCGTAGCCGACAGGTCGCGCTGACACATTTACGGCAGATCGAGACAGAAAGCGAAGCGCGCCGCGATGCTGAGGAGCAGCTTGAGATCCTTGTCGAAAGCAGTCCGGCCGCCATCTTTACGACCGATGAAAAGGGCGCGGTGCTGTTAGCCAACGACGCCGCGCACCGGATGTTCGCCCTTCTTCCGGGTTCCATGTCGGGCAAACCGATTCGGCAGTTTCTGCCTTCCCTGGTCAACGTCCCGGCACTGGATGAACACCGGCAATCCTTCCGCACCGTGATGCAGGGACGCGGCAGGCGGCAGAACGGAGAAGTCTTTCTCGCGGATATTTGGTTTTCTACCTATAAGACCAGCGCCGGCCCGCGTCTGGCTGCCATGGTGATCGATACCTCGGAGGACCTACGGACCCGGGAAGAGTTCTCCCTGAACCAGTTGCTGGCCAGTTCACGAATTCTGGTGGGCGCCGTGTCGCATGAGATTCGCAACGTCTGCGGCGCCATCGCGGTGGTTCACGAGAATCTGGCTCGCGGGGGCGGGTTGGCCGGGAACAAGGATTTCGAAGCGCTCGGCACGCTGATCCTCGCGCTCGAAAAGATCGCTGGAATGGATCTGCGGCAATCCGCCAATCAAGCCGCGGGTATGGACCTACAGTCGTTCCTCGAAGAGGTGAGGATCGTGGTGGAACCATCTCTCTCCGAAGACGACATCGAGTCGAAATGGGAAATCGAGCCGGGGCTACCGATGGTCTGGGCGGACCGCCAGAGCTTGATGCAGGTGTTTCTCAACCTGACGAAGAATGCCGCGCGCGCCATGCAGTCCGAGCCGGTTCGAGAGTTGACGATTTCGGCCAGCCTCGCCAAGCAGTGCGTTAGCGTCAGGATTCGGGATACCGGCTGCGGCGTGCAGAATCCGGAGCGCCTTTTCCGGCCGTTCCAACCCGGCGCTCAAGCGACTGGGCTAGGCTTGTATTTGTCGCGGGCCTTCATGCGTTCCTTCCGCGGGGATGTCCGGTTCGAGCCGGAGCCCCATGGATCCAGTTTCATCGTGGAACTTTCGCCCGCGTCCGATGGCAACGGCATAGAGAGCGGCCCACAAAGCGATGCAGCGGCAAATTCGAATTCTCCTGGTGGACGACCACAGCTTGTTCCGCGAAAGTCTCAGCCGGTTGCTGGAAGCCGAGCTTGATTACAAAGTCGTAGGCAACTGCGCGTCTGCCACGGAGGCACTTGAGTTACTGAAATCCACCCCGGCCGATCTTGTCCTGCTCGATTACGATCTGGGCGATGAGCAAGGTTCCAGTTTCCTGGCGGAATCGAAGCGGACCGGGTTTACCGGCAAGATTCTGATGGTGACCGCGGGCATGAGCGACGCGGGAACCCTACGGGCCATGGAAGGCGGAGCATCCGGAATTTTTCTCAAGCACAGCCCGCCGGCGCAGCTTGTTGAGGCGATCGAGAAAGTAATGAACGGCGAAGTATGGCTCGATTCTAAGGCGGTCCGTTCACTGATCGCCGGGGCCAACAGCAAGTCGGATGAGCAGCGCACCGCACAGCCGCTGACCCCGAGGGAACGGACCGTCCTCAAGTCGGTTTTCGAAGGGCTGACGAATAAGGAGATCGCGTCTGTTTTGCAGGTTTCAGAGAGCTCGGTCAAGGCGGTGCTGCAGCAGTTGTTCGATAAGACCGGAGTGCGTTCCCGTAGTCAGTTGGTGCGTATCGCGCTGGAACAACACTCGCAGGACTGGTTGACGGATTAAGTCCGGAAGCGCTCATCGATCTCTACGCGATAGCCGCTTGCCAGGCGGTTTGTCTCGTTCGCCATTCCGACTACCGCCATCAACTCGCCGAACATCTCTGGCGTCATGCCGGCTTTCTTCGCGGCTGCACTGTGGGATGCGATGCAATATGGGCATTGATTGCTTATGCTGACCGCCAGATAGACTAACTCCTTCGTCAAGCCGTCCAGCGCGCCGGGAGGCATGATCTGCTTGATGCTTTCCCACGTTCGCTTTAGTGTGGCCGGATCATGCGCGAGGGCCTTCCAGAAATTGTTGATCCAATCGATTTGACGCGTGCGCATGATGTCGTCATACACTGCCCGGACTTCCGGATTCGCTTCGTTGTACTCGATCATAAATGTGGCATCGGGGGCTTGAATGTCTTCCACGGGAGATAGCCCTGCCGCTGGAGAATGCGCTTGTAGACTTTGCCGCCTGCTGTCGCGTAAAGCGTGTGCATGTCCGGGCCGCCAAATACCAGGCTACTGAACCCTTCGGGCGACGGATCGCGAATGATTCCTACTACTCGCCCCGCTTGGTCGCAAACTTGTATGCCTAGCTTCGTCGTTACATAGAGGTGGGCCAGGGTATCGAGCGTCATGCCATCGGCGCCGCTGCGCAACGGGCCGCTGGTCACATCGTCCGGCAGTTCCAGATGATAGAACGCCTCACCATTCGTCAGAGATCCGTCTTCTTCGACCGCGAACGACCAAACCCATTTCGATAAAGTGTCCGCGACCATTAATAGCGACTCATCGGGTGAGAAACGCACGCCATTTGCTAGCCAGTGACCTTCATAAACTACACGCTTCCTGCCGTCCTTTCCGATGAACCAGACCTTGCCCGTCGGCGATTCCGTTATGTAGATTTCGCCCTTCGAATTCACGGCGAGGTCATTGCCTTCGATGCCTTCGGCGATCACCTTTTCTGAGCCTTCCGGCGAATACGCTACGACTCGTTTCTTCGTGTTCTGCGTAACGTACAGACGGCCGTCGGAGCCGAACATCATTCCGTTCGGGCCGCCCGCTCCATCTTTGAAGAGCGTCTCTTTACCATCTGGGCTAACGCGGAAAATCTTGTTCGCCTTGATATCCGCGAAGAACAGGTTGCCGTCTTTATCCACGGCCGCGGTCTCCGCCTTCTGATGACCGCTGCTCACTACTTCCCAATCCTGGCCTGGCGCCAGCATGCCGCTGATGGTTCGCTCATCGCCCTTGGGCGCGGGCTTGACGATTGGAGCCGGATAACCCGCCCACAGCCATCGCAGCATGTCCGGCAGGATCGCGCCGCCTTGCTGACCGCTATGCCCGAGCGTGCCTACTACGAACTTGGCATCGTAGCCCGCGAATTGAAAAGCCGAATACATCTCCTGATTGGCCAGATACCAATTGCCGCCATAGATGCTCTGATCCTTCACGCCATCCTGCAGGAACACGCGCAGGGGGAGCGCCTCCATCTTGCGGATCAGATCCGGCAGCACGTCGGCCCCGCGCAGATTGGCGAAGCTTCCGATGCAGCTGATGACGCGATGGAACGAATCGGGCCGCTCCCACGCAGCGACGAACGACGCGATGCCGCCGGAGCTCGAACCAGCGAGTCCGCGGTCATCGGGGTTCTTCGAAATGTTGTATTGCTTGCCCACTTCGGGCAAGATCTCTTCGAGCAAGAAGCGCGCGTAACGATCACCCAACGCGTCGTACTCGTAGCTGCGGCCAAAGCGATTCTGCTGCGTGGCTGGATTCTTGGCCACCATCACGCCCGGGTTTATGAAGACGCCGATTGTTACGGGGATGGATTTGTCCGCGATCAGGTTGTCGAAGACGACGGGCACTCGCCATGCGCCCTTCTCACTGACCATGCCGCCGCCATCCTGAAAAACCATCAGGCAGGCGGGCTTTGCCGCATCGTACTGCGCGGGGACGTAGACCCAGTAGTCCCTGGTCGTCCCCGGGTAGATCTTACTTGTCGACCAAGCGAACTTCGTTACTTTCCCGTGCGGCACATCCGGCTTTACTTCCGAATCCGGACCAAGCTTGTACTCTTGCGCGGAGGCGGCTCCTAGAATCGCAAATAGGAGTATGAAGCGCTTCACGACAGTTTCCAGCCGCCGCGATACGGCTTCAGCAACCACTGGTTTGCATCGGAGTCTCCGACGATCTCCTGCTTGGCCGGGTCCCATTTCAACGACCGCCCCAGGCGCGTTGAGATGTTGCCAAGATGGCACATCACCGCGGAACGGTTGCCTTCTTCGACATCGGCGTTGGGTTTTTGGCGGCTCTTGATGCAATCTAGAAAATTGCGGGCGTGTGGATCGTTGGGCGTCGTCCCTTTCACTTCGATCGCTTCCATCGCGGGTGGCTGAGCGTTCTTTCCATCTGGGGCGATTACCTCAGGCTTCACGGTAAACCCGCCCCGCGTCAGCGACATCATGCCCTTTGACCCGTAGATATCGAGCGTGAATCCTTTGCCTGTCGAGATCTCGCTGGTGGTCCACGTTACAACGCCCTTCGAGAATTGATAGGAGACCTGCTGTACGTCAGGCGTCTCGCCGCCGTCGGTCAACGCGTAACGGCCACCGAATCCCGCCACTGAAATTGGCGCATCTTCAGCCATGATCCAGCGCGCAATATCGAGATGGTGCGCGCCCCAGTTTGTCATCTGTCCGCCCGAGTAATCCCAGAACCAGCGGAAGTTGTAAATGCAGCGGAACGGATCGAACCCAATTTTAGGCGCGGGACCGAGCCACGTATCCCAGTCGAGAGTCGAAGGCGGGGTCGACGTCAAGATTTCTTTCGGCTTGAATCCGGGCATGGCATTTCGCTGATAGCCCGCGTGGATGCGATGCACTTCACCGATTCCACCGTCATGAATCAGCTTGACAGCCTGAATATAGTGCGGCGCCGACCGCTGCTGGCTGCCGGCTTGCACTACGCGCTTGTTCCTACGAGCCGCGTTCACCATGTACTTGCCTTCGCCCAGCATCAGCGTGAGCGGCTTCTCGCAATATACGTCCTTGCCCGCGTCGCACGCCGCTACTGTGATCAACGCGTGCCAGTGGTCTGGCGTCGCTACAATCACGGCGTCGATATCTTTCTGTTCCAGTAAGCGCCGGAAATCGTGATAGCCTTTGGCGCGGCCCTGACTGTCGGAGATCGCCTTGTTCAGAAACGGTTCGTACACATCGCAGGCTGCTACCGGTTCCACATCCGGTTGCTTGAGGAACGTGCCCCAGTCGTCCCGTCCGCGCCCGCCGCAGCCGATCAATCCTAGGCGGATCCGGTCATTCGCCCCCAAGACGCGCGACATGTTGAGTGCAGTGGCAGCGCCGATTGCGGCGCGGGAAAATTCTCGTCTGGTAGTGGAATCGCTCATAGGAAATCGCCATTAGTTTATTACAGGCGCAAAATTTGCAACCTTTAACGGTTTCGCTTGATCCATGTGGTAGCTACTCAGAATAGGAGAAATTATGAAAACTACGTACACGATAGACCCCGCTCACTCGAGCGCTCAGTTCACCGTTCGTCACATGATGATAACCAACGTCCGAGGGAGTTTCAGCGGCGTGACAGGGACCGTCGTCATCGACTCGGAAGATTCCAGCAACTCCACCGTTGAAGCCACTATCGATACCACGACTCTCAACACTCTCGACGCCGGCCGCGATGCCCACGTGAAGGGAGCCGAATTTCTCGACGTGGAAAAATATCCCACCATCACTTTCAAGAGCGAAAAGGTGGAAGTCACCGGTGAAGGCGAAGCCCAGGTCACCGGAGCATTAACCGTCCACGGCGCGACCAAAGACGTGGTTCTCGAGGTCGAAGGGCCCACTGCGGAAGCCAAGGACCCCTGGGGCAACTTCCGCATCGGCGCATCCGCCACCACCAAGATCAAGCGCAGCGAATTCGGACTGACCTGGAGCACGGCCCTTGAAACGGGCGGAGTGTTGCTTGGCGACGATCTGAAGATTACGCTCGACGTGTCGTTGATTAAACAGGCCGCCTGAGGGGCGCCTTCATCAAACAAGCCGCCTAAAAAACGAACTGTTTTCGGCTGGGAGCGTATACCAGTAAGTGAAACTGATTTTCTCCACGATATTCGTCTCCGCAGTGCTCTTCGGCCAGACTCAGCCTGAATTTGAGGTAGCCTCCATCAAGCCCTCGAGCACCGCGCCTGAAGGCCAATTCAACTTGGGCGTCCACATCGACGGAGCACAGGTGCGGGTGACCTATTTTTCGATGAAGGACTACGTCCTGATGGCTTACGGCATGAAGAACTACCAGTTCTCGGGGCCGGATTGGATGACGTCGGCGCGCTTCGATCTCTCGGCAAAGCTGCCCGACGGCGCCACCCGGTCCCAAGTGGGCCCGATGCTGCGGACTCTGCTGGAATCCCGGTTCCAAGTCAAGGTGCACCATTCCAGCAAAGACATGCCGGTTTATGCGCTGGTGGTGGCGAAGGGCGGACCCAAACTGAAGGAGACACCTCCGGGCGAAGCGGCCGCCGGCGGCGCGACGAATGTCGTTGTAAATGCAGGCCGGGGAAGCACGAACGTGGATCTTGGAAACGGCGCCTCGATCGTGTTCGGCGAATCCTCGCTGGAAGGGCAGAAACTGACAATGGCGATTCTGGCCGATCAGCTGGGCCGCTTCGTGGATCGCCCGGTAGTGGATCAGACTGACTTGAAAGGCGCTTACGACTTCAAACTCGACTTCCAGCCTGACGATTTCCGCGCCATGCGGATTCGCGCGGCGGTTGCGGCGGGCGTGAATTTGCCTGCACAGGCGCTACGTTTGCTGGAAAACGCTTCTGACGGACCGCTGCTGGCTGAGATCCAGACTCTAGGGCTACGGATGGAATCGCGAAAGGCTCCTGTGGACATTCTGGTGGTCGATAGCTGCCTGAAGATGCCCACGGAAAACTGAATCCGGGTGGTTCAGGCGGATTTGGCGTTTTTGAAGCCACGCGGACGGACTAGACGGGCAATGATGCAGTGCTGCTGCTCGGTAAGCGTGGGATCCGGGAGAATAATCGGCGATGGGAATTGGGGCAAAGTTGGGTAGCATTTGTGAAGTTCTCCTGCCTGAAGAATAGCGCAGGGGATGTCGGCGACATGGTCGGAAGAAGATTAGATTAATGGAATCAGTGAGATAGAAAAATTTGAAACGCGGTGATCGCTGGTGTTGCGACTCGTCGGGCCAGAGTGCTATAACCTGCTAATGAATCCGGCCGCCGGCCGCCGCGCGATTCTCGCGTATCTGCTCGTCACGTGGACCGTCAGTTCCGTGTTCTATTTCCTCATTATCAAGTCCGCGGGCACGACTGCCGCGGACGGAGCCTACACCACCTGCCTGATGTGGTGCCCCGCCATAGGGGCCTTGCTCACCTGCAAGTATCTCGGCCGCCCGATCGCCAGCCTTGGTTGGCAGTGGGGACAAACGCGGTACCAAGTTATCAGCTACCTGATCCCTCTCGGCTATTCCACCGTTACCTACTCCATCGCCTGGTTGACCGGTATCGCCGCGTTAAACCCGAAACAGACTGCCGATGCCTATTCGCGGTACTTCGGTCTCGGTCACATATCCAGACCTCTCGGTATCGGGCTCTATTTCCTGGTTGTCGCCACCGTCGGAGTAATCCAAAACTGCGCTACCACTCTAGGCGAGGAAATCGGTTGGCGTGGATTCCTCGTGCCCGAGCTGGCCAAACGATTTTCATTCACGGCAACGGCTGTTCTCTCGGGCGTAATTTGGGCTTTGTGGCACGTGCCAATCATCGTTTTCGCCGGCTACAACGTGGGAACCGGCTGGTATGGTTTGGCGGTTGTTTCCGCCAACATGATCGTCCTTTGTTTCGTCCTGACCTGGCTACGCCTGAAGTCCGGCAGCTTGTGGACCGGAGTGATTCTGCACGCTTCCAGCAACCATTTCATCCAACAGTTCTTCGACCCCATGACCGCGTACACCGGCCGCGCGAAATACATCCTCGGGGAATTCGGCATCGGATTCACTCTTGTCGTGGCTGTGCTGGCCACCTAATTTTTGGATGCGCCGCGCGGAAGTGGCCCAACCTCGTTAAGCGGGCTTGGAAGTCCGGCTTCTCAGATGGCCGATTGCCGGACGCTAACTTCCCAGTCAATGCGTTCCTGCGAGCTTCGGGCTGCGAGGAACGCCCGCGTCAGTGTAGCCCCGCAGCGTGACTCGCGACCTGATCCGCGCGGCTTGACTGGCCGTGAACAGCAGGTGGCCCCTGGCTGCCTCCGCGATCTGCGTGAATTCAAAGACGGCGCTCATCACGCCGGTTGGGCTGTGATCGTTTGAATTGAGCAGCAAGTGACCGATTTCGTGCGCCATCACGGCCCCCAGCACTGTCGAGATGCCGGTTTGCCCGTCTCGCGCCTTCCGCTCAATTGCTGGATAAAGCAGATGGGCGACATCGAGTTCCTCGACGGAGTGGGTCCCGACGAAGGAATAGCCAAGAGCGACATCCTTAGCCGGAACCATTCTTCGCTCGACGAGGAAAAGGGTGAGTCCGTTGGGCGCTGGACCCTTCCGCCAGTCGACGTTGACTCCGGCCGCGCCGAGTATCCGCGTAGCTTCCTTCTGTGCCGCGGGTATAACGCCTTTCGGCGCTCCGAAGTTATCGACCACCTGAATGGAGATGGTGGGTTTTTGCGCCAGGGCAGATGCAGCCGCCCATATGCAGACCGCTGTCACTGCCAGTTTTTGAGTTCTCACTTTGCCGCTCCCGGCCAAACCGCGAGAAGGGCTTAGAACCGGGGCCAAAAAAAGTGAGAGGCATGGGCTAGAATGATGCCTGGCTCCTCATTGACTGAATCTTGCGGGGAAGTCTCGGTGCTGCTTGGCGAACTGAAGCGCGGGCGCAAGGGCGCACTGGACGAGCTGATACCGCTTGTTTACAGGGAGCTACGCCGCGTAGCCGGCCATTACATGCGCGATGAACGGCCGGGCCACACACTGCAGCCCACCGCGCTGGTGCACGAAGTTTTCCTGCGGCTGGTAGATCAGAATCACGCCAATTGGCAAAACCGGGCGCAGTTCATCGGCGTGGCGAGCCAGTTCATGCGCCGCCTTCTGGTGGACCCGGTCGGCGCGCTCTCAAACGCGGCATCCCCGTCACCATGAACGAAGCGATTTTGCAGCGGGCGGCGGGCGCGGACCATACGGAAGAGATTCTGGCCGTGGATGAAATGCTGGTTCGTCTAGCCGAACTCGACGCACAGCAGGCGCGGATCGTTGAACTGCGCTACTTCGGCGGGATGTCGGTGGAAGAGACTGCCGAGGCCATGGCGATTTCCCCGCGCACCGTGAAACGCGATTGGGCCTTGGCGAAGGCCTGGATGAAGAGCCAGTTGTGACGCC
>Ga0302325_10031874_pt1 | contig 10832 bp, 9 predicted proteins | sample Palsa_T0_2_FD_201948 | JGI IMG/M metagenome (GOLD analysis project Ga0302325, IMG submission 201948) | Peat permafrost microbial communities from Stordalen Mire near Abisko, Sweden - Palsa_T0_2 | ecosystem: Environmental > Terrestrial > Soil > Palsa > Peat permafrost | place: Sweden: Abisko... | reverse complement strand
AGCCGCGACTGGACCTGGAGCACGCCGTCCGCAGCGTCCTGCGCGAAGGATCGGAGGAGCTCGCCCGCCAGGTGGCCGAGCAGGCGGTCGAGGAGTACGTCCGGTTCGAGCCGGGACGCCCGGTGGCCGGCGTGTTCTACGAGCTGTCGGCGCTGGCGGGCCTGCGGCTGGACGAGCTGATGGCGCAGCAGCTGGCCGAGGCCGCCGCCGACATCGGCGGGGCGGGCGGGTCTGGCGGGCTCGACGACCCCGGGCGGCACCTGCGGTTCGAGCTCCAGCGGACTCAGACCACCACCCGGGCCGAGCTGCTGCGGGGTCAGATCCGCAAGTCCATCAGGGAGCTGCTCGTCGCCGACCGGGGGGCGGACGCGGTCGCCAAGACGCTGCGCCAGCCGCTGACGGCCGACATCGACATCTCGCGGGCGGGCCGGGCGCAGCTGGCCGAGCTCCAGCGGGTCATGATCCCGATCGAGCGCAAGCTCGCGACCACGGTCATGCGCAAACGCCGCAGCCGCACCGACCTCATTGACGTCCGGGCCACCCTGCGCGCCTCGATGGCGACCGGCGGGGTGCCGGTGAAGGTCGTGCACCGCAAGCCCCGGCCCACCAAGCCGCACCTGTACGTCCTGGCCGACATGTCCGGGTCGGTGGCGAACTTCGCCGCCTTCACCGTCAGCCTGGTGGCGGCGATGTCGCCGCTGTTCTCCCGGCTGCGGACCTTCGCCTTCATCAGTAACGCGGCCGAGGTCACCGACGCCTTCCGGCAGGTCCGCGGCCCCGAGCAGGCGATTGCGGCGATGCGCGACTACGTGACGGCCGGCGAGCTCGGCAGCTCGACCGACTACGGCCGCGCGCTGCGGCAGTTCTACGCCACCGTCGGCCAGGAGCTGGAGCACCGCGCCACCGTCCTCATCTTCGGGGACGCCCGGGGCAACTTCCGCCCGGCCGAGGCGGCCACGCTGGCCAAGATCGCCCGCCGGGCCGGCTCGGTGTACTGGCTGAACCCCGAGCGGCGCACGGACTGGGACACCGGGGACTCCCTGATGAGCGCCTACGAGCCGCACTGCACCGCGGCCGTCACCTGCCGGACCCTGAACGACCTGCGCGGCTTCATCGAGCAGCTCGGCTAGTCCGCGGCTAACCCGGACTGGGCAAAAGGCCGGTTACGCCGCGGCGAGCCTGCGTTGTGCCTCGGCGTAGACGTCTTCAGGCAGCGGCCCGCGCGATGCCGCCGCCACGTTTGCGCGCAGGTGCCCGAGCTTGCCGGTGCCGACGATCGCGCTCGACACCCCGGGGTGGCTGAGCGTGAAGCGAAGGATGAACTCATGCCGGCTCATGCCGTCCTCGAGCAGCTCATCGAGCTTGGCTGCCGCCCAGCGGTCCTGGGCCGGGGGGCCGGAGGAGCTGAGCGGCTGCACGGTCCAGTTCTTGTCCTCGGACGCGGTCCCGCGGGCGACGGCGCCGCGGATGAGCACGCCCGCCCCGGCGTTCGCCGCGCGGGAGATCAGCTCGTCATGCTCGGGCTGGAGGGCGGAGTACGGGATCTGGACCACATCGAAGACGCCCATGGCGATGTGATCGGGGAGGTGGGGCAGCGTGCCCGACATCCCGATAAAGCGAACCTTGCCCTCGGACCGCAGGCTCTCGAGCGCCTCGAGCGTCCCGCTGGCCTCCAGCTCGGTCCGCGGCGGTGACAGGTGCACCTGGACCAGGTCCAGGTGATCAGTTCGCAGGTGCCTGAGGCTCTGCTCGACGCCTGCGCGGACGTTGGCAGCGCTGTAATCGTGGGGGACCAGCATGGACTCCCCGGGCGGCGCGGACGCCGAGCAGCCGCACTTGGAGGCGAGGAAGAACTCGCCGCGGCGCGGGCCGAGGTAGCGGCCGATCAGCTCCTCGCTGCGCCCGTAGTCGATCGAGGTGTCGATCAGGTTGACCCCCGCGTCAAGCAGCTCGCCGAGCAGCCGCCCGGCGTCCTCGTCGGCGATCGGCGGAGCGCTGAGGTGGCCGGCCGGACCGGTGAGCTGGCCGCGCAACTCCATCGCGCCGTAACCAAGGACCGATACCTCGACGCCGGTGCGACCTAGAACTCTGGTGGGGATCGTCATCTCGTCATCTCGCCTAAAGTAGGTATACGGAGAGCTTTCCGTTTACAGGCTACGGTACCGGAGAGGTGTCCGGTTAGCAAAGAGAGGGCGGGATGCGCGCAGACGCTGCGAAAAACCGCGAGCACATCCTCGCGGTCGCCCGCGAGGCGTTGAGAGAGTCCGGGGACGCCTCGCTCATTGGCATCGCCAGGCGGGCGGGCGTCGGCCCGGGAACGCTGTACCGTCACTTCCCCACCAGGGAGGCGCTCCTCGCCGCCGTGTACAAGGACGACGTGGAACGCCTGGTCCGCTCGGTGCCGCAGGTCTTGGCGGAACACGCCCCCCTCGACGCGTTCCGCGTGTGGTTCCGTACGCTCGCGGACTTCGTCCAGCTGAAGCGAGGACTCGGGGAGGCCTTGCAGACCCCGGTGCTGCAGGAGGTGACCGACAGCGCCTACGCGCCGGTGGCGTCGGCCGTCGGGGAGCTGATCGCCGCCTGCATCGCGGACGGCACCATGAGGGAGGGCCTAGACCCCGAGGACGTGCTGCTGATGATGAGCTTCATGACCCGGGTCGAACCCGCTTCCGCCGCCGCGGCTCGGGCCGATCGCGCGATGGAACTGGCCATCTACGGCCTCCGCGCTTAGCCAGGCGTTGCTGCCCACCGCGAGTCGCGGGTGATACAGCCGCAGCGAGACCGAGCAGGTTAGCCGCCAAGAGCATGGTCGCCAAGGACCTGGTCGCGAAATGAAGTCGTTATCGGGCCGAATCTCGTCACCGGGAGGGTTCAGCCGCCGCCAGACCTCAGCGGCATGCGAGCCCCCTCAGCCGGGCAAAGCGACGCCCCCGACCGTCATGGACCAATACGGCGGGGGCATCGCGCAGGCACAGGTCATACGTGCGTGTAGGTCGGATGGCCGCTTACTGGCCAACCACCTTGGCGGCGGCGGTAAACACCGGGAGGTAACCGTCGGCCTGGCCGGTCGCGGTCGGGTGGTAAGAGGTGTGAATGTCGAAGATATCGACGGAGTTCAGCCAGCCCGCGCTGTCGCATAGTTCGTGGCCTGAGAACTGAGTGCGGACGTCGGCGAAGTAGAAGCCGGCGTTGTCGGCCGCAGTCTGGATGACGCCGTCCACGTCGTTAATGCCGTTGTCAAGGGCCTGATGATCGGCGCTCGACAGGCCTAGGCAGATCGGAGCGCTGAGGTCGTAGAAGTCGGGGTAGTCGAGTACGACGACTTTGGCGTTCGGGGCGTCGGCCTTAATGTCGGCAAACAGCGTGCTGAGGTTGCCGGACAGCGTGGTGTTCGCGTATTGCTCGGCCTGGGAAACGGCGCTCTCGCAGGTGCTGGTGGAGTCCAGGATGCAGGTTTCCATGATCGAGGAGAAGCCCGCGTCATTGCCGCCGACGGTAATGCTAACTAGCGTCGTCGACGCGCTGAGGGACGAAAGCTGGCTGCTGATGACGCTGCTCGTCGTGGCGCCCGAACAGGCGACAGACGTGAAGGAGGCCGGCGAGTTGGCCGACGCCCACAGCGGTCCGTAGGCATTGGGGCTCTGATCGCAGGATCCGCTCTCGTCGCCTGCGCCGACTCCAGAGGAGTAGGAATCGCCGAGGGCTACGTACCTGACGGACGAGGCGGCTTTGGCGGGTATTCCCGTTCCGGTGATAGCGGCGGCGAGCCCCAGTGTAAGCGCGGCAACGCCAATAGCGAGAATACGGGATGAACGCATCGGTCACTCCTAGTGTCGAGTGGCTACAGAATGCGCGCGCATATTTTTTATACCACCGAGTAGGGTTCTGTGGAAGATCACAGGAACGGAGCCTTTTGAAACTTGTTGAGACATTAGGCTAGTTGATTTAGTCCTGTGATCTCCTGCGACTGGATGGCCGGGCGGTGCTTTTTCGACCCGGATTTTCCAATCAGCGGCCGGGTCGGCTGACCGACAGCCAGTCCGCCAGCCTGCGCGCCACCACCTGAACATGCGGAGGCCGCAGCAGGCTCTTGTGCGAGCCTGGCACCGGGATAATGTGGGGCGTCCCCCGGGTAATCGAGGACCAGCCGAGTGTCCGGCGGCCCATCGCTATCAACCATCCCTGCCGGGTGCGCACGACGGCGACCTTCCCGTCGTACGGCCGCACCTGGTACCTCTGCTGGGCGATGACGGGCTGCATGGTCCTCGCGTTCACTGCCATGACGTCAGCCGGGTCGCCGGCGTCCGACCGGGGACCGGCCGGGGCCGGGGTCGCCCGCCGAAACGGCTTCGAAGCCGCCGTGAGCAGCCGCTCTGCCGCGATGCGGGGCAACTGGCGCCAGAGCATTACCGACTCGCCCCAGTAGTAATCAAGGGCGCCGTACGGCCGGGTGGTGTCCAATAGCACCACCCGCGGCTCCGCATCGCCGGCCTCCAGCATCAACCTGGCCGCTTCGAGGGCGACCAGCCCGCCGGCCGAGTGCCCGGCCAGCACGACTGGACCGGACGGCGCAATCGCGCGAACGCGGCTCTGGACATCCCCAGCCAGCGCGGAAACCGCGAGCTGGTCACTGGCCGGCCCGTAGCCGAGGGGCCCGTCGAAGGGCAGGTAAAGGCCGTAAGCAGGCTGCTCCGGCGGCAGCAGCTCGGCCACCCGCCGCAGGCCCAGCATGGCACCAAGGTAGGTCTGGACCAGGAACAGCGGTGGGGCGTCACCGTCGGTGTTGAAGGCGAAGTCAGCCGGCGAAGCCGTCGCTGCGTCGCGCAGCAGGCCCGCCAGGCCGGCCACCGAGGTGTCGGCCAGGGCCTCGTTGAGGCCCAGCCGCCGTCCGAACTGGCGCTCGAGCTCCGTTAGCACCTGGACGACGCCGAGCGACGTCCCGCCCAGGTCGTTGATGAAGTCGTCGGACGGGCTGACCTGCCCCGCGAACCCGGTCACCCGCGCGACGATCTCGATGACCCGGGCGGTTTCCTCGTCATAGCCACCGGGTGCCAGCTCCTCGCTGGTGACGGGGCGGCCCGGTGACCATTCCGGCAGCGCCGCCGTGTCCAGCTTGCCGTTGACCGTCTTCGGCAGCTCAGGCAGGACGACGATCCCGGCCGGGATCATGAACCGCGGCAGGTGGTCGGCCAGGAAGTCCCGCAGGCCGGCCAGGTCAAGGTCGGCGCCCGGCTGCGCCGGGACGATGTAGGCGACTGCCCGGGCGCTGTCGCGGACGACGGTGGCCGCCTCCGCGACCTGCGGATGAGACCGCAAGGCGGTGTCGATCTCGCCGAGCTCGATCCGGATCCCGTTGAGCTTGACCTGGCGGTCGGCCCGGCCGGCGAAGTAGAGCGAGCCGTCGCCGGCACGGTACCCGAGGTCGCCGGTGCGGTAGTAGCGCCGGCCGCCAGCAGCCGCCTCCGGGCCGACGAGGAAGCGCTCGGCGGTCCCGGCCGGATCGTTGACGTACCCGTCCGTCACCTGGCCGCCGAAGACGCAGATCTCGCCCCGCTCACCGTCCGGGAGGCGCTCGCCGCCGGGGCCCAGGATGAGGATGTCCGTGCCGGGTACCGGGCGGCCGATCGAGATCACCTCGGGGACCGGAGTCGTCACTTCCGCCATGCTGACGCAGACGGTGCACTCGGTCGGGCCGTAGCCGTTCAGCAGCCGGCCGACGCGCCCGGAGGCCAGCAGGCGCTCCGCCACGTCCGGGGTCAGCGCCTCGCCCCCGACGATCAGAGCCTTGATCGGCGGCAGCTGCCCGGCCCGGAGCAGCTCGCTCGCGACCGTGGGGGTGGTGGCCGTCAGCGACACCGGCCGGCCGAGCTGTCCCAGCGCCAGGGCATGGGGGATCACGTGGACCGTGCCGCCGGCCGACAGCGGCAGCAGCACCTCGTGGAAGGACGCGTCAAAGCTCAGCGAGCAGGATGTCGCACTGGAATCAGCCTCGGTGATCCCGAGAAAATGCGCCGACCACTCATTCATCAGCGAGATGTTCCGGTGAGTGACCATGACGCCTTTCGGCTGCCCGGTCGATCCGGAGGTAAAGAGTATGTAGGCGTGATCCTCCGGCCTGAGTGCCAGATCATCCGGCCGTGTTTCGGGCACGGACGCCAGCGGGCCGGGCAATTCGATGCACGTCCGGTGCGGCCCGGACAAGTCCGTGTCACCGCTGCCCGAAATCGCAGCGTCCGATATGACCGCCGCGGCCCCGGCCTGGTCAAGCATGAACTGGAGGCGGGTCGCTGGGTACGACGGGTCAAGCGGGAGATACACGCACCCGCTAGCCATGATTGCGAGCATGACGGCAATGGCGTCCGCGCACCGCGGCAGGTGCATTCCGACGACACTGCCGCGGGCAATTCCGCGGTCGGCCAGCAACGCCGCGATGCTGTCCGACCGCTCTCGGAGTTCGCCATAGGTCCACTCGAGCTCGCCGTCGGTAACCGCTAGTGCTTCGGGCCGCCGCGACGTCAGCTGATAAATGTCCTGGATGACGCTCGACCAGTAGGGCAGCGCAGACGCCTCGCCGACTCGCTCATTAGAACGCTGCACCATTACCCCTGCCTGGTGATGCTCGTCACCGCTGCCCCTGAGATTCGCACCAGGTCCGCGGGCGCGATCTCGATTTCGACGGCGGCCGCGCCGCCTCCGATCAGGATGCTGGGGTAGTCCAGGAGCGCGCGGTCGACCACAACCGAGATACCGTCTGCCAGCCCGAGCGGAGAGACCCCGTTCCGCGGGTACCCCGTCTTGACCCCGAGGTCCTCGGCCGACGCGACCTCGACCCGGCTCACGCCGATCGCTGCGGCGGCGGACTTGAAGTCCAGCCGCCGGCTGACCGAGCAGACAGCCGCGGCGTAGACCTGGCGGTCCGGACTGCACAGGAAAAGCGTCTTCGCGATGCGCTCGACCGGGTACCCGAGCGCGGCAGCGAAGTCAGCCGGGGTCCTGATCTCGGTTGCCAGCTCCCGGTGGTCGTAGACCTTGCATTCAGCCTCGAGCCCGCGGATGGCGGCGTGCACGTTCTCGTGAAGCTTCTCGATCTGATCCATGTCAGCGCTCTTGGAACCGTGCTGCAATCGTGGTGCGCACGGCGGGCGGGACAGACGGGGCAAACTTCTTTAGGTACTCTTCCACCCACCGCGTCTTCGGAGTGAGAAATGGGAAATCACTGCTGACCATATAACGGATAGCGAGCAGTGGGATGGGAGACTGCAACGGCCTGAAAGCAGAATTCCTGACCCCGGGCTCTTCGCACCCCGGGTAAAACTGGCCAATCATGAGGCCAGCCGGTATCGACTTTTCCTTAAGGCGCCGCTGGGCTTCATCAATAATGCTGTAGTCCGTTATTTGGGGAAACAGGATCAAGATAGATTTAACCACGGCATCCGGCCCGTCCACTGGCGGCAGGCCGTGAAATACAGGGATCATGTCGGCGACAATTTCTTCGATATCATTCGCTGTCAGATCTGCCCTGTCCGCGCAGCCAACCCAAAACGTCTCTTTACTGATCGACGCGGCCGAGAACGGGCAGACAGGCCCGGCCCGCCCTAGGTCGGCATGCGGTGCGACGAGGTACTCGGTGGCCCATTGGCGTATACGCTCCTGGTAGGGCGCCAAGGCGTCGCCGGGCGGGCAGCCGTCGGACAGCTTCGTCAGATTCACCCCCGTAAGCGTCCGCATGTCGCCGGTAGAATCGTCCATGGTGTCTCCCAAGCTCCGAAAGTCCGCTCAGCGAACCCTACCGACTGCCACGCGCAGGCAACCGCCGAACTAGGCAGAGATGTCCTCGTTTCGCCAAGGATCGCTCCGGCTGACAGGCGTCCCTTCGCCAACAGGCTCATCTTCAGCCTCTCTGGGTGACAGGGACGGACCTGACCTGGCAGCCATGGCAGGCCTGCCGCCGACCGCCCCGGCGACCGGTCCCACCCGGCCGGGACCATCGCGCACGACGGGAGAGTGGTGACCCGACGGGCCCGTAACTTGCTGATAAGCCTTGCAAGCCCGCGCAGCGTCCTACGATTGCTCCATGGCCGAATTCGACCCCAGTGTCCCCAGCATCGCGCGGGTCTATGACTACTTCCTTGGCGGCAAGGACCATTTTGCGTCGGACCGCGCCCTGGCGGACCGGATGATTGCGATGGCTCCGCTGGCCCCGGTCATCACGCGTGAGAACCGCCAGTTCCTCGGCCGTGTCGTGACCTGGGCGGCGAGCCAGGGCATAGGCCAGTTCCTCGACCTTGGCTGCGGCATGCCGACAGCGCCGGACACGCTTGAGTCGGCCCGCGGCGTCATCGCAGACGCGCGAGTGGCGTACGTCGACAATGACCCGGTCGTTCTCAGTCACCTGAACGCCAGGGTTGCCAAGGGCACCCCCGGCGTGACAGTTGTGGGCGGTGATGTGCGCGAGGTGCCGGTGATCCTCGACGGCGTCAAGGCCGGGATCGACCTGTCGGCTCCGGTCTGCCTGCTCATGGGATTCTTGCTGCACTTCTTCTCGGCCGATGCGGCACGCGACCTGGTAGCCAGGTACACAGCTGCGCTATCGCCGGGAAGCCTCCTGGTACTCTCCGCGATCCACGTCGACACAAAGGGCGCGGACGAAGGCTTCGCCGGCTACTCCAGTGCCGTCGCACCGGTGTATAACCATTCGGCCGCGGAGTTCGCTAGCTTCCTTGACACCCTGGAGATCCTGCCGCCCGGCGTGGTTGACGCGCGCATGTGGTGCACTCGGACAGGCGGGCCCGACCCTCTGCAGCGTGATCAGTACGCCATCGTCGGCGTCGCCCGTATATAGCCGAGAAACCGCCGCCCGGCGCGCATGGTGAGGCGCGCCAGGCGGCAGTGACACCAAGGAAGCGCTCGTCGGCCGACATCGAAGCAGTGTGCCTAGGTGCCTCGGACGAGCTCGTAGGTGAGGAAGACGAGGCCGTCACCGATGGTCTTGGTATCGACAAGGCGCATGGGCTTTTTGCCGCTGGTCTCGCCGAAGAAGCGCTCGCCCGCCCCGAGGACGACCGGGAAGACGACTAGCCGCAGCTCGTCGACCAGGCCGTGCTCGATTAGCGTGCGCCCGAGCTGATAGCTGGCAGGGACGACGATTTCTCCGTCTAGCTCCCGCTTCAGCTTCGAGACCTCGGTTACCGCATCGCCCTTCAGGACCCTCGAGTTGTTCCAGTCGGGATCTCGGCGCCCAGCGCCTCGTCGAGCGCGACCTTGGCCCACTCTTCGAGATCCTTGCCTCCAAACTGGCTGAACCAGCCGCCGAGCCTGAAGCCCTCCGCACCGTCCGGGTCCTGGACCACTCCATCGAGCGAGACGTTCTGCGGACCGCTCATCACGATCTTTCCCATTGCCGTTTCCCCTTTCGTTGGCGTTGTCTGAGCCACTGATGCAGGCGCCGCCAGGGGTCCGAACTGGCCGCCCGACGGCCGCCCAGTTCGCCCCCCGGCCGGCGCCTATACAGGTTTGGACTGCGGCAAGGCGCGGGGAGAAGGTGGCGCCAGGGTGATGACAGCCGACCTGATCGCGAGGGCCGTCTGTGCGGGTCACATAAGTCGGCCCTTGACGCGGAGCAACGGTCCGTTCGATATGAAGATCAAGATCTTTAGCTCGAACGGTCCGTGCTTCCCGCATGACGGACACCTCGCCTCTAACAGCGGGGTGGCGTGGCCCTGCTGTCCGGCATTCAGGCGGTTATGGTAGAGACGATTATGGTCGGCGGGCAGATCCGGGACTTGGGGAGCGACATGGCTACTGCCTCGATCGAGGTGTCGGGACCGAACGCCGAGCGCCTGGCCGGGGAACTCCGGGCCGCCCTGGTGACGGCTATTCCGCCGGGAGACAGCGTCTCGCCGGTCGAGGTGGAGCGGTCAGCCGATCTGGTGATTGCCGTTATCGGCCTGGTGTTCAGCGGGGTGGGGACTGCGAAGACAATCTGGGACTGGTGGCACAGTCGCCGGCCGGAGGGGGTCAAGGTGAAGATCCTGCTGGATGACGGCACCCGGGTTGATCTGTCGGGCGTGGACCTAGAGCAGCTCGAGATCGTTCTCGATCGGCGAACGCCACCGGGGCATTGACGGCAATGAAGCAATAAATAGGGGAGTCCGATGAACGAGCTCGAGCTGGAGATCTTCGAGCAGAGTTCCGACTATTCGGAGCTTCGTCTCCGTGGTGGCGAAGGGCTGCGGACTCGCGGCCTCAACCGGGCGGTGATCGACCATCTGATCGAGGCGGTCGACCACGCGTATGCCGAGGATTCCATAGCCCAGCGAGTTTTCGGCTCAACGGCGCTTCGCGATCTCGGTGAGAAACTCTTCAATTTCCTTGATGGCGATGAGCGGTGGTTCAGCCAGGCGCTGGCCGACCCGCGGGGGGCCACGGTTCGGATCGCGGCCGGGCAGCGGCTGCGTCATCTTCCGTGGGAGCTGGTCGTTCGTGACGGCTCGTATCTGGCAGTCAGCGAAAGCGCGCCGCTGCTCCCGGTGCGGGCCGCGAGCTCGATCGCGACACTCGGGGCAGTGGTCACGCCGCGCAACCGGCCGCTTCGGGTGCTGTTCATGGCGAGCTCGCCGGAGGGCGTGGAGCCGGTTCTCAGCTATGAGGCTGAGGAAGCCGCGCTCTTGGAGGCCACCGCCGACACCGGCACGGAGCTAGTCGTCGAGGAAAGCGGCACCGTGGAAGGGCTCCGTTTCACGGCCGAGTCGTACGGCCCCGGGTACTTCGACGTCCTGCATGTGAGCGGTCACGCCTCGATCGACGAGGGGCAGCCGAAGTTCCTGGTTGAG
>Ga0302325_10031873_pt1 | contig 10832 bp, 7 predicted proteins | sample Palsa_T0_2_FD_201948 | JGI IMG/M metagenome (GOLD analysis project Ga0302325, IMG submission 201948) | Peat permafrost microbial communities from Stordalen Mire near Abisko, Sweden - Palsa_T0_2 | ecosystem: Environmental > Terrestrial > Soil > Palsa > Peat permafrost | place: Sweden: Abisko... | reverse complement strand
TCCGCTCCCCAGGTTCGGGCCACGGACGATTCTGACAGGTGTTCAGAGTGAGTTCCCTGGCGGAGAGATCGAAGCTGTGAATGTCGACATGTGCCCAGCGCTCGTGAAATTTCGCCGAACGAAATTCCACACCGTCGTCGTCCAGGAGCAGAGTTCCGGGCATTGCCTTCCTCAGAGCGCGATGCCAGAGCGCGGGCGTTTGCCAGCGTGGGAATGCAGCGGATTTGGCCTGAGCCGCACCGCTCGATGTCATGAACACGATTCCTCCAGCGACAGTTGCCAACACGTCCGGCCAAGTCCGAAGATACGCAGCCCGATTGGCGATTTTTCATAACGGAGCGAGGGCGGTGTGCGCACGCACACCTCCGATGGAGGTCTAGAGGAGGAGTGGCAAGTTGACCCGAGAAGCCGGGGGTGAACCGGACGCCGCCGCGACGTCGGCAATCACCCGCATCGTGGCGGCTGGCTCGATTAGATCAAGTACGGCGGTCGTGGCTGTGTCGAGCATCGGGCCGGCGTGATGCGGCCTCGTGGACGCCAATAGCTGCTTGCCGCCGGGGAGAGTCCCCTTCCAGCTTACAGGGGTCGTCCCCGTCGGCGCATCGCTGTCTAAAGACTTGCAGATCCCATGTCCTTCGGAACATTGCGGCGTGAGGAATAAAACCAACGTAGCTCCGGGCGCCGAACTCTGCACGCAGAAGTAGCCCTTTCGGTAATGATTAATTGTCCGGGTCCAGTTGCAACTCGCTTGCTGATTTTGCATTGACTTCGAACCGCCGGTTCCGTAATATGAAGCGGAAGAGTTTTTCCGATGTTTTATTACCGATTTCGTTGCGACAGAGTCGCAAGTAGAAACGAGCATCGCGGTTTTTCTACGCGGCGTGTTGCGAATGAGTTGCAACTATGGGGAAGAACATGAATCCCCAGTTAGAACGCCGTGAGTTACTCGCTGAACTGGCTTCCAGAGGCATTCGTCTGACCGCACAACGCCGTGCGCTAGTCGAGGTCATTCAAGAAGCAAAAGAGCATCTTGATGCCGGCTCCTTGCTCGCACTTGCCCGCAGGCGGGAACCGAACATCGACCGCGCCACCGTCTATCGCACCATAGAGCTCTTAAAGAAACTGCGGCTGATCGACGAACTCGATCTTATGCACCTTGAGGGCGAAAAGCATTACTACGAAGTCAAGACCAAGCGCGATCACGTACATCTGGCCTGTTTTCGCTGCGGTCGGATCGAGGAGTTTTCAAGCCCTGTTTTCGAAGCGCTCAAAGCGGAGATCGCAAAGCAAGCCGGGTTCACGATCCGGGTAACAAGATTGGAGGTCGGCGGCAACTGTCGCGCCTGCGCCGACTCAACCGAACAGGAGGAGGCGGAAAAACAGACGGCACAATCGCTAAACCACTAAATACAAACAGGCCTCCACGGAAACCTTTTGGCGAAGCACCGTGGAGACCCGTCCATCGACAACACGGAAGGCTGGCGACACCCTGATTATAAGGCCGTCAGCCGTCTCGCCCGAGAGGAAAGTTTGCTTTGGCGACCTCGCTTCGGAAGTCCCTCGCGCCTTTCCATACGCAGATCGCAATCCGTTCAAAGTTTTGGCGCCTGTGCTAATTGCACAAGGTTAGGCGCCATGTCTGCCGTCATTTCAATTAACCGGCCCGGCGTGCGAGGCCGAGCCGAGGAATCGTGCTTAAGGGGAAACAGCCGGTGAAGATCAACATCAAGACTCTGCGGAAAACAGAGGACGAAGAGGGAACAGCCAAGCGGGGCAGACTTCGAGTAGCGGCAAGTATGAGTGTCAGGATCATCGCGGCGCTCGCCCTGCTGGGATTGACTCTCTGGGCAAGCGACGGAGGCAGCTTATTAGGAACTATTGCGGATCCCAGCGGCAGAGGCATTCCGGGAGCCAAGGTGACCGCAGTCGAAACGTTGACAGCCGTAAAGCGAACCATCACAACCGATGCCCGAGGCTTCTACTCATTTCAGAGTCTACCCGTTGGAAAATACGACGTCGAAGTAGACGCCTCCGGCTTCAGGCCACTCCGGCGCACCGGCGTCGTGATCGATGTCGACAGCAAAGTCGTCGTGGACGCGGTTCTCGCCATCGGGGAAAGGACCGACACGGTGACCGTTTCCGAATCGGCCGCGCACGTCGAAACCGCCGATACCCAGATGGGCCAGGTGATCACCGGCAAACAAATGGCGGCCACACCTCTGAATGGCCGGAGCTACACGGACCTTCTCGCCCTTCAATCCGGCGTCATACCGGTCACTTCCCTTACATCCGATACCACTCAGGATGTGGGGGTGAGCGCATTCTCTCCCTCCGGCAGCTTGAACCCCGGAACCATCTCGATTAACGGGCAGCGGGAATTTGCCAACAGCTTTGTGCTGAATGGAAGCGACGTTGAAGAAGACGTCAACATGGGAGCGGCGATTGTTCCCAACCTTGATTCCATCGCTGAGTTTCGAATTCTTACGAGCAACTTCGATGCAGAGCACGGCGAGTTCAGCGGAGGCCAGATCAGTGTGGTAACTAAGTCCGGAGGCAATACATTCCACGGCAACCTGTTCGAGTTTCTGCGCAACACCGATCTCGATGCCCGTAACTACTTTTCGCCCACTCGCGGGGCGTTTGACCAAAACCAGTTTGGAGCGACAATGGGCGGCCCTATCCGGAAGAACAAAATGTTCTTCTTCGCCGATTATCAGGGGACACGGTCGACTCAGGGAATCGATACGGGCGAGATTCCAGTTCCCTCGCTTCAGGACCGTGCCGGCAATCTGTCCGACCTTGCGAGCGCCTTTACCACGGCCGATCAGAATGGAAACTCAATTCCGACCACCGTGAGCGGCGCTTATTGGGCCAGTCAGCTTTCTCAGAAACTCGGCTATGGCGTGACAGCAGGCGAGCCATATTACTTCCCGGGATGCAGCAACTCCGCCCAGTGCGTTCTGCCGAATGCCATCATTCCGAAGAGTGCATGGTCGGCTCCGGCCGCTAATCTCTTGCAATACATTCCGGCGCCCAACAATCCTAACGGCACTTTTTCTACCTCGGCCTACAACCAGACCTTGCAGGATGACAAGGGCGCCTACCGGCTTGATGGCACGACGCGCTGGGGCATGCTGTCCGCTTACTATTTTCTGGACGGCTGGTCGCAGAACAACCCGTATCCGGCCGCTCAGGGAGGCGCGAATGTTCCGGGGTTCAATGCCCTGAATTCCGGGCGTGCGCAACTGCTTGCTCTGGGCGATACCAAGACATTCGGATCGACTGCTGTCAATGAATTCCACTTCAGCTTCATGCGCGACGCAACAGACCTCGGCAAGCCGATTGGGGGTGTTGGCGTCAGCCTGGCATCCCAGGGCTTCACTGTGGGAGAGAACACTCCCGGTATCGTCCCGTTGTCCCCGAAAACCGAAGGAGTGGAGAGCGTCGACTTCAATAACTTTTCCATCGGCACGAATACGAACGAGCTGAAGCAGGTCAACAACACATTTCAATTGAGCGACAACTTCTCGAAAGTCGTCGGGACGCACACGATCAAAGTCGGCGCACAGTTCCACTACGATCAGGTCAACACCAATCCCATTGCCCAGTTGAATGGCAACTTCATCTTTTTCGGCAGCGAGACAGGCGTTGATTTCGCGGACTTCCTGCTAGGCATTCCGAGCCAGTACAACCAAAGCCAGCTTCAATCTTTTTACGGGCGCAATAAGTATGCCGGCCTCTATGCGCAGGATAGTTGGCGCGTGACAAATAACCTCATTTTGAACTATGGACTGCGCTGGGACCGGATTGAACCGTGGTATGAAAAGTACAACCAGATCGCGACGTTCGCGCCGGGACAGCAGTCTGTCGTCTTCCCTGGCGCTCCCGCCGGTATCCTGTTTCCGACCGACCCCGGCGTCCCGCGCATGCTCGCGCCTCCCGGAAACCTTGATTTTGCGCCGCGTATCGGTTTGGCCTGGTCGCCCAGGGCCGGCAATGGCAGCCTGCTCGCTAAGATCCTGGGAGGTCCCGGCAAGACAAGCGTCAGGGCCAGCTATGGCATGTTTTACACTGCGATCGAAGCGCTGACAATTGGAATCAGCAGCGCCAACGCGCCATATGGAACCACTTATACCAGCCCGGCTCCGCCGCTGTTTGCCAGCCCATTCATAACCGCGGCCAACGGGCAAAATGTTGGCCAGTATTTTCCAGTTCAATTCGCGCCGCTGAACACGACGGCTAGCCACCCGGACGCGAGTCTCGACTGGTCGCAGTTTGAGCCGATAAGCGGGATGCCAAACTATTCCACCAACAACAGGATCCCCTACACCGAGGAGTATATGCTCTCAATCGAGCGCGGCTTCGGAAATAATACCGTACTCGACGTAAGCTATGTTGGCAATCAGGCGCACCACCTTCTAGTTCTCAGGGAGGCAAATCCTGGCAACCCCGCACTCTGTGTGCAACTCAGTAACCCGGCCAACCTGGCTCCGGGCCAAACCCCATGCGGTCCATTCAGCGAGAGCAACGTTTTCACTACCGCATCGGGTCAGGTGATCGATGGGACCAGAGGGCCGCTGGGACCAAACTTCGGAAGCGACACCGCGGAGACTACCATTGGCAACTCCACCTACAATTCCCTGCAGGTCACTCTGCGGCACACCAGCGGTCCGGTGCAATTGCTAGCGGCATATACGTATAGCAAGTCACTCGATCAATCTTCCAACCTGGGCGAAGAGGTTAATCCGCTCAATCCTTCGCTCAGCAAGGCCTTGTCTGCCTTCGATATGACGCAGAACTTTGTCGTGAGCTACAGCTGTCAGATCCCGTTTGAGCGCTTTCTCCATGTCAAGGACGGCTGGACGCAGGGGTGGGAACTCTCCGGGATCACGCGATTCACTACCGGTCTCCCTGTTACGCTCATCAACTACGGCGATAACTCCCTGTTGGGTGCGGAACCGAACGGCATAAACAATTTTGGGATTGATGAACCGGATGTCGCGGCCGGCCCGCTTGCTCTGAATCGCAATCTCCGCAACGGGCAACCGTATTTCAACGCCTCGCTGTTCAGCGAGAATGCCCTCGGCACTCCGGGCGACGCCTCGCGGCGTTATTTCCATGGCCCGGGAATGGCGAACTTCGATATGGCGCTGCTCAAGAATCTGCGCCTGACCGAATCGAAATCCCTCCAGTTCCGGATCGAGGCCTTCAATGTCTTCAACCATGCTCAGTTCTTTGGACCGCAAGCTATTGACGGCAATATCGGCAGTGCGACATTCGGCCAAGTGGTCAGTGCAGCGGCTCCCCGACTGGTTCAGGCCGGCGCGAAGTTCACATTTTGAAGAAGAGAGGGCTCTATGAAGCTGGAAAGGACCTTACAGCTCAGTACACATTTCGCGTTCGCGGCGGTTATCTTTGTCATCGCACAAATCTGCGGTCTTGCTCAAGGATCCGGAGCCTGCCCGCGCTTTCCAGCAGGTAGCTCAATCACCGCGCCTCAGGACCTCTTCAGCCAAAACGGCGTCCTGCGGGTCAACTTCACCTACCAAACCGCTGCCGATCAGGATGGCAACATTCTGTTCTGTTTCATGACCGAGAGCGGCTCAGAATCTCCCACTCTCCACGTGCATCCGGGGGATCGGCTCCTGATCAACCTGACAAACAGTGTCCCGGCCAGTCCCACCTCGACTGCGATGGAACCGATGCATGGTATGACCGTTTCAGGAACCACATCGAAAACCTGTGGAGCCGTGACCATGACAGCCTCCTCCGTCAACATCCACTACCACGGCACGAACACTCCTCCGGCGTGTCATCAAGATGAAGTGATTCGTACTATGGTGAATTCCGGCGAAACATTCCAATACGATGTCCAATTTCCCCTTGATGAGCCCCCCGGACTCTATTGGTATCACCCGCACATCCACGGAATCTCCGAGGCGGCTGTGCAGGGTGGGGCTTCCGGAGCGCTGATCGTGGAAGGGATACAAAACGTCAACTCCGAAGTGGCCGGATTGCCGCAGCAGGTCTTAGTCATCAGAGACAATCTCGTCCCCGGCAATCCAACTCCCGGAGGCAGCATCCCATCCTGGGATCTGTCGCTCAACTATGTGCCGGTTGCCTACCCGGCTTTTACGCCCGCTGTGATTCAAATGAAGCCTGCGGAAAAGCAACTCTGGCGAGTGTTGAACGCCTCGGCGGATACGATCATCGATTTGCAGCTGCAATACGATGGAACGCCGCAGCCGCTACAGGGTAGTGGCTCTCGATGGAGTTCCAACCGGCTCTCAAGATGGCGCGTCGCAAGGCAAGAGCATCACCGAAACCGACATATTGCTGGCGCCCGCCGCACGGGCCGAATTCATCGTGACCGGGCCGGCGTCAAGCGTCAAAGACGCAACCTTGATGACACTGAACGTCGATACGGGTCCGGACGGCGACAATGATCCCACTCGGCCGATAGCGGCCATCATGGCGTCGGACAATGCATCCGAGCCGCCTGTGAACGTTCCCTATGCCTCCGAACCGCCTCACAAGCAGCGCTTCGCTGGATTGGATCGGGAACGGCCAGCGGCGGAACGCAGGCTCTACTTTTCCGAAGTATTGTCGGACCCCACCGACCCGAACAGCCAAACGAACTTCTATATCACGGTCGATGGCCAGACCCCTACGCTCTTCAGTCCGGACAACCCGCCTGCCATCGTCACCACACAGGGATCGGTCGAAGACTGGACGATCGAGAACCGCTCGATGGAGAATCACGAATTCCACATCCACCAGATTCATTTTCTGCTCGTGGACCAAAACGGCATTCCGGTGAAGAACGGGCAATACCTCGATATGATCCAGGTACCTTACTGGTCGGGGTCGGGGCCCTATCCGAGCGTTACCGTGCGCATGGATTTTCGCAGTCCGCTGATCGGCGACTTCGTCTATCACTGTCACATCCTGGGACACGAGGACAACGGCATGATGGCGATCATTCGCGTGATAGCGCCGCACGGAGAAGGAGGGCGCCATTGACCGGGCCTTTGAAAGCGATAGCGGGAATGCGAATCATGCGATCGGTTGGATTGCTTTGTTCCTTGCACCTGCACATGGCGCCAGCGAGAGCCACGACTGTCGTCATTATTCGCACGCCGCAAGAAGTCGTAATCGCCGTTGATAGCGCAGCCACCATTCGCGGCGACGGACTGCCAGCCACCACGCGAACTGTCTGCAAGATTTACCAAGCCGACACCAGCCTTTTCTTTGCTGTTTCGGGACTGGTGAACGATCCCCAAACCGGGTTCGATATCCCGAAAATCGTCGCATCCAGTAGCCGGGAAGGCGATAGCATGGCCGTGAAACTCGCTGGGGTCGAGCGTGAAGTGCAAACCGCCCTACTGCGCGAACTCCCGCACGTGAAAGAGCGCGACCCGGCGGAGTATGCGAAGCTTATCAATTCTAAGGGGACAGTCACCGTAGCGTTGGTTGGTATTGACGCCGGGGCGCCGGCTGCCACCAGCTTTTCGCTCGGGCTCGCTGTCTCGCAAAAAGGGTCGATAGAGACGACCATAATCTCGGATTCCTGTCCTGGGAACTGCTCGAGCGGCGTTCGCGCGTTCTGGTTTGGAGAGGGCGACGCCATCGACCGGCTGCGTGCCGCCGGCGGATTGCCGGTAATCGGTATGCCCGAGTTGGCCCGGTATCTCGTTCAAGTCGAGATTGACGCGGGGGCGCCGAGTGTGGGTGGCCCGGTGGATGTGCTGAGAATTCTGCCAGCCGGACCGGTCTGGGTCCAAAAGAAGCAAGGTTGTCCCATCACGATGACGTTTGACGCCAAGTAGCCGGCCGCAGCAACGCTATTCCGGTTGCCGTTTTTACTGGCTGAGATAGCGCTCGTAACCAAGTTCATGAATCTGGTGAACTTGCCGTGGCAGACGGCGCAAATCGCCGTCCAAACTGAGTCCGGTCGGCGTCCGCAGTCTGCGCCCGGAAGAACCCGGCCGAACATCAGGAAACCAACAGGAGAAGCGAATCGCGGGTCTCGCGGCGTTCTTAAAACCTGACCCGCAGTTCTACCCATGCCCTCCTCGGAGCGCCGGGCGCAAAGAAAGTCGCACTCTGCAACGGGTAGTTCCCGGCCTGGGGCCCGGTGGTATATTCCGGAAGGGGCCGGGCGATGAATGTGCCCTGGGCCGTTAATCCCGTATTCGCGAGTTGCGCCGCCGTGTAGTAGTGCAGGTTGAACAGATTATCCACCTGGACGGCCACTTGAAAATGTTTGGTCAGGTCGTAATGAGCCAGAAAATTGGTAACCCCATAGCCGGGTGAAACTCCGGGCCCCAGATAGTAAATGCCATCGGCCTTGTAAGCGTTATTCTCGTTCCCGCGCGCGTAAGAACTCGACACGGCCACCTCGCTCAGATCGAACGCGAGTTTCGAAGTGGCCTGGTAGTTCGCGAAAGCCTTTCCGTTCTGCTTCGGAATCAACGGAATCCGATTGCCGGGGTGAATGTAGATGTTGCCATCCAGTCCCGGATATCCCGACAACGCGCTGTCACTGGTGTTATTCGCCGAGCCGTCGACGACTGCGGGGCTTTGATATGTGGCCACAAGAAATGTGTAATCGAGGCCCCAAGTGACGCGCCCGATGCGCCCGTCCAAGTTAGCATCGAACCCCTCACGGCGAGTCTTAGCAAAGTTCTGGAAGTAACCGGTCCCTAACTGTACGGATGAGACAAACAAAATGTCGTTGCGATTCTCTCCCCGGAAGGCGCCCGCATTCCAGCTCAGATTGTGTATGAATGAGACCTCCGGCTTGCCGCGAAGACCGGCCTCCCACGTTCCCGAAACCACCTGCTGCAGCGGCGGGTCGCTGGCCAGCGCATTAGGCAGGCTACATGGGTTGGCCGGATCGGCGCAGCCAAGTTCAATAGCCGTCGGCGCACGGCTGCTCTGCGTGTAACTCGCATAAGCATTTACCGTGGAGACCGGGCTCCAGGTAATCCCGATGGCGGGGTTGAATCGCTGAAACACATAGTCGCCGTCAAGCGATCCGGGCCCGGCAATGGGATTGATCCGGTCGCTATTGTTTACCCTCAGCCGGTTAAAGCGGCCCGAGACCGTCACGTTCACGGTTTTGGCAAGGGTGAGTGTGTCGGTGAAGTAGAGACTCCAGTTAGGAGTGAGGCCGCGAAGGTTGACGCGAGAGTCAACCGGATTATCGCTGGCCGATCCGTCCTGCCATTCCGGGACAGCGGTGATGGTGTAGTTAGGATTGAGATAGCCGTATTGGGTGTTCTGGATAAAGTCCACGCTCCCACGGTCTAAGGACGCCCCTGCGGTGAACTGATTGCGTCCAATTCCGGTCGGCCTGCTCCAAGTCGTCTGGCCGGAGAATCCATAATCGCTCTGGATTTCCGTCGAGTAAATGTTGACGCCATTGCATCTGTCGTCAGCGTCGCCGTCTACCAGCGCTTCTGCGATACAGCGCCACTTCGGAAACGGCGTGTTCGCGGCGGTGGCGCCGCTGGTTGGGACGCCGGTATAGCCTGCGGCAGCGAGAGTCGCCAGTTCTTTGGCGTTCGGCTGATACACCGACTCCTCGAAAGAATCGGTATTGATATTGGCATCGATCCCGTTCGTGCGGATGTGCCGGTACCATGCATTACCGGCAAGTGTCAGTGTGCTGCTGAAGGTGTGACGAAGGATGAGATTGACAGCCGGACCGCGATTCACAGTGCTGTCGGGGATGGTATAGACGCTCGTATAGTTGGCGTCGAGCAGGCGATAATCCTCCAGTCCGTTGCCGATCAGACTGTTGTCGGCGTACGAGTAAGTGAGTGCGACGTCGCTCTTAGCCGCACGCCAGCCGAGCCTGATAAAAGCCTGCCGGACATCCGAAGGCGAGTCGAAGCGCCATCCGGATTCGTGGAAATAGTTTCCGGCTGCAAACCAGTTGAAGCCCGTAGGTTTTCCGCCGCCATAGTCGGCCTGAGCCTGTTTTCGATTGCTGCTGCCATAGGTAAAACTTCCCTCGACGCCCGGAGCGCTTACACCATCTTTGGTTTGAACAGAGAGCGCGCCTCCGAGCGTGTTCAGCCCGAACACAGGGTCCGAGCCCGGCACCAGCGTGATCTCAGAGATCGCGTTTTTGGGAATCAGATCCCAACTCACCACGTCGCCAAATGGCTGATTTTGCCGCACGCCGTCCATATAGACCGAAATACCCTCGGGCGATCCCAGTAGTGGAGAAGCGGTGTAGCCGCGAAAATTCACATCCGGCTGGAAGGGATTCGCCTGCATTTCGTTGAGGTACACGCCATTCAGTCTCCGGTTCATGAAATCCGCAAGATCAAGCGCGCCACTGTTCTCGACGTCGGCCGCCGTGGCCGTCTGTACTGGGCCTGCAATCTGGTCGGCGGAGAGATCCGTCCCGGCCAGCGGCGTCGTCGCTATCACGTGGACTTTGCTTTCGGTGCTCGCCAAGGCCATGGTTATCGCTCGCGAAACCGGAGCTGGGGATTGCACATCGATGGATAAAACCAAAGTGGCGAATCCGGTTTTCGAAACCTCCAGCCGGTAACGGCCATAGGGCAAGTCCGGGAACCTATATGTCCCCTGCGTGTCGGTCTGAAAGGTCCGCGCTGTGCCTCCAGTCAGATTTCGGAGGGTCCCCGATGCCACCACGGCAGCCCCGGAAGGGTCCTTGATCTCAAGTCGGATTTCGCCGGTTGGCGACTGCGCCTGCAGCAGGGCCGCGGCTCCGGCGAGTACCAGGGAGGAAAAGACCGCCCCTCGTTTGAGGCGGGTTCCAAATGACTCCATATCTATAAAATTCCTTGAAC
>Ga0302325_10031870_pt1 | contig 10833 bp, 11 predicted proteins | sample Palsa_T0_2_FD_201948 | JGI IMG/M metagenome (GOLD analysis project Ga0302325, IMG submission 201948) | Peat permafrost microbial communities from Stordalen Mire near Abisko, Sweden - Palsa_T0_2 | ecosystem: Environmental > Terrestrial > Soil > Palsa > Peat permafrost | place: Sweden: Abisko... | reverse complement strand
GGCGTATTCATCGCATACTACGTCGAGGGCATCCGACACCACGGGTTCGCGGGGTACTTGAAAAGCCTGGTTCCGTCGGGCGTGGCCGGGGCCATGCTGCTCTTTCTCTTCCCACTGGAGATCCTCTCCCACTTCCTGCGGCTGCTCTCGCTGGCGATCCGGCTATGGGCGAACCTGCTGGCCGGGCACCTCCTGATCGACTTCATGGCGGGTGACATGGCCGTGCTGCTGGGCCTGCCGGCATTGGGCTGGTTCACCCTGCCTCTGGGCGTCGCGATCTACCTGTTCGAGTGCGTGTTGATCGCCGGTCTTCAGGCGTTCATCTTTGCTATCCTCACGGCCATCTACCTCGGTGGCGCTGTCGAAAGTCATTAGAAAAAAGGAGCGGCATGTTTCATCTTTTCAGTGTCATCGCGGTTTCCGTCCTTTTGCATCCGTTGGCCGCGGCTGCGGCGCAGTCATATACCCTGATAGGGCAGCAGGCTGGTAAGTCGATCGCGCTCGGCATCGGAGCCGGCGGCGGCGCAGCCGGAGCGGGCGCCGGCATCGGCATGCTGTTCGGAAAAGTGATCGAGGCAACGACCCGCCAACCGGAGATGCGCAGCGAGATCACCCAGATTCAGTGGCTGGGGTTCGCACTCACCGAGGCGACCTTCTTCTACGGCCTCGTCGGCGGCTTCATCGCCTTCTTCCTGTAGACCGCACAGAATCGATCCTTTGATATGACCGACGTGCTCGTCGCATCCAGCTCATGGTTGATCACGCCCGACGTCGGGCTGACGATCTGGACGCTCGTCGTGTTCGCGATATCGCTCTTCATCCTGGTAAAGGCCGTATTCCCTCGGATCGGGGCGGCCCTCGATACGCGCCGGAAGGCAATAGACGACTCGATCGACGCGGCCGAGCGCACACGCGTCGAGGCGGACCAGCTGCTCGTGGAGTATCGCGAGCGGCTTCGCGAGGCGCGCCAGGAGGCCGAAGAGATCGTCGAGCGTGCCCGCCAATCGGCCGCCGCCAACGAGCGCGAGGCCCGAAGTGAAGCCCAAGGGCGTCGCGAGCAAATGCTGGAGCAAACGCGCCGGGATATCGAGGCCGAGACCCGCCGAGTGCTCGACGAGATCGTGCGGGATGTCGTCGAACTCACCGTTGCCGCCACCGAACTGGTGACGCGCAAGGTGCTCACCGAGGAGGACCAGCGAAGGTTGGTCCAAGACGCGGTCTCCGAGCTGGACTTCTCGGTCCTGAGCGGCGGAGCGAGCCGGCAGCCGTGAGTTCCAAGGGGCCCAGCTAGTGGAAGAAGTCGCCGAGGTCTACGCCCGGGCGTTATTCCAGGTCGCTTCCGAGCGCGAGCTGCTCGACGTGGTTCGGGAGCAGCTCGCCCAGTTTGTCGACGTGTTATCCGCCAACCACAACCTCCAGACGTTTTTCTTCTCGCCGTATCTCTCGACCGAGGAGAAGAAGGATGGCTTGGTCCGGATGATCGAGGGGGCCGAGGAGACCTTCATGAACTTCCTCGAGACTCTGGTCGAGCGTCACCGGATGCCGGAAATCTTCCACATCCGCAGGCGTTACGAGGAGATGTGGGACGCCGAGATGAAGCTGCTGCCGGTCGAAGTGACGAGCGCGGTCCAGCTCGACGAATCCGTCGTGCGGGATATCGGCGACCGCATCGGCACGCAGACCGGAAACAAGATCGAGCTCACCAGCGTCGTCGATCCCAACATCCTCGGTGGAATCGTGCTCCGCGTGGGCGATTTCATCCTCGACGCGTCCATTCGCAACAGGTTGAGCCAACTTCGCAAGCAAGTCGGACGGGCGGGGCCACCCTCGCCTGTCAAGGAGCCACTCAATGCAGATCAAGCCTGACGAGATCACCTCAATCCTCAAGAGCCGTATCCAAGGCCTCGACAGCACCAGCGCCGACCTCACCGAGGTAGGCACCGTGCTGTCGGTGGCGGACGGCATCTGCCGTATCCACGGCCTCGAAAACTGCATGTCCTTCGAGATGCTCGAATTCCCACACGACGTCACCGGGCTGGCGCTCAACCTCGAGTCCGACAACGTGGGCGCCGTGATGTTCGGCGAGTGGGAAAGGATCGTCGAAGGCGACACGGTTAAGCGGACCAAGCGGCTACTGGAGATTCCCGTCGGGGAGGAGATGCTCGGGCGGATCGTCGACCCGCTCGGCAACCCACTGGACGGCAAGGGGGAGATCCGGACAGCGACGACGCGTCCCGTCGAGCACAAGGCGCCAGGAGTCGTCCAGCGTCAGCCGGTCAAGGAGCCGATGCTCACCGGGTTGAAGGCGATCGACTCGATGATCCCGATCGGCCGGGGCCAGCGCGAGCTGATCATCGGTGACCGGAAGACCGGCAAGACGGCCATCGCCATCGACACGATCATCAACAACCAGGATCGTGACCTGATCTGCGTCTACGTGGCGATCGGGCAGCGCAAGTCGACCGTCGCGCAGTTGGCGAGCGTGCTCGAGGAGGCCGACGCGCTCAAGAACACGATCATCGTGATGGCGGCCGCGGACGAGGCGGCGCCGATCAAGTTCCTGGCGCCGTATGCGGGCTGCGCGATGGGGGAGTACTTCCTCTATAAAGGCAAGGCCGCGCTGGCCATATATGACGACCTCACCAAGCATGCCTACGCCTACCGTCAAATGTCCCTTCTGCTGCGCCGGCCCCCGGGCCGGGAGGCATATCCGGGCGACGTCTTTTACCTGCACTCCCGGCTGCTGGAGCGGGCCGTCAAGCTTTCCGATGACGTCACCGATCCGCTGACGGGGAAGAAGCTTCCGGGTGGCGGATCGCTGACCGCTCTGCCGGTAATCGAGACGCAGGCCGGTGACGTGTCGGCCTACATCCCGACCAACGTGATCTCGATCACCGACGGGCAGATCTACCTCGAGCCCAGCCTCTTCTACTCCGGCGTGCGCCCGGCCATCAACGTAGGCATTTCTGTCTCGCGGGTCGGCGGCAATGCCCAGAGCACGCCGATGCGAAAGGTCGCGGGCCGCCTGAAGGGGGAGCTCTCCCAGTACCGCGAGCTCGAAGCGTTCGCCCAGTTCGGGTCCGAGCTCGACCCCGAGACCCAGCGGACGCTGGCTCGCGGAACGCGTCTGGTGAGGACGCTCAACCAGGCGGAGCGCAGCCCGATGCCGGTAGAAGAGCAGGTGGTGCAAATCTACGCGGCTACCAACGGGTACGTCGACCGGATCACTATCGACAAGGTCGAACGGTTTCTCTCCGAGCTGATCGAGAGGGTGCGAGGCACCGAGGCCGACCTGCTCCAGCAGATCGCGGGCGGGGATTGGAGCGAGCAGGTCCAAGCGCGCGTGCTCGCGGCCGTCGAGCAGTTCGCCCAGGATTTCGGCTTCGACTTGGACGAAGAGGGCCGTCCGCTTGTGGAGGGCGCTGAGGAACCACGTCGCGCCAGCCCGACGGAAGCCCCGACCGAGGAGTCGGCAGAGGAGAAGGGGGAAGCCGCGTTGGTGCAGTGATGCACGCGCGCCTCAACCACCATGGCACAGTCGCAACGCGACGTCCGCACCCGCATCAAGGCGGTCACGAATATAGAGAAGATAACCCGGGCGATGGCGATGGTCGCGGCCGCCCGGTTGCGCCGCGCCGTGCAGCGCATCGAGGCGTTGCGGCCGTACGCGAGCGCCATCCGGCGGATGACGCGGCAGGCCGCGCAGGCGTCAGGTGCCATCGGGCGGGTGCCGATTCTCCAGGAGCGCGCCGAGGTGCGAACGGTCGGCCTGCTGCTCGTCGCCGGGGATCGCGGCCTGGCGGGTGCGTTCAACTCCAACATCATTCGCGCCGGAATCGCGGCTGGGCGCGAACACGAGGCAGCCGGCAGGCGGGTCGTCTACTTCGCTTCTGGCCGCAGGGCCGCCTCGTCGCTGGCTTTCCGCGGGATGGCGCCGGTCGACAGCTTCACCGGCTTCACTGACCGTCCCAACTACACCGACGCCCGTCGGATCGCGGATCGGCTGATGGCCGCCTATCTCGACGAAGAGGTCGACCAAGTAGAGATCTTCTACAACGGTTACGCCTCAGCCATCTCGCAAGTGGTGCGGCGCGAGACGCTGCTGCCCTTGCAGCGCGCCACCGTTCTCGAGGAGGAGTCGCCGGAGGAGCCAGTTTCCGATGGGACCAACCGACGCCGCGTGTCACCGGAGTACGAGCCCGACGCCGAACCGGTGCTGAAGAGGCTCGTCCCTGATTACGTCGAGGTCTCGATCTACCGAGCGCTGCTCGAGTCGACTGCGTCCGAACACGGGGCGCGTATGACCGCGATGCGCCAGGCCTCCGACAACGCCAGCGAGCTGATGCAGGACCTGACGCTGCAAATGAACCGGGCGCGCCAGGCCGAGATCACCCAGGAGATCATGGAGGTCGTAGCCGGGGCCGAAGGACTCGGCTAGACCCCTAGACAGGAAGAGACATGGCACTGACAGAAGAGACCACCCCGGCGGCGGAGAGCCACCACGAGAATGTCGGCCGGATCGAGTCGATCCAGGGCGTCGTGATCGACGCGGTGTTCCTGGACAAGCTCCCGGAGATCAACCACGCGATCAAGGTACGCCGACCGGCGGCGGCGCGCGCCGAAGAGGACCAGAACCTCTCTTCGGCGGACGAGTTCCTGATATTCGAGGTGCAGCAGCATCTCGGCGACGACCGCCTTCGAGCGGTGGCGATGGACACCACCGACGGCCTGGCGCGGGGGACCGAGGTGATCGACACGGGCGCCCCGATCACCGTGCCCGTAGGCAGAGCCACGCTGGGGAGGATTTTCAACCTGCTGGGAGAGCCGATCGACGACGGCGCCGCGCTGGACCCGGCCGTCGAGCGCTGGCCGATCCATCGTGAGGCGCCCACCATGGAAGCGATGACGCCGACCACGGAGATCTTCGAGACCGGCATCAAGGTCATCGACCTCCTGGCTCCATATGTCAAGGGTGGCAAAGTCGGTCTGTTCGGCGGTGCCGGCGTGGGGAAGACCGTGATCATCCAGGAGCTGATCCACAACCTGGCCCAGGAACACGGTGGCCTGTCGGCCTTCTGCGGCGTCGGGGAGCGCTCGCGCGAGGGCAACGACCTGTGGCTGGAGATGAAGGAGTCCGGGGTGCTCGACAAGACGATGCTCGTCTTCGGGCAGATGAACGAGCCGCCCGGCGCCCGTATGCGCGTGGCCCTTTCCGGTCTGACGATGGCGGAGTACTTCCGCGATCAGGAGGGCCAGGACGTGCTGCTCTTCATCGACAACATCTTCCGCTTCGTGCAGGCGGGTTCAGAGGTCTCGGCTCTGCTCGGCCGCATGCCCTCGCAGGTCGGCTACCAGCCCACGCTCGAGTCCGAGATGGGCCAGCTCCAGGAGCGCATCACTTCCACGCGCCGGGGCTCGGTGACGAGCGTGCAGGCGATCTACGTGCCCGCTGACGACCTCACCGACCCGGCCCCGGCCTCGGTGTTCGCCCACTTGAACGCGACCACGGTGCTGTCACGCTCGATCTCCGAGAAGGGCATCTATCCGGCCGTTGACCCGCTCGAGTCGACTTCGACGATCCTCAAGGCCGACATCGTGGGCGAGGAGCACTTCCGCGTCGCCACCGAGGTCCAGCAGGTGCTCCAGCGCTACAAGGAGCTCCAGGACATCATTGCGATCCTCGGCATCGACGAGCTCTCGGACGAGGACAAGGTGGCGGTCAACCGGGCCCGCAGGCTCGAGCGGTACCTGTCTCAGCCGTTCTTCGTGGCCGAGCAGTTCACCGGCACCTCAGGCGTGTACGTCCCGATTGCCGAGACGGTCCGCGGTTTCAAGGAGATCCTCGAGGGACGCTACGACGACTTCCCCGAGCGGGCCTTCTTCATGAAGGGCACGATCGATGAGGTGATCCGGGACGCGACTGGCGAGAGCGGGGGCTGATGCCCCACGCCAAGTTTCCCGTCGAAGTCCTCACGCCTGAGGGTGAGGTCTTCAACGGCGAGGTGGAGATGGTCTCGACGCGCACCACGCTGGGCGAGATCGGCATCCTCGCCAGGCACTCGCCGCTGCTGGCGACGCTCGAGCCCACCGAGCTGCGGCTGTATAAGACCGAGACCGAGGTGCTTCGGTTCGCGCAGGCGGAGGGGTACCTCCAGGTCGGTGGCAATCACGCCCTGCTGCTGGTCGAGGAAGCTCACCCCGTCGCGGACCTGGACGCGGTGGAGCTGCGGGAGCGCCTGCAGTTGGCCGAGCGAGAGCTCGAGCAGGCTGGTGAGGATACCGAGAGGCGCCGGGTGGCCTTGCGCGACAGGCGGCGCTGGGAGCGGTTCCTGAGTCTCACTGAATCGGGTCGGTAGGCCGAGCCGGGTCGGTAGGCCCAGCCGTCAATTCGGCTCGTCGTTGCGCCTGGTCCGGGCCAGGGCCGCATCAGCGCGGGCCCGGCTGTCGGCACGGACCTCGCTGCGGCTGCGAACGCCGAAAGCCGTGTAGAGGGCAACGGCGAGGGCCACGATCCCGATGCTGACGAAGGACAGAGCCCCGTGCACGAAGGACGGATACAGAACCAGTCCGGACAGGAGGGCGGTCCACGTCCACAGGATCAGCACCGAGTTGGTCTGGCCATGGCCGAGCCGCATCAGGCGGTGGTGCAGGTGGTTCTTGTCGGCGACGGTCGGGTTCGTCCGCCGCCCGGCGCGCCGGACGATGGCGAAAAGGGTGTCGAAAGTCGGTATCCCGAGGATGAAGAACGGGATCAGGACGGGAGCGAAGAAGAAGAAGGTCCGCCCGCTGAAGTCCAAGTCGCTCTGGCCTACAACAGAAATGGTGGAGGCTGCCATCAGCAGGCCGATCAGTAGCGCGCCTGCGTCACCCATGAATATCCGGGCCGGGTGGAAATTGTGGGGGAGAAAGCCGACACACACCCCGATGACAATCACCGAAAAGAGTTGACCGGAGCTGTCCGGATAGATGGTGCCGGTCTGCACCAGCTGATGTGTGTAGAAGAAGAACGCGATTGCCGCGATGGCCACGATCCCAGCGGCGAGCCCGTCCAACCCGTCCACCAAATTCACCGAGTTGGCCATCCCGACGACCCATACCACTGTCATGATCGGGATTAGGTCGGCCGAAAGGACGAGCGTCGTACTGACGAACGGAACCCGGAAAAAGAGCATGTCGATGCCGAACAAGTACAAGACGGTGCCGGCCACTATTTGACCAGACAGCTTGGCGGGCGCGGACATTTCGCGTACGTCGTCAACCAAGCCGACGACGAAGATGACCGAAGCCCCGAGCACGAGGCCGATCGGGTCGGAGCTACCGCGAAAGAGGGGGCCGAGCGCTTTCAGCTGTGAAGCCACCGCCATGGCCGCCAATAGACCCAAGTACATCCCACACCCGCCGAGGGTCGGAGTAGGTCGTTCGTGGACCCTCCGTTCGTCCGGCATCACGATTATCGAGAAGCGATGGGCGAGTCGCCTCACCGCAAAGGTGCACAACCAGGTCGTGAAAGCGGCGACGGCGCCGACGATCGCGTAGTCGGCGTAGCCGGTGATGCGGGCTCTCCTACTCGGTCGCTACGGGTATGGGGTGAACTTGGAGCAAAGGACGCCCACCTGCTCCCTCACTTCCACCGACGACGCCGCGTCATCGGGACGGCGGAGGACCCGGCCGATCAGGCCGGCTATCTCACCCATTTCGGACTCCCCCATGCCTGCAGTAGTGACCGCCGGCGTTCCGATTCGAAGGCCCGACGTGACGAAGGGAGACCGAGGGTCGCCTGGGACGGTGTTCTTGTTGAGCGTGATCCCGGCCCGGTCCAGGGCCTCTTGGGCCACTTTGCCGGTCAGCTCGGCGTCGAAGGTCCTCAGGTCGACGAGCATGAGATGGTTGTCGGTGCCGCCGGACACAACTCGAAAGCCTTCGGCCGCCAGCCCCGCGGCCAGTGCCTGGGCGTTGCGCACGACCGCAGCCGCGTAGTCGCGAAACTCCGGTTGAGCGGCTTCCAAGAACGCGACCGCTTTGGCTGCTATGACGTGTTCCAGCGGTCCGCCCTGCAACCCGGGAAAGACCGCCTTGTCGATCGGCTGGGCCAGGTCGGACCGGCACAAGATGGTCCCGCCGCGCGGACCCCTCAGAGTCTTGTGGGTGGTGAGGGTGACGATGTCCGCGATCCCGACCGGGTTGGGGTGCATGCCGCCGGCGATCAGACCGGCCACGTGGGCCGCGTCGAACATGAACAGTGCGCCGACGCTGTCGGCGACCTTGCGGATCGGTTCGGGGTCGATCAAGCGCGGATAGGCGGTGGCGCCTGCGACTATCAGCTTAGGGCGGTGCTCATCGGCGAGATCGGCAAGCTGGTCCAAATCGATGCGCTCGTCGCTCTCGGTCACCCCGTAGGACACGAAGTTGTAGAACCGCCCACTGACGTTGACTGGTGAACCGTGCGTGAGGTGTCCGCCCTGGTCCAAGCGCATGCCTAGCACCGTGTCACCCGCGTCCAACACTGCGAGATAGGCAGCCAGGTTGGCGTTGGCACCTGAGTGAGGCTGAACGTTGGCGTGATCGGCTCCGAAGAGCTCGCACACACGTCGGCGGGCAAGATCCTCGACCTCGTCGATCACACTGTTGCCGCCGTAGTAGCGCTTGCCCGGGTACCCCTCGGAGTACTTGTTGGTCAGCACCGAACCCGTGGCTCTCATTACGGCCCGCGATGTGAAGTTCTCAGACGCGATCAGCTGCAGGGTGGTGTTCTGCCGGTCCTCCTCGCGGCGGATGATGTCGAAGAGCTCGTGGTCCTCAGTCACGCCAGCAGTCTAGATGGTGTCGGGTCTCCGGCCGCGTTGAACCACGGGACGGCGCCCCGGCGCCGAGTCCTGGCACACTGGCTCGGTGGGTTCCAGCAGGCGTCGGGTCGGGGTCGCGCTCGTACTCGATCCGCCACTGTCAGACCAGGTGGACGGTATCCGGCTGGCTTTGGGCGATCCATCTCTGGGCCGCATCCCCGCCCACTTGACCCTCGTCCCGCCCGTCAACATAGGAGCCGGCGGTCTCTCGGCTGCCCTCGCCCGCTTGAGGGCTGCGGCCGCGAAGTCGCACGGCCCGATCCAGCTCACGCTGGGCTCGCCCTCCACCTTCCTCCCGGCCAACCCTGTGGTGTTCCTCGCAGTGGGCGGCGAGATCGAGAGCTTGAAGCACCTCCGGGACGCCGTATTCGTACCCCCTTTCCAGCGGAAGCTGTCCTGGCCCTGGGTCCCTCACGTGACTCTGGCCGACGGAATCGACGACACGAGGATCCCGCCGGCGCTGGTCGCCCTCGATCATTTCGCCGCCGTGATGGACGCCGATCGACTCGTTCTGCTCGAACAGGGACCTGGCCGTGTATGGCAGCCGATCGCGGATGCCGCGTTGGGTCGACCGGGCGTGGTCGGCACGGGTGGGCTGGCGATCGAAATCACCCAGAGCCGGATGCCCGATCCTGAGGCTCGACGCATTTTGGAGCTGGCCGGATTTACGTCTGACTTGGCCGGCGACGCGGGATGGAGCTCGGCCCGGCCGCCCTTTTTCCCCATAGTCATGTCCGCACGGCGGGAAGGCGAGCTCGCTGGCGTGGCTGCCGCGTGGGCCGATCCGCACGGCGGCCACGTGGCGGTATTCGTAGAGCCGGGCGTGCGCAGGCAGGGAGTCGGCAGCCACCTGCTGGGCCACTTAGAAGCCGCGGCGCGAATCGCGGGCTGGCCGTACGCGACCCTTCAGGCCCAGGGCCCCGAGTCTTTCTACCGCTCCCGGGGCACGTGGTCGGTTGCTACTCGAATGCCACGGCCGCGTACTGAACCAGCTTCTTGAGTCGGTGGCGGGCGACGATGCGGCGAACCGTGCCGGACTTCGATCGCATGACGAGTGACTCGGTCGTCGCCCCTCGGCTGTCGTACCGGACTCCACGCAGAATCTCACCGTCAGTGATCCCGGTGGCGGCGAAGAAGCAGTTGTCCCCTTGGATCAGGTCGTCGAGGTCGAGAACCTTGCTCATGTCATAGCCGAGCCTCACTGCGGTCTGCCGCTCAGCGTCGTCCCGGGCCCACAAGCGTCCCTGTAGCTCACCGTCCATGCACTTGAGCGCGGCCGCGGCGATAACGCCCTCCGGTGTCCCGCCGATACCGAGGAGGATGTCTGCGCCCGACTCGGTCCACGCCGTTGCGAGCGCCCCGGCGACGTCGCCATCGGTGATCAATCGGATGCGCGCTCCGGTCGAGCGCACTTCTTCGATCAGATCGGCGTGGCGGGGACGATCGAGGATGACTGCTGTGACGTCTCTAACTGACTCACCCTTGGCTTCGGCGACAGCCCGGATGTTGTCGGTGGCCGACTGCTGCAAGCTCACCTTCCCGGCCGCCTCAGGTCCGACGGCCAGCTTCTCCATGTAGACGCAGGGCCCCGGGTTGAACATGGTGCCGCGCTCGCTGACTGCGATCACGGCGAGGGCGCCACCGCGGCCGAGAGCGGTCGGGGTGGTCCCATCGATGGGGTCGACTGCCACGTCGGTTTCAGGAGGGGTGCCGTCCCCGATGTGCTCCCCGTTGAAAAGCATGGGAGCCTCGTCCTTCTCGCCCTCCCCGATAACCACGACTCCGTCCATCGGTACGCCACCCAGAACGACGCGCATGGCATCGACCGCCGCCCCGTCTGCACCTTCCTTGTCGCCTCGGCCCATCCAGCGGGAGGCCGCCATGGCTGCAGCCTCGGTGACCCGTACCAGTTCCATGGCCAGGTTGCGTTCGGGTGCTTGAGGCCTCCGAACGTCGCTCGCGCCCACTCGTCGAATCTAGCCGCGGCCGG
>Ga0302325_10031869_pt1 | contig 10833 bp, 4 predicted proteins | sample Palsa_T0_2_FD_201948 | JGI IMG/M metagenome (GOLD analysis project Ga0302325, IMG submission 201948) | Peat permafrost microbial communities from Stordalen Mire near Abisko, Sweden - Palsa_T0_2 | ecosystem: Environmental > Terrestrial > Soil > Palsa > Peat permafrost | place: Sweden: Abisko... | reverse complement strand
AGGAGTGATGGACTGGCGGATGGTGCCGATGGTCTTCCACGGATCTTTCGCGAGGCGGCTGCGCCAGGCGGCGAAGTCGGCGACACGGAACGACGGACGGGCTGAGCCAAACTCACCGGAGCGGGCGATCTCCGGCCAGGCGAGCGGCATCGAAACCGGCGCTCCGGCGCGGGCGCGGGGCGAATAGGGCGCAACCGCGGTGGCGCCGCGCTCATTGCGCAGGTAGTCGAGGTAGATGCGGCCGGCGCGGGCGGATTTGGTCATCTTGGTGAGGTAAAGTTTCGGATTGGCGCGCTCCATTGCCAGGACGAAGTGGTGCGCGAAATCTTTGGCAGCGGGCCAGTCGAGCTTAGGCTCAATCGGGATGACGACGTGGAGACCTTTGCCGCCGGTGGTCTTGAGGAAGCTGGTTAGGCGCAGCTTTCTGAGACGCGCACGGACTTCCGCCGCGGCTTCGGCGACGATGGGCCAGCCCAGAGATTCGTCGGGATCGAGGTCGAAGATCAGGCGGTCGGGGTGCTCCAGGTCATCGTTGGTGGAACCCCATGGATGGACTTCGAGGACGCCGAGTTGGGCCAGCGAAGCCAGGGCTTCGGGCGTGGCTGACTTGCCGGCGAGCGTGATGTAGGGCTCGATGACGCCGGTCTTCTTGTCGGGAACGCTGACGGAGCCGACGCCGGACGGGAGCACGGAGGTCACGTGCTTCTGGAAAAAGCAGGGCTTGGCAGAGCCCTCGGGGCAGCGGACCAGCGAGAGCGGACGGCCAACGATGTGGGGCAGCATGCGATCGGCGACCGCCCAGTAGTAGTCTAGGAGGGCCTGCTTAGTGAGACCGGATTCGGGGTCGAGGATCTTGTCGGGGTGGGTTAGCCGAACCGGCGGATGGTTGACTGCATCCGCCTTTGGGGTCTTCGTGGCTGCGACCTTGGCGGCGACCGGAAGCGGCTGCACGGTGTGGGAGGCCGCTTTAGCTGCGGGTCTGGAGGACTTCGGTGCGGGGGCGGAGTTTTCGCGCGCAACCCCGGCAGCCGGCTTGTCTTCGCGCAGGCCGAGAAACGCCGCCTGTCGCACCAGATTGTCAGCGGTCCAGTTGGCGAAGCGGACCTGCGCCACCAGCGAGGGCCTCACCCAGTAAGCGCCGGACCGCGCCTCCGCTGGCGGCCTCTCGAACGGCGTCGAAGCCTGCTTAAGCGCTTCGAGTTGGTCGCGAAGGAGCTTGTGAATCTTTACGCTGAAGCCGGTCCCAACGCGGCCGGCATAGATGAGTTTGCGGTCAAGGTAGTATCCCAGCAGCAGCGCGCCGACGCCGCGCATTCCAGCGTGGCCGGCCCCGGGCAGGGTGAAGCCGCCGATCACGAATTCCTGCTCGTGGAGGCACTTGCACTTGAGCCAGTCGGAGCTGCGACCCGAGGTGTACTTCGCAGCAGCGCGCTTGGAGACAATGCCCTCGGCGCGCAGCTTGCAGGCATTGCGGAAGATGGTGGGGCCATCAGATTCGAGGTGATCCGAGAGGCGCAGGGTCTGCGTGCCGGAGCTCGCGAGGATCTCGGCGAGCAGGGCTTTGCGTTCGCGCAGAGCAAGGTTGCGCGTGTTGTGGCCGTTCAGGTGGAGAAGGTCGAAGCAGAAGTAGGTAAGTTGGTGGCGCGCGCCTTGCTGGAAGGCGGCCTGCAGATTCGCGAAGCTAGTCGTGCCATCGGGAGACAGCACCACGACCTCGCCGTCGAGCGTAACCTGGGCAGGTTGCAGCTTCGCGATCTCTGCCGCGATTGACGCCATGCGGTGGGTCCAGTCGAGGCCGGTGCGCGTCAGCAGTTGGACACGCCTGCCGTCTTTGCGCGCCTGGATGCGGTAACCGTCGAGCTTCAGTTCGTGCAGCCAGCCCTCATTGGCAGGCGGCGACTCGGCCTCCTGCGCAAGCTCCGGCGATACGAAGCCGGGCTGCGATTCTTTGCCGGCCTTCGCGAGTTGTTTCGACAGATCGAGTTGCGGCGCGGGTGCGGACTTGCTCTGCTGGCGATACCAGGCCTTGCCGCCGGAACGCGTGTCTTTTGAGTTCCAGACGTGGTCTTCGCTGCGCGCGATCTGGTCGAGGTCGCGGCCGGTGACGACCGAGTTGGGTTCGGCGTCGGTGATGGCCGGGTCGGTTGCCGGGCGTTCGAAGCCGTCGTGCTCCTTGATCAGCAGCCAGTTGGGCTTGCTCGCCGACCCGCCAGCCTTGCCGTGCATGCGGATCAGCGCCCATTTTCCCTTGAGCTTGCTGCCGTGGAGAATGAACTTCAGCGACCCGTCGCGCAGACCGCCGTCGACGTCAGGGTAGGCCGGCTGCGGTTCCCATGTGCCCTGGTCCCAGAGCATCACCGTGCCGCCGCCGTACTGACCGGCGGGGATGACGCCCTCGAAGCCGCCGTATTCCATCGGGTGGTCTTCAACCTGCACGGCGAGCCGCTTATCTGCGACCACGTAGCTCGGGCCTTTGGCGATGGCCCAGCTCTTCAGCACGCCGTTCCAGCCCAGGCGGAAGTCGTAGTGCAGGTGCGAGGCCGCGTGCTTCTGCACGCAGAACGGGTACTTCGTACCGTCCTCGTTCCTGCGGGACCTTGCAGTAACGCCGCTAGGTTCGGCGGTAACGTGGAAGTCGCGCATCGAGCGATAGCGCGCCAACTGCTCATCGACGGCTTTGGACGCGGCGTCGATGGGCTTCTTCGCGGATGGCGTTGCAGCCTTTGCCGGTTTGGACTTTGCGGCTTTCTTCGCTTCCTTCTTTGCGGTCGACGCAGCCATCGAGTCACCCTGGCTATCTGGGATTCACCTGGCTATCCAGGATGCTGGCTATCCAGGACGCAGGCTATCCAGGATGCGTTCCGCGCGCGAACAGGCAGGCGCGTTCAGGCGGACTTGCGCCGCGCCGCCACCCTCGCCGCAGGCTTGACCAGCGCAATGCCTTTGCCGGACTTCGCGGCGGGCGCTTGCTTCACGCTGACTGGCGGCTTCTTCTTGCCCGTGGCTGGTGTAGCCTCGCTCCCCTGCACGCTCTTGCGCAGGGCGTCCATCAGGTTGATCACCTGGCCGCGCTTCGGTTCGACAACCTCGTCCTTCGGGATGGGCAGGTGTTTGACCTTGGCTTCGACCAGTTCTTTGAGCGCTATCTCGTAGCCGTCGGTAAACTTGCCGGGATCAAACTTTGTCGTGCGCTTCTTGATCAGCGTCTCGGCCAGTTCGAGCGAGTCCTTGTCAATGGCGACCTTCTTGATGTCGCTGAAGTACTCCGCCGGCTTGCGCAGTTCTTCCTGGTAACGCATGGTGTAGGCCATCATTCCCAGGCTCTCCGGCGCGGCGGTGATGGCGAGAATATGCTCGCGGCCGCTGAAGGCGATCTTGCCCAGGCCGGCCTTCTTCGATTTGGCCAGGGCCGCGCGCACCACCGCGAAGGCCTCAGCCTGGATGTCGTTCTCAGGCACGACGAAGTAGGGCTTCTCAAGGTACTCGGGCGCAAGTTCATCGAGCGAAACGAACTGGGAGATTTCGACCGTGTGCTTGGAGGGAACGCGCAGGTTGGCAATCTCGGAGGGCTCGATGATGACGTACTGGTCTTTGCTGTATTCGTAACCCTTTACGATCTCATCCTTCTCGACCGGCGCGGCGGCTTCGTCGGGCGCCTGTTCGAGGGCGGAGGCCAGCACCTTCTGGTGGCGTACACGCTCGCCGGTCGAGCGGCTGATTTGATGGAAGCGGATCTCGCCCTTGGCCTCGGTGGCGACGAAGAGCTTTACGCCGAACGAGACGAGGGATATCTGGATGTGACCGGACCAATAGGGTCGTGCCAAGGTGCACCTCACCGACAGCTACGAACGATGATTGAGATTTTTTCTCGCAATGTCAAGATTTACCAAGTGGTTAAGAGTCTCCGTCGACAAATCTGGCAGCTCGGGAAGCGATCCCCGCGCCACAAATGCAGCATCCATACCAGCAGCTTAGTTCAAACGCGGCTTAGCTCGGGAGTGAGCCGTCTCATTCCGCCCTTCGGCGCTTACTCCCTCAATTGGGAAGAATATGTAAAAGACGGCTCCTGATCGGCCTGCTGTTTGGCGGCTTCGGACTCTTACCGTCGCTCGATGACGGTTCAGGATTTCAGCACTAAGCCACAGGCCCAAGCCGGTGCCCTGAATGCCTTTGGTCGTGAAGAACGGCTCAAAAAGGTGTTCTAAGGTCGTCTCGTTCATACCGCTTCCGGTGTCCGCGACCGCCACTCGGACTCCTGGTTCGCCCGTCAGCCAGTTTCTGCTGTCACGAACAAGGAGGCGCAGCGACCCGCCAAGCGGCATTGCATCGAATGCATTGCCGAGCAGATTTGCAAACACCTGCCTTAGCTCGCTGCTGAAGCAGACGACGGCGATCGAATCGTCATACTTTCGATGAACTTGAATCTGAACTTGACGGAATCTGGCTTCATACACTGCCAATGTTGAATCCAATAGCCCGGAAATTCTTTCTTTTCCCGGCTTGGTCGCCTGGCGGTGAAACTTGAGGCTATGCCGAACCACCTCGCTCGCACGGTGTAATTCTTGTTCGGCTAACTCCACGAACTGTCGCGTCGACTGCTCCTGCACTTCTCCCTTGATAAGGTAGAGCAGGTTGGTAAGAGCTTCGAGCGGGTTGTTGATCTCGTGCGAAATCGCAGCTGCCAGGCGTCCGACGGCGGCAAGTTTCTCACTCTTGCGCAACGCATCTTCAGCCAGTACCTCGATCGATATATCACGGAAGTAGCACACCAGCCCCTGACCGCCGGCAGGCATCGGAATACGGTCCACGCGCCATTCGTAATATTCCGTCCGCGCCCGATCCACGCGGTACTCTGCCCGCCTTGGAGTGCTGTAGGGGTCTCCGGTCTCTAGAGTGTGCTGAAAGATGCCGACGGTTTCATCTACATAACCTTTTGTCCATAGCTTGCTCATAATTTCGCGGAAATCGTGGCCAGCTAAATTCAGACTGTCGCCAAATATCCGCAGCGCGACCGGATTGACCTGTTGGATGTGCAACCGGGAGTCGACGACGACGATTCCTATGGGAGCCTGACGCACCAGTGTTTCAAACTGCGATGAACGTTGCCGCAGCGCCAGTTGAGTATTCACGCGAGCAATCAATTCGCGGGCGTTGAACGGCTTGACGAGGTAATCGTCAGCTCCTGCCTGCAAGCCTTCAATGTGGGCCTCCTCACCAGCGCGTGCCGATAGCAGGATCACCGGGATCAAGCGCGTGCTCGCATTTGCCCGCAGTGCATTCAACAACTCGAAGCCGTCCATCTCGGGCATCATCACGTCGCTGACAATCAGATCGGGGCACTGCGCGATTGCCGCCTCCAATGCCTCCCTTCCGTTGGAGACTCTCAGTACCTCCCATTTCGCGCTGAGCAGGCGTTCTACGTAATCCCGCATATCCGGGTTGTCGTCCGCGAACAGAATCCGCGCGCGGCCCGATCGTAAATCGCCACTCGCCGACCGTGACTTCGAGGAGCCTCCATGGCCTGGGCCCGAAAGGGCATCCGGGAGCCATCGAATGGTCTCCTGCATGGAGTTCAGAGCGAGAGTGCCCCGGCCGATGGGCGAGCCGGACAGCTCTTTAGCCAACTTGGCTTCATGTCTAAAGGGAATTGTGATCGTGAAGCTCGTCCCCTTGCCCAACTGGCTCTCTACACTTATATTGCCGCCGTGCAGCCGGACCAATTCGTGAACGAGCGCCAGGCCGATTCCAGTACCTTCGAAGCTGCGCCCTTGACCACCCTCAATTCTATGAAACCTCTTGAAGAGCCGAGGTAATTCCGCCTCCGGAATTCCAATGCCGGTATCGGAGACAGTTAGACTGAACTCGTCCGCTGCCGCGTCTTGTTTTAGCCGCACTGAAATCGAACCCTCGAAGGTAAACTTGAATGCGTTCGAGATCAGATTCAAGACGATCTTTTCCCACATCTCTCGATCGATTGCGACTTCAGAGTTGAAGCGGTCGCAATGAACATTCAACGCAAGCCCAGCCTTCTCGGTGGCTGCGCGGAAGACGCCGGCCAGCTCAGCGGTGTATGCCGGAAGGTCCGTGAGTTCGTAGTTTGCAGTGGCACGACCCGCCTCAATTCGCGAGAACTCAAGAAGAGTGTTGACCAGCTTGAGAAGCCGCGTGGCGTTCCGATGAATCCGCTTCAATTCCTCCCGTTCCGCGATGCCGATTTTGCTGTCCGCATCGTCCTTTCCCACCAGGTCTTCAAGCGGTCCCAGCATCAGCGTCAAAGGAGTCCGGAACTCATGGCTGATGTTGGTAAAGAATGTTGTCTTCGCCCGATCGATCTCGGCTAACGATTCCGCGCGGTGCTTCTCCTCATCGTAGGCTCGGGCATTCGATATAGCGGCCCCAATCTGTCCGCCCAACAAATTGACAAAACCCTCGTACTCCGTATCGAACGGCCGAAATGGGTTCAATCCCGCAATCAAAAATCCGAGAGGGGCCTCCTGGTTCTGCCGCTGGAGTGGAACCATTACAGCGCTGCGCGCAGGCTCCGGCCACGAGCCGCGCGGAAGCGATTCGAATTGCGATCTGAGATCCTCGACTATTCGAATCTTAGGCTCGCCTGAGAAGTCGAAGAGCGGCCACGCCGATACCTGGCCGGTCTCCAGAACGATTGGCGCCGCGGGATGGCTGCCCTCTATCCCACTCTTGGCTGCAAGACGGGCCTTCTGTGGGCTTTGCAGCAGGTACACCAGTGCGAAGGGGATATCTTTGTTGTTCCGCTCAAGGCTGCGAGAGACGGCCTCCAGAACTTGCGCCTCACTGCCCGCCGACGTGAGTTCCTCCGCCAGTTCACGCAACGAACGCAGCCGTCTCTCGCCGATAACCCGCTCTGTCTCCTCGGTCACGACACAGAGCATTCCAGCCGTCCGTCCTGCGTCGTCTTCAAGAGGACTGTAAGAGAACGTGTGATAGGTCTCTTCCGGGTAGCCGCTCCGCTCCAGGAAGAGCAGGAGAGCCTCATCCCAGGTGGCTTTGCCATTTGCGAGCACCCGCTCGATGCGAGGACCAATTTCGTCCCAGATCTCGCTCCAAACCTCCCGAGCAGGCTTACCGAGCGCCCAGGGGTGTTTGTCGCCCAAGGTCATTTGCCCGTAAGTGTCGTTATAGAGGAAGGTGAGTTCCGGACCCCAACCCATCCACATCGCATATCGCGAGGTAAGCAGGATGCGGACGATCGTCCTGAGACTCTGTGGCCAACCGCTGGGATCGCCCAGCGGAGTCTGCGACCAGTCAAGTGTTCGCACACGGAGGTCCATGTCATGCTGGTCGAAAGCGTTTCCGTCCTGTAGCCCGTCGGTCTGCTGAATGTTCGTGCCCTCTGTCTCGCGATGGTCGTGAAAGATTGTAAATCATGCATTCCATATAGGGTTCAAGCGCGGCCACGTCTGTTGTCTGGACGACCGACAGCCCTCAACTGAGAGCCTGAGGTGCGAGAACCTGGCTATCGATAACTTCAAAGTCCATGCATTATTTACCTCCTCTTTTGGGGCGAGTAGCCGGCGATCCGCCGGACTCCACCTCAGTTGATCGTGAAATAGAACGTGGCACCGTGTTCGACCCTTCCTTCGGCCCGTATGGTACCTCCCTGGCGGGCGAGGATGCGCTGTACGGTGGCCAATCCTATGCCGGTACCGGAGAATTCGCTCCTGTCATGCAGCCGCTGAAATGGCTCGAAGAGTCGCTCCATGCGGGCCGGGTCGAAGCCGGCGCCGTCGTCGCGGACGAAATAGACCACCTTTTCCAGGCCAGAATCTCCGGCAACTGCGAGCTTGGCTCCAAACTCGATGCAGCCGTGCGAATGGCGCGACGTGTACTTCCAGGAATTGCGCAGCAGGTTATCGAGTACGACCCGCATCAGGCCAGCGTCGGCGAGCACTTCAGGAGTTTCGGCGATTTGAAACTCGACCTTGCGGGTTGGGTCGCTGGAAGCGAGTTCGGCGGCAATTCTATTGGCGAGCGAGCTGAGATTTACGGGGGCCGATTGGATCGGTGCGGTCGAAGCGCGTGCGAAGTTGAGGAGGTCGTCGATCAATGATCCCATGTTGGCGGATGAAGTCTTGAGCTGCTCGAGCAAGGACTGCACCTGGGGGTCGCTGGCGCTTTGAAGCAATGGGGTCAGAAGGAAGGCGATACCGCCGATGGCGTCCAGTGGGCCGCGGAGGTCGTGGGCCACAGTGTACGAGAACGCTTCAAGTTCACGGTTTGCAGCCTGGAGCTCGGCGGTACGTGCCTCGACCCGGGATTCGAGTTCGTTGCGAGCCCGGGTGAGCGCCGCATCGCGTTCCTGGATTTGCGAGAGCATCGTGTTGAAGGCATCGATCAGGACCACAATCTCACTGCTGTCGCTGCGGATGCAGGCGCGAACAGAGTAGTCGCGATCGCGCGAGACGATCAGCGCGGTGTCAGCCAGCGCAGTGATGGGATGCGCGATCAAACGTCGCGAGATGGAACTGATGGCCAGGGCAGCGGCCATGCAAAAAACCAGAATGATGAAGGCGATGAGAAGGTATTGCCTTGCCCGCTGCCCGATCTCGGTGAACCTGGCCGAAATGTACAGGACGCCGACGGTCTTGCCCTGGAAGACGATGCGATGGGCCAGCAGTACGTCGGTACCCGACGGCCATGCGCGATCGGTGTCGTACATGGCGAGCGGATGGAATACGGCTCCTTCTCCGTCGGCAGTTCCGTAGCGGGCGAAGACGGAGTGGTCGGCGGAGTCAAGCACTGCGGAGAGGACGTCGGGAGACCGTTTCAGGGATGCCAGGGTGGCCCCCGCGCTTTGCGGGTCATTGAAGGTCAGCGCGGATACGGTGCTATCGCCGACGATCTGTGCCTCGACTTCAAGATTGTGGATCAGGTCCTGGCGGAACGAGAATAGATCATAGGAGAAGAAAAAGAGCGCGGCGAGCAGCAGGACGGCGCCGCTGACGAGCAGGTTCATGCGGGTGAGTCGCGCGGTGAGAGGATAGTTCCGGCTGCGGCTCATGGTGCGCCTCCGCCGGCTGACTGGCCTTTAACGGTGACAGCAACCTTGAGGAGTTCGGAGCTGAACGCGATCTCGCTGCGTGCGGCCGGCCTAAGATCCACGGAGAAGCGCACACGGTTGTCGATCTGAAGCAACTGGATCATGCCGCCATGGTCGAGAAAGCCTGGGATATCGCTGACGGTCAGAATGGGCTTGCCCGAAGCTGAGCTAAGCAGGCCGCCGAGGCGCTGCTTCGCTGAGTCATCAATAAACAGGATGTTGCAGGGTGTTTCGTCTTCAGGGCGTTGAATCGTGCGGACCGTAATCGATCGAGTGTCGATGAGCTCGCCGGAGACTACCCTGGTCAGTGAGTCGACAAAAGCCCTCTGTGCGGCAACGCAGATGTTCACGGTCGCGCCGGGACTCCCCGCAGGCCAGCGGACAAACTTTGCGAAGTTGTACAGGTAAACAGCTTCGACGTCGTATTGCGAGGCGCCTGTCGATTGGGCGCCAGCATTCAGCGGGGACAATACAGGCGCCAGAATAAACCACACGAAGACAGCACAGGAAGCCGGCCGCGAGACATGTCGCTTCCTGACCCCTGCGGACGCGCGGAATCTGGTTCGGAGATTCGCAGGCGGCGGCATCGTCTTCACCACGACCATCGGAGGCCGCCGAAGACCTCGCGCTTGATGCTTACGACGTTACTGTTGTCGCCGGTTATTTCCTGATGCTTCGGCTGCAGCAGGTTGCGGCCAGTGACAGAGAGGTCCAGATGGCGCACGATGTCGCAGGCAATATGGACATCGGAGGTTTGATAACTGGGAACCGAATCTGTCGGCAACGCGCTGACGAAACGGTAGTCCGGAACAACCTCAAATCCATGCCTGAATGTTAAGATGCCTTGTACGGATGCTTCACGATGCGGACTGGAGCCTTCGATACCAGTGGCGTATGAGGCCTGACTGAATCCCGCTTTCGAGTGCAGGGCCACGTGAACGTGGGAGAAGTTGCCGCGCATCTCAAACCACGAAACCGGCTTCCAGTCCGGGGCAATCTCAAGGCCATCGGAGACTCCGCGCAATCCATTGGCAAACTGCACATTGAGAGATTCGTAAGGGTAGGGGGTGGTGGGAAAGGTAACCGTAAAGATGGGGTTGTTGTAGCTCTCAATATTGTCGTACTGGTTGTGGAATGCAGCGACGTCGAAATACAGTTTGCTCCAAAGCAGTTGACGGAATCCGGCGCTCCAGCCGATCAGCACTTCCGGAACGAAGTTCGGATTGCCTTCGACCTGAAGGAAGATCGGCAAAGCACCGCCGCCGCCGGGAGTGACGTTGCCGATGAGGCTGAGATCGCGGTCGAGGCGTCCTGGAGTGCGCAGGGCGCGGGCGACCGAGGCCCAAAGGGTGGTGGTTGTGCGTGGGCGCCAGAGCACCTGCCCTGTGGGCTGGACACCCCATCCGCTGTACTTATCGTTGGCGAACTTGGAGCCAAGAGTGAGCGACAGGCGGTTGGGGACAAGACCAAAGGTGTCCTGCGCGAAGAGGCTGTAGACGCTGTTGTTGATCTTTTCCGGAGCGAAGTTCACTGTCGCCTGCGTCTGAACAAGATTGCTGGGGCTTTCCCGCAAACCCGCGCCAAGAATCAGGTCTTGTCGAGGCAGGTTGGCGATGTGGTCGATGAAATCGAGGTCGATGGTGTCTCGCGTCTCGGTGAACTGCGATGTCGCCCGATTGGTGCGGTCAAAGCTGCCTTGGACGTAATAGCTGGATGCGCCTGCGAGTTGGCGGTCCCAGCGAACCACCAGATCG
>Ga0302325_10031867_pt1 | contig 10833 bp, 9 predicted proteins | sample Palsa_T0_2_FD_201948 | JGI IMG/M metagenome (GOLD analysis project Ga0302325, IMG submission 201948) | Peat permafrost microbial communities from Stordalen Mire near Abisko, Sweden - Palsa_T0_2 | ecosystem: Environmental > Terrestrial > Soil > Palsa > Peat permafrost | place: Sweden: Abisko... | reverse complement strand
AGCTTCAGCAGGTTGCTGACCGCGCACACCAGCCTCCACTCGCCGCCAACGTTCTGCTTGCCGCGCAGGCTGAAGCGGCGGAAGCCGCGTCGTTCCTTGATCTGTCCGAAGACCGGCTCGACGATCCCCTTGCGCATCTTGTAGACCGCGCGTCCGGCCTCGGTCTTCAGCTTATGTCGCATCCGTTCCTGTGGAGTCGCACCCGCAGCCGCATCGCCGGTTGCTGTCTCTGCCGGAACGCCATGCTTCTCGCGGCCCGTCGCGAGGTATAAGTCGATCCCGGCGACAGCCGCATCGGTTACATTCGCTTCACTGAAGTAGCCAGCATCGGCGCTGGCTTTCTCGGGCTTCCGTTCAAGATTCATCGCGATCTGCGCCAGCATCGTCAGCAGTTGGCGACTGTCGGTTGTCTCTTGCGTGACCTCGGCGGCCACGATCACCTGCGAGGCGGAATCGACCGCGATCTGCGTGTTATAAGCCTGCACGAAGCTGCCCTTGTTCGCGCCGTCCGGCATGATGCGGCTCTCCGGATCGGTGAAGTTGCGCTGCGCCTTGTCGGCGGGCCTGGCCTTGTCAGGATCCGGTGGCTCAGGCTTGCGGCCGCGCTTCTTCTTGCCGGTGCGTTGCTCTTGCTCTGCACGCTCGGCCAGCTTCTTCTCCCTCTCGGCGCGTTCGTGCTCAGCCTTTTCGCGGGCCTCATCCTCAAGCGCCTGCTTGGCCTCTCGGATCTTCTGCAACCGGCTCTCGCGCCGCGACAACTCCTCCGGCAACTCATCGCCACGACGCTTCTTGCCGTACTGCGCGTCCTCGGCTGCATCGGTCTCTTCGGCCTGCCGCAGAAGTTCCTGGATCTCCTGTTCCAGACGCGCCTCGGCCTCGGTCATGCGCTTGTAGCTCATCGCCTTGTGCTTGCTGGCGTTCGCCTTGATCTTGGTGCCGTCGATCGCTACATGGCCCAGCTTGACCAGGCCTGCCTTGGCGCACAGCAACAACGCCTGCGTGAACAGTCCGGCCAACGCCGTCAGATGCCGCTTGCGGAACTCGGCCAGCGTAGCGTGATCCGGATGCTGGTCTCCTGCCAGATAGCGAAACGCCACGTCTTCATAGGTGCGCGTCTCGATCTTGCGCGAACTGTAGACGCCGGTAGCGTATCCGTACAACAGCAGGCGAACCATCATCTCCGGCGCATAGGCCGACTGGCCACGACCATCCTTCTCCCGATACGAGCCATAGATCGCGTCCAGATCCAGCGCCGAGATCACATCCAACACAAACCGCGCCAGATGGCCGTCGGGAAGCCAGTCGTGAAGCGATGGAGGAAATAACAGCGTCTGGTTGACCGTGTCCGGCAAAAAACTCTGGCCCATGACAAAATCGTAAACCGTAAATCCAGAAGAAACCACCCGACTCTCGGTCCATCTATGACCGACACACTCCTAGACTCATTGTCAATCACCTGGCTCTCTGCTGCTTTCCTCGTTGAATCGGGTCAGGGCCCCTTCCCTCCTCCGGCATTACCCGGCATCAGCGGTACTACGAGCCCCTCCGCCATCTGCGTCCGCCGATGCTGGCCCTCACGGGTTCATCGTTGAGTCTGACTCACGGTCGCAGACTTCCCTTGTTGCGCATCTTCCATCTCCCACGCGTGCCGCCGTCACTACCCCGGTGGAATCACCGACTGCGTTTCTCGCTCGCTTCATCGATGACATCGGCCTTCCCCAAAGTTATGGCGGGTCGGCTTCCACATTGGCTGTTTCGAGGCCTGCTCAACGTTCACTCGCGTTGCAGCCCGCATGGATCACTTACCCCCGAAGGGGCCTTTTCTCGGAGTGCTTCAGGTCATTCGTCGCCTCTTGACCCGCCCCGAGTGTTTCCGGCTGGAGCGAGAGTTTGCCGGCCCGGATTTGCACCGGGAAGGAAAATGCACCTTATCAAGGCACACATAACTCCAGCGCCGAGCGGGCGCTGCGTGCAGTTGCCATCGGAAGGAAGAATTACCTCTTCATGGGAGCTGATTCCGGCGGTCAACGAGCGGCATCGCTCTATAGCCTCATTGGGACAGCCAAGCTGAGCGGGCTCGATCCTGCCTTCTATCTGCGAACCGTCCTGGCGACGATCGCCGAGCATCCGATCAACCGCATCGAAGAACTCCTGCCCTGGAACATCGCCGCCTTACTCCAGACCGGCTCTTCCAAAGTCGCTTAGACCCACTCAACAGGTGTCCGCTTATTTTTAAGTGGACACTTGATGACACCCTCTACCTCGCGTAGAGAACGGCCCGGAAAGCTGCAATTCAGCTTCCGGTCCGTTCCATAAAATATTGTGTGTAAACAAAATCGGAATTTCCCCAGAGCGCCGGGTATTACCTATTGTGGGAGAACGGAACCACCAAAGCGGAAGGCTCTTCATCGAGCAGCACCCTGCTGTGGAACGGATGCGTCTGCGAGTCCGTAGTCACCGATTTTTTTTGAACATAATCGGTTTTCTGTCCCGGGCATGGGTATTACCTCTTAGTACGTAGGGATGAACCGGACAGCATTGCCTAAGACCTTGATGGCAACGCCGAAGGGAAACGTTCCACGTCCACATCAATTTCGGAGATAAGTATGATCGACCAAACGGCATCATCATTCACCACAGCAGCATTTGAAGAAATCGCTGAGATCCAGAACAACACAACCACCGAAAACGCAGAAGCAATCGCGCAATATCGCGCAGACCTCCTGCCAATTCTGATCGACGCCAACCATCCGACTCGCGTGTTACACATGCTTCAGACAGCACTTCACGCCGAATGGGCACTCAACAAAGCTGCGGATTCATGGCTGACCATCGAGGAGCTCTCTTGGGGAACGTACATCCCTAAGCAAGAAGTTACGGAAAGCCTTCTCGATCTGGCGTTCCGCCCCGGGATTAAACTGTCGCGCCGCAGGGTGGATGGCATCTACCGCTATTCACTTGAGAACGGCACGGGGTACTAACATGACCGTCCTCAATCACGACACCAATCAGCAATTCAACTTGGGCGATATTGTGCGCTTGAAGTCCGGTGGGCCTGCAATGACCATCGCGCAGATTGGCAAAGGTCTTGTTCGTTGTTTCTGGCACGGCGGGAAAAAAGTCGAAGAGAAAGTACTGCCAGTTCAGGTCCTGGAGAAGTTAATTGACGGAGAACACGCGTAGTCTCGTCAAAACAGGGCATGGTGGCCGACCTACTCGGCCACCATCCTCGCAACACCACATCCACCGCATATGCCTTATTAAATCGAGACTCGTCCCAGTCAACAGGGAAACTTCGAACGCTTACTCTTGATGCTGATGCCGGGTCTGCAGTAATCGCTGCTACACACCAGCAGGCTCGGCGAGTCCGCGTTCAGTCAAAAGTTTGCGATCGATCTCCGTAGACACACGTAAAGCATTCGCGGCAACAGTCAGAGATGGATTGATTGCCGCGCTAGTTGGCATGAAAGATGCATCTGTAATAAAGAGGTTGGAGATGCCATGCGCCTGGCAATTTCGATTGATGACCCCTGTTGCAGGGTCTTCGCTCATAACACAGGTGCCGCAGGGATGACCGAAATTGAGTTCAATATCCTTCGTGAGGAAAATCAATCGCCTCTCCTTGAGACGATGGGTCAAAAGCTTCCGAAGAAGAGTAGCACGCTCACGCAGTTCGGCCTTGATGGTGTATTTGAGGATTACACCATCGGCCTCGTCCTCCTTGAGCACAACGCGATTATCAGGATAAGGGAGATCCTCGATGAGGTTCACAAAGATTGTGCCACGGCCAAATCTTTTGATTGTCGCGGCTGCCGGAATTCTTAAAAAGGGTCGGAGAAACTTTAGATAGCTTGGTGCGCCATGATCAAATCGATCATACAGATGCATTAAGAACTCGCCGTATCCGAGGTCGAATCCAGTCGACTGAACACATCCGCAACGCTCGCCTCCTGTGTAATAGAAATCTCGAAAGCAGAGCGATTTACGCGGACCTGAGCTTGGCAGCTTTTTACTCGGCCATAACACAAAATTCTGATTGACATGGAACATCAGGTTGCGGCCAACCATGTCGGAATGATTCGCGAGACCGTTTGGCCAATCATCGCTCTTCGATATCAAAAGCAACTTAGGAGTGTGGATCGCGCCCGCTGCCAATACAAACACCTTAGCTTGAACTCTGATCTGCTTGTCGCCTTGAGCGACGATTGCACACGTTACGCGATCAGCAGTGGATTCAAGTCGCACCACTTCAGTGCGAGACATAATCGCTGGCTTTTTCGGCGCTTCAGCGAGCACAGAACGGATGTCAGCGCGACAGTTCTTTTGACATAGCCTGCCGAGACATTCATCGCATCCCGGAAGATAACGAATGCCCACATGGAGCCTATAAGGATGAAGACCGTTCTTTTCGAACAGTTGCACAAAATCTGTGTCGGTGGGCCCCAATGGAGGCGGTTCCGGAAGATGATCTGTTCCATAAGCACACAGTGGATCACTCGTCCCGGCTACATGAAGCATTCGTTCAGCCTGCTCGTAGTACGGAAGAAGTTCTTGGTAGCTAAGCGACCACCCACCGGTAGGATGTGGCACATTGGGCAGCGCGTCGACATCAAGGTCCGAAAATCGTTCCAAAGCTGCTGCATACCAGTTGGTGCTACCACCAATTCCTGACCCGATAGGAGCGTAGAACCGGCTCACAACGCCATCAATCTCATAAGCGCTTAGCATAGGCCACTTGCTCCCGGTTAGGCGTGCTTCAGGATCATCTGAGTTGTTTCCACCGGGCGGCGATTTTTCTTCAATGCCGCATTCGATCAGCAACACATCATGTCCTGCCTCAGCGAGAGCACGTGCGGTGAAGCCGCCACCCATCCCAGCTCCGATGATGGCGACATCCCATATTCTGCCTTGATTCTGCGTACCTGATTGTTGCAAATGATCTCTCCTTAAAGTCCGAACTGCAAGGATTTCTTCAGATGAATATCAAGCTAGCTCCGACGTAGCGATAAGCTGTTTGTAAATGATGGTTTGGGTGCTTATGCAAGCGCGCAGCAGGCGGACCATCAAGTCCGGTTCCATGGTGCAGCGGTTGAGCCTGTAGTTGAATTCGGCGACATAGTGTTGAAGATGTTTTCGCTCCACCTTGGGATGGGTGCCGAGCAGGAACCGCTTCAGGTTCGACAGCGTGATGTGAACCCCAGGGAAGAGACTGTGCGCCGGTTCCTCCTGCTTCGAGATCGCTGTTGCGGTGTGCTCAAAGCCCTTCTGTTTCATGCGCCGATAGCCGTGCCAGCCGTCGGAGAGAATATGGCCGCCGGGTTTGACTTTGCCTGCGAGAAACTTCTCCAGCGTTGCTGTGGCCGCGTCGGGAATCACTTCTAAAGCTGCAAATCCCGGCACCGGCTTGTAGCCCGACTTACCGGCTCCGCGCCGCTCCACCGCTACGGCCACCACCGATTTGGTCCGGAGATCGCGTTTGCCGCGCCCGCGCCGTCCTTCGCCATGTTCTTGGCCACCCACATAACCCTCATCGACTTCCACCAGTCCGCTGAGCCGATAGCGCTGATCGCGGTCGCTCATCTCCTTGCGGATCTTATGCAGCATCAGCCACGCGGTTGGATAACTGACGCCGATCTCTTCAGCCAACTGCACCGCGGAGATACCCTTCTTGTCGTGGCTCATGCGGTAGATCGCCCAGAACCAACTGACCAGCGGAGTGCGTGTCTTATGAAAGATCGTTCCCGCAGTGACCGAGCACTGATAACCGCACTGGGCGCACTCATGCACCTGGCGCTCGGCCATATACTCGCGGCTTGGCCCTGAGCAACGCGAGCACGAGAATCCCTCGGGCCAGCGACACAGGCTCAACTGCTCGCCACACTGCCGCTCGTCTCCAAACGATGCCCGAAACTTCCGCACCGTCATCATGCCCTTCTTGACAGACTACTTTTTCATGGACACCATACTATCGTCATTTATTCGCCTGAGCAAGAGTATCCGGACCGCTCTCAGAGAATGGGCCTACGCTCGCTCATACCAGAACTCGCTGAAAGAGAAATACAGCTCGATCCATGGCTACACGACTACAACTTCCACCGACCCCATGTTAGCCTCAAACTCAACACTCCCGCTTCTCGCTCACGCTTGAACCGGAAAAACCTCTTGAGCCTCCACAGCTAGCGCAATATCACACAGATGGGCGAGTATTAAAAACTGTCTGAGCGCGATCGATCTCTTTCAGTGACCTGCCCCGTTTCTCTCAGCCAGGTGTAGCTGGAGTTTCCCGAGTCTACGGACGCTTACGCAGAACCTGAAGCAGTATCTTAAGAAGGATTTGAAGCAGCCCGAAGCGCAGGCAGTGTAATCCAGTTCTGGATCGGGATAAGCTAGCGAGTGGTCACTTCTGAGGCCAGCGCTCACGCACGGCCTGCGAGTATACGCTGGTAGAGCTGCACAGAGGCCGTCGCCACGGCGCTCGGCGCATGACGCTCGAGCACGTAGCGGCGCGCCGTCTGGCCGAGACGTTCTGCGCCTGCCGGATCATTGATGATCGCGAGAATCTCCGCGGCGAACGATTCCGGATTCCCGGAGCGTGCCAATCTACCAGTAACCTCATGCGCTACGATCTCGGGACATCCGCCAGCGTCCGTGCAGACGACGGGGCAGCCCTGAAACATCGCCTCCAGCAACGTATAGCCAGCAATCTCGAAGCGTGAGCTGACAACAGTAACCATGCAGCGGGTACGCAGCTGTGCGATGTCCCGGTTTGCCATGGACCCGAGGTATTGGACACGATCCCGCAGCTCCGGGGGGAAGAGATCCTCGCTATATTGTTCAAAACCGACGACTTTCCCGGTCGCAATGGACAGCCCCCGATCGGGCCCGACGAACGTGAGTCGGAGCTGCGGACGCTGGCGCAGCGCGGACCGGAACGCCTGCAGCACCACGTCAGCGCCCTTTAGCAGGTCGAAGCGGCCCACGAAGAGAATGCTTTCGCGATCGCAGTCGCCCAGGCGCCAGAGCGGTGTGTCCTCGTCCATCGTCAGAGGATTTACTATGTGGTGCATCTCCGGGCTCGATAGCTGATATCGCTCGATCGTCTGCAAAAGGGCCTTCCGGGACGGAGAGACGATCATCTGCGCCTGCCGCAGTGCTTCGCCCTCGCGCTCGATACGCCGTCGTGCGAAATCCGTGGTGAGTTCCTCTTCGACGAAGGTCAGAAAGGAGGGGCCATGCAGGCGGACCACCACTGGAATGCCAGTGCGCTGGGCAACATCGGCGCTCCAACCAAAGGATTCCTCCATTTCCACTACGTCGATCGGATTCTGGCGGTGCACACGCAGCAGTTCAGAAGCAATGAGCTGCGAGAACTCAAAGACACCCTCTCCGCGGGATGGCTTCTTCGGGGTGAGGAGCCGCGCGACGGGTTTCCACAGGCGCTGTCGAGCCAGATGAACCTCGCTATCGGTGACGCCAGCTCCCAGTTCGCCGGTGAAGATGCTCACGCGGTGGCCCAAGGCCTCGAGGGCCGGGCGTATCCAGTGGACGTAGGTGATGATACCGTTCTGATACTGAGCCAAAGGCCAAGACGGTGACCAGAGTGCGATGTGCAGGGAGCGGTCGCTAGGCGTGCGCATGATGATGTCCCAATCCGAGGTGCAGCCAAGTAGGGGGCACGACCCTCAGCAGAAGGTGGCTGAGTCCGAGACAGACCAGAAAAACGACAGTGCACAGACCGAGACCTAGCAATTCACGCAAGGGTTGGAGCAGGCTGTTGCGCCATTGCTCCCAATAGAAATACAAGAGCGGTGGCAGGGCAGCGGCCGAGGTGCACCAGAGGAAACCTTCGAATCCGAAAAAGTGATAGCCGAAGACGACCGCCGGAATGAGGCTGACGATCCGGATGATATTTGCTCCCAGAACAACGCGGGACAGTCCTGACGCTACCAGCAGGTTCTCCGAGGCGTTCTGGAAGGCTGCAATGATGGCGCCGAGCGCCAGCACGGTGAGAATGGATCCGGCCTGCATGTAGCGAGGATCGTAGAGGACCGCGACTATCAGGGGCGCGAATCCTGCAATGATTGCAGGAGGAAGGGCGCCTATCGCGAACAGCCGGAGGTTTTCCGTGTAGTAGCGATGCGCCGCCGTGGAGCGGTTCGAGCGGAAGTAGGCAGCACAACGCGGGTACAGAACGAAACGCGCGTTGTGCATCATTACTCCGGTGAGCTGGCCAGCCATGTTGGCAGCAATGCTGTAGACGCCAAGCAGCGTCAAGTTGAACAGCCGCGCCAGCACGACTTTGTCGTACTGCGACAACACGATGGTCAGGATGCTTGAAGGTATCACAATGCGTGCGAATTGAAACTGCTCGCGCCTGGCCTCGCGGTCGAAAGCGATCCCGACTCCCATGTCTCGGTAATAGAAATGGCTGGCGACCACGAGCAGCAGACGCTGCAGCAGCGCTCCCAGGATCAGCGCGTAATGGTTCCTTAGAAGGCTCGCCATGCCGATGACGAACAGCGTCATGATCACATTCGATGCCAACTCGTTGTAATTGTTCAGGCGTGCTCTCTGACGCCGTATCGCCAGCCCGAAGGACATAGATTCAGCGCCGTTCAGCAGAAACCAGATGCTGAGCACGCGTAGTGCGTCCTTGAGGGCCGGAGTATGATAGATCGAGGCGATCAGTGGCGCTGCGAGGAACAGCAAAGCAAAGTTGAAGACCGACCGTATGAGCCGGACCGTCCACAGCGTATGCACGAACTGCCGCTCGTCGCCGCGCGGGTGGCGGATCAGAAGGCCCAACGTGCCTACATCGGACATCATCTCGATCATGAACAGCAAGGACAGAAGAATGCCGAAAATGCCGTACGCATCGGGACTCAACAGCCTCGTTAGAACGAGGCTGCTGCCGAGCCTGATGACCGCCGTGGCACCAAAGGAGAAGGTCGACGCAAAGAGTTCGGCGCGGAAGTTTAGAATCCACAGCCATGGTCGCCGTCTTCCCGTCGCCGGTGGGGCCTCGACAGTACTGCTGGCAACACCATTGCCCGAGCACTGGGACGTGCTTATCAAGGCCTCGGGCTCGGGATCGGTCGATGTCGTCATAACTGTTATACTACCTTTCCGATCAACGATTGACATCCACTGGAGGGCTGCCAAACTAACCTTTTAGAGGGATTGCCAGAGTCCGGGAGGTGCGCTGCGAGCTACGCTTTCCCGAGCGAAGCAACGAAATACCATAGGGTGTTCTTTCGAGCACATTGGGCCACGAACGTACATCACCGGCCGAATTCCGGAACATTCGATCTTCGCGCAGTGGCCCACCGGGCGATGATCGAACATGGTTTCGAGCCAGATTTTCCGCCTGAAGCGGAGCGCGAGGTGGCGCAACTCAAGGCGCATTCTCCAAAGGCCGGAAAAGATGCTGACGACCTGCGTCGTCAATAGACAACGACACGTCGCGTGATCTCGATCAGATCAAATATTCCGAGAGGCTTTCGAACGGCGGTCTACGAGTTCTGATCGGGATCAAGGACGTAAATCTGTTTCTGCCGAAGGACTCGGCGATCGATCGCCGCGCTGCTGTGGAAACGGTAACCGTCTATCTATTCAGGCATCAGGAACTGGGGCCTACTGTCCTGTCCCGGAAATACGATTACATAGTCGCGCCGGCATGGTCATGGGACTGGAGGTCTCGCGCCTGGCACGGAACAACGCCGACTGGCATCTCTTGCTAGAGATCTGCGCGTTGGCCGATACACTGATCCTCAATGAGGATGGTGTGTACGATCCGGCCAACTTCAATGACCGCCTGTTGCCCGGTCTCAAAGAAACGATGAGTGAGGCAGAGCTGTACGTCCTTAAAGCCAGGCTCCGAGGCGGAATCCTGAACAAGGTGCGTCGCGGCGAGTATCGTTGTCCGCTGCCCACGGGCTTTGATTATGACGTGCTCAGGAACGTGGTGCTCGATCCCGATGCATAGATCCGAGATATGATCGCTCACTTCTTCGAGACGTTTTCGCGTGTCGGCTCGGCATGTCAGACTGTAAAGTCCTTTCGAAAAGAGGGCCTGGTTTTTCCGTCCCACCGCACCGGGGGCGCCACGGTGTTCCGGCCACTGACCGTTTCGACCGCGATTCGTGTCTTGAGCACCCCCCGATACGTAGGCGTCTACGCGTACGGACGCCGCCGGTATCGGCGAGCCACGGACGGCCAGACAAAAGTCCAGCAAAAGCGCGACTACGATGACTGGCTCGCCTGTATCGTAAGCGTTCGAAGGTCCCCTCTGGCGGATCGGGCTTTCGCGAGATGAGTATGGCTGTATGGATGCGGGAGCTGTCGGTGTTGGACGTCGAAGGCGGCAGTCGGTTGGGGAGAAGGCGCAGATCGTGCGGTTGACGCTGGAACCTGGAGCGAGTGTCGCTGAGGTCGCGCGAGCGCATGGAGTGAACGCGAACCAGTTGTTCAAGTGGCGGCGTCAGTTCGAGCGCGGCCAGCTTGGTAAAGCAGATGTGCCTCCAACTGCGTTGCTCCCGGTGGCCATCTCTGCTGATGACGAAGTGACGCCGGAGACAACATCGGATGTCCATGCGCCTGGCGGTGGCGCGATTCATATTGAGCTACCCGGCCAGGTGATGATCGGCGTGGAGAGTGGCGCGGATCGCGCGCTGCTGCGCTGTGTTCTGGAGAGTCTGCGGAAGTGATCCAGCTACCCTCGGGGACCAGGATCTGGCTCGCTGCCGGCGTGACGGATATGCGGCGCGGGGTGTGACATGAAGCTGATTCAACGATTGTTCAACATGAATTCATCATGAACTGAACCTGCGGTTC
>Ga0302325_10031866_pt1 | contig 10834 bp, 10 predicted proteins | sample Palsa_T0_2_FD_201948 | JGI IMG/M metagenome (GOLD analysis project Ga0302325, IMG submission 201948) | Peat permafrost microbial communities from Stordalen Mire near Abisko, Sweden - Palsa_T0_2 | ecosystem: Environmental > Terrestrial > Soil > Palsa > Peat permafrost | place: Sweden: Abisko... | reverse complement strand
TGCGGAAGCATCGGAAATACGTCGCATATGCGTACGCCCGGCGAACTGCGGCTTTCCAATGTTGCAATGCGTACATCGGGATGCGCGTGCAAGAGCCGAATGAGCTCCAGGCCGCCGTACCCGGTCGTGCCGATGACATGAACGTTCGTCATAGAAAAACTTTTGCAAGCGCGGCCAGCTGCGCCGTCGTCGAAGCGATCGAATGCGCGACTGCCGCGGGGCTCGTCGAGCCGCTCGTCTTTTTTCCGTTGACCGAACCGCGCGCGTCTACCGGCGTTCCGGGCACGCCGAGGACGGCCGCATCTTCCGCATCGAGCGCGCGTCCGGCACGCTCAGCCGCCAACACACGTTCACCGACCGCACGATGCGCCGATCGCGCGGTTTGTCCGCTCGCGATCACGGCATCCGCAAGATCAGTCGCTACAGTATAACCGTCCCCCGCGCGCGCCGTCATTTTCGCCTCATCGAAGGCAAGCTCAGCGAAAGCGCGCGCAAACGCGTCGAGCGCCGCAAGCCCGTGTTCGGTCCCGCGAATGACGAGCGCCTTGGTTTCCTGCAAATCACGATGATACGAAAGCCCGATGCCCGTCGTCGTACCGAGCGCGCCGGCGTACGCCGCCGTGATGCGCCCCGCCGCAGCCCGCACCAACTCAAACGGATCCGGATTGCGCTTCTGCGGCATGAGACTCGACCCGGTCGACGCCGCATCACCCAGCCGTGCGTAGCCGAACGCCGGTGTCGTCCACAACACAAACTCTTCGCTCGGCCGCGATGCCGCAGCAACCGCCCGCGCCACCGCATGCAGCAAATCAAGCGCCACATCGCGATCGCCGATGCTATCCATCGCATTGCGCGAAGCCGTTGCAAACCCCAGCGTCTGCGCGGCCGCATCCCGATCGAGCGGCAGCGACGATCCCGCAACGGCTCCCGATCCCAGCGGACACATCGCACACGCCGCCGCCTGCACCGCAATAAAGCGCGATGCCGCCCGCACGAACGGCTGGGCTGCCGCATCGAGCCAAAATCCAAACAGCACCGGCTGCGCCGGCTGCCAATGCGTCGTCGCCGCAATCAGCGTGCCCGCCGCCAGCGCCTGCGCCGCCCGCGTCTCAACGGCGATCGCAATCGCAAGCGTAAGCTCGCGCCCGCGCGCTGCCCGATCCCGCGCATACAGCAGCAGCGTGGTTGCCACCTGATCGTTCCGGCTACGCCCCGCATGCAGCGACTCACCGGCACTCGCCGGTACAAGCTCCCGCACCCGCGCGTCGATCGCCCCGTGCACATCCTCAAAATTTCCAGCCCGCGCAAACGCAGCAAACCGCCCGTTCACAATCTCCGCATCAACCGTATCAAGCGCCGCTCGCAACGAGGCCGCGTCATCGTCCGACAACAACTTTCCGCCGTGCAACGCAGCAACATGCCCGCGCGAACACCGCACATCAAACGGCGCCAACACCAAATCGTCGCTTAGCGACGATCCGAATGCAAGCAGAGCAGCATCAGGCGCCGCATCAAAGCGTCCGCCCCACTGCAGTTGCGACTCAGTCCCGGCCATCACACGAGCGTCGGCGTCGCCCGATCGGCCGCTTGCGCAGCTTTCGCTGCACCCGCCGCCACCGGCAACCCCCAAATTTCGATAAACCCGCCGGCCGCCTGATGCGCAAACCGGTCGCCCTGCCCATACGTCGCAAGCGACTCATCATATAAAGCAAACGGCGACCGCGACCCGGTAACAATTGCTTTCCCGCGTTGCAACTTCAAGCGCACATCACCCGTCATCCGCTGCGCGACAAACTCATTAAACGCATCAAGCCCCCCGCGCAACGGCGACGACCACTGCCCATCATAAATCAACTCGGTATACTTTTGATCCAACCCCGCCTTGATACGAAGCTCGTCGCGCGTCAAAACAAGCCGCTCTAGAGCAATATGTGCCTCAATAAGCGTCACGCTCCCCGGACACTCATACACCTCACGCGATTTAAGCCCAACAACCCGATCCTCAATCATATCGATGCGCCCAACGCCATTCGCGCCCGCGAGCTTATTCAGCTCGAACACAAACTCAGCACCCGTCTTCCCATTCATGGAAGGCACACCGCGCTCAAAAGAAATCACGATCTCAGACCCGTTCGCGGGTTCGGTCCCCGGCGTCGCCGTCCAAGCATACGCATCTTCCGGCGGCGCGTTCCAAGGATTCTCAAGCACCCCGGCCTCAATCGACCGTCCCCACAAATTCGCATCCACCGAATACGGCTTCGCCGCCGTATGCGAAACCAGCACCCCATGCGCCTGCGCATATTTCAACGCATCCGGCCGCGATAGCGGCGTCTCGCGCAACGGCGCAAGCGTCTTCAAGTGCGGCGCATTCGCGCGCACCCCAACCTCAATGCGAACCTGATCGTTCCCCTTACCGGTACACCAGTGCGCGACGGCATCAAACCCATACTCTGCCGCCGTCTCCACAAGCAACTCCGCAATCAACGGCCGCGAAAGCGCCGCCGACAACGGATACACGCCCTGGTACCGCGCATTCGCCGCAAGCGCCCGATACGCAAACTCCGAAATGAATCGCTCGCGCGCGTCAATCAAAACCGCATCCTTGGCACCAAGCGCAATCGCCTTACGCCGCACACCCTCGAGCGCATCTTGCGACCCTTCGCCCGCAACCATATCCGACTCACCAAGATTAGCCGTCATCGCGACAACTTCGTGACCGGCTTCGATATATTGCTTGAGGAGCACCGACGTGTCGAGCCCACCAGAATACGCTAAAACAATCTTCATTTCGCTCTAAAGTTCCCTAAGTAAAACGGCAAAGAAAAGGTAATCGTGCCGTGAGTGAGTGGTGGTGACGAACGGGATTAGCTCTGGCGGGGTGTCCAACAAAATTGCGGAGCCAGGATGGCGGGAGCGATTTTTTGGCAAGTAGAGATTTCACAAGGATGTGAAATCTCGGACGTCCCCGACAGAGCTAATCCCGTTCGGCGCCGCCACTCACTCACTCGTCACCGCGCATATCTTCGAATCGCTGCATAACCATAGGCATTTGTTCGGGCTTTTCGCAAATCACAAGCACGGTATCGTCGCCGCCAACGGTGCCGATCACCTCGGTCCAACCGGCTGAATCGACGGCGGAGGCTAACATCATCGCACTCCCTGGCGGCGTGCGCAACACGATCAGATTGACACTGCCGCGTACTGAAGTGACGAGCTCCGCGACGATTCGGTGGAGTCGCGACGAGAACATCGGGCCGATGTTCGGCTCGACATATTTGAATTGGCCGCCGGCGCTGCCTTTGAGCGACGCCTTCATGAGGCCGAGTTCCTTAATGTCACGCGAGATCGTTGCTTGTGTGACTTCGTAGCCCTGTTGCTCCAGTAAGAACGCGAGTTCGTCCTGCGAACGCACGGGGCGCGCGGCAATGAGCGACAGGATCGCGCGTTGACGTTTGCTTTTGGGTTGGTTGAGTACGGTCGAGTCAGTCATTGCCAAATCCCCGCAAGTCCGTCATGAGTGCTAGGAGGAGTGCTTTCTGCGCGTGCAGCCGGTTTTCGGCCTGTTCGAAGACGACGCTGCGCGGACCGTCGATTACTTCCGCCGTGACTTCTTCGCCACGGTGGGCCGGAAGACAGTGCATGAAAAGCGCGTGGGGGGCGGCGGCTTCCATCATCGTCGTATCGACGCGGTAAGGGAAGAGGGCTGCGGCGTTGCGTTCGACGAGTGCCTCGTCGCCCATCGACGTCCAAACGTCGGTGTAAACGACATCGACGTCGCGAACGGCGCGCAGCGGGCTGGTGAAGGCGCGCGCGGTGACGTTGTTGCTTTCGCCGAGTTTGACGAGGCGTGAGAGAAATGCGTCGGTTGGGCGGTGGGTCATTGGTGCTGCGAACGTGACGGACATGCCGGAGAGTGCGGCGGCTTCGCCGAGCGAGCGCGCGACGTTGCTGCGCGCGTCACCGACGAAGGCGATGCGTAGACCGGTCAGCGTGCCGAAGCGTTCGCGAATGGTGAGCAGATCCGCGAGGGCCTGGCACGGATGTCCTTCGGCAGACAGGCCGTTGATCGTTGGTACCGTCGCCGATGCTGCAAAGCGTTGGAGCGGTTCGTGCGCGTGCGTGCGGACGACGATTGCGTCGACGTAGCGGGAGAGGGTACGCGCGGCGTCTTCGGGCGTTTCGCGTGCGCCGACCATGAAATCGTTGCCGGTGGCGGCGATCGCGTGTCCGCCGAGTTGCGTCATACCGACTTCAAAGGAGACGCGCGTGCGCAGTGACGGCTTCTCGAAAAGCATCGCCAGCGTCTTGCCGCGCAAGAGCGAATGCTGTTCGCGGCCCGAGGCCTTGAGGGACTGGGCGAGCATGATGAGACTCGCCAGCTCGTCGGCCGAAAGGTCGAGAATCGAAAGCAGATTGCGGCCCCGAAGTCGAGACGCCGCCGGGAGAGTCATCATGGTCTGCATAATTATGCATGAAATGAATATTTATGCAACCCATTAAGAATGAGAAGCGGTCGCCGGGCGCCTCGCTGCTCGTAAAATTTGGCGGTTCGGTCGCGGGCGGGGGCGCGAGCGACCCGGTTTTGCGCGATTTGGTTTCCCTCGCCGCCGAAGGCATGGCGGTCGTCCTCGTGCATGGCGGAGGTCCCGCCGTCGATGTGGAGTGCGGCCGGCGGGGCATCGTCACGAGCCGGATTGCGGGCTTGCGGGTTACGGACGCCGCCACTTTAGAAGTGGTCGAAGAGGTGCTCGGCCGCCGCGTCAATGCAGCGATCGTTGCGGCGCTTATCGGTGCCGGCGCGCGCGCTGAGCGGGTGGCTGGAGATGACGGCGTCTTTGTCGCTCGGCGGATGCGCCGCCCCGAGGGCGACTTGGGTTTCGTTGGTGAGATCGCACGGGTCGACCCCGCCACGGTGCGTGCCGTGCTCGGGCGCGGCGCAATTCCGGTCGTGTCGCCGATCGGGGCCGATCCGGACAGGCAGCGCTACAACATCAACGCCGATACGGCTGCCGGAGCGCTTGCAGTAGCGCTCGGCGTAAGTGCGTACGTCGTCGTGACCGATGTGGGGCGCGTTCGCGTCGATCGCCACGACCCCGCGACGGGTATCGAACGGATGACGATCGCCCAAGCAGAAGCGTTCTCACGACAAGGCGTCTTCGCCGACGGCATGATCCCGAAAATCGAAGCCGCGCTCGCCGCGGTGCGCGCCGGCGTTCCGCGGGCGTATATTTGCGGGGCAGGTGAGGCCGCGGTTCGCGGCGCCTTGGACGGGTCAGGCACCGAGATTGTTCCGTGAGAGCGGCGTGACGGATTGCCCAGGGAGTAACTTTGTGATACAAAGCAATTATGAAAACTAGCCGACTTGTTTTAAGCGCGGGGGCCGTCGTCGCGACGCTCGCGTTGAGTGTGCCGGTCGCAGCGCAAAGCATCCTTGACGTGTTCGCGCCCAAGACCGTGCGCGCGATTACGGTGACGCCGGGCGACCAAAAGGCCCTGCGCGCGCTGCCGCCGCTCGAAGCATTCGGAACGGTTCGCGGAACGGTGAGCCCCGGCGTCTCGGTTGTCGCGTCGCCCGCGGAGATTGCAAGCGAAGCGCATTTCACGCCGCGCCTTCCGGCCGATGTTCCAAGCGACGTGAAGCAGACCGTGCATTACTCGGTTACGGCTCCCGTGAACACCACCTTCACGTTCAGCGCCGCAAAAACGCGCGAGTGGGCTGCACGCGAACACATCGCGCTGCGGCCGATGCCGGCGAATCTCAATGGTAGCGTCGTGCGCGCGGTACTTGCGCCCGTAGCGACGATTCGATACGGAGAGTTATCGCGCCGTCAAAGGCAGATAGGCACTGCGCTGACGGTTGTCGAGGCGCCGTTACCGAAAATCACGACGACCGGCGCGAGCTTGCACGACATTACGTCGTACCTGCTCGCGCAGCCCGGCATGCCGCCTGATATCGCCGCGCAAATTCGTTCGATCGGCGATCCTAATCAAACGCTGCCGATTCCGATTCGCTTTGACAAGCAGACGGCTACGAACGTGACGGTCGACGGCACGCAAGGCCTTGCCGTCGGCGACCAAACCGGTATCGGCGCGGTCGTCGTGTGGCAGAAGAACGGCATGTTCTATGCGGTCGGCGGAACGTACGCGCAAGATCGCATTCTCGCAATCGCGAGTTCGCTGCACTGAACGCAACCGGACTCGCAATCGATACGCGGGCGCTTGCAAAGCGCTACCGCGGAATCAACGCCGTCGCCGATCTGACGATCGGCGTCGGCACGGGCGAAATCTTCGGTTTTCTCGGACCGAACGGTGCGGGCAAAACGACGTCGGTTAAGATGCTGCTCGGTTTGGTTTTCCCGACCGGCGGTACGGCAACCGTGCTCGGGAAACCGCTCGGCGATCGCAAAACGCGCCGGGCGATCGGGTATCTTCCGGAGCTATTCCGCTATCAAGAATGGCTGAGCGCACGCGAAGTGCTGGCATATCATGCAGCACTATTGGAGCTCGAGACGCGCACGCGCGGGCGCGCAATCGATGCGGTTATTGAGTCCGTTGGTTTGACCGGTCGCGGCGACGATCGAGTCGGCACGTTCTCGAAGGGCATGCAACAGCGTTTGGGGCTTGCGGTCGCGTTACTCGGTGATCCGCCGCTGGTCATTCTCGACGAACCGACCTCGGCGCTCGACCCGCTCGGGCGTCGCGAGGTCCGCGACTTGCTTTCGGCGCTGCGCGAACGGAAGATCACCGTCTTTCTCAACTCGCATCTCTTGACGGAAGTCGAACGGATCTGCGACCGGGTCGCGATCGTCGATCGCGGGCGCGTCGTCGCGCAAGGTGCGATTGCATCGATCGTCGGCGATTCGCGATCGGTACGGATCCGCGCCGCCGGCGAAAGCGCTATGCTCGATGCCACGGCCGCGCGCTTCGGGACGCTCGTGCGCGAGGACGGATGGATGACGATAACCGGGATTGAGCCGGAGGCCATTGCGGATGCCGTGAGCGCGCTCGTTGCTGCCGGCGCACGAATCTCGGTCGTCGAGCCGTTGCACGCGACGCTCGAAGACCGGTTCTTGGAACTCGTACGCAAACGATGATGATCGCGTTAATCGCGCGCCTGCAGATGCGCGAACTGGTCCGACGCCGCCTCGCGCTCGTTGCGGGGCTCCTGACCGTCATTATCGGCGCACTGACGGCTTGGGGGCTGTACTCGCTCGTGCATCACGTCGGGCGAAACGGCACGACGCTTTCGGAGCCGATGGTGCGCGCCGCGGCGGCGAATATCGTCATCTTGCTCGCGTTCTTTTTTACGATCGCACTTGCGACCGGCGCTGCGCTCGTTGCTGCCCCTGCGCTCGCCGGTGAAGTCGAGTCGGGCGTGGCGCTCGTCATTCTCGCGCGCTCGATTCGGCGCAGCGAGATCGTCGCCGGGAAATGGATCGGGACGCTCGTTGCGATCGGCATGTACGCGGTCCTTGCAGCCGGTTTGGAATTAGCTCTCGTTCGCGCCGTGACCGGCTATCTGCCGCCGCATCCGTTCGTCGCGCTGGCGTATCTGTTCGGTGTCGCAGCCGTCATTTGCACGGCCGCGCTCGCGCTGAGCGCGCGGCTGCCCGCGATTGCGGCCGGTATCGTTGCCGTGCTGTTATATGGTGTGGCGTGGATCGGCGGCATCCTCGGCGCGATCGGCACGTCGCTCGATAACGAGCGGCTCGTTGACGCGGGCACGATCATTTCACTAATTTTTCCGAGCGATGCGTTATGGCGCGGGGCAATCTACGCGCTGGAGCCGGCGGTGTTCGTCGCCGCAGCAAACACGGTGAACACCGGCGGCAACCCGTTTGCCGTTGCTGCGCCACCGCCGGCGGCGATGCTGATCTGGAGCGCGGGCTGGATCGCCGTCGTCTTCGCGCTGGCCGTAGCGCTTTTTCGGCGCCGCGATATATGAAATCTTGAAGGACGGGCTTCTGACGCGTGCGGACTGCGCGCACGCGATCGCCGGTCACGCGTACGCGTCACCGGCCGACACGTTGCGCGCACTCGCACAGCGTAGCGCCGGGGCCGATCGCGATCTGTACGGCGTGGGCGAAACGCTAAACGCCTTCGAGCGCAAGATCGCAAAGCTGTTCGGCAAAGAAGCGGCCGTGTTTATGCCCAGTGGCACGATGGCGCAGCAGATTGCGCTGCGGATCGTGGCCGATCGCACGGGACGCCGTGCGTTTGCTGCGCACGCGACGAGCCACGTCGTCATTCACGAGCAAGCCGGCTACGCGCGTTTGCACGACCTTGCGTTTGTGCCGGCCGGTACGCCGGTCGCGCTGATTTCGCTTGCAGATATTCGCGCGGTAGCAGAGCCGGTGGCGACGTTGCTGCTGGAACTTCCGCAGCGCGAACTCGGCGGCGAGCTATCAACCTGGGACGAACTCGTCGCGATCGCGGGCGAGGCGCGTGGACGCGGCTGGCACCTGCATCTCGACGGAGCACGGGTTTGGGAATGCGCGCCTTATTACGGCAAAACGTACGCCGAAATCGCGGCGTTGTTCGACACGGTCTACGTTTCGTTTTACAAGGGCATCGGTGCAATCAGCGGTGCGATGCTGATCGGCTCGCAAGCGTTTATCGACGAAGCAAAAGTGTGGCAACGCCGCCACGGCGGCAATCTGTACTCGCTGTTTCCGTATGTATTCTCTGCCGAGCAATCATTCGACGAACGTATCGGCCGGATGGCGGATTATTGGCAGGCCGCACAGCGTGTCGCAAAGGCATTTGCGCCGTACCCGGACGTGACGCTACGGCCGAGTCCGCCGGTAACGAATATGTTCCACGCATTCTTACGCGGCTCGGCCCAGACGTATCTCGAGCGCGCGCAGCGAATCGCCGCGGAGCGCGAGATTTGGACGATAAACAAACTCGCGCCGACGCCCACACCCGGCGTATTCACGTGGGAAATCAGTTGCGGTGACGCAACCGTCGCCCTCAACGACGCGCAGCTCGCCGCTGCGCTCGACGGCCTGTTTACCCCCGTCGGTTAGGCGTAGACGTCGAGCCGGCCGTACGCGGCGGCCGCTTGAATGCGCGGCACCGCCGGCGGCTTCGGCAGCATCGGGAGGCCGGCTGACGGAGCCGGTGGCAGCGCCAGCGTCGCCCCGGCCGCCGCGGCGGCGGCGTAGGACTGAATCAGGAAACCGCTCGGCCCGGCGACCGAGTAATTGGCGTAGACGGCTAGCGGCGCGGGAGCTGCACTGACGGACCCGACCGGCATGATGCTCATGTCTGACTTGTACCCCCTTGGCCGATGGGCCAGCGGTTTGCACATCACACCTGGGGGAACCAAGCAACGGCAGGTAAGAATAGCGTGGAAATGGGCACCATCAAGATGGCGCTTGATGTGAAACAAAGTTTCATGTTGTTGTCCGTACGCTTGCTAAGGGGGAGTGGGTTGGCTAAGGTCCTGAGCCCGAAAAAACCGACGGTTCTCGAATCGTCGATGCCGCTCGTGCGGGAAACGGCCCCGGCACATGCCGCTGCGCCAAAGGCCATTTATTTCTTCGACGAGGGCTCTGGAGAGATGAAAGATCTCCTCGGCGGTAAGGGTGCGGGCCTCGCGGAGATGACGCGCGCCGGTCTACCGGTGCCCCCCGGGTTCACGATCACGACCGAACAGTGTCTGGCTTTCTATGCTGCGGGCCGCCGCTTCCCCGACGGCTTGGAGGCGCAGGTTCGTGGTGCGATGCGCGAACTCGAACGGCGAGCGGGCAAGCGTTTCGGTGATGCCGCTAGCCCGTTGCTCGTGTCGGTGCGCAGCGGCGCCCGCGTCTCGATGCCCGGCATGATGGATACGATCCTCAATCTCGGGCTCACCGACATCACGGTGACGGGTCTTGCCAAACTGACCGGCAACGAGCGCTTTGCCTGGGATGCCTACCGGCGGTTCGTGAGCATGTTCTCGAGTGTCGTGCTCGAGATCGATAAGGACCATTTCGATCGCGTGATCGACGCAGCGAAAACAAAGCTCGGCGTAACGAGCGATCCCGATATCGACGCATCCACCTGGCAGGCGGTTGTCGACGAGTTTAAGCGCGTCGTCGAGCGCGAATCGAAGCGGCCGTTTCCACAGGACGTCGGCGAGCAACTGGAACTTGCCATTGGTGCGGTCTTTGATTCATGGCACTCGAAGCGCGCGATCGATTATCGTCGTTTCAACAAGATCTCAGACGATTGGGGTACGGCGGTCAGCGTGGTGTCGATGGTGTTCGGCAACATGGGAGACGACTCGGGTACGGGAGTTGCGTTCACCCGCAATCCCAATACCGGCGAAAAGAAACTTTTCGGCGAGTACCTGCGCAACGCGCAAGGCGAAGACGTCGTCGCCGGAATTCGCACGCCCGAGAAAATCGAAGACTTGCAGCGGACGCAGCCCGATGTGTACGCACAGTTCGTCGCGATCGCCGATCGGCTCGAAACACACTATAAAGATATGCAGGATCTCGAGTTCACGGTCGAACGCGGCAAACTCTACATGTTGCAAACACGCAGCGGAAAGCGCAGCGCGGAAGCGGCCGTGCGGATTGCACTGAGTTTTGTCGAAGAAGGTTTGATCGACCGTAACGAGGCCGTGCGCCGGGTCGAGGCGGACTCGCTCGATCAGCTCTTCCACGCGCGTATCGATCCCAAGCAACATTACGAGCGCGTCGCGAAGGGACTCAACGCATCACCGGGCGCCGCGACCGGCATCGTCGTATTCGATCCCGATACTGCAGTGGCGCGCAGCAAAGCCGGCGAGCCGGTGATTCTTGTGCGCACGGAGACGGCGCCCGACGACGTGCATGGCATGATC
>Ga0302325_10031865_pt1 | contig 10834 bp, 7 predicted proteins | sample Palsa_T0_2_FD_201948 | JGI IMG/M metagenome (GOLD analysis project Ga0302325, IMG submission 201948) | Peat permafrost microbial communities from Stordalen Mire near Abisko, Sweden - Palsa_T0_2 | ecosystem: Environmental > Terrestrial > Soil > Palsa > Peat permafrost | place: Sweden: Abisko... | reverse complement strand
AAGGGCGGCGTCATCTTCGCGCCCAACCACCTGTCGTACGTCGACTGGGGGACGGACGCGCTGTTCTTCCAGGCGAACGGACGCTATCCGACGTTCCTGATCAAGGACGGGGCCTTCAAGGTCAAGGGCATCGGGCCGTTCCTCTACAAGGCGGGCCAGCTTCCGGTGCACCGCGGCCGGGCGGACGCGGGGCTGGTGCTCAAGGAGGCCGAGAAGCGCCTGGCCGAGGGCGCCGCGGTGATCTTCTACCCCGAGGGGACCGCCACCCGCGACCCGGACCTGTGGCCCATGGTGGCGAAGACCGGCGTCGCCAGACTCGCCCTGACCTCCGGCGCGCCGGTGATCCCGATCGCCCACTGGGGCACCCAAGACATCCTCCCTTACGGCAGCAAGAAGGTGAAACTGTTCCCGCGCAAGACCGTGCGTACGGTAGCCGGCAAACCGGTCGACCTGACCGCGTGGGCCGGCCAGCACACCTCCGCGCGGGCACTGCGGGCCGCCACCGAGGCCATCATGGGAGAGGTGACGGCCCTGGTCGCGACCCTGCGGGAGGAGGCGCCGCCCGCGCTCGCGTTCGATCCAAGCCAGGCCGCAAAGCTGGAGGGGACTGGTAATCAGGAGGGGACCGGGCAGTGAAGGCGGCGGTGCTCGGCGCGGGGTCATGGGGGACCACCTTCGCGCTGGTGCTGGCCGACGCGGGCACGCCGACGACGATCTGGGCGCGCAGCGAGCAGACGGTGTCGGCGATCACCGGCGGCCACGAGAACCCCCGGTACCTGCCGGGGGTGGCACTGCCCGCGTCGCTGACCGCGACGGCCGACGCCGCCGCCGCGGTTGACGGCGCGGACATCGTGTTCTTCGCCGTGCCGGCCCAGACGCTGCGCGCGTGCCTGACGCAGTGGGCGCCGTTCCTGCCGCCGCAGGCGCTGCTGGTCTCGCTGATCAAGGGGATCGAGCACGGTTCACTGAAGCGGATGAGCGAGGTGATCATGGAGACGCTCGACGTGCCGCCGTCCCTGGTCGCCGTGGTGTCGGGCCCCAACCTGGCCGGGGAGATCGCGCAGCGCCAGATCGCCGCGTCGGTGGTGGCCTGCTCCGATGAGGCCGGCGCGCTGCTGCTGCAGCAGTCCTGCCACACCGGGTACTTCCGGCCGTACTGGAACACCGACGTCATCGGGTGCGAACTCGGCGGCGCGGTCAAGAACATCATCGCGGTCGCGGTCGGCATCGCGGTGGCGCTCGGGGCCGGCGACAACACCAAGGCGACCCTGATCACCCGGGGGCTGGCCGAGATGGCCCGGCTGGGCGAGGCGATGGGCGCCGACCCGCGGACGTTCGCCGGTCTGGCGGGGATGGGCGACCTGGTGGCGACCTGCAGCTCGCCGCTGTCGCGAAACCGGAGGCTGGGCCAGTACCTCGGCACGGGTATGAACGCCGAGCAGGCCCGCGAGGCGATCGGGCAGACCGCCGAGGGCGCCTCCTCCTGCGGCCCGGTGCTTGAGCTGGCCCGCAAGCACGGGGTCGAGATGCCGATTACCGAAGTGGTCGCCGCGCTGATCTCCGGTGAGCTACCGGTGGGCGACGCGGCGGCAGTGCTCGTGTCCCGCTCGGCCAAACCGGAATGGTATGGCGCCTAAACCGCGACTATTCCGTTACGGTTGCTGGTTACCGGGGATCACTCACGTCGATGGAGTCTTGTACGTGGAAATAGCCCGCAGGCAGCTTGGGGAGAACACCAGGGCGGTGCACCTGCCGCCGCCGCCCGAGACCGCGCAGCGGCCGCTCGGCACGCCGCTCTACCGGACCGCGGCGTTCGCCTTCTCCTCCGCGCAGGAGTACGCCGCCGTCCTCGGCGACCAGGTGCCCGGCTACAGCTACAGCCGGATTGACAACCCGACGGTGGACGCGTTCGCGCGCGCCGTGGCGGCCATGGAGGGCGCCAACCTGCAGCGCTGGCCCGCCGCCCAGGCCTTCGCGTCGGGGATGGCCGCGATCTCCGGTGTGTTCTTTGCCTTCGCCCGAGCGGGGGCGCACGTGGTGGCATCCGCCGCCCTGTATGGCGGCACCTACAGCCTGCTGCGGAACGTTCTTAGTCGTTTTGGGGTCGAGACCGACTTCGTTGACATCACCGACTTGGACGCGGTCCGGGCGGCGGTCCGGCCCGCCACCCGGATCATCTTCGCCGAGACGATCGCCAACCCGACCACCGCGGTGGCCGACATCAGGCACCTGTCCGAGATCGCCCACGACTCGGGGGCGCTGCTGGTGATCGACTCGACGCTGGCACCGCCGGTGATCTGCCGGCCGCTAGAGCACGGCGCCGACCTGGTGCTGCACTCGGCCACCAAGTACATCGGCGGCCACTCCGACGTCACCGGTGGGGTCGTCACCGGGTCGCTTGAGCTGATTTCGCAGATCAGGACAACCCGGATCGACACCGGCGGGTCGCTCTCCCCCGACGACGCGTTCCTGCTCCGCCGGGGCCTGGAGACGCTGCCGGTCCGGGTACGCCGCCAGTGCGCCACCGCCTCCGTGTTCGCCGCCACGCTGGCCAGGCACCACGCCGTCGCCTACATCGACTATCCGGGGCTGCCTACGCATCCCGGGCACGAGCTGGCGCGACGGACCTTCGACGCCGGGCCCGAAGGCGTGCGTTTCGGCGCGATCGTCACCGTCACCCCCTACGGCGGCCGGGAGGCGGGGCTGGCGTTCGCCTCCAAGCTGCGCTTGGCGGCCGCGGCCACCTCACTCGGCGGCACCCACACGGTGGTCTCGCACGTTGCCTCCACCACCCACCGCCAGCTCGACGACCGCGCCCTCGGCGCGGCCGGCATCGACGCCGGCGCGGTGCGCTTCTCCATCGGTTTGGAAGACGTCGAAGACCTAGTCAGTGATGCCTACGTGGCGCTTGAGGCGCTCGGCAGCTAACGACCGCTCTGTTGCGGCGGCTCTGTTGCGGCGGCAATCGTCTCACTGGTAGTACTTGTGCGCTTATATCTGTCTCTTAACTAGCTGTCTCTTCACTATCTTTCTCTTGACATCTGTCTCTTGCGCAGGGGTGACGTGGCATGCGCGTTTCGGTCGGGCTGGCTGGGGTGGTTGCGGCATCGGGCCTGGTGATTGGGATTGCCGCCATTCCGGCGGTACGGGCCGCGGCCTCGGCGACGTCGTCGGCCCCGTCGTCCGCCTCGACGCTGTACGTCGACTTCAACGGTGGGTGTAACAACAGCGGGCCGGGGACGCTGGCCGAGCCGTTCTGCACGATCCAGGCGGCCGCGAACGTGGTGGAGCCGGGACAGACGGTCGACATCACCGCGGCCAACCCCTCGGAAGATCCGCAATCCGTGACCATCACCAGGTCGGGCACGCCAGCCGAGCCGATCACCTTCACCGGGGTGGGTGCCGACGGCATTCCCGTCGTGTCGCCGCAGCAGCAGACGGGCAACGCCGTCGTCACGCTCAAGGACGTGCACGACGTCACGATCTCGCACCTGCAGATCGAGAACTTCGGTACCGACGATGGAATCGACGTGGTCGGCTCCGCGGGCATCTCCCTGACCAACCTGTGGATCGTGCAGGAACCTGTCGTGATCTCGGCATCCCCGCTGGCCGCCGTCAGCATCGACGGCGCGTCATCGGATGTCACCGTCTCCCGGACGTCATTCGACGGGTCTCCTCGGTACGCGGTGCTGTCGAGTCCGGGCGCGCGGCAGGTGACGCTGACCACCAACGGCGTTTGGCGTTCGGCCGGTTCGGGCTTCACGCTGGAAGGAACGACCGGCGCCGTCGTCACCAGCAACACGATCTACGCGTACAACGGCCACGGGACCTGCACTGACGCCCCCACCGGGGTCGCACTGGCGGACGGCAGTTCCGGCACGGTCGAGAACAACGTCATCACCGCGGGCACGACTGTCAGCTGCGCCATCCCCGGCGCGGGGGCGCTGTCGGTCGACGCGAGCTCGGCCAACTCGGCGGGCGGGGTCGCGGCCGACTACAACGCCATCAGCGCGGCCGGAGCGGACGACGACTACTCCTGGGCGGGCAGCAGCTATCCGAGCCCAGCCGATCTCGCCTCGGCCACCGGTCAGGGCGGCCACGATGTCGACCTGACCGACGGGTTGACCGGAACGCCCCCGGAGGGGTCGCCGGTCATCAACTCGGCCAACTGCGCCGCCCCGGGCGAACTGGGCACCGACATCATCGGCAATCCGTGGGTGAGCGACCCGCTGGCAACCGATGCCAGCCTCGGTAGCGGCAGCTGCGATGCCAGCCGGGGCGCGATCGCGCGGCAGGACAGCCTGCCGGTCACGTTCACCGCCCCGCCGATGAACTCGTCCGGGTACACCGCCGGAGCGGTGCCCTACACGTTCGGCCTGACGGTCACCTCCGCTACGTCAAGCCCGTGGAACGAGCCGGTCAGCTACACGGTCAACTTCGGCGACGGCAGCGCGCCGGTACCGGCCGCTGTCGGCACCCCCACCGCCCACCAGTACACGACGCCGGGCCAGTACACGGTCACGATTACCGCCACCGACGTCGGCGGCTCAACCAATAGCGCAACTGACCTGGCCCTGGCGGTGCCCGCGCAGCCGCTGGCGGTCGGCCTGCACGCAGCTCAGGCCGCCCTGAACACAGCTGACTTCACCGCCTCGCCGGGCAACATCGACACCGACGTGGCATTGGCCAGCGTTGGCTTGAGTTGCGGCGGGGCGGGCATCGAAAATTCACTCACCGATACCGATGCCGACAGAACCTGGCAGTGCGCGTACCCGGCGCCGGGCACTTACACCGCCACGCTCACCGTGACCGACGTGCTTGGCCGTACCTCCACCGCCCGGGCGACCATCACCGTGGGCGACGACCCACTGCACGTGTTCCCCACCAACGTCTACAGTCACCAGGTCGCGGCCCATTCGGTGGTCAAGATCCCGCTGTCAGAGCTCGACGGTGGCACCTCCAGGTACGCCAGCGGCGCCCTGATTGACGTCAGGGTCACCGACCCCAAGCGGGCCGGCTACCTCACCGTCTACGCCAACGGCACGTCCCGGCCCGGTACGGCGACCGTCCAGTTCCAGGCGGGCAAGTCGGCCGAGAACTCGGCCCTGGCGATGGGTAGCACGGTCGACTTCTACAACGGCAGCTCCGGGCCGATCGACCTTGGGGTTACCACCTACGGCCTCGAGGTCACCAGTAGCTTCGGCCTTAACAGCGAGACGTACTCCCCGGTCGAGCCGGCCAGCGTGCTCTCAAGGACGAAGATCGCCGGCGGTGGCCGGCTGACGCTCCGGGTGGCCGGCCGCGATCACGTTCCCGCCGCCGCCCAGGACGTCATGCTCGACATCACCGTCGCCGGCGGCACGTCGGCGGGCCACTTCGCCACCTCCGCCGCCGGGGACGTACCGCAATACGGCGGGAACGCGACCTCGGTTACCGGCGGCTACTGGGCCAAGGGGCAGCAGGTCACCGACCTGGTCATGGTCCCGGTCGAGGCCGCCCCGGCAGTGTTGGCGAACCTGGGGTCGGGGTCCGCGTACTTCTCCGCCTCGGTGGTCGGCTACTACGACGGCTACGCTTCGGGGGCCTCGGTGTTCCTGCCGTCGACGCCTCGGCGGCTGGATACGGTCACCATCGGCGCCGGGCGGTCGGTCACGCTGGCGATCGCCGGGCGGAACGGCATCCCCGCGACGGGCACCGCTGCGGTGGCGGTCAACCTCACCGCCGCCGGTGCCACCGCGTCCGGCACCGTCACCGCCTACGCTGACGGCACAGCCCGGCCTGACCTCATCAGCCTTAGCTACGCTCGGGGCGCGGCGGCGGCCAACGCCGCGCTGGTGGCGGTGGGGTCTGACGGCGCTATCCGGCTCTACAACGGCGGCTCAAGGCCGGTCACGGTCGACGTGGACCTCACCGGCTCGTACTACGCCTACCCCTGATCCGTCTACCGTGGTACCCGGCTTTTGGCGCCCGGCTTTTGGCGCCCGGAAATTACCGTGTGTTAAAGGGCCCGGAAAACGAGCCCCAACCACGCACGATAATTCTGGGGCGCTCAATCTCCGCCCGAAATGCGTTGATTGTACCTCGATGTCCTGCCGGGTGAGGTATCTCGTTAAGCGCGGCTCTGTCGCCTACGCCAACGACGGTGCGCAAGCCCTGTCAGCTACGCCAACGACAGCGCCTATGGGTGTCGTTGGCGTAGCTGACAGGTGAGCGGTATCTGGCGGGGCGGGCGGGGATGTAACGGCGGGGCAACCATTTCTGCGCTGGCCAGGGGCTACCATCTTCGGGTTGACTGGGCTGACTTCGGGTTGACTGAGCAGCGGAGGTGGTGCATGGGTGCGCAGCGCAGGGTGCGGGTTGCCGTCGTGTTCGGAGGGCGGAGCGCGGAGCATGCGGTTTCGTGCGCCAGCGCCGGGCTCGTCCTCGGGGCCATCGACCGGGACAAGTACGACGTCGTGCCGATCGGAATCGCGCGCGACGGGCGCTGGGTGCTGACTTCGGGCGATGTTTCCCGGCTGGCGCTGTCCTCCGGTGCGCTGCCGTCGGTCGAGGCTGTCGCCACGCCGGGGGTGTCGGTCACGCCGCAAGCGGGGCCGGGCGGCGGGGCGCTGGTGTTCAGCGGGCCGGCCGAGGTGCCGGCCGACCTCGGCCAGGTCGACGTGGTGCTGCCGCTGCTGCACGGGACCTACGGCGAGGACGGGACGATCCAGGGGCTACTGGAGATGGCCGGCGTCAAGTACGCGGGCGCCGGGGTGTTCGCCAGCGCGGCCGGCATGGACAAGGAGTACATGAAGCTGCTCTTCGCCGCGCGCGGGCTGCCAATCGGTCCGTACGTGGTGGTGCGGGACCGGGACTGGGGGTCCGCCGTCTCCGAGGCGGAGCGCAAGAGCGTGCTCGACGAGATCGGCGAGCTCGGCTGGCCGGTGTTCGTCAAGCCCGCGCGCGGCGGGTCGTCGATCGGCACGTCGCGAGCGGCCGACCTTGACGAACTCGGGGCGGCGATCGAGGAGGCGCGGCGCTACGACCGCAAGGTGCTGGTCGAGGCGGCGATCGACGGGGTGGAGGTCGAGTGCGCCGTGCTCGAGGGCATCGACGGCGGGCCGGCCGAGGCCAGCGTGCCCGGCCAGATCGTGGTGGACCCGAACTCCACCTGGTACGACTTCGACGCCAAGTACCTGGGCGCGCAGTCGCGGATGGAGATACCCGCGCCGATACCGGCGGCGGCGCTTGAACTGGTGCGGACGCTGTCATGCGCTGCGTTCGACGCGATCTCGTGCGAGGGACTCGCCCGGGTCGACTGCTTCTACACGTCCACCGGTGACGTGGTGGTCAACGAGATCAACACGATGCCGGGGATGACGCCGATGTCCGGTTTCCCGATGATGTGGGCGGCCAGCGGGCTACCGGTGGCCGCTCTCATCGACCGGATCATCGCCACCGCGCTCGCCAAGTCGGACGGGCCTCGGTAGCGGGCGGCCAGCCGCTCGCTACCGGCGGCTAGCCGAGCAGCGGCGGGGCGGCGAGACCGATTCCGGTGCCTGCACCGATCATGGCAAGCACCGCGATGACAACGATGACGATGTTGGTCCGTCTCACGATGTACCTCACTCGACTGCGGGAAGGGGGTTACATCAATGGAGACTCCGCAGGCCATCGAAGAGTTGCAAACGACGGGCGGAGGCGGGGAAATCCCCCGGCCGCCGCCCGTCGATGCTGCGCGGTGCAGCGGTGTAAGGGCACCGCTGGCCGCCGGCCTTACTTCTTCTTGGCGGGGACTGCCTTGGCGGCGGGCTTCTCCTCGCCCGCGCCGTTGACCAGGGCCTTGAAGTCCGCACCGGGACGGAACTTCGGCACCGAGGTCGCGGCCACATGGATCTCGGCACCCGTGGCGGGGTTACGCGCCGTGCGAGCCGGGCGATCGCTCTTCTCGAACACGCCGAAACCGGTGATCGCCACCTTGTCGCCGCTTGCCACCGCCGACTGAATGGTGTCGAGGACTGCGTTCAGCGCCTCGGTCGCGGACTTCTTGTCCCCCAGGCGACCCGAGAGCGCGTCGATCAGATCACGCTTGTTCATATTCACTCCTGCGTTCCCCCACGGGAGGCCGCGCCTGTGTGGCTGCACGCCGGATCGCGACCCCTGACCAGCCCGAAATTAGGCGATCGAGCCTCGCTACACAATAACCTTCGCGAATATTGGCCGGCGTGTCGGCCCAGTTCAGGGAATCGCGATCCAGCAAATCGGTCATATTGCCGCGAACCGGGCCTACAGCGTCGCCGGCAGGAAGGACGGCCTGGTGGCCTCGAACGCGGTGATCGCGTCTTCGTGACGGAGCGTCAGGCCGATGTCGTCCAGGCCCTCCATCAGGCGCCAGCGGGTGTAGTCGTCGATCTGGAACGGCTCGGCGAGGTCCTCGGCCAGACCGCCACCGGTGACGTACACCTCACGCGCGTCCAGGTTCACGGTGACCTGGGCCGGCGGCTCGGCCTCGGCCGCGTCCTGGATAAGCGAGACGACCTTCTCCGGCAGCACGATGGGCAGCAGCCCCGCTTTGGTGGAGTTGTTGCGGAAGATGTCGCCGAACCTCGGCGCGATCACCGCGCGGAAGCCGTAGTCCATGAGCGCCCAGACCGCGTGCTCACGCGACGAGCCGGTGCCGAAGTCGGGCCCGGCCACCAGGATGGTCGACCCCTGGTAGCGGGGCTGGTTGAGCACGAACGACGGGTCCTCGCGCCAGGCGGCGAAAAGCCCCTCGCCGAAGCCTTCGCGGCTGACCCGCTTGAGCCATACCGCCGGGATGATCTGGTCGGTGTCCACGTTGCTGCGCCGCAGCGGCAGCGCCCGCCCTGTGTGCGTGACGAACGGTTCCATTGTTTCTCCTGCGAATGAGGTCTTGGTAGCGGCGGTCGGCTACAGGTCGGCTGGGGCCGACAGCCGGCCAGTGACGGCGGTGGCGGCGGCGACGGCGGGAGACACCAGGTGGGTGCGGCCGCCCTTGCCCTGGCGGCCTTCGAAGTTCCGGTTCGAGGTGGACGCGGAGCGCTCACCCGGCTTGAGCGTGTCCGGGTTCATGCCCAGGCACATCGAGCAGCCGGCGCTGCGCCACTCGGCGCCCGCCGCGGTGAAGATCTCGTTGAGCCCCTCGGCCTCGGCCTGCTCGCGTACCTGCATCGACCCGGGGACCACCAGCATCCGGACGGTGTCGGCGACCTTGCGGCCCTTGATGACGTCGGCGGCGGCGCGCAGGTCCTCGATCCGCCCGTTGGTGCAGGAACCGACGAACACGGTGTCCACCGCGATCTCGCGCAGCGGCGTGCCCGCGGTCAGCCCCATGTAGGTGAGGGCCCGCTCGGTGGCGTTCGGGTCCTTGGTCTCCCCCGGGGCCGGCACCGATCCGCCCAGCGGCAGCCCCTGGCCTGGGTTGGTACCCCAGGTGACATACGGCGTCAGCACGGTCGCGTCGATGGTGACCTCTTGGTCGAAGACCGCGCCCTCGTCAGTCGGCAGCGTCTTCCAGTACTCGACGGCGACGTCCCAGTCAGCCCCCTGCGGGGCGTTCGGCCGGCCCTTGAGGTACTCGAACGTGGTCTCGTCCGGCTCGATCAGCCCGGCCTTCGCGCCCGCCTCGATGGACATGTTGCAGACGGTCATCCGGCTCTCCATGGACAGCGACCGGACTGCCTCACCTCGGTACTCGACGATGAAGCCCTGGCCGCCGCCGGTGCCGATCTGCGCGATGATCGCAAGGATCAGGTCCTTGGCGGTGACGCCGTCAGGCAGCGCGCCCTCGACGTTGATCGCCATCGTCTTCGGCTTGATCTGCGGCAGCGTCTGGGTCGCCAGCACATGCTCGACCTCGCTGGTGCCGATGCCGAAGGCCAGCGCGCCGAACGCGCCGTGGGTCGAGGTGTGCGAGTCGCCGCAGACGATCGTCATGCCCGGCTGGGTGAGGCCGAGCTGCGGCCCGATCACGTGCACGATGCCCTGGCCCGCGTCGCCCATCGGGTGCAACCGGATGCCGAACTCGGCGGCGTTCTTGCGCATCGCCTCGATCTGGGTGCGGGAGACCGGGTCCGTGACCGGGCTGTCCGGTCCGGTCAGCGGCATATTGGGGCCGGTGACGCCGGTGGTCGGCACGTTGTGGTCCTCGGTGGCGATGGTCAGGTCGGGACGGCGGACCTTGCGCCCGGCCGCGCGCAGGCCGTCGAAGGCCTGCGGGCTGGTGACCTCGTGCACGATGTGCAGGTCGATGAAGAGCAGGTCTGGCTCACCCTGGGAGCTGCGCACCACGTGGGCGTCCCAGATCTTCTCCGCGAGCGTGCGAGGTGCGCTGCTCATGCGGTTCATCTCCTTTGATAGCTGATATGGGCTGATAGCTGATACGGGCCTACTGCTTGCTGCTGACAAGCGATGTGCTGCACCGTCTCAACTTGCATCTCACAATTTGAGACGGCAATATCAGTACATGAACGATACTAGCGGCGTAGGCGTACTGGACAAAGCCGTATCCGTCCTCGGCGCGGCCGAGAGCGGCCCGGTCACCCTCGCCCAACTGGTCACCGCGACCGGGCTCGCGCGCCCCACCGCGCACCGCATCGCGGTCGCCCTCGAGCACCACCGGCTGCTGGCCAGGGACGTGCAGGGCCGGTTCATCCTCGGCCCCCGGGTGGCCGAGCTCGCCTCGGCGGCGGGCGAGGACCGGCTGCTCGCGGTCGCCCAGCCGGTGCTGATCCAACTGCGGGACGCGACCGGGGAGAGCGCGCAGCTCTACCGCTTCGCCGGGGGCGGGGGAGGAAGCGGTGGAGGCGGTGGAGGCGGGGTCGACGTGCGGATC
>Ga0302325_10031864_pt1 | contig 10834 bp, 3 predicted proteins | sample Palsa_T0_2_FD_201948 | JGI IMG/M metagenome (GOLD analysis project Ga0302325, IMG submission 201948) | Peat permafrost microbial communities from Stordalen Mire near Abisko, Sweden - Palsa_T0_2 | ecosystem: Environmental > Terrestrial > Soil > Palsa > Peat permafrost | place: Sweden: Abisko... | reverse complement strand
CGGCACCGTGATCGTCGGCGGGGTGCTGTTGTACTCATCCGCGCCGATGGAGCACGGGTTCGCACGTTTTGCGCCGCGCTGGTCGGTCGCGGGGCACTGCGTCTCGTCGCCGGCGCCAATCGCCGGGCTGCCGGGTTTGAGGGAGTGCACAGGCGTGGTACCGCCGTTGTTGAGCAGATTCGCCTGCAGCAGGGGATTCGCGTCGCTGAGCGCGCCCACATGGCAACTGCCGTCTGAGTCGAGGCTGTGATCGCTCGTCGTCGTGCCGGTCAACACGCAGTCGGAACCGCCACTGCCCGTGTTCTCCGCGACAATCGTGTTGGTGAGGTCGAGCGTGCCCCCGTTCTGGATGCCACCATCCGTGTTGAACGCGACCGTCGCATTGAAGAAGCTCGCCGTGCCGTCATCCAGGATGCCGAATTCCGAGCCGTCCGAAACCGTCGAGTTGCGCACGGTGAGCGTTCCTTCATCACCGACGAGCACGCCCGAGCCGGTGTTGCCCTCGAGCGAGGAGCTTTGGATCGTCAGGTTACCTTTCGGCACAACTTCGATCGCGGCGTTCCCGAGGCCGCCGGCGTTCCCGATCTCCAGGTTCTTGAGCGTGACCGACACGCCTCCGTCGACCACGAATAGCTGCGCGAAGGTGGGTTCGACCGAGCTTCCAACGATCGTGGCGGCCCTACCCTTCGTAGCGGGCGAGCCGGCGGGCCCTTCGATCGTCAGTGCCCCGCTGGTATTCGTGAGTACAAGTGATTTCAGGGGCGTGTAGCTGCCGCCTTCGAGGACGATCTTGTTCGTTTCTGTGTTGGCGTTGACTTTCGCTACAGCCGCGGTCAATTCGGCCGTCGTTTTGACCGAATATGTTTCGGCGCTCGCGCCGGGCGCATTCAGCATGCCGAGACCTGCGGCCAGGGCCAAGAGACCGACGACGTGGCGACGACAGTTATTTACCTTGAGGCTCATGAGGTTGTCCGTTCTACCAGAGGGCGGGTGGGCGAATGCGGGGTTGTTCACGACTTGGAAATGATTTGCGCGAACGTGACCGAGCCGCTGAGCAGGCGCCCGCTCTCGTAGTAGCCGTTCGAGAGGCGAATGCTCAGCGTGGCATGCCCAGCACGACGCTCCAGCACAATCCGTATGCGAACCCGTCGTCGATTGGCCTTCTCCACGCCGCTCCCGTCGAGGGTCGCGACGCCCCGGGATCGGTCGACCGACAGCGACGCCACGGTCAGGGCGCCGAGCACAACGTGGCGAGTGCTGTCCGCATAGAGAAATGTGGCGCTCTCCTGACCGGTCTGAGCCCGGAGGGTGAACGTGATTCGCGAGCCGCGTGCTCCACGCAGCCTGCCGTGTCCGCTAACCACCAGCGAGGTGGCGCCCGCGCCGCTCGAGCCACCTGCCGATCCCGGCCCGACATTCGCCGGGTCCTGCTGGGCGTCGCTTTGTACGGCTTCGACCTCGTAGGCACCGATGTCGCAACGGCCGTTCGGGCGGATGAAGTGGCGCTGATCGTCCGGTGGGCACTTGGACTCGTCGCCCGCGCCGATCGCCGGGCTGCCCGCTTCCAGCGCGTGCGTCGGCGTCGAGCCACCGTTGTTGCGGAGCGCGATAGCCAGCAGCGGATTTACATCGCTGAGCGGACCCACCCCGCAGCTGCCGTCCGAGTCGAGACTGTGATCGCTCGTCGTCGCGTGCCTCGTGCAGTCGAACGGGCTGTTGTCCGCAACGATCGTGTTCGTCAGGTTCAGCACACCGCCGGAGTCATCGATGCCTCCGTTCGTGTTGAACGCGATCGTGGAGTTGAACAGGCTCGCGGTGCCATCGTCGATCAGTCCGAAGTCCGAGCCATCGCTCAGCGTTGAGTTCCGCACCGTGGCCGAGCCTCCAGACTCCACCTCCAGGCCGGGCCCATCGTTGCCCTCGATCGTCGAGCTCTCGAGGTCCACGGCGCCGAAGTCGTCGATCGCCGCCGCAAAGGCTCCTCCGCCCCCCGTGGTCAGCTGCACGTTCGAAAGGGTCAAGCTCGCATGAGCTTCCACGAGCAGCAGATCCGAGGGAAACGGTTCGACCGCGCCACCGTCGATCCTGGCTCCCCGTCCGGATGACGGCCCGACGATCGTGACGTTGGCGCTGATGCGCAGCGTCAGCGACGGTGAGAACACTCCACCGCTCAAGTCGATCGTGCTCGGCGCCGAGCTCGCATCGGCGTGCGCAACCGCCGCTTCGAGGGCCGCTCCGTCGTCGGCGTCGTAGGACGCCGCCCGCGCGGATCCCGCGCAGGCGGCTGTGAACAACATCGCGAGCGCGAGGAGCCACGCGGACCTACGCCGGCGCATACTTGCCACCGCATCCCAGCGCCCCGGCCGATACACGTGGACGGAGCCGGTTTTGCCGGCTCCGTCCACCCTTCGGTTCTCTCGACGGTATCTGTCGCCCGCCATCCGCCACCTCACTAGAAGTTCGACTCGAAGCCTTCTGTCAGGAGGGGTAGCCAGGCGCTTGGCAGTGGTGCGTAGTCGTGAGCGGTGAGCTTGTCCTGTGCGGTCGATGACAGAACGTAGGTGAAGTACGAATACAAGGTCCTGCGCTGATTGTTCGTGAGCCTCGTAATCGCGTTTTCGGTTCCGCTCGTGTCGTTCAGGCCCGTGTACACCAAGTCGAACGCCAGCGCACAGATCGGGTAGCGGTTACCCAGGTCCGTCGCGTTCTCGTGGTTGGGGAACTCGGACGTCGCTTCGTTGTTGTTCGCCCAGTTGTCGTCTTCGGCGTTCAGGCCCACGGCGCCGTTCTTGCCACCGCTGGGAAGGGTCAGCGTGCTGAAGTTGCAGTTGGCCGCCGAGCCGCTTTGCGGAGACTGATAGCCCGTGTTCACAGCGTTCTCGACGCTGGCGGTGATCAGACCTGATCCTCCCACCGCGTCGGCGAGATCGGCGTAGCCGACGCCGTCTGTGGTTTCTTCGACCGTTTTGACCTCCTCCGGGCCGCCGCTCGAGGCGGTCTTTGTGATCGTGCTGCAGGTGCCTTCAGAGCCGGGTTTTTGCAAGCCAGGCCATTCGGTGTTGGTTTTGATGTAGGCGGACCATTCTTTGCCAACAGCGCATTCGCCTGAGACATTTCCTCTGCCGCCGTCCGTCGCTTCCGTGTTGACCAGGTACTTCTTGAGGAATTCCGACTGTGCCGCGCTGTCCTCGCGGACCACGCGGTCGATTGCCCCTTCGCAGTTTGCCAGCGACGAGTTGTTTGCCACGAGTTCTGTGTCATTCCATTTCAGGGCGTCGCCGCCATAGATCCTCGAAACCTCTTTGGCTGTCAGGTCGAGCGAAGTCGGTGCTTTGCCGTTGCAGGCCGAGCTCGGGAGGTTCACGATCAGCGCCAGAGACTCGCCCGTGATCGGAAACGACATGATGTTCGCCTGTGTGTCCGCCTGGCCGGCTTCTTTGTCGGGATACGGTCCCGGCGTCGGCTCGAACGGTGGTGTGAACGTCAGCGCGCACGAGCCCCCACCGGTCGTTGAGGTGGCGGGTGCTCCGTCGAGTTCTTCCAGGTTCTTCTCGGTATATGGAGTCGCGTCGCCGGCGTAAGCGTCGGTGCGGCACGCGGCCGTCTGAAGTCCGAATTTCGCACCCGTGGCGCTCGCCGCTTCAGCGGCGGGATAGTTGTACGCGACCATCGTATTGCCCGCGGGGCCACCCAAGGTTTCAGGCGTGCTGCCACACACGTCTTCCTCGTAGAGCTGCGCAAAGAGCGCTTCAGCGTGGGCGTTGAAGCTCGAGCCACGACCCGTGATCTTGCCGTTGGATGCCTGGCTGCCGCCGCCGTTCTGGCAGGCGAGCCCGGCTGCCGGCGGGATCGCGGAGCTCACGTCCGCAAGCACCAGATTTGCGAGCACAGAACAACCGAGCACGCTCAGCCCGAGGAGCAGGGCACGCGGGCCGAAGCCAAAGCGCTTCTGAAGTGACATGTCCATATCTTGTTTCTCCCACCTTGCTCGAGTCGAGATGACTGAATCGGGGGCCGATTATTGGTGGCGGACCGGAGCTCATTGTCACCTTTTCGTGATTTGTTCTTTCCTTCCAGTGAACAATCTCGCTCCGCTCTCGCGGCCCGGGAGCCGGGCTCGATCTTTCGTTTTGGTGAACAGCTTAAGTTCCTGTGAACCTCTGGTCTCGCGAGGACCAGCCAACTAAGCTCCGCTGCATGTACCGACTCCTTGGGCTCCTTTCGTGCTGCGTGGTTTTAAGTGGCCTCGAGCTGGCCGCGACTTCCACGACCGGTACCGCCGACGCCCAATCGCCCGTCCGTTGCGCGGGCGCGACGACCACCACCACGACGGCGGGCGGAACCTCTGGCACGACGACCGTCGAACCGGGCTCGTCGCCATCCGGGGGAGGCTCCTGCTGGGAAGACGTCCAGCCGTATCCCTTCGGCAGCGCCGGCGGGCCCCTCGAAAGCTCCTCCGTGCCGAACTGCAACGATGCCATCGGCGAAGTGACTTGTCCCCTGACCGTGACGTCCATGGCCTTCAGGGCCTGGAACCGCGGCCTCGCGGCCACGACCGAGCAGGGCAGCAACGCGGCGGCAACGGCCTACGGCGTCTGGATCTTCAACGGCAATCACTGGTACCCAGCCCCGACGTTTCCCGGCAGCAAGAAGTGCCCGGGAAACACGATCGTGTGGGCGGGCAAGCTCGACTACTGGCTCGTGGGACCCGGCCCCGAAGACGGCAACGGGGGGAAATGGGCGGACCTCTGCCGCTTCGAAGGCGAGGTCGACCTCGAATGGGAGCCGTTCGCGCTCCCCAGCGCCACCAAAGAGCACGTGGGAGAAAGGCCGGGCGGCATCACCTCGGCCGCCTGCTATGCCTGGAACAACTGCTGGTTCTTCGGAACCTACGGCACGGTCGTGCACTGGAACGGCAAGGCCCTGACCAACGCCTCCCCCGATCCGACGCAGAGCCTGCTGCAGGGCGAATACACCGCCGCCGCGGCGCGCGAAGGCCCAGCGGGCGAACGCCTCGGGATTGCGGTGGGCGCGACCAGCGAAGCGTATGACGAGGGGCCGTTGACGACGCAAGAAGGCGAGCCGCCGGCGCAGCTCCTCGCCTCCAGTGGACAGGCCTTCTCGCCGCTCCCGTTCACCCCGTTCACGAGCCCGCAGGCGGGCGATCCCTACAGGACCGACCTCGTCGCCGCCGACCTCGACGCGGCGGGCCAGGGCTGGGTGGCGGGCAACCCGGCCGGTCTTCGCCTGGAAGAACGCCGCGACGGGCCATCCTCAGAAGGGGGCGAGCTCGTTCAGCCGGTCTCTCGGCCATTCGCGCCGCCCGGATCGCCGCAGCCCTCCCCGCTTCAGCCGGTGTCCACCTCCGGCGCGGTGGCCGCGTGCACCGGCCCACCGGCGACTCGCTTCACGTATGCGCCGAACTACGAACAAATCTCCTCGGCGGGCGCCTTCCTGTGGTCATCGATCGCTGCCATCCCCAGCAACGGCGAAGCGCTGGCGGGGGGAAAGGCCTGGGAAGCGGCCGCCGGCCACGAAGAACCCGCCGGTCAGCCGGTGATCGCCCAGGCCAACTGCGAAGGGACCACTACGCTGACGCGCTTCTCCGAAGGTTCCTCGGCGCCGGCCGACCGCGCGGGCGGCGTGACCGCCCTCGCCGCCAACGCCGCCAACGACGCTTGGGCGGCCACGAGCGCCGGGACAAGCGGCGGCCCTTTGACCGCGAGCGATGAGCTCCCGCACCTCTACCGGCGGACCAACGGAGAACCGCCGGAAGCACCCGAAGGCAACGAAGAAGAACCAGAACGGCTGAAAGAAGAAGAAGAAGGACGAGAAGAAGAACCGCCGCCGCCCGCGGCGCAAGCCCCTCCACCACCGCCACCCGTAGAAGCACCGCCGGCCGTGATCCAGACGCACACGGTCACGCTGGCGCCCGCCGTCTATGACGTCAAGGCAAAGCTGCACACGGTCAAGCGCAACGGGCAGGTGCACCTGAGCCTCTACATCACATTCAAGATACGCAGGCCGGTCACGATCGGTGCGCGGGCGCTTCGTTCCGGGCACGTCGTCAGCCAGGCGCGCCCGCGACATTTCGCCGGGCATAGCGGCCTGCTTGTTCTGAGCCTCAATCGTAAGCACTGGCCGACCAAGGTGAGCTTCGTCGAATGAGAAGGGCATTGGCGGTGAGAAGGTTGGGTGTGGTGCTGCTCACGCTCGCGATTGCGGGCGCCGCTGCGTCCTGGCCGCAAGACAGCCGCGCTTTGACGATCACCACGGAAGCCGGTGCGCCGACGCCTGACGGCGAAGGCGCCGCGCCGGCCGGCAGTGGCCCCGAAAGCTCAGACTCAACGTCGAGCTCAGAAACGCCGTCGCCACCATCCGAATCGGCCGCGCAGTCCTCGACGCCTCCTTCATCATCAACGACCCCTTCGCCCTCGAGCTCGAACTCGAACCCAGGGCCTTCAGCGGTGGCACAGGAGCCACAGATACCGGTGCCACAGCTACCAGTGCAGCCCATCTCGCACCCCCACGCCCACGAGCATTCCAGGCGAGTGGTCGTGCAGAGCGCGGGCAGCAACGCCGGGAGGCCACCGGCGCCGAACCCGGCGGAACCTTCGACGCCCGCGCCAAGTCCGAGCGCGCTGTTCGGCTCTCCGCTGGCGTTCGGAGACGGTAACCCGCTGCTGAATTTCTTCCTTGACACTTACCGCACGCCACCGTTCTTGCTGCCTATCTACCTGGCGGCCGCCCAGCGTTACGGGGTGCCTTGGCAGGTGCTCGCCGCGATCAACGAAGTCGAGACCAACTACGGCTTGGATCTCGGCCCCTCGAGCGCGGGAGCGGAGGGTTGGATGCAGTTCTTGCCGGAAGAGTGGCTGATATACGGCGTGGACGCGAATGGAGCCGGCGTACGCGATCCGAACAACCCGGCCGACGCGATCTTTGCGACCGCCCGCTACCTCGCGGCCGCCGGCGCCAGCAAAGACCTGCGAGGAGCGATCTACGCCTACAACCACTCCGCGAGCTATGTCGAATCCGTGATCCTGCGCACCCAGCTGCTCGCGGCCACTCCGCAGTCGCTGATCAGCAGTCTCAGCGCGATCGTCAGCGGACGCTTTCCGGTAGCAGGCGGCGCCACGCACGCGATAACAGCGGTCTGGAGCAAGCCACCACAGTCAAGCGCCGCCCGTGCGGCGATGGCAGGGCGCTCCTCCGCGGCCGGGGTGACTGCGCCACCGCCGCAGCTTGCCGCCGCTGCGAGCACGAGCGCGCCGGACCCCGCGGTGCTGGGTGCCAGCATCGCCGCTTCACCGGGCGCACCGGTGCTCGCCGTGCAGACCGCGGAGGTCGTCCAGATCGGGCGCAACGCCACGCTGGGGCGCTTCATCGAGCTGCGCGATGCCTACGGAAACACCTATACCTATGCCAAGCTCGGCCGTGTCCTGGAGCGTTATCGTCGGGGCACGTGGCTTGCGCCAGGCACGGTGCTGGGTAGCGTGGGCGCTGGGCCACCGGGCTCACAGGTGCACTTCCTGTTCGCAATCGCACCCGCGGGCGCCGGGCCGATCGACCCGCTCCCGCTCCTGCAGAGCTGGCAGCTGCTGGGCAAAACCCAGGGTCATACCCGGCAGGGAGCACAGCCGCTGTTCGGCCCCGATTCCCGTGAGGCCCTGATCTCAGAGATTCAATTGCTGAGCGCGCGTCAGCTGCAGTCGCGTGTGCTATCTGACTCGGGCCTGCAGCTGTCTGCATGCCAGCGAGGAGACATAGTCGCCGGCCGGGTGGACCGGCGCGTACTCGCGACGCTCGACTTTCTGTTCGCCTCGGGGCTCGATCCGACTGTCTCGGTGCTCGCGTGCGGCCACGGCGTGCAGGCGAGCACCGCCGGTATCTCGGCGCCTGGGAGCGGCAACGCGCTCGCTATCTCGGCACTGAATGGCCTCCCGATCCGCGGCCACGATGGTCCCGGTTCACTGGTCGAACTCGCGGCGCACCGACTGCTGAGCCTCCCCGCTGCGATCAGACCGAACCAAATCGTAGGTCCGCCGAGCTTGCACGCTGCCGTTGGGACGCTCCTGCGGCTGGGCTCTGGAGACCGTCTCGAAATCGGCTTCACGGCGCCCGCACCCGCAGGTGCGACGCAGACGCCTTCACAACAGAAGCAGACGCAGGGCCACGGGCAAGCCGATGCTGCGATCGGCTCGGCCGCCACGGTGGCGCAGGCCACAGCGTCATCGAGCGCCGCGCGGCTCGATCCCGAACTGAACGCGGCGCAGTGGCGCAAGCTCCTCACACGCATATCGCGGATCGCAGAGCCTCACGTGCCGAGCGCACCGACGAGTTCGGCTGTCGCGGATGACCCGGACTCACCCCTGCCGAGCGCTGAACCGCTGTCGGGCGCCTCGGCAGTGCCACTCCCCGCCTCCCCGCCCGCCACCTCGCGACGGAGCGCCACCGTGACTGGGCATCCGCTCCAGCCCAGCCCGATCGGGAGCGAGAGCGCCTCCGACATCTCCCCCTTTGACCTGGCGCCCGCCGCCACGCCCTTGACCTCGGGAGGAGAAGTGGTCCTCGAAACTCCCGGCACCGGCGCCGTCCTGACGGAAAAGACCGAAGACCCAGAGCTCGTGGCCAAGACGCAGGGACTCTCGTCGATCGCCTCATACGAGTTTCAGTACAGACCGGCCGAATCCCTGGAATCTGAAGAATGGACCACGATCGAAACAACGACGAGCTCGAGCACGATCTTTGAAACAAACATCGAAGATAAACCCGTGAGCGACGGCCTCTACGACCTGCGCGTGATCGTGACGACGGCCGAAGGGAGCAAATATGAATCCGAGCTGACAGATCGTCTGATCGCAAACAGCTCGCCCGTGGTCACGCTCACCACGAATCCCGCAACAGACGTCAGAGGCACGATCACCTTGGCTGCCGCAATACCGAGCACCGCAAATGTCAGCTCCGTTAGCTTCCAGTGGGCCCACTCCAACAGCTCTCCCGGCAGTGCAAGGTGGACGACGATCGGCGCACCCTTGCCCGCCACCGAGCTCGTGAGCACGAGCTTCGACACGAAGACGCTGCCGGAAGAAGGCAATGGCGAATACGACTTCCGCGTCGTTCCAGCCAATCCCGGCGAATTCGTCTCGATCCCCGTCCGCAAGCTGCTCGTGGACAACGCGCCGCCGGCCGTCGAACTGATCGACCCCACGCCCGGATCACAACTCGGTAAACAGCTCACCCTCTCGGCCAAGGCGACAGACGCCGTCTCCGGCGTCGCATCGGTTCGCTTCCAAGCGCGCTCGCTGGCCGGCGCCGGCGCCTGGATCGACATCGGTGGCAAGACGACCATTCCGGAACCCTTGGGGTCCAGCATCTACACGCATACCCTCGATACCGAATCCCTGCAGAACGGACACTACGACTTCCGTGCGATCGCGGAGGATGTGGCGGGCAACGAAGCAATCTCTTCAATCGTGCCCGACGTCGACGTCGAAAACCCGTCGTCGACCCCAGCGGTTTCGGCATCGATCGCCGGCGTCGCGGCTCCGGCGCGGGACGTCAGCTTCCTCGGCGCCATCGCGGGCAGCCCAGAACATGAAGCCTGGGCATATGGATTCACGAGCGCGCCGCCTGCGGAAGTCAACGGGAGCCCGCTTCCCTACGAAGCGCGTGGCGAACAGCTCGTCCTGTTGCGCTACACCGACAAGGAGGGCTGGCAGATAGCCGAAGTGCCGCGCGGACCGGATGGCGAACCGTTCAAATTGCTGAAAGCCGACGAAGTCTCGGACGCAACCGGCGGAGTGCATGTCGCGAACCAGGTGCATGTCGCCGGCGCGATGACGCCCTCCGGAGAAGCCTGGCTATCAGTGGCCGAGGTCTCGACGAACAGGGGACAGTCGCCGGTGGTGGGCCTCTTCCACCGTGTCCCTGACGAAGACCAGTTCAGGCTCGACACCGAAGCCACCCGGACGTTGGGTCCCCTGCTCGGATCCGAAGCGGAAGATCCCGGCCGCCAGGACGTCACCCTGCGGCTCGGTGAAACTGAAGGCGGCCACGCGCACGGCATGCTCACCGCGTCTGGTCAGTACGCAGCGCTGGGCGAACTCACCTATGGGCTGTTGCAGAATGGCAAGTGGACCGTCGAAACCGTCAAGGCCGCGAACGAGCCGCCAAAGCCTTTCAGCTCCGCAGACCCGGTCAGGCTGAAGCTCGAGGACGTGCAGGGCCCGGGGGAAGGCTGGGGCGCGTTCGAAGTCGAGGGACATCCGCCCGGGTTGGGGCTCGTCCTCGGTCACCTCCAAGGCGGCGAATGGACGTTTTCGCCGACCGGCCTGGATGCACTCGACCTCACGGGAGCGGTCGGGGCGGAGAGCAACGGGAAGGGTGAAGTGCTGCCCGAAGCGCTGAAGGCCGACGGCAAGGGTGTCTGGATCGAAGCGAGGGTGGACCTCACTCCCGGCAGGGAAAGCGGCCGAGTGGTGGCGCGCTACGAAGCTGAAGGCGCGAGCGGCCACATCACCAACTCGTGGTGCACGCTGCCGGGGACCAACTCCTGCGAAGAACCGCTCGAAACCTCGAGTGGCCGGGCAACGGTGCCCGACGCGATCTTCCAGACGGAAACCGGACCGGTGGCGCTGGGATTGAGGGAAGGATCCGTCGACGTCTTCGCCCACGGTGAGTGGACCAGCGTCCTGGCGCCCGGCTACGGACCGTTCCCCGGCCAGACGGGATCAGACGACGTGTTCTCGAGCCCCAACGAAGGCTGGCTCGGCGGCGTCGAGGCGCTCGGGCACTGGACCGCCAACGGGGCATCCGGCTCGCTCACCTCCTG
>Ga0302325_10031860_pt1 | contig 10835 bp, 7 predicted proteins | sample Palsa_T0_2_FD_201948 | JGI IMG/M metagenome (GOLD analysis project Ga0302325, IMG submission 201948) | Peat permafrost microbial communities from Stordalen Mire near Abisko, Sweden - Palsa_T0_2 | ecosystem: Environmental > Terrestrial > Soil > Palsa > Peat permafrost | place: Sweden: Abisko... | reverse complement strand
GCTCAGCCTGTTCTTCGCCGCCACCTTCTGCTCCGGCGTCAGGTCGCCCGGCTGCCCCGCGTAGTTCGAGGGCGTGTTCACCGCCAGGGTCGCGAACAGCGTCCCGTTCAGGCTCACCTTCAAATGGCTGATGGCGGGAATCAGCCCCGGCGAAAAGTGGTAGCGCAGCTGCATCGTGGCCGTCTTCACCAACTGGTTCCGCGGGAGCGAAAAATACACCGAGTGGTATGCATCGACGCCGCGCAGCACGATGGTGTCCGGCACCCCCACGTCGCCCAGCGTGAAGAGATTGTCGAACGTTCCCGGAGCGAGCGGCCGGCCGGGAGCTCCGGGGAGCGCGGAGGTCGAGCTGACCGCGGCCCGCGAGGCCTGCGCCGCCCGTGCGGGGGGCGAGGCCTGCGCTGCAAACGCAGAACTGGCCGCAGCCCCCGCCAACAGGGCCACTAGAATCGTCGGGACCACGTGGGTCGCCAGTCTTCCCTTCGGGGCGTTCTTGCTGGGGCTCATCCATCCCCTCAACGGGTGGGTGAGTCCGTGCCACGACAGCTTCAGAATCCGCACCATGCTGCGCAACGGCCGGTCCTTTTCGCGCGCTTCGCCCCAGCCCAGCCAGGTGTCCGCGCGGGAGTAAAGGATCATGGTCAACGCCTCCTCTTCCTGCAGGTTCAGCGGGTCGAACTGGGCGCGCAGCATCGTCCCGTCCATCGCGATCCCAATGATCGTCGCCGGCAGCGTGGCCGTGCCGTCGAGCACCGGGAAGATGAACCGGATGGGGTCGCCGACCTCGGCCTTGAAGTCGAACTCCATCCTGGTCTGCACCCCGCCGCTCGAAAGGTCGGAGGTGATGCCGCGCACGATCGAGCCGTCGGGCAGGACCACGTCGGAAGGCACCGCCATGGCCATGCGCACCGTCTGCCGCCGCTGCCGGCTCTCCCATGCCACCGCCGTCGCCACCCCCAGGATGACCACGTTGAACGCGGTCCAGAGGACGTTCATCCAGATCGTTCCCGGATGGCTGCCGTCGAAGATGCCGGCTGGCCAATTGACCACCGCCGCGAGCGGCCAGGGCAGGTCGAACGAGGGAAACTGGAAGAACCGCGGGACCGCGCACAGCAGCCCGAAGACATTCATTCCCAGCAGCAACAGGAACGGCCGCGCGATCCGCGCATCGAAGAACTCCTGGTTGACCACCCCCCCCTTCGCGGTCACGTTGAAGCTCCCCAGCTTGGGGCTGTACGGCGCCAGCACCGTCTCGTAGATCTCGTTCCAGAACGAGTGCCGATGCTGTCCCTGGATCCGCGAGTTGGTCAGGTTGGACAGCAGCAGGTGGGGGAACGCGTACACCAGGATTGCCGCCCAGTAGCCGGGGATGTTGGTATGGCTGAAGATCAGGTAGATCAAGGGCGCGGTGAGGAAGATCAGCCTCGGCAGCGCATAGAGGAAGTGCGACATGGCGTTGAAGTAGCAAAGCCGCTGCGCCGGCCTGAGCCCAGGCGCGAACAGCGGGTTCTCGATGCGCAGGATCTGCACCATGCCGCGCGCCCAGCGGATGCGCTGCTTCACGTGCCCGCTCAGCCGCTCGGTCGCGAGGCCCGCCGCCTGGGGGATGTTGATGTAGGCGGTGTTCCAGCCCGCCATCTGCAGACGCAGCGAGGTGTGCGCGTCCTCGGTCACGGTCTCGACCGCGACCCCGCCGACCTGGTCGAGGGCAGCGCGTCGGATCACGGCGCAGGACCCGCAGAAGAAGGTTGCATTCCAGAAGTCGTTGCCGTCCTGGACGATCCCATAGAACAGCTCGCCCTCGTTGGGAATGACCCGGAACTGGTCCAGATTGCGCTCGAACGGGTCGGGCGAATAAAAATGGTGCGGCGTCTGCAGCATGGCCAGCTTCCGGTCGCGCAGGAACCATCCCATCGCCACCTGGAGGAAGCTGCGCGTGGGCACATGGTCGGAGTCGAAGATGGCGACGAACGGCGAGTCCAGCCGGTCGAGCGCGCGGTTGATATTGCCGGCCTTGGCGTGCCGGTTGTCGTCCCGCGTCATGTAGCCGATGCCCGCCTCTTCGGCGAACCGGCGGAACTCGTCGCGCTTGCCGTCGTCCAGGATGTAGACGTTCAGCTTCTCCGCCGGCCAGTCGATGTTCATCGCCGCGAGCGCGGTGAAGCGCACCACGCTCAACGGCTCATTGTAGGTGGGGATCAGAAGGTCGATCGCCGGCCACTGTTCCACGTCGTCCGGCAGCGGCACCGGGGTGCGCCGGAGCGGCCACAACATCTGCAGGTAGCCCAGCAGCAGCACCACGAAGGCATAGCACTCCGCGAGCAGCAGCATCCAGATAAAGAACGCATCGAGCGCCGTCCAGCCGGTGCCCGGGTCGCGGAAGAACTGGATGGCGGTGGAGATGCGCCAGAAGGCGTAACGGAAGGTCGAATAGACCGAGAGCAGCATCAGCGTCAGGGTCACCAGGTACGAGGTCGAACTGCGGTCCATCCAGAGGGCGAGGAAGAGGGTCATCAGGGCCAGGATCAACTGCTGCGGCCAGGTGAGGTAGAGCACCGCGGTGAAGCACAGAAACACCCCTCCGCAGAACAGCACCAGAAACCGCAGCGCCTGCAATGCGAAGTTGTCTCCCGACTCGAACTCCCTCCAGAGAGGGGACCGCGTCATTGCCCACTCCAGCGGCCGTCGCGAGACCCCGCCGCGGCCAGCGCGGGGCCGGGCGGAAAGACCGCCGGGGGTGCAGGCGCGAAGACCGGCGGAGACACGCTCCTCAGCCAGGACGCGACGTCGAGGTAGTCCTTCGAGACCGGCGCGGCCGGCGCGTAATCGACCACCGTCATGCCTTCGGCCAGCGCCTCGCTCACCGCCGGCGAGCGGCGAATCGCAACCCGCAGCAGGTGGTCGCCCAACTGGCGGCGGAAGACCTCGCGCACGTCGAGATGCAGCGGCAGCGTCGCGTCGAACTGGTTGAGGACATAGAAGGGCAGCAAAGGCCGGCCATCCAGGTCCGCAATGCCCTGGAACGACCGCTCCACCGTCTGCATCCCAATCACCGAGTTCATGTCCGGGGCCATGGGCACCAGCACGGTCGGATGCAGCTCCGCCATCCGGCTGATCAGCCAGCTCGAACCGGTCGCGACGTCCAGCACCACGCGGTGGTTGCCGCCCCCATTGCGCACGATCTGCTCTGCCAGCAGCTCGCGCTCGTCCTCATCCTTGCGCTCGGCGTCGTAGCTTACCAGCGAGATCGGCGCGTCGTCGCTGCCCGCCGGCGGAGAGAAGCTGCGCACCACGCCGGGGCGGAGCTCGCGCGCGCCGAAGTAGAAAGGCAGCAGCCCGTGCGACGTGGTGTCCCCCAGCACCACCCGCTCGCCCTGCGACGAGAGCGCCCGGCCCAGGGTCGCGACCAGGCTGGTCTTGCCGACCCCCCCGGCGAGCGAAAACACCAGCAGCAGCGGCGTCCGTGTCCCGTCCTCCAGCAGGGGCTGCATCGCCGGCAGCTCCGGCCCCGCGTGTTCAAAGACCCCCTTCAGCGCAAACCACCGCGCCGCGACCCGCTCGCGCGAGTCTTGCAGCGTATCGCCGGGCTGCGCAGCCGGTGCTGCCCGCGTCCGCGGCGGCGTCTGTGGAGCGTAGAGCCACGCCGGCCCTGCCCGCTCGGCGGCAGAATCGGAATCGGACCGGAGTTTGGAGTTCGCCCGGGACCCGTTGCGCTCCAGGTCGCGCGCGGCCGCCCGCCCGAGCGCCCGGTCCGGCGTCTCCCCGCCCCTCGTCGCCCCGCCAGGTTCGGGATCGAGCCGCCGATCGGGACCGAACGCCGTCGCCCGATCCAGGCCGCCTGCCGGATCCAGCCTCAGCGCCGGCTGGAGGACCTGCCAGACTCCGGACGCTTCGTCCGGGCGGTAACCCTGCGGGCGCCACGGCGCGGCCGAATCGCGCGACAAGTTCAGCATCGAAGAGGCGTCGGACCCCGAACTCCCATTCTCGCCGGCACTCCCGTTCAAAGTCCCGTTGGGACTCTCGCTTGAAGGCCCATTCAAAGGCGTGTATGGATCGCCCATCTCTCCCGGAAGCGGGCCGCCCGGCTGCGCGCCCGCGCGTTGCCGCCGCATCTCGGACTCCGTGTAGATCTGCGCCTGGCGCCGGGCGGACCGATGGGCCTCGGCGATCTCGCGCTCCTCGCGTTCGGCGACGGTCCCTGCCTGCGCCGCGGCCTCGCCTCGGCGCAACGCCTCGATCCGCTCCGCTGCCGCCTGACGCGCCGCCAGCTCCGCGCCGCGCAAGGCCTGCACCCGCAGCACCTGGCTGTCGCTCCCGCTCTGGGATCGCGCGGCCGCCTCGGCCGCCAGTGCCGCCCGCTCCGCGGCTGCGGCCGCCGCCTCGGCCGCGGCCTGCGCCAGCAACTCACGCTCCCGCAACTGCTGCGCGGCGCGATAGCGCACCTGCGCGCGATACTCCCGGCGAGACGCCGAGAAATCCCGATACTTCGCCCCATCCAGATTGGCCCATTGGTAAAGCACGGCCACATCCTCGGGTGTACCCGCTGCCGGCGGTTCTTGCTCTGTCTCGCGTGAGCCCATGACTACCCCGTTGTGACTCTTCTCGCGGATCGCGATCTCCGCCAGCCGGTCAGGCGTATTCGCTTCCATCGATTGCACTTATGCGCAACTCTCCACACTCTGGCCTGAGCCTACTTCCGGCCTCGGTCCAAGTCAATGGGCCATCCAGCGTCCGCGAATGCGACTTAAGTGTGACTGCTTAAGTCACCTTGCCTAAGTTACTTCGCAGACCTTACCTATGATTCCCCGAAGCTCTTTGGGGGTGTATGGGCGGCCCAAATCAAACTTGCGCTTGTCCCAAAGAGGCCACGCTGCGGTTGCCCGCTTAGCTGAGACAAACAGATAAGACACTGTTCGCCGTTCGCTGCGAAGTTCTCGACCGGCAAGACGACGGTACCGCATTCCGATGCCGGCCGGTGAAGCGGAGGCGGGCTCTGCGGGAGCGCAACCCGCCAAGGAATAGCCGGCTGGAACTCATCGACGCCGATGAGCGCCGGGGGTTGGCGAACGACGCCGCCTCCGGCTTTTCATTCCTGCATCGGACCGATAGATTCCCCATGCCTTGAAAAACTCATGCCACAAGCCGTCGTCCAGCGGCCTCCGTCTTCGGTCCCTTCAATCGCCTGCGCCCCATCCTCGGTCTCAGCCCTGCCCGCGGCTCAAAGCACTCCCTCCTCGGAAGCGGGCCTTGGTGTACCATCTCAAGGTAGTCCCCCAAAAGCCTGCTGACGGGTCACGGTTTGTCAGGCGTAATTGAGTTGGCGTCAAGCGCAGTTGAGGAAAATCCCATCGCAAACTAGAGTCAGGAGACGGGGTATGCCCACGGAAATAACGCCGAACTTCGTCAGCTACAGCCGCGACGATCTCGACTTCGTGCGCCGTCTGGTTCTCGATCTGAAGCAAGCCGGAGCCAGCGTGTGGATGGACAAGTTGGACATCCGCGCGGGCCAGCTATGGGACAACGCGATCGAAGATGCGGTCAACCGATGTTCCCGTATTCTCTTGATTCTGTCTCCCGCCTCAGTCAGTTCCGCAGAGGTCATGGCGGAAGTCGCCCTCGCGATGGACGAACAGAAGGAGATCATCCCCGTCCTCTTTCGTGCATGCAGAATTCCCTTTCGACTTCGCCGGATCGAGTATGTCGATCTGAGCCTCGCTGAGTACTATTCTCGTGGGCTCGAACGTCTGATTCAGATCATCGGCGGTGAATGCATCTCTGAACCTACTCCTGCTGAACTCCTCGGCGCAGAGGAAGCGCCCCAAGCCGTCGTTCCTGCGGCCGCACCGGTCGCAGGCGAGCGCAGACCCATGCAGGTGAGCGTCCAATACGCGGAAGACCACTTTGCCGACATTGTCAACGCCGCCTCCAAGGGGGAAGTGATCGAGATCGCGCTGCCCGGCAAGCGCGCGTTCGATGCCGAGGGCGCGGCGAGCGGTCCATCGCAGAGGCAGTCTCGGCCCTGAAGTTTTATGATGTTCCCAGTGAATCTCCCCGGTAAATTCGGCGCCGCAGCTTTGCTACTGGCCGCCACCCTCCCGGCCCAGAGACTCTCCCAAACCAGGCCCCGACCCGACCCGACCGTCGCCCTCATCCAGCACGCCAACGACGCGCTCGCCGCCGGCGACTTCCCCGCCGCCCTCAAGATCCTCACCGCGCTCAACACCCAGACCCCCAACAACCCGCAGATCCTCTACGACCTCGGCCTCGCCCTCGAAGCTCTCGAGCCAGGCGCCCCCAGCCCCGCAGCCATACCCGCCGCAAACCCCGGCAGCCCCAGCCAGCCGGACGCCGAGTCCTACTACCGCAAGTCGATCGGCGTCAACCCTCTGTTTCCCCTCCCGCGCGTCGCTCTCGGCCTGCTGCTTGCCCGCACCGCGCGCCCCGCCGAGGCGCACACCCAACTGCACGCCGCGGTCACCCTCCCCGACACCGACCCCGCCCTCAAGGCCCGCGCGCTTCGCGCGCTCGCCCGACTCGACCTCAACGGCGACCGCCAGCACTCCATCCCGCCCAACCCCGCCGCCGCTTCAGCCGAGCTGCTCCAAGCCCTTCAGTTCACCCCCGAAGCCCCCGAAGACATCTTCCTCTGCGCCGAGATCGCCGAAGCCGTCCCCGACCTGGCTGCCGCCGACCAGGCCTACCGCCGCTACCTCGCCCTGCCCGGCAAGACCGGCGACCCTGAAGCCATCGCCGCCCTGGCCCACATCCTGCTCGCCGAGCACCGCCCCGCCGACGCCGAATTCTTCCTGACCCCGGCGCTCGCCGCCCGCCCCGGCGACCCCACGCTCACCGCCGAGCTGGCCGCCGCGTACCTCGCTTCCGGCGAGCCCTTCGAGATTGCCCAGGCCGCGCCGCTGCTCGAGGCCCTCCACGCCGCCCACCCCGACGACGCCAACATCGCCCGCCTGCTGGCCCGCGTCTACGTCGAAACCGACCATCCCGAGCAGGCCGACGCGCTCTACGCCGCGCTTATTTCGGCCGAGTCCCAAACTGGAAATGCCCCCGACCCGACGCTGCTGGACGCGCGCGCCGAGGCCCTCATCCGCCTCAGTCGCCCGGGCGAGGCCGAGACCCTGCTCAAGCAGGCCATCGCCGATCCAGCCGCGTTCCCCACGCCTGGCGCCCTTGGCGACGCCGCGACCCACCTCGCTTTCGCCGCCTCCGAGATCGATGACCCAAGAGTTGCATTGCAAGCGTTAACTCTGCGTGCTACCGTTCTGCCACCCTCGCCATCGACCCTCTTCCTTGGGGCAACGGCGAATGATACATTGCATCAAAGCACTAAGGCCGTAGACCTCTACAAACAGTTCCTCGCGGCGGCCCACGGAGCGTTCCCAGAGCAAGAAGCGCAGGCGCGCAAAAGGCTTGCCGCGCTCGAACACAGGAAGTAGGAACACAGGAAGTAGGAACGATCGGATCGAACCCCTCGAGGTGAGTCATGCGCTCTCAACTTCGCCCCCCTTTCCGGCCCCGCACCGCCCTGCATCTGGCTTCTATCGGCCTCTTCTCCGCGCTCTACCTCGCCGTCCCCGTCCACGCCTCCGCCATCGACGAGTCCGTCCCCACCGCCGAAGGCCTCGCCCAGCTTGAACTTCGCGCCAGCCAGGCCAAGCCCCGCGAGCAGTGCTTCCTTTACACCGAGTTGGTCCACACCATGACCGAGAAGGCGGGCAAGGAGATCGCCGACGGCGACACCGAAAAGGCCGCCGCCTCGCTCAAGAAGATCAACCTTTACGCGCACCTCATCCACCTCAACCTGGCCAACGACACCAAGCGTCTCAAGAACGCCGAGATGCTGATGCACCACACCACCTACCGCCTCGCCGAGTACCTCCACCTGGTCTCGGGCGAGGACAAGGCGAGCGTGCAGGCCACCCTCAAGCAGCTCGATCAGGTCAACGACGAACTCCTCACTCAGGTCTTCAGCCACTAGGATGGGCGGCGCGCTCGGGATCGCCCTCGCGGTCCTGTGCGCGCCTCCGCTCCACGCCCAACTCCACCCCTCGGCGCTCTCCGAAGGCGAGATCGAGCAGATCCGCGAGTGCCGCTATGTCCCCTCCGACTGCATCCTGCTCTTCGTCAAGTTCCTCGACCTCCGCACCCAGGAGATCCAGGACCTTTACGCGAAGCCCCGCCGCCCCGGCCGCGAGCAGGACACCCACGATCTGATCGAGCAGTTCACCTCCATCGCCGACGAGCTCGACGACAATCTCGACGACTACGGCCCCCGCCACGCCGACATTCGCAAGGCCCTGCCGAAGCTGCGTGAAGCCACCGAGCGCTGGGCCACTGCTCTCAAATCTCCGCCGGAAGACGAAGCCTACAACGTCTCCCGCAAGATCGCGCTCGAATCGATTCGCGACCTCCGCGAAGCCTCCACTCAGCTCATCGACGAGCAGGCCGCCTGGTTCAAGGCCCACCCCCCGGCCAAGCAGAAAGACCAGCAAAACGAACCCATCGACATCCCCCGCTAGGAGTATACCACGGCTTCCAGAGCCTGTCTCTCCGCGAAGCCGGGCGATGCCATTACGCTGTCTTGCTAGGATTGCGCGCGCGGCGGGGGCGCGGGCAGGCTCGCCGGGACGTCGAAGGAATCAGGGGGACCTTCGAGCCTCGCTGCGCGCCACGGCGAGAATCTTGCAGGTGCTTCTTCGGACGTGGATGAGGCGGCGGGTGAGGGAGTACGGGAAGGGACAGGCAGAAGCGGGTCCCCTTCGGGGATGACAAACGAGAAAGACAAGACGAGGAGACAAAGCAAGAAAGGGATGAGCATTTTCCGGCGGGAACTGGGGAGCGCGTGCCGCCGTATACTTGTTGCGAGAGTCAGGGAGGAAGGGATGCAGAACCGCATTCAAGGAACCACCATGCCGGTGCTGGAGTTCATGCTGGGGCCGAACGATGCTGTGATCTCGGAGGCGGGCGAGTTGTCCTGGATGTCGGCGTCGATCCAGATGACGACCCATACCCAGATGGGCGGCGGCGGCGGTTTTTTTGGCGCGCTGAAGCGGGTGGCCGGCGGCGGCAGCCTGTTCATGACCGAGTACCGCGCGATGGGCTATCCCGGCGAGATTGCCTTTGCGGCCAAGCTGCCGGGCCACATCGTGCCGGTGGACGTGGGGCCGGGCCGCGAGTACATGGTGCATCGCCACGGGTTCCTGTGCGCGACGCCGGCGATCGAGTTGAGCGTCGGGTTCCAGCAGTCGCTGGGCGCGGGCATCTTTGGCGGCGACGGGTTTCTCCTGCAGAAGATCGCCGGGCAGGGGATTGCGTGGATCGAGCTCTCGGGCGAGCTGATCGTCAAAGACCTCGCGCCGGTCGAGTTGCTGCGCGTCCATCCCGGCCACGTCGGCGCGTTCCAGACCAGCGTCGGCTTCCAGATCACCACGGTGCCGGGGATCAAGAACATGATCTTTGGCGGCGACGGCATCTTTCTGGCGGCGCTGATGGGGCCAGGGCGAGTATGGCTGCAGACGCTGCCGATCTCGCGGCTGGCGCACCAGTTGGAGCACTACATGCCGCGCCAGGGCAGGGAGCGCGCGGTCGAGGGCGGCATCGCCGGCGGCCTGATCGGGTCGGTGCTGCGCGGGATGGACCAGTAGGCCAGCGGCCGGCTTTCAGTCACCCGGTTATTCTGGCAGGCATGGGCAGTTTCCTTGAGCTGGAGCACGTACATGTAGCCCGGGGCGAGACGGTGGTGCTGCACGACATCAACCTGCGGGTTGAGGCCGGCGAGCAACTCGCGGTCCTCGGGCCCAACGGGTGCGGCAAATCCACCCTGATCAAGACCATCACCTGTGAGTGCTATCCCCTTGCGCAGCCCGGCACGCGGGTAAGCATCTTGGGGCGCGAGCGCTGGGACCTGGCCGAGCTGAAGCGGCGCCTCGGAGTGGTCTCTCCCGAGCTGCCGGGCGAGCCCACGCTGAAGACGACCGGGCGCGACGCCGTGCTCACCGGCTTCTTTTCGAGCTCGACCCTGTGGCCGAATCTCACCGTCACGCTGGAGATGGGGGCGCGCGCCGAGCAGGTACTGGAGCTGGTCGGCGCGCTCGCCCTGGCGGAGAAGCGGGTGGGCGAGATGTCGGCGGGCGAGCAGCGGCGGATCATGATCGGCCGCGCGCTGGCGGGCTCGGGAAGCTTCCTCGGACCCGCCGATTCTGCCGCGCAGAACCGGATGCTGCTGCTGGACGAGCCGTCGAATGCGCTGGATCTCGGGGCGCAGCAGGGCCTGCGGGCGATGCTCCGCCGCCTCGCCCGCCAGGGCACTGGGATTCTGCTGATCACCCACCACATCGCGGACATCCTGCCGGAGATGGAGCGCGTCGTCCTGATGCGCGAAGGGCGGATCGTCGCCGACGGGCCGAAGGCCAAGCTGCTGACGGGACCGGTGTTGAGCGAGCTCTTCGGGGTCGAGGTGCGCGTGGTGGAGCGCGATGGTTTCTTCCACGCGGAGTAGACGCCCGGCAACTACTCCTTAAGCGCGGCCACCGCCGCGCCCCTCTCCGAAAAATCCCCGGCAAAGGAGGCGCGTGAACGCCCGCTCCCCGCGCATGGGCCCGTCCGGCAGGACAGTATTTTGAACAGAATTATTGCATAACCTATTTATTTTCAAATAGTTGGGTTGCAGCCTCATAGGTCTGGCCGTTGCGCGGGGCCGGTTCGAGGAGGGGGTACCCCCCCCAGGTATCCCCCCCATAAGCGCTAAGATAAGGATTCGAGCTGCGGTCTTCGATTTCGGCTTGGCTCGCTGAGTGCCTCTGCTATCTCGTTCCAGCGTT
>Ga0302325_10031859_pt1 | contig 10835 bp, 7 predicted proteins | sample Palsa_T0_2_FD_201948 | JGI IMG/M metagenome (GOLD analysis project Ga0302325, IMG submission 201948) | Peat permafrost microbial communities from Stordalen Mire near Abisko, Sweden - Palsa_T0_2 | ecosystem: Environmental > Terrestrial > Soil > Palsa > Peat permafrost | place: Sweden: Abisko... | reverse complement strand
GGTATCTGCCTGGTACCGCTCGACGGCGCGCGCCGACGACGTGGCCGCCGATGGCGCCGATGCCGTAGCCGCCGCGCTCGGGCCACCGGGCTGCGTGGCCACGCTGGTCCTGCCGGCGGACGCCTCCTGGTCGGAATCGTCGACGGGACCCTGCCCGCCGCGGCCGCTGGGTCGGTCCACCGTGGTGCCGGCCGACACCATTGCGGAGGTCACGAAGGCCTTGCGGGGCGGCGAGCGCTGCGCGCTCTTATTGGGAGGGAGCGCGCTGCGGGCCGAGGGGTTATGGGCGGCCAGCAGGGTGGCCGCGACCACGGGAGCCCTTCTCCTGGGTGAGACCTTTCCGGCGAACCTCGAGCGTGGCGCGGGCATCCCGGCGGTGGACCGGCTGGCGTACCTGGCCGAGATGGCGCAGGCGCAACTCGACGGGGTCCGGCACCTGGTGCTGGTCGAGGCCAAGGCGCCGGTGTCGTTCTTCGCCTACCCCGACAAGGCGAGCGACCTGGTGCCGCCGGGCTGCACGGTGCACACGCTCGCCCGTCCTGGCGAGGACGCGGCCGGTGCCCTGGAAGCGCTCGCCGAGATGGTGGGCGCGCCGGGCGACGGTGGCGCGCCCGCACCGTCGGGCCGGCCGGACCGTCCCGCCGGCGCCATCACCGCCGAGACGCTGGCTGCCGCAGTGGGCGCCACCTTGCCCGAGGGCGCCATCGTCGTCGACGAGGGGAACACCTCGGGCCTCTTCGTCCCGGCCGCGACGGCGGGGGCACCGCGCCACGACTGGCTGACGCTCACGGGCGGGGCCATCGGCATCGGACTGCCGATGGCCACCGGGGCGGCGGTGGCGGCCCCGGAGCGGCCGGTCCTCTGCCTGCAGGCCGACGGCAGCGCCATGTACACGCTCCAGGCACTGTGGACCCAGGCCCGCGAAGGCCTGAACGTCACGACGCTGGTCCTGTCCAACAGGAGTTACGCCATTTTGAACATGGAACTCCGCCGGGTCGGCGCCGACTCCAGTGGGGCGCTCGCTCGCCGCTTGCTCGACCTCACCGATCCCGACCTCGACTTCTGCGACCTGGCCCGGGGCATGGGCGTCCCGGCACGGCGGGTCGAGAACGCCGAAGACCTGGCCACGGCCCTCGCGACAGGGTTCGCCGAGCCGGGCCCGACCCTCATTGAGGTCCTGCTCTGAGGCAGTCGCGTCCGGCGTCACGCAATGACCGCACAACGGTCGCAACGCGCAGACAACAAACGAGCCTCGTCTCCGCAATAGGTTCCAACGGCTCTATAGCGCCCCAAAAGGCCCTGTCACCATGGCGTTCGAAGAGGGCGTGCTCGACGAGCACACCCGGGGGCGGTCTTTACCGAGGAGGCACAGATGCAGATGGAGACGGACAGCCATCCCTCGTCCGATCCCCGCGATTTGGATGGGGCGCTCGACCGGTTGCGGCGGGACCTCCTCGACACTCCGCCGGTGACTCCCGAGCCTGATGACATGACCGACCAAGCCGACGAGCCCGACATCATCGACTACGCCTCTGTCGAGTTCGAGGTGGAGCGGATGCGGAAGCGCCTGGCCGTCTGGGAGATCTTCATGGCCTACATGCGTAACGGTGCCCGGAGCTGGTCCCAGGTGCAGCAGGCGATCACCCCGGAAGACTTCGAGAAGATCACGACCATCTGCGACGGGATCCCGTTGCGAGACCTGCTCCTCGACCTCCGGTAGGGCTGATCGCCCCACGCTTGGCCGAGCAGCGACGGCTGCTCTTGGCGACGGCCAAGCGTTGTGGGGACCGGATGATCGGGTGCGTGACCGAGCGACGACGGTTGCTCTTGGCGACGGCCACGCACCCCGGGTCATGCGGTCACTTGGATCAGGAGTCGGCGAAGTCCACCACGACGGGTGCGTGATCGGACGGCTTCTGTCCCTTGCGGGCGTCGCGGTCGCGGAAGGCACCGGTGGTGCGCTGGACGAGGTCGTCGCTCACGAGCACGAGGTCGATGCGCAGCCCACGCCCCTGGTGGAAGTCCCCGGCCCGGTAGTCCCACCACGTGAACGTGCCGGGGTCGTTAAAGCGGCGAAAGACGTCGTCGAGACCCCAGCCTTCGACTGAATGGAGCGCCGCTCGCTCCGGCTCGCTCACGTGGGTCGCGCCCACGAAGGCCGCCGGGTCCCACACGTCACCGTCGTCCGGAGCCACGTTGAAGTCGCCGCACACGGCGACAGACGATCCCGCCGGACAGGTCTGGTCGAGCATGGAACGGAGGCGAGCGAGCCACGCCAGCTTGACCTCGTACATCTCGTTGTCCAGGGCGCGCCCATTCGGGACGTAGACCGAGAAGACGCGCGTTCCCCCGCACACCGCCGACACGATCCGCCGGCCGGCGTCATCGTCCGATGTGCCGAACCCGCGGGTGACCCCCTCGAGGCCGACCCGGCTGACGATGGCCACGCCGTTCCAGCGCCCGTCGCCGTAGTGGAGGGACTCGTAACCCAGCTCGGCGAATGCCTCCTCCGGGAACTTGTCGTCCGCCTGCTTGGTCTCCTGCATGCAGAGCACATCGGGCTGCTGCGACTCGATCCACTCGGTGACCCGCGGCAGCCGCGCCGTCAAGGAATTCACGTTCCACGTCGCCAACCGCATCAGTTCGCCCCCCCGTCGACGATGACGAACAGGAGCTCGGCCTCGCAGGCGATCTGCCCGCCCACCGACGCCCTCCCGCGTCCCTTGCCGGCCCGAGAGGACAGCCGGTCCATGGTCACCTGAAGCTCGAGCGTTTCACCGGGGACGACCTGGCGCCGGAAACGCGCCCGCTCGATCCCGCCGAAGAGCGGCAGCTTGCCGGCATAGCGCTCGTCGAGCAGCACGGCGATCCCCCCGAGCTGCGCCATCGACTCGACCATGAGCACCCCGGGGAGCGTCGGGCGCCCCGGGAAGTGGCCCCCGAAGAATGCCTCGTCACCCGTCAACTCCCATCTCCCGGTGGCGGAGACGCCCGGGTCGACCGCAGTCAGCTCGGTGACGAAGAGGAAGGGCGGCCTGTGGGGCAGGACATCGCCAGGTCGGGGAAGCTCCGTCATGGGAGAGGTCCGGCCCTCATTGTGCCCGCGTCTTGTTGGCCTTCTTCGCCGGTGACTTCTTGGCGGGCACCTTCTTTGCCTTGGCGGCCTTCTTGGTCTTGGCGGCCTTCTTGCCCGCGACCTTCGTGGCCGCCTTCTTGGTCCCAGTCACAGCCACAGCCTTTTTCGCAGCCTTCTTGACCGCCTTCTTCGCCGGCGCGGCCGACTTCTTTGCCGCGGCCTTCTTGGTCGAGGGCGCCTTCTTGGTGGAGGGAGCCTTTTTCGCCGCCGGGACGGCCTTCTTGGCCGGGACCGGCTCCTGCGGCTGCTCGTGGTCCGGCGTCGCCGTCGGACGGATCGCCAGTTCGGCCACCCGCCGCGGCGGGTCCAGCCCGGCCAGCACGAACGAGCGCACCTCACCCTTCTTCAAGACCTGGCGGGCCTTGGTCGGGGCGGGCGTGCCCATGGCGGTCAGCGGGATGTAGCAGTGCAATTCCCCGCCACCCGGCATCGGGACGTCCACCATCGCCCCGTGCGAGGTGAACGAGACCACTTCCCCCTGGATGGTGCTCCCCACGGGGAACGCGGCAACGAAATTGATGAAGGTCAGTGGCTCGTTGACGGCGGGAGGCGGCGCCGGCCGCTGCTTCTGTTGCCGCCTGCCGTCGTGGCCCGACCCCGACCCCGACTCAGCCTTGGCCTGGGACTCATTACCACGAGCGCCTCCTCCGTTCGGGGTGCGCCGCTTGGCTCTGGCCCTCTTTTCGGGTGCGGCCTTCTTGGGCGTCGCGTTCTTCTTGGTGGCGCCCCGTGGCTTCTCGGGCTCCGGCGGATGCAGGGCTTCCTCCACCGCCTCGTCGACAGCGCTCGAGAAGACCGGGTTCAGCTTGGCCCGGCCCGGGGGCGGCGCGGCAGGGGTGATCGGCCAGGATGTGTCGACCGGGGCCGGCGCCTGCTTCGGTGCGCTCTTCCGAGCCTTGGAGCCCTTCTTGGCTGCCTTCTTGGCTGCCTTGGCCAGCTCGGCCGCCTTGGCCGGGGCCGATTCAGGATCCCTCTTGGCCCTGGCGTCGGCGGTCGCGGCCCGGCTCTTGGGCCCCCGTATGGGCAGCCGGGGCGTGAAGATCCACCCCACGCCGGGCACTGGCTTGCCGCCGATCAGCCGTCCATCGTCGAAGAGCCAGGGGTGCTCCCCGTGGAATTCCTGGAAGGAGTCGTTGGACAGGACGGTGGCGCCGGTCCGTTCGGCGATCCGCAACACGAACGCATCCCCGCGACCGATGGCGCCCGCCGGCGGCGAAATGACCTCGCCGTTGAGCATGGCCTCGCGCACCTCGTCGCGCTCCGCGTCCCCCACGCGGTGCTCGAAGGTCGCGTCGACCACGACGATAATGCTGGCGCCGGGGTCCTCGGAGGCGTACGCGCGCACAGCCTCGTCGAGTTGCTCGAGGCTGGGGAACGTTCGTCCTTCGGTGGCCAGATTGGACCCGTCCACCACGACGTGGTGCGTATCAGCCAATGGCACGTCGCAACAGGTCGGCCTGCTCCAGCTGGTGCAGGGCGGCGCTCCCGATGGCGGGGCTCGCCGATTCGGGCCGGCTGACGTGGCGGAGCCGCAGGCGCTCGGGAAGGCAGGCGTGAAGACGGGCATGCACGAAGGACCAGGCTCCCATGTTCTCGGGCTCCTCCTGCAACCACACGACTTCGGATGCGTCGCCGTAGCGCTCGAAGACGGCGGTCAGGAGCGAGACGGGCCAGGGGTAGAGCTGGTCCACCCGCACGATCGCCACGCCGGTGGCCTCATCGGGCTCGAGCTCGGTACGGCGCTGCCAGGCCTCATGGGCGATCTTCCCGCTGCACAGCACGATGCGCTGGACCGTCGAAGGGTCCTCGATCGATGCGTCGTCGATGACGTGCTGGAAGGAGCCCGACTCCAGCTCGGCGAAGCTCGAGCGCGACGCGTGGGCCCGCAGCATCGACTTGGGGGTGACCACGACGAGCGGCCGCTTCGGGTCGGACAGCGCCTGTGAGCGCAACAGGTGGAAGTACTGCGCCGACGTCGAAGGGATCGTCACACGCAGATTGCCACGCGCCGAGAGCGACAGGAACCGCTCGAAGCGCGCCGACGAGTGCTCGGGGCCCTGCCCCTCGTACCCGTGGGGCAGCAGCAGGGTGAGGCCGGCGAACTGCCCCCACTTGACCTCTGCCGCCACCATGAAGTTGTCGATGATGATCTGGGCACCGTTGGCGAAGTCGCCGAACTGCGCCTCCCAGGCCACCAGTGCTTCCGGCGCCTCGACGGAGTAGCCGTACTCGAAACCGACCGCGGCGTACTCGGAGAGCAGGGAGTCACGCACGGTGAAATTCCCCATCGGCTCTGACGGCGCCAGCGTGTCCGCGCCGATGCGGTGCAAGCCGTCGCGGATGTGGGCCAGGGGGACGAACTCCTCGCCGTTCGAATAGTCGACCAGGACGGCGTGGCGGTGGCTGAAGGTGCCGCGGCGGGTGTCCTGACCGGTCAAGCGCACGTTGACGCCCTCGTACATGAGGGAACCGACGGCCAGCGCCTCGGCCAGGGCCCAGTCGACCTGCCCGCTGGACACGAGCTGGTCCCGCTGGACGAACTGGCGCTCGAGCTTGGGGTGGATCATGAAGCCGTCGGGCACCGACGCCACCACCGAGGACAAAGCGTGCAGCACGTCGGCGGAGACTCCAGTCTCAGCGGAGGGCGCGTCGGCCGGCAGCGGCTCGGGCACGGGCAACTCGGTCGGGGCCAGCGACGGCTCGCCCCGTACTTCGTCGAGGACGACCTGCAGGCTGGCGTTGAAGTCGTCCAAGGCGGACTCGGCCTCTTCCAGGGTGATGTCGCCCCGGCGCACCAAGGTCTCCGTGTAGAGCTTGCGCACTGAGCGCTTCGCCTCGATCCGCTGGTACATGAGCGGCTGGGTGTAGCTGGGGTCGTCGCCCTCGTTGTGCCCGTGCTTGCGATAGCAGACGAGGTCGATGACGACATCCTTGTGAAACGTCTGTCGGAAGACGAAGGCCAGCCTGGCGGCGCGCACGCAGGCTTCGGGGTCGTCGCCGTTGACGTGGAAGATGGGGGCCTGCACCATCTTCGCCACGTCGGTCGGGTACACCGAGGTGCGGGCCGAAGCGGGTGCGGTGGTGAACCCGAGCTGGTTGTTGATCACCACGTGCACCGTGCCGCCGGTGCGATAGCCGGAGAGACCGGACAAATTCAGCGTCTCGGCCACTACACCCTGACCGGCGAAGGCGGCATCACCATGGACGAGGACGGACATGCACGGGAAACCGTCGACACCGTCGGCGGCGGCGGCAGGCGTGCCGTCCGTGGGCGGGGAGATCCTGTCCTGCTTCGCCCGCGTCATGCCCTCGACGACAGGATCGACCGCCTCCAGGTGCGACGGGTTGGACGCCAGCGTGATGGGGAGCTCCTCCCCCGCGCTGCCGTGGAACACGCCCCGGGCGCCCTTGTGGTACTTCACGTCACCCGAGCCCTGCACCGACTCGGGATCAAGGTTGCCCTCGAACTCCTCGAAGATCTCGCGGTAGGACTTGCCGACGATGTTGGCCAACACGTTGAGGCGGCCGCGGTGGGCCATGCCCATCACGACCTCGGCTACCCCTGAACCCGCGGCGGCATCGAGCAGCGCGTCCAGCAGGACGATGGTCGACTCCGCACCTTCCAGGCCGAACCGCTTCTGTCCGACGTAGCGCGTGTGCAGGAAACGCTCGAAGACCTCGGCCGCGTTGAGCCGGCCGAGGATGTGCCGCTGCTCCTCGATGTTGAGAGTCGCCGGCTGGCCTTCGACGTGCTGCTGGATCCAGCGCTTCTGCTCGGGATCCTGAATGTGCATGTACTCGATGGCGAGCGTCCGGCAGTAGGCGTCGCGCAGTACATGGAGGATCTCGTCGAGCGTGGCGACATCGCGCCCGGCCAGGCCGTCGGCCACGAACTGGCGCGGTAAGTCCCAGATGGTGAGCCCGTAGGTCAGCGGGTCGAGTTCGGGGTGGATGTGCGGCGGCTCTGCGTCCAGCGGGTCGAGGTGGGCGATGAGGTGGCCCCGCACCCGGTACATGTTGATCAGCGTCTGCACATGCACCTGCTTCACGAGGCGCTGGTGCTCTCCTTCGTCGCTCCCGGCGCCGGCGTTGTTGTCGACCTGCCAACGGACGGGCTCGTAGGGCACGCCCATCGACTCGAACAGCGCGTCGTAGAACCCCTCGGCCCCCGTGAGAAGAGCAGCCACCCGGCCCAGGAAAAGGCCGGACTCGGCGCCCTGAATGATGCGATGGTCGTACGTGGAGGTGATCGTGACCACCTTGCCGAGGCCCAACTGGGCCAACACGCGGGGGTCCGCCGCCTCGAAGCCGGCCGGATAGCCGAGCGCCCCGACCCCGATGATGGCGCCCTGGCCGGGCATCAGGCGCGGCACCGACTGCACCGTGCCGAGCGTTCCGGGGTTGGTCAGGGACACGGTCGTGCCCGCGAAGTCGTCGGGACCGATCTTGTTGGTGTGGATCTTGCGGATGAGGTCCTCGTAGGCCAGGACGAAGGAACGGAAGTCGAGCGTGTCGGCGTCCTTGATGCAGGGCACGAGCAGCGTGCGACTCCCGTCGCTCTTCTCCTGGTCGACCGCGAGGCCCAGCCCCACGTGCTTGTGGTGGATGATGCCAGGCTTTCCCTTGCCGCCGCCATCGGCCACGAAGGCCGCGTTCAGCGCGGGCACGTCGTGCAGGGCGCGCACGACCGCGTACCCGATGATGTGGGTGAAGCTGACCTTTGCCCCCGTGGTCCGGGCGAGTTGGTTGTTCAGGATCAGGCGGTTGACCTCGAGCAGGCGGGCGGGCACCGTCCGCACGCTGGTCGCTGTGGGCACGGTCAGGCTGGCTTCCATGTTGGCCACGATGCGTGAGGCCGCACCGCGCAGCGGGGTGGCCTCTTCGGTCCCCGCCTCATCGACGGGCGCACGGGCCGTTCCGGTGCCCACCGGAACGGTGGCCCCGGGCTGGGAATCGTTCGTCACGGCCGGTGCGGGTGTCTGGGGTTGTGGCGCGGGCACCGGGGCGGGCCGATAGTCGGCAAAAAACTCCCGCCAACTGTCGCTGACCGAATCGGGATCGGCCAGGAAGCGGTCGTACATATCGTCGACCAGCCAGGCGTTGGGGCCGAACGAGCCTCCCGCGCCTCCGAACTGGGTCATGGGTCAACCCTACCGGCGGCGATCGGGTCTCATGGGCAGTCCGGGTAGCGTCTGCCCTGCCCATGAGCTATCCGGCCGGCCTCCACTTCACCGCGCGGGCGGCTCCCGCCCCCGGTGCGGCCACCGTGGTGTTCGTCCACGGATCGCTCGACCGGGGTGACAGCTTCCGGCTGGCGATGCGCCGGCTACCCGAGTTCGCCACGCTGGCGTACGACCGGCGGGGCTACCAGGGCTCCCGTGGCGGCGGGGTCGTGGACCTCGGGGGCCACGGAGAGGATCTCCTCTCCATCGCGGAAGAGGTGCGCTCGGAGGGCGGCGGCGGTCCGCTGGTGGCCATCGGGCACAGCCTGGGAGGCATCGTCGTGATCGGTGCTGCGCTGGCTTCCCCGCGGGCCTTCGATGCCATCGCGGCCTTCGAGCCCCCCATGCCGTGGCTGGGCTTCCGGCGCCAGGGCGGGACCCCGTGGCCTCCCATGTCCGACGATCCCGGCGACGAGGCAGAGAGATTCTTCAACCGGATGGTGGGCGACGGAGCCTGGGGCCGCCTGACCGAGAAGGGCCGGGCCGAACGACGGGCCGACGGCCCCGCGCTGGTGGCGGACCTGCGCGGCATGCGGGTCGAAGGCCCCCCCTTCGACGTCACCGCGCTGGAGGTGCCCTCGCTGTTCGGCCGGGGCGGCCCCTCGTCGACACCCCACCACCGCCGCACGGTCGAGTGGCTGGGCGCCAACGTTCCCGGCGCCGTTGTCTATGACATCGTTAACGCGCAACACGGTGCCCATCTGTCGCACCCGGACCACTTCGCCGCCATGACCCGCCTCGTGGTGGAGAGGGCCGGCTGATCAGGCGGACGAGAAGGGTGGCAGCCCGCCCTCGCTCACGGCGTCCTGGGTGGCGTGGTGCGGATGCTTCAACCGGCGCGACAGCATCTCGTCGTATTCGACTCCTTTGCCCTCGCTCTTCATGCCCGTGATCAGCGGCGAGTGCGCGAGGAACACCGCTCCCATGAACATCACGAGAAGCGACAGCGCTTCGAGCGGGCCGTAGGGGCCCGAGGTACGCAGGGAGTCGCCGAAGAGGGCGATGCCCATGCAGATGCTGACCAGCGGATCGACCAGCACCAGGGTGGACTGCGAGGCGGCCAGAGGCCCGGCGTGGAAGGCGTTCTGCGTGAGAAAGAGGCCGAGCAGGCCGAAGGCGATGACGCCGTAGGTCTGCCAGTGCACGAACAGGGTCACCCAATTGGTCGCCGCGTAGTCGCTCACGACCTTGATCAGGGCGGCCGTGAAGGCATAGGAGATGGCCGCTGCAGTGCCGAACATGGCGGCCTTCCACCAGCGCGGGCCGTAACGGGTGGCCACCACCGAGAGGACGATCAGCGCGCAGGCGGCTCCCCCCACCACGATCCAGCCCAGATTCGTCGGCGCCTGTTCGCCACCACCCGGGTCGGCGAAGAAGAGGAAGCCGGAGAGCCCGACGGCGATGGCGCCGGCGCCGGCCCACTCGCGGATGGAGATGGAGAACCGGAAGTAGGTCCCGAGGATGAAGACGAGGAACAGCAGTTCCATCGTCAGGATCGGCTGGACCACTGAGAGCCGACCGTTGTGCAACGCGAAGGCTTGCAACAGGAATGCGCAGATCATGAAAGCGAAACCCAACAACCACACGCCGCGGCGGATGGCGTGCGCCAAGAGGCTCAGGCGCATGGTGGACTCCTCAGGGGCGTCTTCGACGCCCATGCGTTGGAACACGCTGCAGAGCGCATTCGAGAGGGCCGCTGCTACGGCAAGGACATAGACCATCGGCTCAGTGTCAATTTAGTGGTCGAAGTCACAGTTCACGCAGGAGACTCCCAGGTGGCACCCAGGTTCCATCTGGCGCGTCTCTTTCCGGCATCATGCACGAATCGTGTGCAAACGGGCGATGCGCAACGGATCAGGCCTTTCCCGGGAGCGTTCCCGCATTAAATCTTGAAGTCCTGGCGCAAACGAATGTGGCAGTTGGGTTACATTTACCGGCGTCTTCCGATACTGAGTGCGGGACTTGCATGCATGTGAAGGAAGTCATCGGCCGTCACCGGGGCGGCCGACGAGTAAGAGGAGTGCAATGGGATTGAAGGGGATTCTCACCGGGAACCCGATGCGGCTCGTCAGGACACTGGCTCTGGGTGCGATCACCCTCGCGGCCATGTCGCTGATGCTGATCGGCACCGCGGGCAGCGCCGGAGCCAGTTCCATCCCCACGGGAGGGACCAAGACCAGCGGCGGCACGGTGCGATGGGCGGAGCCGCCGGGCAGCCCTCCGACCTACATCTTCCCCTTCATGAGCTCCTCGACCGAGAGCGTCTCCAACATCGCTCAGTTCCAGTACCTGATGTACCGCCCGCTGTACATGTTCGGGTTCCCCGGCAAGAACAGCACCACCCTGAACCCCACGCTCTCGCTGGCGAGCGCTCCGACCTACAGCAACAACGACACGACCGCCACCGTCGCCCTGAAGAATTACAAGTGGTCGAACGGTGAGACCGTGACGGCAAGCGACGTCGTGTTCTTCATGAA
>Ga0302325_10031856_pt1 | contig 10836 bp, 7 predicted proteins | sample Palsa_T0_2_FD_201948 | JGI IMG/M metagenome (GOLD analysis project Ga0302325, IMG submission 201948) | Peat permafrost microbial communities from Stordalen Mire near Abisko, Sweden - Palsa_T0_2 | ecosystem: Environmental > Terrestrial > Soil > Palsa > Peat permafrost | place: Sweden: Abisko... | reverse complement strand
TTCCTTCTACCTCACCGTCTATCCCGATAAGAAGGCCGCTGACAAGCCGGGCCTGACCATGGTCTTCAGCAAAGACGGCCAGGTAATGGGCAAAGCGCCCGCTCCTCCGTTAGGCCCTCCCGATGCGCAGGGCCGTATTCAGTACGTGGCCACCATACCGGCTTCTGCCCTGCCGGCGGGCAGTTGGCAGGTCCACTTCCTGGCCCAACAGGGCCAGCAAACCGCCGATGAGGCAGTCAACTTCACGCTGGAATAGCGTCGTCCGGATCGATCAGCATGAAACGCACTCTGGCACTTCTGCTTCTGGTGGCGGGCATCGCCCCGGCACAGGAGAAAACCGCGATTCAGACAGCGGGCGAGGAAGTGCTGGTGGACGTAGTGGTGCGGGACAAAAAGGGGCATGCGGTCACCAGCTTGCCCCAGAGCGCGTTCACAGTCACCGACGATGGCGCGCCGCGCCCCATTTCGTCGTTCCGGCTGATCAGAGGAACCGAGGCCTTCTCCTCTACCGGGGCTGCGGCGGCTGGTACGCCTCAGAAACTTGATCCGCTGCGGCAGATTCGCCTGGTCACACTGATCTTCGATCGCCTCGATCAATCGGAACGATTCGCCACGCGCCGCGCGGCGCAGGATCTGCTGCGGACGGACTTGCCGCGAAACGTCTATATGGCGGTATTCACCCTGGGCAATGAACTGCAGGCAGTTCAGGGTTTTACGAATCGGCGCGATTTGCTCGTGAGCGCCATCGAGAAGGCGACCAGCCGCCCATCCTCGCAGTTTTCATCCGACAGCAACAACCTGAGAGCGCAGGCCGAACAGATTCTGGGCCCCAACCAGACCGGCAACCAGGATATGGTAAGCCGACTGGGCCCGCTCGCGGGAAACCTTGCGGGACCCAGCTCCGCCGGCGACAGCCCGGACGCTGCCATGGCCAATATTCTGATAGAGATGATCGGCTTCGGCGAGCGATCCGAGATGTCCTATGAGGGGCGGTCGACCATTTGGGCGCTACTCGCTGCGGTGCGCGGGCAGGCGCGATTGCCGGGGCGCAAAGCAATCATTTATTTTTCAGAAGGCTTTGCCATCCCTCAAGGCGCGGAAGAGGAATTCCAGTCGGTCATCAGCACGGCCAACCGGAACAATCTCAGTTTTTATCCGATTGATGCGCATGGTTTATCTGCCACTAGCTTGAACCAGAAGGCAACCGAAGGGCTGTCCGCTGCAGCGGCGACGTCGGCTCTCAGCCCTACCATGAGCTCGACGGCTGGCAGCACGCCGGTCACCGAGATCGCGCACTCCACCGATCTGGCGATCGACGCCAACCGGATGAATACGCAAGATACTCTGGCGATTCTCGCGGACCAGACGGGTGGCTTTCTCACCGCCAACACCAACGACTTTCGCGCACCTTTGCAGCGCGTGATGGAGGAAGTCGACACTTACTACGAGATCGCTTATAACCCGCAAATCGAGAAGTACGACGGCAAGTTCCGCCACATCGGAGTCAAGCTGAATCGGAGCGACTTGAGCGTGCAATCGCGAGCCGGCTATTTCGCGCTTCCGCCGGATATGTTGAAGGCATCAGGAATGAACGCATACGAAGTGCCCTTACTGCGCGCGCTCAGCGACATGGTTCCGAATCGAAGCCTGCCGTTTGAATCCGCCGGTATCCATTTCCGCGCCGAAGGCCGGCTCGAGACTTGCGGATTTCTGATCGACATGCCGTTGACCAATGTCAGCTTGAGCAAGATACCTGGAAAAGACTCACTGACGGGCGGCCTGGCTTACGTCGCGCTGATCAAGAATGCGAAAGGCGCGGTGGAAAAGAAGTTACAAGGCGAGATGCCGGTCGAGCTCGAGCCGGGCCAGATTCCATCGTTCAAACAGGGCCGTTTTACCGACATGGAATACTTCGACGTGGCGCCCGGTTATTACACCATCGAGGTAGCCGTGCTGGATCGGGAAACCGGGCGGACCAGCGCGCGCAGCAGCGCGATGTTCGTACCCAAACAGGGGGAGGGGCTGGCGATGAGCAGTGTGTCGCTGATCCGCAAGTGGCGCCCCAAAGAGCCCGACGCGGCGGCCGACGACCCGTTCGTTTTTGAAGATAAGACCGTGACGCCAACCTTGGTCCCCAAAATCAACAAGTCGCTCTCGACTTCCCTGCCGTTCTACCTGATCGTGTATCCCGATGCGAAAAACCCGGAGAAGCCGCAGTTGCTGATTGAATTCAATCGCGACGCCAGCGTGAAGCGCGTGGCGGCGGTGACGCTGGGCGAACCCGACTCGACCGGTCGCATCCAGTATGTCGCCAATGCGCCCATTGCTCAGTTTGAACCCGGTAACTATGCCGTGCGCTTTGTCGTCCGTCAGGGAACGGAGACTGTTGAAGAAGATTTCGCCATCGATCTCGAACCGTAGAAGGCTGGTGACAAAGGACTCAGATGAAACCAACCGCTCTTGTTTGCCTGATCGCGATGTGTTGGACCACTCTCGCCCAGCCGCCGGCGCAATCACCTGCCCAGCCCCCGGCGCCCCAGTCCGGAACCGTGACGCTGCACGCCGGGACCAACGAGGTCTTGCTCGACGTAGTGGTGCGAGATAAGAAAGGCCAGCGCGTCACCAACCTGGAAAACAGCGAACTGGAGATTATCGACAATGGCGTGCCGCAAAAGATCACCAGTTTTCGGCTCATTGAAGGCGATCGAACCATCGCCACCCCGGAGCAGGCGGGTGCGCCTAATCCGGCGAATCAGCGCACGAAAACGATCGACGTCGAGCGCGAGATCCGGCTCGTGACGCTGATCTTCAATCGCCTGGATTTGAATTCGAGGACGATTGCGCGAACCGCCGCGCTGGACCTTCTCAAGAATGAGTTTCCGCAGAACGTCTACATGGGCGTATTGGTGCTGGGGGATTCGCTGCAGGCTCTACAGCCGTTCACCAACGACATCGGGCTATTGCGGAAGGCAGTGGAGCACGCCACCGGCGGCGCTTATACGGAATTCATTTCCGATTCGATGCGCATTCAACAGCAGATGCAGGATCAGCTCGGTCCGGCCACCGCGGGCGAGAGCGTGGGTGAACAGGTTCAGGAAATGAGCGATGGCGCCAGCGGCTCAGGGGGCAAGGGTCCAACCGGCGATCCCGCGGGAGCCGCGATGGCGCAGATGATGCTGAACATGCTAAATCTGTCACGGACGTCGGAGCTTGCGCAAACCGGGAGAAGCGCCATTTGGGGATTGATCGACGCGGTAAGCCAGCAATACCGCTTCCCCGGCCGCAAGTCGATTTTGTTCTTCTCATCCGGTTTCGGCATTCCGCAAGGAATGGAGGAACCCTGGAAAATCCTCATCAGCACGGCGAATCGATTTAACGTGACGTTTTATTCAATTGATGCGCGCGGCCTGAACACGACGGCGATGAACCAGGAAGCGGTTTCGGAGCTCAAAGACGCTGCAAGCGCGTCGCGGGCCAACTTGAGAAAGGGCAACGGGCTGGTGACGCCCGCCATGGCGCAGGCCTTGGATACCGCGATCAATAGCGGCAAAGCCAACAACCAGGATACGCTCGCCGACCTGGCGCAATCGACCGGCGGAATCCTGATCGCGAATACCAACGATTTCCGGGACCAGTTGAAGAAGGTGAGTGAGGATATTGAAACCTACTATCAGGTCACCTACGATCCGCGAATAGAAAAATACGATGGGGCATTTCACAAGATCGAAGTGCGCAGCACGCGCGCGGGCTTGCGGATTCAGGCGCGTTCCGGCTATTTTGCTCTGCCCCCTTCGACGACAGATGCCGGCGTGATCCTCGCTCCGTACGAGCTTCCGCTCCTGCAGGCCCTGACCACGGGCCCGCTGCCGCGCGAGTTCGCGTTTCAATCCACGGGTATGCACTTCCGTGGAGCCAACAACGAGCCGGAGGCCAGTCTGGTTCTGGACGTCCCGATGGGGAACTTGACTCTCCAGCAGGCAACTCCCGGCGCCCCGTATGAAGGCGGCCTGGCGTACATCGCGCTGGTGCGCAACGCGACGGGAGAAGTGGTGCACAAGCTTCGCGGAGAGGTGCCTCTGGCCGCCACAGCCGAACAACTCGAGGCGTTCAAGGAAAGTCACTTTATCTACCAGGAACACCTTGCGCTTGGGCCCGGACGCTACACGCTCGAGACGGCGCTGTCAGACAAGGCAGGGAAGAAGAGCAGTGCCCGTAAGTCGGTGTTTGTGGTTCCCAAAACTGGAGCAACACTCGGATTGAGCAGTATTACCCTCGTCAGGAGCATCCGTGACAAGAACGAGAATTCCTCCGGGCAGGACCCTTTCCTGATATCCGGCAAGTTAGTAACTCCTACCATCAGCCCCTCGTTCAGGAAAGCTTCGACAACCGGGCTGTCGTTCTATTTCGTCATTTATCCCGACAAGGCGCAACCGGCCAAGCCTCAGTTGTCGATGCAGTTCAGCCGCGACGGCGAGCCACTAGGCGGCGGATCGCCTGCGCTAACTGATCCCGATGCCTCCGGCCGTATTCAGTACATTGCCACGGTGCCGACCGACAAAATGCAACCGGGAAATTACCAGGTTGTCTTTCGCGCCAAACAGGGAGTGGAAGTTGCGCAGGAGTCGGTGACTTTCAGCCTGGAATAGACGCCTAAAGTGAGTTTCACTCGAAGAGAATGGCTCTCCCTCGCCGCTTTCACGGGAGCGGTGCGCCTGGCCGGCCTTCCGGAGACGGCGGCGCAGGCGCCGTTGTTCTTGGAGATTCCTCCTTCGTTGAGCGGAATCGCCTTTCTCCACGACGCGGCTATGTCTCAACGCCGCCACTTACCGGAGACAATGGGCGCCGGTGCCGCCTTCCTCGACTACGATAACGATGGCTGGATGGATTTGTACCTGGTCAATGCCGGCCCGTCCGATTTCTATACTCCCTCCCAGCCCGCACGCAACGCGCTATACAGAAACAACCGCGACGGAACATTCACCGATGTGACCGAAAAGGCAGGTGTCGCAGGCGGCACTTTTGGCATGGGCGTGGCGGTCGGCGATTTCGATAACGATGGATGGCCCGACCTGTTCGTTACGTCCTACGGAAAGTGCATCCTGTATCAGAACAACCGCGATGGAACGTTCCGCGACGTAACAGAAAAGGCCGGCTTGGCCACGCCCGGCTGGACCACCAGCGCCGTCTGGTTCGATTACGACAACGACGGCAAGCTCGACCTTTTCGTGTGCAGTTTCGTGGACTACTCAGTTGACCATCGGGTGGGATGCGGCAACAACGCGCTTGGCAAATACTACTACTGCATACCCAAAGTGTTTCTCCCCACCAGAAGTTTTCTGTATCACAACAATGGCAACGGCACGTTCACCGAGGTGGGAAAGAACAGCATGATCGGCAAGACGCTCGGGAAAAGTCTCGGGGTGGTTGCCACGGATATCAACAACGATGGCTGGATGGACCTCTTCGTCGCCAACGACACAGTTCAGGATTTTCTGTTTGTCAATCGCGGGCCGGGCCCAAATGGAGCATGGAAGTGGGATGAAATTGCCCTGGACGCGGGTGTGGCCTTCAGCCAGAACGGGAAGGCGCGCTCGGGAATGGGGGTGGATGCGGCGGACGTGAACAACCGGGGCTGGCAGGATCTGTTTGTGGCCAATGTGGACCAGGAGATGTTCTCGCTTTATATGAACAACAAAGACGAGACATTCGATGACGCGTCAGCGCTCCAGGGTGTGGCCCAGGCGACCCGCCTCCTCAGCGGCTGGGGGCTCAAGCTTTTTGACTTCGATAACGACGGCAGAATCGACCTGATTCTGGCAAACGGCCATCCGGACGACATGATTGCCGAATACTCGCTCCAGGTGAAATGGAAGGAGCCGCTGCTGCTTTTTCACCAGCAGCAGGACGGCAAGCTGGAGAACGTCAGTTCGCGCGGAGGGACGGCGTTCGAACGCGACTTTAACGCGCGCGGCCTCGCGGTTGGCGATTATGACAACGATGGCGCGCTGGACGTTCTGGTTTGCGTCAACGGGGGCGCGCCGCTGCTGCTCAAGAACAATGCGGCCAAAGGCAACAACTGGCTGGGCATCAAGTTGGAGGGCGCCACGTGCAATCGGGACGCCATCGGAACCAAGATTGTTTGGAAAGCCGGCGGCAAAACTTACCATAGGCTCAAGAACAATGGCGGCAGCTACCTCTCATCGCACGATCCTCGGGAGGTGCTGGGAATCGGCAAAGCTACGAAGATCGACGAACTCGAGATTACCTGGCCGGCGCCAAGCAAACACGCGGATCGATTCACCAACCTCGAAGTGAACCGGTACATACGGATGGTCGAAGGCAAAGGGATCGTTTAACAAGTTGCTTAGAAATGGACGAACGCTGGCGAAACCGCCTGCGCCACCACGGCAAGTGTCTGGAGTCTGGCACGAAAAGTGATAGGTTAGCTGCCATGCGCACAGCTTTTCTCCTTCCCGTTCTCGTTGTGTCAGCTGCCCTAGCCTCAGGCGCGTTTGCCGCCGAGCCGCCCCCTCCCGAGGTTCAGATCGCCGAGGCCGTGCTGGCCGCGCCCGCCGAGTTTCGCGAGGGAGCCGCTGTGCTCGGCTACAAGTCCGATGGCGCGCTGGTGAAGCTTCGCGACGGCAAGAACGAGATGATCTGCCTGGCGAGCGACCCCGCGAAACCCACGTTTCATGTGGCCTGCTATCACAAGGAACTGGAGGCTTTCATGGCGCGCGGCCGCGAACTGTCGGCGCAGAAACTCACCGGCCAACCCCGCATCGAAATGCGCAACAAAGAGGTCAGCGAAGGCAAAGTGCAGATGCCTCGCGAGCCACGGACACTGTACGTTCTCGACGGTTCGTCTTATGACGCGGCCACGGGCAAAGTCGCCGATCCCTATCAGCGCTGGGTGATCTACATTCCGTTTGCTACTGCCGAGTCTACGGGGCTCTCCACCAAGCCCAGCCCTGGCGCTCCCTGGCTGATGGGCGCTGGAACGGCATATGCGCACATCATGATTAATCCGCCGAAGAATAAGTAGGCCCGCTACCCTGTGACACCTTTCGCTGGAGCCGGTCCAACACCCCGAGCCGAGACGCGACCGTAGTTCGCGAAGCGCCAGGGAGCGTTTCCCGCCAGACAGGAGTCGCACTCCGTTCCATCCAGCCCAGCCGGAGGCCGCGCTGACCTGTAGCATCTGCCGCTGGAGCCGGTCCAACACCGCTAGCCGAGACGCGACCGTGAGCGTTTACCCCGTCCACAAACGCGGCATGACACAATATTTCCGGTAGCCTTTATGAAACGCGAACAGCTCATTGTCCTGGGTTTGCCCGTTCTGTTTTTCGCCCTGACTGCCGCCGACTGGCCCTCCTACGGCGGGGGTCCTCAGCGGACCGGTTGGAGCCCCAAAGAAACCGACATCAATCCCGAAAACGCAAAATCGATGGGGCTGCTTTGGACCCAGCACATCGACAATCAAAGCCGCGAGCTGAACGGGCTCACCGCCCCGGTGGCAGTGGAATGGATCCCCACCGACCAGGGTATGAAAGAGATTGTGATCGTGGGCGGCGCTTCCGACAACCTTGTCGCATTCGAGGCTGCCACCGGCAAGCTGATGTGGAAGAAGACTTTCGCGAACGAGAATAAACCCAAGGGGCAGCCGTTCTGGTTGTGTCCCAACGCGCTGAATGCCACGCCGCTCATCCGTAAACAAGGTCTGAAGGCCAGTGTGCTCGTGATTGCCACCGACGGCAAGCTGCACGTGCTCAACGTCCTGGATGGCGAGGATCGTATGCCGCCGATCCCCTTCGTTCCGCCCTATGCCAAGAGTTGGAGCCTGAATATGGCCGGCGATATCGTGTATACGGCCACGTCGCAGGGTTGTGGCGGCGCCAAGTCCGGTGTCTGGTCTTTGGATCTCGGGCATCCCGAGCATCACGTCAATTTCACGCAATCCTCGGGCGGCATCTGGGGACGCGCGGGTGTGGCAATCAGCAAAGGCAATGTTTACGCGCTCACTGGCGACGGCCAGGTCTATGACCCCGCTACGAGCAATTTCCCCGACACGCTTCTGCAGCTTTCCGCCGCGGACCTGTCGGTAGTGGATTACTTTACGCCCGCCAATCACAATTACCTGACGCGCAAGGATCTGGACATGGGCAGCTTCTCGCCCACCTTATTCACGCTGAACGGCAGGGATCTGGTGGCCGCGGGAGGCAAAGAAGGCGCGATTTACATTCTGGATGCAAACCACGTGGGCGGCGCCGATCACAAAACCTATCTGGGCCGCACGCCGGTGATGGTGAACGAGGAGGCCGATTTTGCGGGCAAGGGCTTCTGGGGCGCGTTCGCGACCGCCGAGGACGATCAGCACAACCGCTGGCTCTACGTTCCGGCGCTGGGGACGCCTTCCTCCAAGGCGAAATTTGCGCTGACCAACGGCGAGACCCCCAACGGCAGCATCATGGCGTTCAAAATCAGCGAAAATGGCCCCGCAATCGATGTCACTCCGGCATGGATTTCGCGCGACATGAACCTGCCTGAGCCGCCCATCGTGGCCGGCGGTTTGGTCTTCGCATTGTCAAACGGCGAATTTGCGAGGCAGACCAGTGGCGACGGCGGCCTCTACTCCTCGGCGGAACGTATCGCCAAGCACGCGGGCAACACGGTGCTCTACGCCTTCGACATGAAAACCGGCAAACAGCTTTACTCGAGCGGCGACATCATGCCCTCGTTCACGCACTTCAGCGGCATCGCCATCTCGGGCGGCCGCATCTATGTGTCGACGTTTGATTCCAACGTTTATGCGTTCGGAATAAAGGAGTAGCTTTCTTCGGGTACCCCAGGGCTGAGTGATATTGAGACGACAGCCCGCGCCTCGCAGGCCACAGATTTGTCTTCTCTTTGGCTGCGCCGGACTGTCAGCGGTTCCGCCATGCTACCCGAGGTACCTGGGCATTGTCGGGGTTGACACCGAGACGGGGTGTCCGTAGACTGGCAGTGCCCTATGGTATCAAGCAAGATGTGCAGATGACAAAGCTGGAATGCGCCAAACGATTCTCAAGCCAAGCGACGCGACGCGGACTCCGCCTGCTTTCTGGCTTTGCTTGCGGCGAGCGCCTATGCCACGATAATCGTGAGCGGGACCACATACAACGCGACGGGCACGTTCGATGGCGGTGATACCCTGAGCGGTACGATTACCATCGGCAGCGGCGGCATCCAGAGCGAAGATTTGACGGTGAACGCGGATGGGACTTTATACACCTTCACCGGTGGTCCCAGCGGTTCAGGCATAGTAGAAATCGGCAGCAGCGGCACGTACTATGACAACGCCCAGTTCGCCGGCAACCTTGGCTCTTCGCTGATCCTCGACATCTACCTCGGTGCCCACAGCAGCTTTAGCGGGTACACCGGCGGCCCGCTGTGTAGTGACAACCAGAGCTGCGGAACAGACGTGGAAACGTCTTTCTCAGCGGAAGGGGATCCCAATTTGGGTTCGGGCAATTTGGATCCGGTTCCGGAGCCCTCTGCTGCCCTGCTGGCGTTCGCCGGTGGAGGCGTTCTGGAAATGCTTCGCCGAATGAAACGCTACGCCTCACTCCGTCGAACGCTTCTGTCCTTCTGAGCGTCCTTTTCCTCCTACGGCGATTCCCCCACGATCGAGTGAACCGGAGTCCGTGCAATCCCTGCTTCGGTGAACTGCCGACACGCCCCCCGTTTGCACGGAAAGATCTGTGTTCGCGCGTGACAGCCGCTAGCCGAGACGCGACCCTAAGAAAGGCTTTTCCCCACTGATCGAGTGCCGCCTCTTTCATCTCAGGTGGACGCATCTATGTGTCGACGTTTGGCTCTAACGCTTATGCGTTCGGAATAAAGGAGTAGTTTTCGGCCGGCCATCCCGGATTGGGGGCAGCCCGCTGCGAGGCATCCAAGTGGGGCGGCTGTGGAAAACTCTTCCTTGCGAAAGTGGCCCAGCCCCGGGGTTTTTGTTGATTGGGCCACTGGAAACATACTATACTCGTGCCTTGGCTTTTCTCTTTGAGAGTGGGTGGCTTGTTTAATGGCTCAGTTGTTTCCGCCCAGCGCGAACACGCTCGCTAAAGTTTCCATCGCCGCGGTGGTTTTGCTGGCCGGGGGCGCCTTTAGCGCTGCCTATATCATCGATCGGGGCGCTTGGAATACCTCCGTTCAAGTCGCGCCCGATCAGCCGATTCCCTTCAGCCACAAGCACCACGTGAAGGATGACGGGCTGGACTGCCGGTACTGTCATACAAGTGTCGAGTATTCGTCTTTCGCGGGCCTGCCGCCGACGGAGACTTGCATGACCTGCCATTCGCAAATCTGGGCGAATGCCTCGCTTACGCAGCCCATCCGCGACAGTTGGGCCAGCGGAACATCCATCGAGTGGACGCGAGTTCACGCTCTGCCGGACTTTGTCTATTTCAATCACAGCATTCACATCAACAAGGGCATCGGATGCTCGACCTGCCACGGCAAGGTGGACGAGATGCCGCTGATGTATCGCGTGAATGCCCTCAACATGAATTGGTGCATCAACTGCCACAGGCAGCCGGAAGAATACATCCGGCCCAAATCCGAAGTGTTTAATGTCGATTACGCTTACCCGTCGAATCAGCCCGAATTGGGGCGCCAGCTGGTCAAGGAATACAAGGTTCAGTCGTTGACCGACTGCGTAACGTGCCACCGATGAAAAACCCCCTCAGCCCCTCGTCACACCCGCAAGCTGGTCAGCCAGTCCTCACCGGATTTGTGCCGCTCGAGTCCCTGTCAGCGCCTCAAACGCCTCAAAGGCCGGACGTGGATCTTCTTGAG
>Ga0302325_10031855_pt1 | contig 10836 bp, 8 predicted proteins | sample Palsa_T0_2_FD_201948 | JGI IMG/M metagenome (GOLD analysis project Ga0302325, IMG submission 201948) | Peat permafrost microbial communities from Stordalen Mire near Abisko, Sweden - Palsa_T0_2 | ecosystem: Environmental > Terrestrial > Soil > Palsa > Peat permafrost | place: Sweden: Abisko... | reverse complement strand
CTTGCCGAAGGGGATAGCGAATTCGGGTCCGGGGTAGGCGGCGCGACCGAAGGTCTCACGATAGAGGCGCTTGTGCTCAAAAAAGAGGACCGGATCATCACAGCGGATTGCCGTACGCAGTAGCCCGTTGGCATCGAGGGCATTGGAGGGAAAAACCACGCGAATCCCTGGGGTGTGGGTAAAGATGCTCTCGCCGCACTGGGAGTGGTAGACCGACCCACCGGTCAAATACCCGCCAATGGCTACGCGGATAACCGCGGGGGCCGAATAGCCACCGTTGGAGCGCCAGCGCAGCAGGCTGAGCTCGTTGCGCAACTGATGCATCGCCGGCCAGATATAGTCGAAGAACTGTATCTCGACCACGGGTTTAAGTCCGCGGGTGGCCATACCGATCGCACGGCCGACAATATCGGCCTCGGCCAGGCGCGCGTTGTATACCCGCTCCGGGCCGAACTCGCGCTGCAACCCGGCGGTGAGCTTGAAGACACCCCCCTTGCCTTTTACCAGGCCGTCCCGCAGTTCCTGGTCGTGGCTGGTATCGGCTACGTCCTGGCCAAAGATCACCATGCGGGGATCACGCTGCATTTCGTCCTTCAGGCAGGCATTGATCAGGTCGGCCATGGTCCGCTCCTGCGCCTCCGGTGTCTGTGCCGCTGGCCGGGCCAGGGCTTCGCTCGTCGGGTCAAGGTCTTCGGAATACACATGCCGCTTGATGGAACTGATCTCGGGCAGCGGCGCGCGGAGCACCCGGTCGGCAGCGCTCCGCACCTCTTCATCCACCTCCTGTTCCAGGCGGTTGATGGCGGTTGGGTCGAGAATTCCGTCACGGAGCAGACGCATCTGGAGCTTGGGGAGAGGATCGAGAGCCGCTTCCCTTTTGCGCTCGGCGTCTGAGCGGTAGAGCCCCTCGTCATCGGAAAACGAATGGGAGTACTGCCGGATCACATGCCCATGGACAAAAGCCGGACCCGCACCGGAGCGGCAATGCTTCACTGCCTGGGTGAACGCCGCATAGCTTTCCACAGGATCCGTGCCGTCCACTTCGGCGAAATAGAAGTTGGGGAAATTCGCCACCAGGCGGGAGATATTTCCTCCCGGCGTGTTCACGTCTACCGGCACCGAGATGGCGTAGCCATTGTCTTCGACCACGAATAAGACGGGTAAACGCAGGGTGGAGGCCGAGCTGATCGCCTCCCAGAACTCCCCTTCGCTGGTGGCGCCCTCGCCCAGCGAGACGTAGACCACCTCGTCCCCATGAAAATGGGTCGCCTTGAAGGCGCTGTAGTCCCCCTGGCGCTGCCCCGCGGCAGCCGGATGACTAGCTAGATACCTGCCGGCCTCGGCACAACCTACGGCCTGGAGACATTGTGTGGTTACCGACGAAGACGAGCTGACGATGTTCAACCTGGTATTGCTCCAGTGAGAAGGCATCTGGCGTCCGCCGCTGGACGGATCTGCGGCCGCCCCCACGGATTGCAGCAACTGCTCTTCCACCGTGTGGCCCAGCGCGAGGCTGAGGGCACGGTCGCGATAATAGGGATAGAACCAGTCGTAGCCGGGCTTCAGAGCCATCCCGGCGGCTACCAGCAGTGCTTCGTGGCCTGCTCCCGAAACCTGGAAAAAGATCTTCTGCTGCCGCTTAAGAAGAATTTCACGATCGTCGGTACGGCGCGACAGGTACATCAGCCGATACATGCGGATCAGCTGCTCCGGCTCCAAACCAGCGTAAGCCGCAGCAGTGGCTTGCTCAGTGACGGCTGTCTTTGCCATGCCCACCTCTTCTCACGTACAACCCCAGATTGTAATGGTTTGTTCCCGCTCTTGCTCGCGATGGTTAACGTTCTCTAACCAATTGCATTCTATGGTGCTCGTGGCAACGTTTCCTGCCGGTATGATGACGGAGCGGCGTTGACCTTCTTTTTCCCAGCGTGCTTTAATCAACCGTTTTGAGGTGTTTGCGCTCACGGTTGGCGGATCAGCTGCGGCGGCACCTCGGTTCCCCAGTCGCAAGTAATTTCTGGAGGCGTTTGAATGGTTTTCTTCTCACTATCGGCCACTGTCTTCTGGCAGGGCTCGACCGCTGCCATCGACACCAGTGGCAGCACGTTTCTCTGGATTGCTCTGATCGCCGGTGTGCTTGGGCTGGTTTTTGCCTTGTTTCTGGCCCGCTCGGTACTGGCTTACGATACCGGGACGCCGGAAATGCGGATGATTTCGAACGCCATTCGCGAGGGCGCGGAAGCGTTCATGTCGCGCCAATACACCACCATCGCCGCGCTGGCCGTGGTGCTGGCCATCGCCCTCTTTGTGGGCTACAAGTTTTCTGACTTTACCGCGCCGTTGGCGGGCAAGGTAGTCATCAGCTTCCTGATCGGCGCGGTCTGCTCTGGTTTTGCCGGCTATACCGGGATGTTTGTCAGCATCCGCACCAATATCCGCGCTGCCAGCGCTGCCCGTGCCAGCCTCGGCCAGGCCCTGAAGATTGCTCTGCGGGGGGGAGCGGTCACCGGCATGGTGGTGATCAGCCTTTCACTGCTTGGCGTCGGCTCCCTATTCTTCCTTTTTGGCGGGTTACACGACCCGCAGCACGTTCCTTATCAATTGGTTGGCTTTGGCTTTGGAGCGTCACTGGTCGCTCTCTTCGCCCAGCTCGGCGGTGGTATCTATACCAAGGCCGCTGACGTGGGCGCCGACCTGGTGGGCAAGGTGGAAGCAGGCATTCCCGAAGACGATCCCCGCAATCCTGCCGTGATTGCTGACCTGGTGGGCGACAATGTGGGCGATTGCGCCGGCCGCGGTGCTGACATTTTCGAGTCGACCGCTGCTGAAAACGTCGGCGCCATGATCCTGGGGACAGCCCTCTACCCGGTCTTCGGCATTAAAGGGATCCTGTTTCCTCTGATCGTTCACGCCATCAACCTGGTAGCCAGCTTTGTTGGTGTGCTGGTGGTTCATAGCCGCGAAGATCAGGACCCGATGGATGCGCTGAACCGCGGCTATTACGTAACCACCCTGCTGGCCCTGGCCGGCTTTGCCGTCGCGGTGTACTACATGCTGCAAGGCCGCTGGTGGCTGCTGAGCTGCGGCGTGGTCGGTATGGTGACCTCGTTTCTTTTTGTCCGCATTACCGAGTACTACACCGAGACCCGCTACCGGCCGGTGCAATCGATTGCCAACGCCTCGCTCACTGGACCGGCAACCAACATCATCAGCGGTCTTGCTGTGGGCATGGAGACGCCTGCCATGCCGGTGGTCGTGATCAGCGCCGCATTGCTGCTCAGTTACTACTTCGGCGTGCGCGGGCTGGCGGATACGAGCATCTCCGACTATGCCAAGGGCATTTACGGTACCGCCATTGCGACCATGGGGATGTTGTCATCGGCGGCTTATATTCTCGCCATGGACACGTTTGGCCCGATTACCGACAATGCGGGCGGCATCATTGAAATGTCGGATCAACCGGATGCGGTGCGCGAAAAGACTGACAAGCTGGATGCGGCCGGCAACACCACCAAGGCGCTCACCAAGGGCTATGCCATTGGGTCCGCTGCCCTGGCTGCGTTTCTGCTCTTTTCTGCATACCTGGAGACGGTCCATGGCATCGTGGCGCAACGCTTCGCCGATGCTCACCAGGTGCTCGACCCCAACTGGAGTTTCACCAACATCAACCTGGCCAGCGTGCCGGTCTTTGTCGGGGCTCTGCTGGGCGCGATGTTGATCTTCCTTTTCTCTTCCTTCGCTATCAAGGCTGTGGGCCGCACGGCGCAATACATCATTGAAGATGTACGGGCGCAGTTCCGCGAGAACCCGGGCATCATGGCAGGCACGTCGAAGCCGGATTATGGCCGTTGCGTGCGCATCGTTACCGGCGCTGCGCTGAAGCAAATGGTTCTGCCCGGCGCGCTTGCTGTGCTTACTCCACTAGCAGTGGGACTTGTCTTCAAGAATTTGAGTGGCAGCTTCCATATTCATATTCCCGGCGAGTACTCGCCTGTCCTGAACGGCCGCTCCATCGACCTTGCCGGTGCGGAGGCGGTCGCCGCCCTGCTTATGGTCGGGACGATCGTCGGCATCCTGATGGCCATGCTGATGAACAACAGCGGTGGCGCGTGGGATAACGCCAAGAAATACATTGAGACGGGGGCTCATGGCGGCAAGCGATCTGAGGCACACAAGGCGGCGGTAGTCGGCGACACGGTGGGCGATCCATTCAAGGACACCGCTGGCCCCTCCCTGCACGTGCTGATCAAGCTGCTGGCTACGGTGACGCTGGTGCTGGCGCCGCTGTTCCTTTAGCGCAGGCCTCTAGACGAAGGGCACGGCTTCGACTGTGCCGTGTCCAATCTGTCCCAATGATGGCCTTTAGGCCCTGAGGTACGCTTTTCGAGACCAACGGGCCGAAGTCATGAATTTGGGAACGCGCAATTTTTTCCGGAAGTGGCTGCTCTAATGTTTTGTATCAGGGCACGACTTTAGTCGGGCCGTAAAGGACATAACAATGACCGGGCTTTAGGGGGTAGAAAACAACCGGTCTCCCGACGCAATCAGTCCCGAAGGGACGGGACAATCTGTAGCCCGGCACGGGAGTGCCGGGTAGGATTCCACGCAAATCGAGTCCCGAAGGGACGACACAATGGGGAGTTCTCACGCAAACTCTTCAGCCCCTGTGCTTTTTCTTTTGCTCCAAGCTAGAGAGATGGTCTTCGTCCTGCATGTCCGGCCACCAAATCAATCGGCCTCGAGAGCGGAGGCCGCCAAGTTATCATCAAAGCTATGCGTTTCCGCTTCATCAGAGGTTGGCTGTCTGCAATAGCCATTTTCATACTCGTACTTCCCCATCCCCAGGCATGGGCTTGGGGAAACGAAGGTCACCGGATCATCGCCGACATTGCTTGGGAGCACCTGAACGAGACCACGGTGCAACAACTGCGGCAGTTTCTGGGTGATAACGATTTGGCATCCATCTCCACCTGGGCGGACGACATCCGCAGCGCGCGCCCGGAAACCGGACCCTGGCATTACGTCGATATCTCTCCGGATTCAGCCGGCTACGAGCCGAAAGACTGCCTTGACGACAATTGCGTGGTGGCGCAGATCACGAGGTTTGCCCGGATCCTGGGTGATCCGGAGCAGCCGTTCGCGGCTCGGAGCGAGGCGCTCAAGTTTCTGGTCCATTTTGTCGGCGATCTTAGCCAGCCGTTTCACGCCATGGCAGACGCGCGCGGAGGCAATGACATTCCCGTTACCGTCTTTGGCTCGACTCAGTGTGGCGACTACGCGTGCAACCTGCATAGCGTCTGGGATAGCGAACTGATCCGTCACACCGGCTTGCGCGAACATCGTTATGCGCACGAACTGGAGCAGATGATTGCCGTCGATCATCTGCAGCCGGGATCTACTGACCCAGTGGCGTGGGCAAACGACTCGTTGCAACTAGCCAAGCACGCCTGGGTGCAACCGCAGACTGAGATCGACGAGGCCTACTACCTGCGCGAGCGGCCGGTGGTTGATCGGCAACTCGCCCTCGCCGGCTTACGCCTGGCGCGGCTATTGAATGAGGAACTGGGGGGCTCTGCGAAGTCGTGAATCTAGAGAAAGAAGCCGAACATATCGAGCACTTCGTCGCTGACTTCAACGTCGGTTAAGTTGGCTTCTTCAATGAGCCTTAGTTTTTGACGAAACCGGTCTAGTAGACCGGCGTTGATATCCGTCTTCTGGTCCAGGGTCCACATCAATTGAGCGGCAGTAGTGCGATGTTCACAACGAGCGGCCAAGCCGTGTGCCGTTTCAATTGTCAGCACAAGGGGCAGAGTGTGGAACTCCTGATACAAATGCATGGGGATACGGGCTTTGATGTTGACTCGCATCGTAAGCAAAGAATGCCATGCCCGTAGGAAGCCGGCCATACTACCTTTGGTAGGTGGTAACCCTCTGGGGGTTGCAGGGCGGATTCTTTGGTATCTAAGTGGTTTGGATTCTGCAACCCGGCCTCAGACTGCACGTGCGAGCAAGTTCCCCCAACTCCAGTTTCGAAGGCTTGAGCTGCAGAGGCAGCTTTGTCCAGTAGTCACTAAATTGTCTTCTTTGCGCCGCGGACGTCAGTGTTTCACTGGGCGCTCGCCATAGCACTGCGTGCTGGCTTGTATCCCTCAGGAATCTGAAAAAGAGAAGGATCCGGATCGGTACGCGTCGCTTGTGTAAGGGTCATGGTCACACTCCCCTTGCGCGGGTCACTATGTTTGACCATCACATTCATGTGGAGATCATCGGAGTACCAATACTCGTCGGTAAGCACGACTTCGCTTCCCGTGCTGCTGCTGGGAATCGTCTGTGTCTCGCGAACGCCATGCGCAGTTATGCCCCCAACGGATTGGGTGCCGAGATCCTCTTGTTTGGTGAACTGGTTGAGCGGAGCGCTATTACCCGCCGGTGACGCGATCAGATCTGCCGGCTCAGCAGCGGGAGGATGATTCACCGTGCCGGTCATGTAGGTGTGCTGGTCGGGGTAGAGGTAGGTGTAGTTCCTGGTTTGCGGGTCGTAGAAATGAACGCGTATGGTTGGCGGCGTACCGGCAAAGTCTGCCGGCACAAGTGCACGGAACACGTTGTAGATTCTGCCTCGGCTATCTCGGGCAGTATCCCGGATGGTCTTGAGACTCGCAACCTTTCCATCAGGCCGGACGATCGTGCGGTCTACCTTGATGACCCCGGTGAACGGCGCATCGGGTACCGGAGTAATGAAGATGCCGCTTGTACTCTGGGCTGATCCACTCGGGACCGCGGCAAAAACCAGAAAGACAGAACAGAAGATACCCGCCAGAGCAGCTCGCGAACGCATCGGCAACCTCCATCAACAGCGTGCGCCCATAGATTAATCCTGGTGAATTACCCGAAGCAAGTGTTCCATTGGATTAAACCGAGCAGTTGCGTGTGCTAGCGCTTCTTAGACTTACTGGGCTTGTGTGCTTTGCTGGCTTTGGGGCTCTTTTCAGGCGGTTCCAGTCGTGCCGCCGTGCTGCGCAGAGCTTCCGTGAGGCCTCGGGCCGAGAGGGCGCTCCCCGGATCGATGAGCCATTGGGTGATAAGGCCGGAGAGGAGTACGTGGTGAAACGTGCCGATGGTTTCGGCTGTGCGACGGCTGATAGCAGACTCGTCCTCACCGAGAAACAGCGCGGCCAAACCTGTCCGGGCCAGATGGAGGTTGTTGACCAGGTTCCTGCGGATCTCCGGGCGGTGCTCAAGCTGCGAAAAGAGCTCGAAGTTGGCCACCCACAATGATCGATGAGTGGCAAACGTTTCCATCAGCTTTGCCCAGGTGGATTCGAAACGTTCGGCCGGCGTGGCTTTGGGGTTGATATTGGCTTCGAGGGCCTGGCGAAACTCCCGGTCCCAGTCGTCAAAGGCGAGCAATAGGGCCTCGGTGAGGAGTGCTTCTTTCGAAGAGAAGTGATAACCGATGGCGGCGAGGCTGACCCCGGCAGATGCAGCGATGTCACGTGCCGTGGTCCGTAAGTAGCCTTTTCCCAACAAGCAGCCCTTGGCTGCCATTAACAGAGCGTCACGATTGCCCATGGGACCAGTTTAGGTTGGCCTCGGCTTTATTTCCACACAACCGTATGAGACATCTGTCTCATACGGTTGTACTATTCCTACTGAAGAGGGAAAACCGCATGAACAACCGGAATGTTCTGATTTCAGGTGCGAGCGTGGCCGGCCCCGCGTTGGCATTTTGGCTGAACCGCTACGGCTTCCGAACCACCATCGTGGAGCGGGCGCCGGCCCTAAGACCCGGCGGCTACGCAGTGGATTTTCGAGGAGCTTCGATGCGCGTGCTGGAGCGCATGAACCTGCTGGCAGAGGTACAGCGGCTGCAGACCCGAATCGGCGCGATCACCATCGTGGACAGGGACAACAAGAAGCTGGCGAGTATGCCCGACGGCTTCACCAGCGGCGAGTTGGAGATTCTGCGCGGTGACCTGGCGCGCGTGTTCCATGAGGCTACGCGCGATACGACAGAGTACATCTTCGACGACAGCATCGACAGCATAGAGGAAAGCGCCGAGGGCGTGGATGTGACGTTGCTTCGGAGTGGGCGGCGCAGGTTTGACCTGGTGGTGGGTGCGGACGGATTGCATTCGAAGGTGCGATCGGTGGCGTTTGGCGCCGAGGACAAGTTTGTCCGGTACCTTGGCTACCATGTTTCGATCTTCACCATTCCCAACTATCTCAACCTCAACCGGAGCGGCCTGTATTACGGGACACTAGGGAAGAAGGTAGGAATTTTTAGTGGTAAGGACGATGGTGAGGCGAAAGCGTCGTTCTTTTTTGCCTCGGAGCCGCTCAGCTACGACCGGCGAGACGTCGAGCAGCAGAAAAGCATCCTGCGGGAGCGGTTCGCCCAGGAAGGTTGGGAAGTGCCGCGGTTGATGGAACTGATGAACCAGGTGCCGGATTTTTATTTTGACTCTGTCAGCCAGGTCAAGATGGACCGCTGGTCCGAGGGCCGCAGCGTGCTGTTGGGAGACGCGGCTTATTGCGCTTCCCCGCTCTCAGGCATGGGGACCGGGATGGCGGTGGTTGGAGCTTATATTCTCGCGGGTGAGTTGATGGAAGCCGATGGGGACCCCGGAGTCGCGTTCGAACGCTATGAGCGACTCATGCGGGATTTTGTAAAGCGGTGCCAGGAAATCGCCGATGGAGGCACCGACTGGTTTGTACCGCGGACGCGCTTGCGGCTTTGGCTGAGTAACCAGATGTGGCGTGTTCTACCCTATACGCCGTGGAAAAACATGATGCTCGAAGTCCCGTTGAGAATCGGCAACTCGATTTCGTTGAAAGATTACAACTATTCAGGGGAATGCCACCGTTTCAGTACTAAAGAGGATCTCCCTGTAAGTGCAGAGAGCCACCGGCCGCATCGTTAGTCTTTTTGCCGTGAGGTCCGCTTCTGTTATGGACAAGAACGGTTCATGCCAATTCGCGGAACCATCCAATGCTTCCGCTTGACGGCTTTTAGCTGCGACGGCACATTCTGTACAAACTGCTGCCTCGGGGCAACGGCCAAAAAAAATAAATGAAAAAGCGTCTCTGTACGAAGGGCACGGCTTCAGCCGTGCCGCAAATCGCCTGTGCTTGACGGCTTCAGCCGCTGAGGTACGCTTTTGCGAAACCCACAGGTTTGCGGTTTCCCTTGAGGTTCTCAGACACCCTCCGTAGCCTGCCCTGAGCTTGTCGAACGGGGATGGCTGGAAATAGGCCGCGACGAATCCTGGACAACCTTCAGCCGTCCCTGCGGGACTGAGTTCGTAAATCCTGGATCTCACACGCGCTCTAAAGCCCTCATCACTGCGAGCGGCACGGCTGAAGGCGTGCCCTTCGTGCAGGGCATTTTCCGCTGGTCTCAACCTTCGAAGATCATGAGTATCGCGGGGCCGCTATTGGTGACGACTTCGGTATCGCCATGAAAACCGGCTTTTTTGTACGCACGACGGGCGCGGTGATTGTGGATATCCGGATCGATGGCCACCACCGGCGCTCCGTCATGCCTCAATTGCCCGGCAAGGACGCGCAAGAAGACAGAGCCGTGACCCTTACCAAGCATGTCCGGCTCACCGATGAAAGCGTCGATCGCTCGCGATCCCGGCGGAAGACTCTCGAAGTGAGCCTGCGGCCAGGTATGCACGGCATAATGTTGTGCATATGCAAACGGCTTGCCATCGAAAGAAACGATCTGCATGACCATGGCGGGTTCATCGAGGTCTTCTCTGAGCAACGCGGCCTGCTCTTCCGGTTTACCCCACCACCGAATGACTTCCGGAGTCCGGAGCCAGACGTCGAGCAGAGAAAGGTCCTCTTTCACCGCCGGGCGAAAGGTGTAACGGCCAGCGTCTGGTCTGATAGGCCGAGACAGAACCCTGTTAAACGCCAAATCAGGCCCTTTTCTCTCTTTGAAGAGGCATAATCCATCCTGCCCTATTCTTTCTCAATCTGGATGGACTATATTGTCCACACGCCGAACCGGGAGGAGCGATCGCCCGGTGCGCAGATTCTGCCCAATACCGCGGGTTCTGCACGCAACCGGGACGCATAACAGGGTCAGGAGGCAGTCATGAGAATCTCCGACACGATTGGACTGGTGCTGAAGAGCAAGGACAAAAATAGGGTTCTGTCGATAGAACCCGACCAGACGGTTTACGAAGCACTGGAGAAAATGGCCGAGTACGATGTCGGCGCCTTATTGGTCCTTTCGAACCGCCAACTGGTCGGAATTCTGTCGGAGCGTGACTACGCGCGCAAAGGAATTCTCATCGGCCAGTCTGCCCGGGAAACCCGGGTTCACCAGATCATGACCAGCCCGGTTTTTTTCGTCAGTCCTCAACACACTGTGGACGAATGCATGACGATCATGACCCAACACCGTTTTCGCCATCTTCCGGTGCTGCTGGATGAAGCGGTGGTGGGTTTGGTCTCGATCGGCGACCTGGTGAAATGGGTTATCTCGGGTCAGGCGCAAACCATCCAGGCATTAGAGGGCTACATCACGGGGGCGTATCCAGGGTAGCTCCCTTACCGGTGGAGATGCGGATTGGTAAAGCCCTCGTACGCCTTCCGAGCAGCCCGCTTCATTGTGATGTCCGCTTATTTCTTGAAATGCCACAGCGGCTTTGCGATTGCTTAACGATAAGCAGCAACCCGAAGGACACCACGCAGTGTCCGCTGTTTGCTGTGCCAGCCCCGGACTTTAGTCCGGGGGAGCGGGTTTTCAAACCCGCGAGAACGTTCCCGTATATAAATTCAGGGCTTTAGCCCTGGTGGCGGGGCGTCCAATTCCATCCC